>LFIK01000810.1_pt1 | contig 23835 bp, 22 predicted proteins | sample 643401 | NCBI WGS metagenome assembly LFIK01 (sample SAMN03777447, study PRJNA286221) | soda lake metagenome | biome: soda lake; feature: Kulunda steppe; material: water; isolation source: sample T5-Br brine of Lake Tanatar-5 | place: Russia: Kulunda steppe | collected 2010-07
ACCCGAGCATGCAGCGCGGACCGACCCGCCACCCACTCCATCGCGATCGGCCCCCTCCCCGAGGCCGCCGGCAGTCGACTCCGGTCCTCAATCAACCTGACGCATGGCACCTACTGGCGCGGCCTCTTAGGTGCAGCGCTTCGCTCACGGCTGCTGGGAAAGGCGCTTGGCGGCCGATGATGTGTGTCTCGTCCTGGGGCTGTTGCCGCCCGTAGTGGCACGGTGGTGGTCCCGATCCGGGATCGCCTGGGTCCGTTGACGTCAGCGGTGGTCGAAGTCAGGCTCACGTCAGCGACCTCGTTTTCGATCGTCCCTGATCGGCGCTTCTTCATGAACGATCGCGCGCTGAAGATTCCCAGGCAGCACAGAATGGGCGATGCGCCGGCCTGGGGTATGGGTGGGGAACTTGCCGGGTCCCGCACGCCTGGCTGGCGGTCGTGGCGAGAGGACGGGCGTTCAGGCGTCGTCTAGCGTGTTTGAGGTCGGTTGCCTGGGGGGAGCATGCGAGCCCGTGGTGTGATGGTGATGGCCGTGCTGGTGCTGCTCCTCGGCGCGTGTGGCGATGCCGGTGCGCCGCCTGATTTCGGGGTGTCGGTGGGCAATGGTGAGGAGGCTTTCGAGGAGGGGGCCGGGATGCAGGACAGCTCAGCGATGGCGCCACCGGCGCAGCAGCTTGCCGAGGTGGAGCTTGTCGATGCTGGTCAGCATCCGCGGGCCGAACTGCGGTTGTCCCCGCAGGTGGGTGATGTGGTCCAGTTGCGGGTCACCTCGCAGCGGGAGGTGTCGCAGGACGCACCCGGGTCGGCCACGGGTGGGCTGCCACCGCTCACGCTCGAGCTCGAGGTTCTCGAGGTCGATGGGGAGCGGTTGGCGGTCTCCCTCGCCATCGTCGAGTTGGCGTCCGACGACGAGGAGTTGGCCGCCCCACTGATGGCTGTGGAAGGTCAGATCGAGATGGATGCTCGTGGCCGGGTGCACGATGTGTCCGCGGCCATCGAGACCGGTGAGGCCGACGCGGCGCCGTCGGCGTTCGACGAGGCGTGGTTGGTGCTCGCCGAACTGCTGGACATTCTTCGCATGCTGCCGGTGTTCCCGCAGGAGCCGGTGGGTGCGGGTGCCGTGTGGACCGTGGGACAGCCGTCGCTGCCTGGGCCCGTCTGAGAGGTGGTCACGGTCACCGTCGACCGGTTCGACGGGCAGAGCTACCTGCTGCGCACCGCAGGGACCTACCAGCCCTGGCAGGAGTGGCTCGGCTGGCAGCAGGCAGTCCAGGACAGCGAGGGGATCGCCCCGCCCGCGCTGCGGGAACTCGAGGGCTCGAGCACCGGCGAGCTGCGGGGGTCGCTGGGTTCGGTCGTCCCGGATCACGCCAGCAGGTCGCGCGAGATGTCCGCGATCGCCGACCTGCCGGGTGGAGGCGGGACGGCGCAGAGCACGATGCGCGGCACCGATCGTCTCGAACGCAACTGAGCGGACATCGACCCTGGGTGTGCTGCGTCAACCAGTGCCCCGACTCGGCGCACTCGGCAAGGCGGGCGAGGTGACTTGCAGCGCAGCCAGGGTCTAGGGACTCCGCACCGGAGGTAGCGGTGTGACAGTCAGGCTGCCCCGTAATCCTCGCAGTGATTACGCGCGCCTCAGGCGGCGTAGGCGCCCGCTCGCAACGGGGATCACGGAGCGTCCCACAAGGCGCTTCGAACCGCCGTGCAACCCCAGTGCTGACCCGGTACTGGCGTGACGACTGCGCGACGCCACCACAGGGTTCGCCGGGCCCACCACTTCGCTCCACCAGATCGCCCTTGACGCCTCGAGAGTCACGCTGAGCGGGCGTTCAGGTGCGTTCCGTGTGTGCACTGCGGCCATCCCCCGGCCGGCGTGCGTGGACGCTCCACATCGCGATCCTGGCGTTGTAGGCCGTTCCTCGCGGTTCTGTGCGGTCTCCGGTGGGGAGGCACGGTGCTGACCGTTGACGCTGTGGAGCCGTGGGGCGTAGAGTGGCGTGAAGTGGAGGGACTGCCCTGACGAGGGCGGTCGGTGGCGGATGGGCCGACGGGTCCACAGGATGGACGGGGCGCGGTGTTCCTCGGAGAGCACCAGCACACGCTGGATGTGAAGGGCCGGGTGATCCTCCCGGCCCGGTTCCGCGAACGCCTGGCCAGTGGCCTGGTGTTCGTGCCCTCCCAGGACCGGTGCATCGACATCTACCCGCTGACCGCCTTCGAGCGGCGGGTCGAGGAGCTGCGCGGTGTGCCCCGCGAGGACCGGGAGGCCCGCCGCTACCTGCGCGTGCTGTTGGCCGGCGCCCACGAGGAGAAGCCCGATGCCCAGGGCCGGGTGACGATCCCCGCCCGCCTCAGGGAGTACGCCGGACTCGAGCGTGACCTGACCATCAACGGCGCCGATGAGAAGGTGGAGATCTGGGCCCGGGAGGCCTGGGAGACCTACCTCGCCGACGCTGAGGAGGCCTTCGCCAACCTCGACGGCGGCTTCGCCACCCCGGCAGCCTCGTGATGACCGACGCCCCCCACCGCCCCGTCCTGCTCGAGCGCACCGTCGAGCTGCTGTCAGCGGCACCCGAAGGCCTGATCGTGGACGCCACGCTGGGTGCCGGCGGCCACGCCGCGGCGGTGCTCGAGGCGCGGCTGGCCCGTCACGGCCACGCCGCGCTGCTCGGGGTGGACCGCGACCCCGACGCCCTGGCGCTGGCGGCCGAGCGGCTGGCCACCGTCGCGGCCGACCCACGGGTGGAGCTCACCCTGGTCCGGGCGCGTTTCGACGCGTTGCCGCAGGTCCTGCAGGAGCACGGCCACCACCGGGTCAGCGGGGTACTGCTCGACCTCGGGCTGTCCTCGATGCACGTGGACCGTCCCGAGCGCGGGTTCAGCTACCGCGCCGAAGGACCCCTCGACATGCGGATGGACCCGGAGCTGCCCACCACCGCCGGCGACCTCGTCAACGGTTTGCCCGCGACGGAGCTCGCCCGGCTGCTGCGCCGCTACGCCGAGGAGCAGCACGCCGGTCGGATCGCCCGCGCCATCGTCGCCGCCCGGCCGTTGTCCACCACCGTGGAGCTCGCTGAGGTGGTCCGCGACGCCGTCCCGGCGGCCGCCCGGCGTCGCGGTGGCCACCCGGCCACCCGGACCTTCCAGGCCCTGCGCATCGCCGTCAACGCGGAGCTGGAGGCCCTGGACAACCTCCTGCCCGCGGTCATCGACCACCTCGACGAGGGTGGCGTCGCCGTGGTCATCGCCTACCACAGCCTCGAGGATCGACCGGTCAAGCGCGCCTTCGCGGCGGCCGCGACCGGCTGCGTCTGCCCGCCCGGCCTGCCGGTGTGCGGCTGCGGACAGCAGGCCCGGGTCGAACACCTCGTCCGCCGGCCGCTGCGCCCGGATCCTGCCGAACTCGCCGCCAATCCCCGCGCCTCCGCAGCCCGTCTGCGAGCGGTCCGCCGCCTGCCCGAGGAGCCATCGTGAGCGCCATCACCGCCCCGTTACGCCGCAGTCGTCCGACGGCCGAGCCCGATGCGCCACCGGCGTTGCGTCTGGTCGAGGAGCCGGTGGTCCGCCACACCCTGGCCTACACCGTGGTGATGGTGCTGCTGCTGGCTGCGGCGGTCTTCGGTGCCGTCTCCCTCAACGCCCTGGCCGCGGGCGCCTCGGTGGAGGCCCGCGAGCTCGAGGCCCACGTCACGACCGCAGAACGTCGGTACGCGGCGCTGGTCGCCGAGGTGGCGGCGCTCGAGGATCCGGCCCGGGTCCGCGCTGCGGCGCAGGAGCTCGGGATGGTGGCACCCGGTCCGGTACGCCACCTCGGGCTGGAACGCAACCTGCCGAGCGACGGGGCCGTGCCCGACTCCCGGACCCCGGACGCCACCACCGATCCGCTCAAGCCTCTGCTCTCCCTGGAGCGCTGAGATGCCGCGGATCCGCCCCCGGACAGCGACCGGTCGGAACCTGCGCAGCGGCGACGAGCTGGCGATCCGCAGGATCCGGTGGACGCTGGCGATCTTCGCGCTGCTCGTCGTGGCCTCCACGGTCAAGTTGGTGCAGATCCAGGTGGTCGACGCGGCCGATCTCGCCGCGGTCGGTGAACGGCAGCGCGCCCGCACCGTGGAGCTGCCCGCCAGCCGTGGCCGGATCTACGACCGTGACGGTGACGTGCTGGCCACCTCGATCCAGGCGGCCACGATCTACGCCGACCCCCGGGCCTACCGCGGCACCACCACGCCGGAGGGACGGGAGGTCCCGCCCGCGGGTGAGGCCGCGGTGGTCGCGGACGCGCTGGCTCCGCTGCTGGAGCTGGACACGGAGGCCGTGCGCACCCGGCTGGAGCAGGACCGCCACTTCGTCTACCTCGCCCGGCAGGTCGAGCACGAGCTCGGGGAGGAGATCGCCGCGCTCGGGCTGCCCGGGATCGGGGTACTGACCGAACCGCAGCGGGTGTACCCGGCCGGCACCCTGGCGGGGCAGGTGGTGGGCTTCACCGACATCGACGCACAGGGCATCCAGGGGCTCGAGGCGCGCTACGACCACATCCTGTCGGGGCAGCCCGGCACCCTCCTGCTGGAGCGGGCACCGGGCGGGTTGGACATCGCCTCCGGGATCCGTGAGCTGCAACCGCCGGTGGTCGGCACCGACGTGGTGCTCACCCTCGACCGCGACATCCAGCACGTCGCGGAGCTCGCGGCCGATGACGCCCTCGAGCGGTTCGACGCGGTCGGTGCCAGCATCGTCGTGGCCGAGGTGGGCAGCGGTGACGTGCTGGCGATGGCGAGCGCACCCGGGTTCGACCCCAACGCCCGCGGTGACGAGGACCCCGCTGACCGGCGCAACCGGGCGGTGACCGACGTCTTCGAACCCGGCTCGACCCAGAAGGCCCTCACCATCGCCGCCGCCCTGGAGGAGGGCGTGATCGGGTCCACCACCAGCCTCGAGGTGGAGGACGCGATCCAGGTGGGCGGGTCCACCTTCACCGACGCCACCCGCCACGACCTGGAGACCTGGACCGTCAGCCAGATCATGGAGCGCTCCAGCAACGTCGGCACGATCCAGATCGCCGAACAGCTCGGCCCGGAGCGTCTCGACGGCTACCTGCGGGAGTTCGGCTACGGGCAGCGCACCGATCTCGGTTTCCCGGGGGAGTCCGGCGGCCTGCTCATGCCGCACACGGAGTGGTGGGGGACCTCCCTGCCGACCATCGCGATCGGCCACGGCGTGGCCGTCTCGCTGCTGCAGCTCGCCAACAGCTACGCGACCCTGGCCAACGACGGGGTCAGCGTGCCGCCACGGCTGGTCCGGGGCACCGTGGGAGAGGATGGCCGCCTCTCGCCGACCCCTGCCGGCAGCTCCTACCAGGTGGTCTCGCCCGATACCGCCGCGGCGGTGCGCGGGATGTTGGAGGAGGCGGTCCACGGCGAGTACGGCACCGGCGCGCTCGCGCAGGTGGACGGGTACCGGATCGCGGGCAAGACCGGGACGGCACGCAAGCCGATGGCCGACGGCCGCGGCTACAGCGACCAGTACATCGCCACCTTCGTCGGGATGGCCCCCGCGGACGATCCACAGGTCGTGGTCGCGGTGATGGTGGACGAGCCCTACCCCTTCTTCGGTGGCCTGGTCGCCGCGCCCGTGTTCGCTGAGGTCATGGAGGCGGCGCTGTTGGCGCTTCGGATCCCACCGGACGGGTCGGGGACCGACCTGCCGACCGCGGTGCGTCTGGCTGCGGAGCACGCGGCGGCGCGCACCGAGCACGCGGTGTCCACGGCTGATGACGCCGCCGCAGCGGTGGAGACGGCCGAGGAGGCGGGGGAGGGCGGCGAGCAGGCCCCGGCGAGCGAGGAGGCCGACAGCGCAGCCGATCCGCCGTGAGCCGGTGCGATCCGTCGGAGGGTGGGACGAACGGTGCGCGTGGCGTGCTGAAGATGGCCTCAGCTCCCCAGCGTCCCGCCTCCGTGGGGGGGAGCGGCGCGGCCGTTAGGCTCCCGCGCGGAGCTGGCGGCGTCCCGCCAGCCAGCCGTGTCCTGCGGCCGAGACCTCTGCCCATCCGTGCCAGGAAACCCGTGACCGCAACCCTCTCCGAGGTGATCGCCGCCCTGCCGGGTGCGCGCCCCGTCGGCCCTGTGGCCCCCGTCGTGCTCACCGACGCCACCCACGACAGCCGTCAGGCGGGTCCCGGGGTGCTGTTCTGCGCCGTGGTCGGTGCGCGAGCCGACGGCCACGATCACGCGCCGGAGGCCGTGGCCCGGGGGGCCGCAGCCGTGCTGGTGGAACGCCCCCTCGACCTCGATATCCCGCAGATCGAGGTCCCGGACGTGCGCCCTGCCATGGGACCGGCCGCCGCGATCGTGCACCGGCGTCCGAGCCGGCAGCTGACGGTGGTCGGGACGACCGGCACCAACGGCAAGACCACGGTCAGCACCCTGCTCGAGGGCGCCTTCGCCGCCCACGGTGTGGGGGTCGGCCTGATCGGCACCATCGAGACCCGCATCCACGGCGAGGCCATCCCGGGGGTACGCACGACCCCGGAGGGCACCGACCTCCAACGCCTGCTGCGCCACTGCCACGACCGGGGTGTGGACGCGGTGGCTATGGAGGTCTCCAGCCACGGGTTGGACCTGCGTCGCGTCGACGGCACCCGGTTCGCGGTCGCGGTCTACACCAACCTCTCCCAGGACCACCTCGACTGGCACGGCACGATGGAGGCCTACCTCGCGGCCAAGGCCCGGCTGTTCACCCCCGGACTCAGCGACCACGGGGTGGTGTTCCTGGACGGGCCGTGGGCCGACGCGCTGCTCGAGCGTGTGACGATCCCGGTGACCACCGTCGGGCTCGCTCCGCGACCGCAGGACGACGGTCCGGCACCGGTCGGTTCCGGTGGCCCCAGCGAGCGCACCCCCGAGGTGCTCCTCGAGCCGACGGCGGTGGACACCACCGGTAGCCGCGGCCGCCTGCACGGCGTCACCGATGCGCCCCTGGAGGTCGCCACCGGCCTGCCGGGCGGTTTCAACCTGGTCAACGCCGCGCTCGCCGTCGTCGCCGCGGTGACCGCCGGCGTGCCCGCCGAGGTGGCCGCAGCCGGCGTGGCCGCCGCACCGGGCCCCTCCGGTCGGCTGGAACGGGTCGCCGCCGCGAGGGGGCCGGCGGTGTTCGTGGACTACGCCCACACGCCCGACGCGGTCACGGCCGTGCTCGACACGCTGCGTTCCACCCTGGCGCCCGGTGGGCGCCTGCTGGTGGTGCTCGGCTGTGGTGGTGAGCGTGACCGGCACAAGCGGGGTCCGATGGGGGCCGCGGCGGCGGGCGCTGACGTTGCGGTGCTGACCTCGGACAACCCGCGCAGCGAGGACCCCCACGCGATCCTGGCCACGATGGTCTCCGGCGCCCGCGAGGCCGAAGCCGCCGGCGCGCCGGCCGAGCTCCACGTCGAGGTGGACCGCGACGCCGCCATCGGACGGGCGCTGACCGCCGCGGGGCCTGCGGATGTGGTCCTGATCGCGGGCAAGGGGCATGAGACGGTGCAGGAGTTCGCCGACCGCACCGTGCCCTTCGACGACCGGCAGGTCGCCGCCCGGTGGCTCGCGGCGGGGGAGGAGCGGCCGTGATCGGGTTGACGCTGACGACGGTCGCCGCGGCCACGCAGGGGCGTGTGGTGGGGTCGCACCAGCCGGTCACCGTGGACGCGGTGGCCACCGACTCGCGTGCCGTCCCGGCGGGACGGGCGCTGTTCGTGGCGCTGGTGACCGAGGGTGCGGACGGCCACCGCTACGCCGCCGACGCCGTCGCCGCCGGGGCCGTGGCCGTCCTGGCCGAGCGCCCCCTCGACCTCGCCGTGCCCGTGGTCGTGGTCGCGGACACCTGGCGGGCCCTGGCGGCCCTGGCGACCCACGCGCGCACGATCGTGGACCCGGTCACCGTGGCCATCACCGGCTCGGTGGGAAAGACCACCGTCAAGGATCTCACCGCCGCGGCGGTCGGTGCCGGGCTGCGCACGCACGCCGCGCGTGGCTCCTTCAACAACGAGCTCGGCGTGCCGTTGACCGTGCTGACCATGCCCGCCGACACCGAGGTGCTGGTGGCCGAGATCGGTGCGCGCCACACCGGTGACATCGCCTCGCTCGCCCCGATCGTGGCACCGCAGGTGTCGGTGGTGACCGCCGTCGCGCCGGCCCACCTCGGCATCTTCGGGTCGATCGAGGCGATCGCGGACGCCAAGTCGGAGCTGGTGCGGGCGTTGTCGGAGGACGGCCTCGCCGTGCTGCACCTGGCCGACCACCGGGTGGCTGCGATGGCCGCTCTCGCACCGCGCGTGTGCACGGTGGCCATCGACCGCACCGACGCCGACGTCCACGCCCGCGAGGTGCGCCTCGACCGGCAGGCCCGCGCCAGCGCGATCGCGGTGACGCCGTGGGGCGAGGTGCCCCTGCGCGTCCCGGTCGCCGGCCGCCAGCACGTCGCCAACGCCCTGTTCGCCCTGGCGGTCGCGGGGTCGCTCGGCGTGGATGTGGGGGCAGCGGCCGCGGCCGTGGCGGCCGCACCCGTCTCACCGGGCCGCGCCGCCGTCGTCGAGGCCGGCGGGGTCACCATCCTCGACGACGCCTACAACGCCAACCCCCTGGCCGTGTCGGCGGCCCTCGACAGCCTGATCGCCATCGAGGGTCACGGTCACCGGATCGCCGTGCTCGGCCGGATGGCGGAGCTCGGTGACGACGCCCCGGCCGCCCACCGCGCGGTCGGCCGACGCTGCGCCGAGCTCGGTGTCGACCACGTCGTGGTGGTCGGTGACGCCGACGACGCGCACGCCGAGGTGGCACCCATCGCCGCCGGTGCCCGGGCCGCCGGGGCCGTTGAGGTCACCGAGGTCGCGGACGCCGCCGCCGCAGCGCAGCTGGTCTCGGCCGTGGTCCGCCCCGGTGACGTGGTGCTGGTGAAGGGCTCACGGGTCGTGGGCCTCGAGCGCGTGGTGGGCGCGCTGACCTCCCCTGATGACGCGGAGGTGGGGGCGTGATCGCGGTCCTGATCGGCAGCGCCGTCGCCTTCCTGGTGGCCCTGGTCGGCACCCCGGTGATCATCAGCTACTTCCAGCAGCGCGGGTTCGGCCAACCGATCCGCGACGAGGGCCCCCAGAGCCATCAGTCCAAGGCCGGGACACCCACCATGGGCGGTACCGCCATCGTGCTCGCCGCGGTGATCGGGTACGGGGTCGCGCACCTCGGCTCCGCCTCGGTGACCGCCGGTGGGCTGTTCGTGCTGTTCACCTTCATCGGTATGGCGCTGGTGGGCTTCGCTGACGATCTCATCAAGCTGCGGATGCGGCGCAACCTCGGGCTGAACAAGACCACCAAGTTCACCGGTCAGGCCCTGATCGCGATCGGATTCGCGACGCTGGGCCCGGAGCTCGGCGGGCTGCCACGCAACATCTCCATCGTCGGCGACGTCGCCTTCGAGGTGTCCACACCGGTGTTCGTGCTGTGGATCTTCCTGCTGCTCACGGGCGCCTCCAACGCCGTCAACCTCACCGACGGCCTGGACGGCCTCGCGGCCGGCTCCGCCGCGCTGGTCTTCGGCGCCTTCACGTTGATCGCCTTCTGGCAGTTCCGCAACTTCGAGGACTACCCCTTTCTCGGCATCAACGAGGCCCTCGACGTCGCCATCATCACCGCCGCGGTGACCGCCGCCTGCGCAGGGTTCCTGTGGCACAACGCCCCACCGGCACGGATCTTCATGGGCGACACCGGCTCGTTGGCGCTCGGCGGCCTGCTGGCCGGGGTGGCGGTGGCCACCGGCACGCAGTTCCTCCTGGTGCTGCTCGGTGGGCTGTTCGTGCTCGAGACGGTGTCGGTGATCATCCAGGTCGCGGTGTTCCGCACCACGGGCAAGCGGGTGTTCCGCATGGCGCCGATCCACCATCACTTCGAGCTGCTGGGGTGGCAGGAGACCACGATCATCGTGCGCTTCTGGATCCTGGCCGCTATCGGCATCGCGCTCGGGATGGGTGTGTTCTACGCGGAGTGGATCGGCCGTGTCGGGACCCTGCCGTGAGCACCGCGCCCGGGACCACGACGACCGTGCCGCTGGAGGTGGCGCGGGCGCTGGTGGTGGGCACGGGCGCCTCCGGGCTGGCGGCAGCGCGCCTGCTGGCGGCTGCGGACGTCGAGGTGGTCCTGGTCGACGAGCGTGCGCCCACCGAGCCCGGGGAAGCGGAGCGTCTGGCCGCCGATCTCGGTGTCGAGGTGGTGCTCGGCCGCCGCGCGGTGGAGGTGCTGGACGACCGCGTCGAGCTGGTGGTGCCCTCGCCGGGGGTGCCGGAGACCGCGCCGGTGTTCGCCGCGGCAGCGGCCGCGGGTGTCGCGGTGTGGTCGGAGCCGGAGCTGGCGCTCCGGCGCCACCCCCGTCGGCTGCTCGCCGTCACCGGGACCAACGGCAAGACCACCACCACGGAGCTGCTGGCGGCCATGGTGGCTGCGGGCGGTACGCAGGCGCTGGCCTGCGGCAACATCGGGCTGCCGCTCAGCGCAGCGGCCCCCGCCAGCGGGCCGGACGCGGTGCTCGTGGCCGAGCTGTCCAGCTTCCAGCTGCGCTTCACCCACCGACTGCGTCCCGAGGTCGCGGTGCTGCTCAACCTCGCTGACGACCACCTCGACTGGCACCGTGACCGTGCGAGCTACCACGCCGCCAAGGCGCGCATCTTCGCTGCGCAGGACGCACGCCAGTGGGCCGTGGCCGGCCTCGACGACCCGGTCGTCGTCGCGCTGCGCGACGACAGCGGTGGGGGGCGGCCCGCCGGGTTCAGCGCCACCGGTCCCGCGCCGGTGGGGGTGGGCTGGCGCGCTGACGGCGGCCAGGGCCGGCTCGTCTCCAGCGTGCCGGGCAGCGAGGGGGACCTGCTGGAGGTGGCCGCCCTGGCGCCCGACGGCGGTGGCGTTCCCGTGCACCGCACGGCCAACGTGGCCGCCGCAGCGACCGCGGCCCTGCTCGCAGGGGTCCCGGCGGAGGCGGTGGTGCGGGCCGGCACCACCCACCGGCCCGGCCCCCACCGGTTCGAGACGGTGGCGATCGATCCGCGTGGGGTGCGCTACGTCAACGACTCCAAGGCGACCAACGTCCACGCGGCGCAGGCGAGCCTGGCCGCTGCCGGCCCCACGGTGTGGATCGCCGGGGGACTGGCCAAGGGCGTGGACCTCGCACCCCTGGCCGGCGCCCTGGACGAGGTCCACGACGCGGTGCTGATCGGCGCTGCCGCGGAACAGTTGGCCGCGTTGTGCCGCGGTGCGGGGGTCGAGGTGCACCACGCGGACGGGCTGGACGCGGCCGTCGGGCTCGCGGCCCGGCTCGCTGCACCCGGTGACACGGTGCTGCTGGCCCCGGCCTGCGCCTCCTTCGACCAGTTCTCCAGCTACGCCCATCGCGGGGAGGTCTTCACCGCCGCCGCGCGCCGGGTCGCCGCCAGCACGACGGAGGTGCGTCCATGAGCATCGACCACCCGCCCAACACCTCCGAGGCGCACGTCGACCAGCCGCCCACCAGCCGGTGGGGCCGACTGCGGCGACGGTGGCAGCCGGGCTCCTGGACCGCTGACGCCACCGCGGTCACCCTGCTGACCCTGGTGCTGGTCCTGCTCGGCCTGGTGATGAGCTTCTCCGCCTCCTTCGTCCCGGCCGCGGAGGCCGGTGACCCCTTCGCGGTGTTCCGCCGGCAGGCCGGTTGGGCGGCCATCGGTCTGGTGGGTTTCGTGGTGGCCGCGCGCCTCGACCACCGCATCTGGCGCGGCCTGTCCTGGTTCCTGCTGCTCGTCTCCATCGTCGGGCTGGTGCTGCTGCTGGTGCCGGGTGTGGGCGAGACCCGTTACGGCTCGACCCGGTGGATCGGGGTGGGGCCGCTGTCGATCCAGCCCTCCGAGCTCGCCAAGCTCGCCACGCTGCTGTGGCTGGCGGACGTCCTGCACCGCAAGCGGCCCCGGGACGGCTCGCCGCACACCACCGAACACCTCCTCGTCCCGGCCCTGCCCCTGCTGGTGCTGCTGGCGGTGCTGGTGCTGGCGCAGCCCGACCTCGGTACCACGATCCTGCTCGCCCTGATCGTCGGCGCCGTGCTGTGGGTCGAGGGGCTGCCTGCCCGCATCGTGGCCGCGGCGGTGGGACTCGGGGGCGTTGCGGTTGCCGTCCTGGCCGTGGTCGCCCCCTACCGCGTCGCGCGTATCCGTGGCTGGCTGTGGCCGGAGCGCTTCCCCCTCGAGGAGGGCTTCCAGCTGCTGCAGTCCCGCTACGCCCTGGGCTCCGGTGGCACCTTCGGGCTGGGGCTCGGCTCCTCCCGGGGGAAGTGGCACTTCATCCCCAACGCCGACACCGACTTCATCTTCGCGGTGATCGGGGAGGAGCTGGGGCTGGTGGGCGCGCTCGGGGTGATCGCCCTGTTCGCCGCCTTGCTGTACGTGGGCCTGAAGGTGGCCTACGCCGCCACCGACGGGTTCGGGCGGACGGTAGCCCTGGCCACCACCGTGTGGATCGTGGGCCAGGCACTGGTCAACATCGGCACGGTCACGGGCCTGCTCCCGATCACCGGTGTCACCCTCCCGCTGGTGTCCGTTGGTGGGTCCTCCCTGGTGTCGACCCTGCTGGCACTCGGCATCCTGGTGGCGATCGCCCGGCGCGACGAACCCGCCGCAGCCGGTCCCGTACGAGGCGGAGGTCCCCGGTGAGCCGCACGATCCTGCTCGCCGGTGGCGGCACCGCCGGCCACGTGTTCCCGGCCCTGGCGGTCGGGCGTGCCCTGCGCGCTGCCGATCCCGACCTCGAGGTGGTGTTCGTCGGCGTCGACGACCGTCTGGAGGCCCGCCTGGTCCCCGAGGCCGGCTTCGAGCTGGTCACCATCGACGCCGTGTCGATCCCCCGCCGGCCGTCCCCGCGGTTGCTGCGGGTGCCGGGCGCGCTGCGTGCCGGCGTGCGTGCGTGCCGGGAGCTGATCGCCGAGCGGGGCGCCGTTGCGGCGGTCACCTTCGGTGGCTACGTGTCCTTCCCCCTCGATCGTGCCGCCTTCCGTGAGCAGCTGCCGCTGGTGATCCACGAGCAGAACAGCGTGCCGGGCCTGACCAACCGGGTCGCCGCCCGCTGGTCCGACGCGATCGCGCTCACCTTCCCCGGTTCCGCGGCCCGCTTCAGCCGTGCCGAGCGGTGCGTGGTCACGGGCAACCCCGTCCGCCGCGACGTGCTCGAACTCGACCGGGGCGCCCGGCGCCGGGACGCCCGGGAGCAGTTCGGGCTGGATCCGGAACTGCCCACGGTGCTGGTGTTCGGCGGCAGTCAGGGTGCCCGCAGCATCAACCGCGCCGTGATCGAGGCGCAGGGGCTGTGGCGCGGGCGCTCGGTCCAGCTGCTGCACGCCGCCGGCAGCGCCGGCTACGTCGCCGCGACCCGCGGGTGGGAGCAGGCCCGCAGCCAGCATCCGGAGGGACCTCCCGCCAAGCTGGTGGAGTTCATCGACGACATGGCCTCGGCCTACGCGGCCGCCGATGTGGTGGTGTGCCGGGCGGGTGCCACCTCGATCGCGGAGCTGACGGTGCTCGGTATCCCATCGGTGTTGGTGCCCTACCCGCACGCCACCGCCGATCACCAGCGGGAGAACGCCCAGGCGCTGGCACGCGCCGGTGGTGCGGTGGTGCTCGAGGACGACGAGCTCTCGGGAGCGGCCCTGGTGGAGGCCATCGGCCCGCTGCTCGACGACGAACAGCGCTACGCCGGCATGGCCCGGGGTGCGCGCGCCTTCGGACGTCCCGACGCCGCTGAGGGCGTGGCCCGGATCGTGTTGGAGCTCGCCCGGGAGGAACGGTCATCGTGATGCAGCCACTGCCGAGCACGGCCAGCGTGCACCTGGTGGGCATCGGGGGTGCCGGGATGTCGGGGCTCGCCCGCATCCTGCTCACCCGCGGGCACCGGGTCACCGGCTCCGACCTGCGCGACGGCCGTGCCTGCGAGGAGCTCCGGGTGCTCGGTGCACGGATCGTGGTGGGCCACCACGCGGACAACATCGGTGATGCCGAGGTGGTGGTCACCTCCTCCGCGGTGCCCGCCGACAACCCGGAGCTGCTCGCCGCCCGGGCGCAGGGGCGCAACCTCCTGCGCCGCGCCGAGCTGCTCGCCGAGCTGATGCGCGACGAGCGCGCCGTGCTGATCGCGGGCACCCACGGCAAGACCACGGTCACCTCGATGGCCGTGGTCGGGTTGCAGGCCGCCGGCGGGGATCCCAGCTTCGCCATCGGGGGCTCGCTGAACGAGAGCGGCACCAACGCCCATGCCGGCACCGACGGGGTGTTCGTCGCCGAGGCTGACGAGTCCGACCGCTCCTTCCTGGTCTACCGACCGGACATCGCGGTGGTCACCAACCTCGAGCACGACCACCCGGACGAGTTCACCGACCTCGAGGCGGTCCGCCAGGCCTTCCTCGGGTTCCTCGACCGTCGGGCGCCCGGCGCGCCCGTGCTGGTGTGCATCGACGACCCCGGTGCCGCCTGGCTCGCCGACCGGGTGGACCCGCCCGTGGTGACCTACGGGACCGACCCCCGCGCTGACGTGCGGATCGTCGCCGACGGCCCGTCCCACCAGCTGCGTATCGGCGGTGAGCCGGTGGCCCCGCTGCAGCTGGCCGTGCCCGGCGTCCACAACCTGCGCAACGCCGCGGCGGCCCTGGCGGTGTGTCACGAGTTGGGTGCGGACGTGGCCGCTGCCGCGCACGGGCTCCAGCGCTTCACCGGAGCCGTCCGGCGCTACCAGCGGCTCGGTGTGGTCGGTGGGGTCGCCGTGGTGGACGACTACGCCCATCACCCCACCGAGCTGCGGGCGACCCTGGCCGCGGCGCGCGGGGAGCGGCCGCAGCGCATCGTGCTGCTGGTCCAACCCCACCGCTACTCGCGGACGCAGGTGCTCGGCGAGGAGCTCGGGCGGGCGGCTGCCGCCGCGGACGTCGTGGTGGTCACCGACGTGTTCGGCTCCACGGAGGCGCCGGTGCCGGGGGTGACCGGCAGGCTGGTCGCCGATGCGGCGGAGGAGGCCGGGGCCACGGTGCGCTACTGCCCGACCCTGCGCACGGCCGTGGACGAGCTCGCGGGGCTGGTGCGCGAGGGTGACCTCGTCCTCACCACCGGTGCAGGTGACGTCACCACCGCCGGGCCGGCCCTGCTGGAGCAGCTCGGAGGCCGAGGGTGAGCGACCCGGTGTACGAGGAGCTGGTGACGGCCTGTCAGGGCCGGGTGCTCGCCGAGGCGTCCCTGGCCGCGCTCACGACCCTGCGGGTGGGTGGCGCGGCGCGGGTGTTGGTCACGGCGGAGCGGGACGCCGACCTCGAGGCGGTCTCCGCGGTGTGTCATCGTCACGGGCTGCCCTGGGCGGTCATCGGGCGGGGCTCGAACCTCCTGGTAGCCGACGCCGGATGGCCCGGTGTCGCGGTGGTGCTCGGCCGGGGCTTCCGCGGGTTGGACATCGCCGGCAGCAGGGTGGTGGCCGGTGCCGCCGAGCCGCTGCCCTCCCTGGCGGTACGGATCGCCGACGCGGGGCTCGGTGGGTTCGCGTGGGCGTGCGCGGTACCCGGGACCCTGGGGGGCGCGGTCCGTATGAACGCCGGTGCCCACGGTGGGGACATGGCCTCCCACCTCACCGAGGTGGAGGTGTTCCGCCTGTCGAGCGCCACCCGGGAGCAGTGGCCGCTGGCGGCGCTAGGGCTTCGCTACCGCCACAGCGAACTCCCCGATGACGCCGTGGTCCTGGCCGCGACGATGTCGTTGGCGCCGGCGAAGCCGGCGGAGATCCGCTCGGAGATCGACAGCATCCGCGCGTGGCGCCGGGCCCACCAGCCCCTCAACGAACCGAACTGCGGGTCGGTGTTCACCAACCCGCCGGGGGACAGCGCAGGCCGGCTGATCGACACCGCCGGCTGCAAGGGACACACCATCGGGGGGGCCTCGGTCTCACAGCGGCACGCGAACTTCATCGTCACCCGACCGGGTGCCACCGCCACCGACGTCGCGACCCTGATCGCCGAGGTCATCGCCGCGGTGGAGCGCATCCACGGCATCACGCTGCACCCCGAGGTGCGACGCCTGGGCGCCGTCGAGGTCGAGCGGCGTGGTGGCAGCGTCGGAGCGTCGGGGACGTGATCGACGAACGCATCGCCGAGCGTCGCGCGGCGGTGCGCGACGGGCATCGGCGGTCCCGTCTGCGCCGCACGCTGTGGGCGCTCGGTCTGCTCGCCGTGCTCGGTGCGTTGGTCGCCGTGGAGCGCAGCGCGCTGGTGGGTCTGGAGGAGGTCACCGTCGGTGGTGTGGAGCGGCTCGACGCCGACGAGGTGCGCGCCGCCGCCGACCTGGAGCTCGGGACCTCGACCCTGCGTCTGGGGCTCGGTGACGCTGTGGCCCGGGTGGAGGCACTGCCGCTGGTAGCCCGCGCGCAGGGCCGGCGGACCGACCCCCTCACCGTCCACCTCGAGGTGGTGGAACGCACCCCCGCGCTGATCGTGCGCGGCGATGACGTGGTGCGCTACGTCGACCGCGAGGGGGTGATCATCGACGAGGTGGAGGAGGACGAACCGGACGTGCTCTCCGGCCCGGAGATCGTCCTGGGCAGCGCGCCCCCCGCGGTCGGCCAGCGGGTCGGTGAGGCACCGGCCCTGGCCAACGCCCACGCCGCCTGGCACGGCCTGTCGGGTCCGCTGCGCGCCGAGGTGGTGCGCTACCGGGCGGCCGGCCCGGACGAGCTGACCCTGGAGTTGCGCGACGGTCCGGATGTGCGTTTCGGGCGGGCGGAACGCATCGACGAGAAGGTCCGGGCGCTCGGGGCGGTCCTCGAGGACGTCGGCGACACCCCGATCGAAGCGATCGATGTCCGCGCGCCGAGCGCACCGGTGGTGATCGCCCCGTAGGCCCGGCTACGCGGCGCCTGGCGGGCACCGCGTGGTCCGGAGACGTGGTGGGCGCGCGACCATGGTCGCGCCTGCTTGACCCCTCTCCAGCGGGGGGGATACGGTCCACCGGAGGTTGACATAACTATAAACCTCTACCTCAGGTCGAGGCCCCTCGGGCGCGTCCTGGGTGAGCATCGTGTGACCGATACCGTCGGCCGACCGTCACCGTGGCGGCCGAGCCACCCCCCGCGGCCTGCAGGTCGCGGACGATCGAGTGAGGAGCCCCCGTGGCGGCTGCACCGACCAACTACCTCGCCGTCATCAAGGTCGTGGGGATCGGTGGTGGCGGCGTCAACGCCGTCAACCGGATGATCGACGCCGGCCTGCACGGCGTGGAGTTCGTGGCGATCAACACCGACGCCCAGGCCCTGCTGATGTCCGACGCCGACGTGAAGCTCGACATCGGTCGCGACCTGACCCGCGGGCTCGGCGCCGGTGCGGACCCGGTGGTCGGGCGCGCCGCGGCCGAGGACCATCGTGACGAGCTGCTCGAGGTGCTCAAGGGCGCCGACATGGTGTTCGTCACGGCCGGGGAGGGCGGCGGCACCGGTACGGGTGCCGCGCCCGTGGTGGCCCAGGTCGCCAAGGAGCTCGGCGCGCTGACCATCGGGGTGGTGACCCGGCCCTTCGCCTTCGAGGGGCGGCGCCGCTCCACCCAGGCTGAGGACGGCATCACGGAGCTCAAGGACGAGGTCGACACCCTGATCGTCATCCCGAACGACCGGCTGCTGCAGATCGCTGACGGCGACACCTCGGTGGTGCAGGCCTTCAAGCTGGCCGATGACGTCCTGCTCCAGGGCGTCCAGGGCATCACCGATCTGATCACCACGCCGGGGTTGATCAACCTCGACTTCGCCGACGTGCGTACCGTGATGAACGACGCGGGCAGCGCCCTGATGGGCATCGGCAAGGCGCGCGGTGAGGCCCGCGCCCTCGAGGCCGCGAAGCTCGCCATCTCCTCACCCCTGCTCGAGGCGTCCATCGACGGCGCCCAGGGGGTACTGCTGATGCTGGCCGGGGGCAGCGACCTCGGGCTGTTCGAGGTGAACGAGGCCGCGGACGTCGTGACTCAGGCCGCCCACCCCGAGGCCAACATCATCTTCGGTGCGGTGATCGACGACTCGCTCGGCGACGAGGTCAAGGTGACGGTGATCGCCGCCGGCTTCGACAAGTTCTCCGGCCCGGTCGAGCAGCCGGGCGCGGTGGTCGTGGAGCAGTCGCCCGCCGGCGCTGCGGCCACGGTGCCGGAGCCGGAGGAGGACCCCGACGAGGTGTTCACCCCCGAACCGGACCCCGCCCCCTCCCGGGCCGAGACCGGCCCACGTCCACCGGCCGATGAGGATGAGGACCTCGACGTCCCCTCCTTCCTGCGCTGAGGCGCTCCTTGGCGACCGCGTCCCCCGTCCACCTCGCGCGCGATACCACGGGCTGGTTCACCGGCCGGGAGCCCGCTGCGGTCGCGCCCGTGGGTGGCGAGGGGAACCTGGCCCACCGACGCCCGCACCGGCCCAGGGATCTCGCCGAGGCTCGCCGACGCGTCGCCGCGGTCACAGGGACCGATCCGGCGCGCTGGCACCTGCTCCAGCAGGTCCACGGTGTCGAGGTGGCCGTGGTGGATGAGCACGTCCCGGTCGGGGCGGAGCTGCGTGGCGTGGACGCGGCGGTGACCGCGTTGGCGGACCGTCCGCTGGTCGTCCAGGTCGCCGACTGCATCCCGGTGCTGTTCGCCGCAGGTGACGCGGTGGGCGTGGCGCACGCGGGCCGTGCCGGGGTGCTCGCCGGCGTCCTGCCTGCGACCATCGCGGCGGTGCGTGACCTGGTGGGTGAGGAGCCGGTGCGCGCCGCCATCGGACCGGCGATCGGCCCCTGCTGCTACGAGGTGCCGGCTGCGATGCGCGACACCGCTGGGGAGCGTCTCGCGGTGCTGGCGGCCACCACCAGCTGGGATACCCCTGCCCTCGACCTGCCCGCGGGTGCCCGCGCACAGCTCGAGGCGGAGGGCGTGGAGGTGGTGTCCGCGGATGCGCGCTGCACCCGGTGCACGCCGACGCTGTTCAGCCACCGCCGCGATCCTTCCAGTGGCCGACAGATCGGGCTGGTCATGCGGCGCGACCCGGCAGCCACCGGTAGCCCGGGTGCGGAGGTGGGCGCGTGATCTCCTCCGAGGAACTGGCTGCGCGGTTGGCTGCGACGCGTGAACGGATCGCGGCCGCGGCTGCTGCCGCGGGCCGCCAGCCCGGGGACGTGGTGCTGCTGGGCGTCACCAAGACCCACCCGCCCGAGCTGGCGCGGGCCGCGGTGGAGCTCGGCCTGGTCGACCTGGCGGAGAACCGTGTGCAGGAGTTGACCGCCAAGCGCACGGAGGTGCCCGGCGCCCGCTGGCACCTCGTAGGGCGGCTCCAGCGCAACAAGGTCAAGGACGTGGTCGGGACCCAGACGCTGGTGCACAGCGTCGATCGGCGGTCCTTGGTCGATGCGCTCTCGGCCCGCGCTGCACGGGATGCCGTGGTCCAACGGCTCCTGGTACAGGTCAACGTCGGCGACGATCCGGCCAAAGGCGGGTGCAGCCTCCCCGAGACCGGGGACCTCGTCGCCTACGCTCGCGGCCGACCCAACCTCGCCGTCGAGGGACTGATGACGATCCTGCCCCTGCCCCGCGACGGGGCGGACCCCAACGAGGAAGCCGGGCCGCTGTTCGCGGCGCTGAGAGCGCAGCGCGACGCACTGCGTGAGCGCTTCCCCGAGGTGGTCCACCTCTCGATGGGCATGTCCGCGGATCTGGAGGCGGCGGTCGCGGAGGGCGCGACGATGGTCCGGGTCGGGACCGCCCTGTTCGGCCCCCGCGGCGACGGGCCGTGGCGAAAGGACGCAGCATGAGCGCGATGTGGAACCGGACACTGGTCTACCTGGGGCTGCGCGAGGAGCCCGACGAGGTGTACGACGGGCTGCCGGCGCGGTTCGTCCCGGAGGACGACCCCCACGCGGAGCACGCACCGCCACGTGGGGCTGCCCGGAGACGGGAGGTGCTGGTGGACCGAGCCCCGGCGGAGCCGGCGTTGGCCGTCAGCGGTGCCGGCGACGGCCGTGGTGACACCCTCACGGCGGCGCCAGCCTCCGCGGCAGCGGGCCGACGGGCCACCTGGTCCGCGCCGACGGAACCGGTGGAGGACAACGTGCGCCCGCTGCGCGTCGCGGAGCCTGGCCCCGATGCCGCCGAGCACCGCGCCGTCGCCCGGGTGGCGCAGGTGGAGATCACCGACTTCGATGACGTCGAGGCCGTCGGGGCCCGGTACCGGACCGGGCAGGCGGTGCTGTTCGACCTGTCCTCCACCTCCTCGGCGACGGCCCGACGGGTGGTGGACTTCGTGGCGGGGCTCACCTACGCCCTGCGCGGGCAGCTGACCAAGGTCGGCTCTCGGGCGTTCCTACTCGTGCCTGAGGGTGTGCGCATCTCACCCGATGAGCGCCGTCGTCTCACCGAGCTCGGCTACCGGGTGCCTGCGTCGGGGAGCACCGCGTGATCCTGGCACAGGTCGCGCAGGCGCGTCCGGTCTCGTCGGTGCTGGTGCTCGTGCTCCAGCTCTACACCTTCGTGCTCTTCGCCCACGTCATCTTCTCCTGGATCCCCCGGACCCCGGAGCCGTTGGTGCCCTTCCAGCTCGGGGTGCGGAGGTTGGTGGACCCGATCCTGACACCCCTGCGCCGCGTCATCCCCCCGCTGCGCATCGGCGGCATCGCCCTGGACCTGTCGATCCTGGTGGTGTTCTTCGGGATCTCGCTCCTGCTGCTGCCGTTGGCGGCATCGCTGCCCTTCTGACCCAGGCCCGCACCCGACCGGGAGCCGCACGATGCCCTACAGCCCGGAAGAGATCGTCGCCTACGCCTTCCGTACCCGGGCCCGCGGCTACGACCGCGACGCGGTGGACGGCTTCCTCGACGAGCTCGCTGACCAGATCGAGCAGGAGCGGGCCCGCGCGCAGGCGGTGGAGCAGCAGGTCACCGTGCTGGAAGCCCAGCTGGACGAGGCTGCGGAGAGCGAGCGGGCGCTCAAGCGCACCCTGGTCACGGTGCAGGACGCAGCCGACCGCGCGTTGGCCGAGGCGCGGGAGGAGGTCGCCGAGCTGCGTGCTGCGGCCGACCGGGACATCGCGGCGCTGCGCGAGCGGGCGGACGCCGAACTCGCCGAGCAGCGTGCCAGAGCCGAGGCCGAGGCGGCTGAGGTGCTCGCCGCCGCCCGGGCTGAGGCAGCAGCCGAACGTGCGCGGGTCCGTGCCGTGCAGGAACTCGACGCCGGACACCGGACACAGCTGCGCGACTACCTCGAAGGCGCACTGGCCGGCCTCGCCGCCTTGCCGGACCCCTTCGCCGATCTCGGCCTCGCAGCGGGCCCTCCCGCCGCCGACGATGAGGAGCCGTCGGGCTCTCCCGCCGCCGACGATGAGGAGCCGTCGGCCCTTCCCGCGGCCGGGGTGACCGGAGCCGAGGACGCGGCGAAGGACCCGTGGCGGCGTAGTCCCGACCTCGACGAGCCGCCGCCGTCCGGCCCCTCCGTGCCCGCGCAGGACAGCGATGCGACCGGTGATCAGCCCGACGATGACCGGGGCGAACCGCCGATGTGGAGCTGACCCCTTCCAGCCCCCGGAACTAGCTGGACCCTGCCTGCCGGAAGGCCGCGGCGCCGAGGCGGGCTCCGCGCTCCAGGGGGTGGTCGCGGTAGCCGAACCGCGCCGCGAGCCACACGTACACCGGCAGCAGCAGCGGTCCGAGACGTTCCGACTGGCGCACGTGCACCGCCTCGTGTGCCAGCAGCACCGGGTCGGGATCCTCACGCCGGCTGAGCACGATCAGCCCGACGGTGTTGGCGTGCGCGCCCACCGCTTTCAGCGCCACGCGCGACGGGCCACCCGCACCCCGCACCACGAAGCAGCCGAGCTCCGGCTCCCACTGCGGCCGTGCCCCGGACAGCACCGTGAGCACCAGCCCTGCCGCCGTCAGCGGCGCGGACCACACCCACGCGCACACCCGCCCGACCGGGGTGCGGGGCCGCTGTGGCACCCACGCACCGAGTCGCTGCGCCCACACCGGCTGCGGCCGGGCGACGGGGATGTCCGCGGCGGCCGAGGCGCGGGTCAACTCCCCGCGCTGCACGGCGACAGCCTCACGCCGCTGCCGGGCGACGCCGACGACCCCGGCCGCCAGCGTCGACCAGAACAGCCAGGCACCGACGCGGGCCATCATGCGCGGATCGCCACGAGCGCGGACCCCAGCGCACCGAGGTCGATGGGAGTGCCGTCGGCGACGGGCTGGCGGTACACAGCCGTGGCCAGCACGTCGCGGGCCACCGCGTCGTAGTGCCCGCCCGCCGCCAGCTGCTCGTCGAGCTCCGGCGGGTCGATGGCGATCACCAGCTCGATCCGGTCGGCCAGCTCCAGCCCTGCGGCCTTGCGCAGGTCGTTGATCGCACGGACCAGCTCGCGGGCCGCGCCCTCCACCTCCAGCTCGCGCGTGAGCGCGGTGTCCAGGGCGAAGGAGCTGGTGGCATCGCGGGCCACCGCCCACCCCGTGCGGGGCCGCTCGATCACCTCGACCATCTCGGGGGTGATCGTCACCTCGTCGTCGCCCACGGGCAGCTGCGCCGACCCGCTGCGTAGCGCGTCCGCCAGCTCGGCGGCCTGGTCAGCGTCCAGGGCGGAGATGGCGCCAGCGACCTCCGGCGCGCGCTTCTGGAACACGGGTCCGAGCGCCCGGAAGTTCGGCTTGCAGCTGCGCTCCACCAGGTCACCGGTCCCGTCGGCCAGCTCGATCTGGTGGACGTTCAGCTCCTCGGCGATCTCAGGTGCCAGGTCCGCGAGCCCGGCACGCTCACCCTCGGGCACGCTCACCAGCGCGCGGGCCAGAGGTTGTCGGATCCTCACCGCGCTGTCGTTGCGCGCCTGCCTCCCGAGCTCCACCACCCGCCGGGTCGTGGCCATCGCGCGCCGCAGCTCGTGGTCCCGCCAGGCGGGGTCGGCGACGGGGAAGTCGGTGAGGTGCACCGAGTCGTGGGTGGGCGCCCGGCCCGCCGCTCGGGCCGGTGCCACCTCGAGGTCCTGCCACAGTCGCTCGGCCAGGAAGGGGATGAAGGGCGCCAGCAGCTGCGACAGCGTGGACAGGCAGGTGTGCAGGGTGTGGTAGGCGGCGGCCTTGTCGGCCGGGTCATCGGAGACCGACTTCCAGAACCGCCGCCGGTTGCGCCGCACGTACCAGTTGGACAGGTCCTCCACGAACCGCTCCAGGGCTCGGGTCGAGGTGGAGACGTCGTAGCGGTCCAGCGCGGTGTCGACGGTGTCGATCAGCTCCGCGAGCTCCGCCAGCACCCACCGGTCGATCGCCGGTCGGTCGGCGACCGCCGGAGCTGGTGCGTCGAGGTCGAAGCCGTCGATGTCGGCGTAGGTGGTGAAGAACACGTGGGTGTTCCACAGCGTCAGCAGGAAGCGGCGGACCACGTCCTCCAGCAGGTTGTGGCTGACCCGGCGGTTCACCCAGGGGTTGCCCTCGGCGAACATCAGCCACCGCAGTGCGTCCGCGCCGTGGGCGTCGATCAGCTCCCACGGGTCGAGCACGTTGCCCGCGGACTTCGACATCTTGCGGCCGTCCTCGTCCACGATGTGGCCGAGACAGGCGCAGGTGCGGTAGGAGCTGTCACCGAACAGCAGGGTCGACTCCGCCAGCAGGGAGTAGAACCACCCCCGCGTCTGGTCGATCGCCTCGCAGATGTAGTCGGCGGGGTAGTGGCGGGCGAACTCCTCCTGGCCCTGGTGGGGGTAGCCCCACTGGGCGAAGGGCATGCCGCCGGAGTCGAACCAGGCGTCGGCGACCTCGGGGACCCGGTGGGCCTCGCCGCCGCAGG
>LFIK01000811.1_pt1 | contig 23818 bp, 17 predicted proteins | sample 643401 | NCBI WGS metagenome assembly LFIK01 (sample SAMN03777447, study PRJNA286221) | soda lake metagenome | biome: soda lake; feature: Kulunda steppe; material: water; isolation source: sample T5-Br brine of Lake Tanatar-5 | place: Russia: Kulunda steppe | collected 2010-07
ATTGTGTTTGCAACATAGTGCGCGAAACACAGTGTTCAATGAAAATGTGTTCAAAGGCGAGCATTCCCCTCATCTGGACGCAACAGTGCCTGCGCCTCGTCTGCGGTGAGTGGCTGTGGCAATTCCAGTTCCGCAAGGGCTGGAAAGTCCCGTTCAATGCGTGCCGTCACATCCGTCAGCCGGCTTTCGGCCTCGCGCATGGCTTGTGTGAGACCGTCACGGGCCGCTGCCCGGCTTTCATCCTCGAAGCTGGCGAGATAGGCCCGCCTGCTCTGGTCGAGGATTTCGCGGGCATCCTGCAGATCACGCAGGGCACGTCCGGCGGCCTCATCGGCGATCGCACCGCGTGCGGCCTGGTCACCTAGAGCAACGTCGAGTGTGCTGTAGGTCAGAAAACCCTAAACGGGGAAGCTGCGGGCCGCCTTTGCCTGCGGATTGATTTCGAGCTCGGCCAATGTGGCGAGATAAAGCTCCAGATCAAGCGGCGTGCGCGGACCCACATCACCGCCCCCGACTTCCAGTCGATCCGTCGTCATAAGATAACCTGGCAAGGCCGGAAAACCCGCCTCCCAAGTCGCAAGCGCCTGAGCGACGTCGAGTTCGAGATACGTGCTAGCGAGGTTTTCGCGCGTGACCAGAGTGTTGCGGTGCTCTGGGCCAAAAATGCGACCGCAGGCTTCGAGGGCGTTCCGAAACAGCGCCTCGGCCTCTTCATGACGACCCTGATTACGGATATTCTCGGCGAGATTGTTCAGCGAAGTGAACGTATCGGGATGCTCCGGGCGCCGCTCTAAATCCCGCTGCCGTTCTCAGCTTACATCGGCGAACAGCGCGGCATAGGCTGCGGCCGAGCCCTGCCAGCCCACGGGATGGGCCATGGCGCGCTTCCGAATCCGCTCCCACGTCGGGCGGTCGGCATAAAGCCGGCACAAGTCGGCCAGCGCCTCGGCCAGGGCCGCGGCGGTGATGGGGTGAAACTGGATCCCGGTGGCAACGCCGACGGCCAGCGCCGCCGAATTGGCGTGGATCACCGTATCGGCCAGCCCGCCGGTAAGAGCCACCAACGGTACGGTGCCGTAGCGCAGGCCGTAAAGCTGGGTCAGGCCGCAGGGCTCGAACCGTGATGGCACGAGGATCGCGTCGCCGCCCGCGATCATGCGGTGAGATAGCGCCTCGTCATAGCCGATACGCACGGCAACGCGCGGGTGCTCCGCAGCGGTGAGGAACGCCGCCTCAAGCATTGGATCGCCCGAGCCGAGCAGCGCCAATTGGCCACCGCGGTCCAGCAGCGCAGGTAGCGCCTCAAGCAGCAGGTCGAGCCCTTTCTGCGCGCTCAGCCGCGAAACGACCACGCAAAGCGGGCCGGACGCATCGGGGTCGAGTGCCATGGTCTCTATCAGGGCAGCGCGGGACCTCGCTTTGCCCTTCGGGCCGCGGTAACTTGGGATGACCGGGTCGGCGGCGGGGTTCCAGACGGCCTCGTCGACGCCGTTGAGGATGCCGGTCACGTGGGCAGCGCGCGCCCGCATCACTCCGTCCAGTCCCATGCCGAAGGCGGGCGTCATCAACTCGCGCGCATAGGTCGGGCTGACGGTAGTAATGCGATCCGAGAACACTAGCCCGGCCTTCAGCGTACTGATCCGGCCATAGAACTCGAAACCTTCAAGGTTATAGTCTGTATTATCGAGCCGTAGCGCCGCCAGTCGGTCGGCGGGGACTGAGCCGGAGAAGGCAATGTTATGCACGGTGAAGACAGTACCCACACGTCTCGCGCTCCTCATCTGCCGCAGATAGACGGCGGCTAGACCCGCCTGCCAGTCGTGCAGGTGCAGCACCTGTGGCATCCAGCCCTCCGCCCCTTCCACCGCCAGCCGCGCAGCCATCCATCCCAGCGCTGCAAAGCGTTCAGGGTTGTCGGGCCAGTCCTGTCCGTTGGCAGCCATGTAGGGGTTGCCGCCTCGGTCGAACAGATGCGGCGCATCGAGCGCAAACACTTGAAGCCCGCTGGCACGGCCCGCGCGCACGGTCCCGCGTCCGCCAAACAGCCCGTCCTCAGCCATGACTTCGCGCCCGTTCTCCAGCGCGGCCAGCACAGCAGGATAGGCAGGCAGCAGAACGCGCATATCTACACCGTATGGAGCAAGCGCGGCCGGAAGCGCGCCAGTTACGTCGGCGAGGCCGCCGGTTTTGACCAGCGGCACGCATTCGGAGGCGACGGACAGGACGCGCGTCATAGCTGGCTCAGAGCGCCGCCGCTCGGGCGTTCAACATGTCCTGCGTGATCAGCGTAACACCACCCTCGCTGACGCGGAACCACTTGCAGTCCTCTTCCGGGTCCTCGCCAACTACCAGCCCGCGCGGGATGGTAACGCCACGGTCGATAATCACCTTATTCAGCCGAGCATAACGTTCCACAGTGACGTAGGGCAGCACCACGGCGTGACTTAGGACGGCATAGGAATTGGTGTGCACTTTCGTGAAGAGCAGCGAATTGCGCACCTCGGTTCCCGTGATGATGCAACCGCCCGACACCAGAGACGACACCGTCGAACCGCGCCACCCCGCCTCATCATGGATGAACTTGGCGGGCGGTACGCTTTCGGTATAGGTCCAAATCGGCCATTCGCGGTCCCACAGGTCTAGCTCGGGAGTGGAATCGGTCAGGTCGATGTTTGCCTTCCAGTATGAGTCCACCGTGCCCACGTCGCGCCAGTATGCCGGCACGGCGGGGCTGGAGCGCACGCAGGACGTATCGAACCGATGCGCGACCGCCTTTCCCTTCGCCACGATCTCCGGGATAAGGTCCGAGCCGAAATCGTGGCTGGAATTCGGATCCTCGGCGTCGCGCAGCAGCAGATCGCGCAGAAAGGGCCAGGAGAACACATAAATTCCCATTGACGCCAGCGCTAGGTGGGGATGGTCGGGCATCGCGGGCGGATCCGCGGGCTTTTCCATGAACTGGGTTATCCGCCCGCTGGCATCCACATCCATGACGCCGAAGCCCGTGGCCTCCGCGCGCGGCACGGTTAGGCAGCCCACGGTGACGTCGGCGCCTAGCTCCACGTGATCGCGCAGCATTAGCTCGTAATCCATCTTGTAAATATGGTCGCCGGCCAAGATCAGCACGAAATCAACGTTGTAGCTGTTTACGATGTCAACGTTCTGCGTAACCGCGTCGGCAGTACCCAGGTACCATTGGCTCTTGCTCACCCGCTGGCTGGCAGGTAATATGTCAAGGTATTCGTTGCGTTCGGTCCGAAAGAAGTTCCAGCCGCGCTGGCAATGGCGGATCAGGCTGTGCGCCTTGTACTGCGTGGCAATCGCTATTTTGCGGATGCCTGAGTTTAACGCGTTCGACAGCGCGAAATCGATGATTCGCGCCTTTCCGCCGAAATATAACGCCGGCTTGGCTCGAAGTTCGGTCAGTTCCTCAAGGCGCGACCCGCGCCCGCCGGCAAGCACGAAGGCCATAGACCGGCTGGATAGCCGTGAATAGCTCAGTGACATACCGTCTCTCCTTCGGGGCTTTGTCCTTCAGCCCCCACTCAGCGCGCGATCTCCTCGCGCGCATTCAGAAGCACACCGCCCATATCGGCGCGCGCACTAACAGCGCCAACACAACCACTCCGACGCGACTCAATCTCTTTGATGTCCTGAGCCTGCCAAAACCCGCCTGACGTCGAATGTCATCACACAAATGCCAACCTAGGGCCAACAATAGCAATCACTTGCGCGATTAGTTGTCAAACTTGCGTTCCGAGGCTTCGCCGTCAAAAAGTAAATTTCTTGGTTCCTCGGTTGGTGTTCGCCCATTCGTCCAAGAAAGTCCACTTGGTTTCGTCTGACACCGTGGCTACTGAACGGTGTTTCTTGATGACATTAGCGTTCCACGAAACGGCCGCTCCGAGCGAACATCTCCTCTTCCGGAGAAAAATGCGGTGATCCTTCTGTCCGCGACGGGTCATAGGCATAGCTGCGCTGAAGGAACCCGGTCGCTTCGATCGCCCGGTCGAGAGCGGCGATCTCATCCTTCGCAGTCTCTGCGATGCGGGCGATTTCCGCCTCGTCCGCGCATGCCATCGCGCGTTGAAGCTCATCGCGAAGGGTCGCAAGCCGCGTCGAGGGGTGCAGCACCGCGAGGATCCCAGCGAGGCGGTCGACCGGCACAGCGTCGAGACCGAGCGCTTGCGCGCGCGCGACCTCAGCGTCGAGGCCGGGCCAGAAGCGGGTGGTGTAGATCGGCCGATCCTCGCGATGATACCACGGCTCAGTCCGCTGGATCGATGACGACACGGCGTTGTGCAGCTTCCACACGAAGCGCCGCAACGACCCCGGCCGGTCCGCCGAGATTTCCGTCAGCCGGTCGTCGAGCGAGATGTCCATCGGCGGCTTGTTCGGCTGCTGGCCGAGAAGCAGGAACTCCACCGGGTAGCGGTCCGTCTCGGTGTTGCGCACCACGTAGCGGTTGAGGTGATGGCGGCAGTAGGGACAGGGATACATCGTGGCGAACGCGCGGAAGAAGCGCTTGAAGATCTCGATCGCCTCGGCGCGGGGCGCGGGCTCTAGGCCCTCGATCCGCTCGGCCGCGCTGTGCAGTAGGCACCAGGTTGCCGGACCAATGTAGTAGGGGAAGCTCACGCGCATCTCGGCCTCGGCCACGTCGTTGCGACCAAGCCAGACGTCGACGAAGGCAACGTACTGGCCGAGATAGCCGCTGCCGCGGCCGAACTCTTCGCGTTCGCGCCGTTTCTCCAGACCGTTGAGGTAATGCTCAGCAAGCCGCCAGGCTTGGCGGAGCGCGAGCTTGATGCGCGGCGTGCAGGCGGCGAAGCCGTCACGCAGGTCGGTTGCGAAGGGCTCGAACGCGCCCGAGGCGGCGGTCTCGGCGTGCCAGCGGTCGAGCGCGGCCTCGTCGGGCTCTGTCGCGGTCGCAAGGTCGGCGTCGGACATGACCGAGGCGCAGCGCAGAAGCTGCGGCATGAAGCTCTCGTACCAGAACCGCACCGGCATGATCGCGCCGTCAGGCCGCGCGCCGCCCTCGACAAGGACCGGGTTCCAGGCATCCAGATAGTCGGGGGTCGCAGCGGCGGCCCCCGTCTCGGCCACATGGTGCTCCGCCGCCAGTTCGGCATGGCGCAGGCGTTCGCGCTCGTGACGCGACAGGCTGTGGGGCGCGGCGTCGGCCGGCGCCACCCCGTGGAGACGCAACGCAAGCAGGTATTCTATGCAGTCCGCGAAAAGCCGGCGGTTCGTGGCGAGCGCCGCCCGCTCGGCGGCGAGCCGCCCTTCGGCCTCGCGCATCGCCGGTGTCGTGGCGATCCCGGGCCAATCGCGGATACGGGCGCGCAGCGCGGCAACCTCTTCGCTGACATGCGCGGCGAGGCGACGGAATTCCTGCCGCGCGGGCTCGCCTTTGACCACGTCAAGCGCGAGATAGAGATCAACGGCAGCCGCCACGAACGCGTCGAAATCTGTGATTGTGTAAGGAAGATCGCGCGCGCGAAGATGGGTCTCGGCATTGGCGGAATAGCTTTCGCGAAAGCTACGATAGGCCGCGCCCTGCAGCAGGCGGAAGAAGCCGATCTGCAGCTGAAGCGGCGAGGTGGCGGTGAAGGGCGGCGCATTGCTCGGCTCGGCGGGTGCGGGGCGCGCGCGGTGCGTCGCACCGTTGCCGCTTCCCACGCGATGGGGCGCGAGCGCAATAGCACGGTAAGCGGCGGGATGGGCGGGCTCGTCGTGGGGATAGAATGATAGGAAATCGGCGCGCGACAGGAGCCGGTCACCGTCCTGGTCCATTTCCTGGAGCATTGCCTCAAGCTTTGCCTCATCGGGCAGGAAGGTCATCAAAACATCGCGCAGGGCATCCGTCGTCACCGGCGCCCCATCGGGCGAGACATGCGCGAAGGCATGCGCGACCCTAAGCTCCGGGCCGCCGAGCAGGGGCACCATCCGGTCCGCGAACGCGTCGCGGCTGAGCGTCTCGGGCGGCGCATCACCGAGCGCAACGCGCATCTCCCGCTCCGACAGGTGCGTGCCGCCGTGGGCCAGAAGGTCGCGCAGCGCGTCCATGGCGTCGCCCTCGGCGCGGGACGTCCAGCAGGTCCAGAGAGCATCGAGTGCGGCCTCATCAGCAAGCGCTGTCATCGTCTTATCCCCCCTTTGATCATCCGTCGCGCATCATGTCGGCCGCCTTCTCGGCGATCATCAAGATCGCAGCGTTCGGGTTTGCGTTTACAATCTGCGGCATGACGGACGCATCGGCGACGCGCAGGCCGGTAATCCCATGGACGCGCAGCCGGTCGTCGACCACGGCCATCGCGTCGCGGCCCATCCGCGCGGTGCCGACCGGGTGCCAGACCGTCCCGCAATAGCGGCGGGCATAGGCGCGCAGGTCCGCGCTTTCGGTCATGCCCTTGCCCGGCGCGATCTCGATCCCGCGAAACGGGTCAAAGGCCGCGGTCGCGGCCAGCTCGCGCGCGTAGCGGATCCCGTATTCCAGAACCGCCACGTCCTGCTCCTCGCTGAGATAGCGCGGGTCGACCACCGCATTGGCCGTGGGATCGGTCGAGGCGAGCGTCACCGTCCCGCGGCTCAGCGGCTGGTTCAGGATCGCGGTGAAGGTGAAGCCGCGATCGGGGCTCATCCCCTCGGGGGCAAGCTCCATGAGGCTCGGCTGCAGGACGGGGCCGAAGAAATACTGGAGATCCGGAGATTTCGTCCGGTCGCCGACATCACTCCAGGTAAAGAGGCCCGCCTCAGCGGCTAGCTGCGGGGCGGGGAGGTCAATGATGCTTTCGTAGGCGGTGCCAAGTAGCAAGTGGTCGTGCAGGTTCTGTCCGACGCCGGGCAAGTCGCATACCACGTTAATCCCATGCCCTCGCAGGTGCCCGGCAGGCCCTATTCCGGACAGCATCATTAGCTTTGGCGTTTCGAAAGCCCCAGCGCACAGAACTACCTCTCGCTCAGCGTGGAGCGTAACGAGTCCCTCTGGCCCCACATATTCCACGCCCTTGCAACGCCCGCCCTCGATTAGGAGTTTCGTTGCACGCGCATGGATCACGAGGCGGAGGTTCTTCCGCTCCAAAATTGGATGGATGAAGGCCGATGCCTCTGTTACGCGCAACGCCTCAGTTGTCCGACTAGTCATGTAGAGTCCAGCACCCGCCTCCTGGCAGGCACCGTTGAAATCGTTGTAAATCGCCGTGGCCCCGAGCGCTGCGTGCGCTTCTATCAGCGCATGCAAGATCGGGGTGGGGCTCTGGATATCGATAACTGAAATAGGCCCATTGTCGCCGTGCCAGGGAGATTTCGGTCCGTGATAGCGCTCTGATTTGAGAAAATATGGTAGTACCTCCGCATAGGACCAGCCCCTGTTTCCCTGCGCTGCCCAGTCATCGAAATCACGTGGATGACCGCGGACGTGCATCATTGCGTTGACCGCAGATGACCCGCCAAGAACCTTGCCGCGAGCGATGTCGATCTCGCGCCCACCAAGCCCCTCCTGTGGAACGGTGCGGTAGCCCCAGTTCTCTTCCGCTGATGGGTCCCATAGACGGTACATTGCGTCAATGTCACGGTCGTAGATGTCGGGGTTGGTGTCCATCCCACCGAATTCCAGTAGGGTAACGCGGATAGCCGGATCAACGCTCAGGCGGTTGGCCACCACGCAGCCTGACGTGCCGGCGCCGATTACGATATAGTCAACGGTCTCGGTCATGGGCGTCTCCTCAATGCTGGTCTTTTATGCCGACTGGGCGCCGGCCGAAGGGAAAATTATATCGCGTGGGCAACGGCCTGCGTGATCCGCGAGGTCCGATCTCGCACCCGCGTCGAGAAGCGCGGCGACACACGAAGAGAAGCCTTTGTCCATTGCAACATGGAGTGCAGTTGCGCCATCAGTGGGGCGCTGTAGATCGGGACGTGCGCCTGCCGCGAGGAGTGTGGCGACGACGCCTGCGGCACCCGCCGCGGCGGCGGCGTGCAGGGGCGCCTGCCCGGTACGGTCGATGAGATCAGGCAAAGCGCCCTGGGCTAGGAGCACCCGCGCGAAAGCGACATGGCCGCCTGCCGCCGCGATGGTCAGCGCTGCCTCGCCCGTCCTGGGGTCAAGAGCATTCGGGACCGCACCAAACGGCAGAAGCGCCTCGGCAGCTTGCACGTCTCCCGTCCGCGCCGCCGCGATCAGGCGGCCGACCATGTCGCCACGGAACGCAGCGACGATAAGCGAGGTGTCGAGATAAGTGTGCAGAAGTACAATCTTGCCCTCCACGACCTGGTATCGCTGGACGAACTCGATATCGTAGATCTCCCCCGTGGCCTTGATCCGTGCCTTCTCGCGGACAAGCGCCAGCGCCTCGTCCTCCTTCACCATCAGGTTAAGCCGCTGGTAGTGCAGCGTTTCTTGTGCCGCACCGTAGGGGCCAAAAGTGGCCATAACCTCGGCCTTGCTCCGGAAATCGCCGAACCAGGGCACGATCGCGCTGAGCCCTGGCACTCCCGTCTTTGACCCCTCGGCGCCAGGACTGTTGACCCATTGGACATTGTCGGCAAGGCAGGCCATCGCCCCGTCCAAATCGCCAGATGCAAGCCCCTTGAACCAGCGCAGCACCGTGGCTTCGGTCGTGGACTGATTCATCTTGGTCACCTTTCCATGATTTCAGGCCGAATTGTTGTTCTGTAGTGATTCCAGCGGGTTGGCCCCGGCAAGTCCGGCATTCAGGCCTCCCGCATCCATTCCCATAGGCGCGAGCACCATCCCAAGCCCGTGTTCGAGCGACGCCTCCAGCGTGTTAAGCACTCCCGCAAGCGGCACCCCCGCCCCCTTAGCGCCCCCCTCGATCCGCGCCAGCGTCTCCTCGTAACGGCGTGTTCCCCAAGCAGCGCCAAGCGAGGCCGACAGGTCGAGTGGCCCCGGATGGCAGACGCCGTTATGCGCCTTTAGCATCGCGATGATCTCGTCTGCGTCCGCCGCCGCCGCCTCGGTCTCCATCATCACGGCGGGCACGCACCAGCGCGCCTCATCCTCGCCATGAGTCGCGAGATTGGCGGCGCGCACCGCGTCGAGGAAGATCTTCGCCTCCGGCGCGCCCTGCACGGCGGTGGCGATCAGGACCGCGACGCCGGCCTCCACGAATTTGCCGACGTCCGGGTCGAGCGCGCTGCCAGTCCGGGCCATCGCGTTGGTGAGCGGACGGAGGAGGGCAATGTGGTGGAGCGTCTCCTCGGTGGTCCAGGCGCCGTGCTCCCGCTCGATCGCGACGCCGTTCAGGATGCCGCTTGTCGCAAGTTGCACCGCCACATGCGGGTCCGGCGTCGTCTGGGCGCCGAAAACAAGAAGCTCCCCAGCAAGCAGCGCCCGACGTGCATCGTTGAACCCCTCCTGCGGTGGCCGGATTGGCATCTCGCGGGGCAGGAGCGCGCGCTCGACCTGCATCTTCCCGTCCGGTACCCATGTGCGGAACGCCGTCTCGAATGCATTGGCCTGCGTGGCGGTGACGATGTGGCGATAGCCCCGCGCAAAGGCATCCGCGATCTCGGCCTCGGTGCGGCAATAGCCCGTCAGGACGAGGCCCGCGCTGCGTGCGGCCTCCTCAATGACGGTCACGTCGGCCTCCGTGCCACGGGTCAGGATCGCCGCGCGGTCCACCTCGACGAGGCGAACGCCGGCAGCCTTAAGGTCCGGCAAGGCCGCCAGCAAGAACGGCGCGGCCGGGGCGCGGAAGGTCAGACCGCCGAGAAACATCCCGTTCATAAGGTCCATCATCTTCGGGAACTCGGCGAAGGTCCGCTGCGCCAGCGTGTCGGCCCCCACCGCGCGCTTGCCGAGCGGATGTCCGGGTGTCGCAACACGCGGCTTCGCCGAGGCATCCGGGCGCTGCGGGAAGTAGACGTCGCGCATCATCGCACGCACCGCGTCGGGGCTTTTGGGATCGACGAGGAGCGCACCGAAGAGGCCCGCGCCGACGAGTTGCTTGATGTAGGGGTCACCCGGTTTCGGGAAGCGCATGATCGGCAGGAAGGGCGTCCCGCGCGACTGCGCCGCCATGGCCTGCACCTCCTGCGCGGAGACGAGCCGGCCGTCGGGCCAGTGGCGGTCAAACAGCGCGGTGCCGAAACCGTGGGGCTGCACGACCTCGGCGGCCATCGCGCTCGGCCCGTCGAGCGTGATCGCGCGCACGATCGTGTCGGACGTCGTGGAGAGCGCGCGCCAGACGGCGCCCTTGTCTGAAGGCTTCGCGGGAAGGGTGAGAAAGGTCAGGTTCTCGTAGCCGAAGTCCCGATAGGATTTCGGGGGTGGCCCGCCCGGCGCCAGCGCCTCCCAGACGGCGGGCGCATTGGCGCGCTGCCCCTCGGTGGCGAAGGCCGCGGCGGCCAGGTCCCGCTGCGTCTGGCCCGTATGCTCGGGGATGTCGCATGCGGCGCCGCGCGCCCGCGCCCAGCGGATCTGCTCCAGATAACCGGTCGAGCCCGTCGCCGCGCGCAGGACGGAATCGTGTAGCGCGGTCAGGCCGTTGACGGCCGGCTTGCGGTTCAGCGCGCCGCGGAGCGCGGCGGGCGACATCGCGCCCTCGAAGGCCTTCAGGCAGTCGAAATGATTGAAGACGGCAGCGCGGATCACCGCGTCAACGGCCATCGGATAAGCTTCCTCCACATCCGGGTCGGCGCCCTTCGCGATCAGATGTTCAACCATCGCAAGTCGGATCGCCGCAACTCCTGGATGGGCGTTCGTCCCAGTGACCGCGGCCACCAGTGGCGGCTGCAGGAGCGGCCCGGCGAGGCGATCGGGCTCGAAAGCCGCGTCGGTCGTCGCGTCCTCCAGCTCGGCGAGCGCCCGGGCTGAGGCGGCGTCGGCCTCCGCCCCTTGGGCTTTCGCTACCTCGGCCAGGCCTTCGGTGATCGCCGCAAAGACTACCTCGCTCGCCTTCTGTGCCGCGCTGTCCCGCTCGGGGTGGCGTGGTCCTGCGGGGATGGTCGCGAGACGTGCGGCGGTATCGGCCGCAAGCGCCGCCTCGGTCACGTCGTCATGCGGCGCAAGCGCGGCCACCATCGCTGTGTTGCCGAACTGCCGCCCTAAACCGGTCGCGTTGATCCCCCGCAGCGTCGTATGGGTAAACAGCCTGTGCCGCTCGGCCGCAACGTCAGCGCGCGCGGGAAGGAGCGCGTCGAGCCCCTCCACCAGCGCGCGCGCAAGCTCCACGTGGCCGTAGAACGCCGCCTGGAGGAGCGGCGTGTGCGCGTTCACCTCGATCCGCGCGGAAAGCTGGTCCGGCGCGTTCGCGAGCAGAAGTCGCGTCGCCGTGATGTCGCCCTTCTGGGCCGCCAGATGCGGCGCGAGAATGCCTGTGTCGTATCCGGGCCGGGTCGGGTCGGGCAGCGTCCGCCCGGCATCTGCTCCACGCCCGCCGACCCGCTCGCGCAGCATCATGCGGAGCGCCTCGGCATTGCCCGAAGCCGCCGCTGCGAGGAACACGTTGAAGCCGTCCCGCCCATGGGCGTCCGGGTCACCGCCGGCGCGCAGCCAGTCGCGCAGCACCTCGTTCCGGCCCAAGCGCACGGTCGCCATGGCGCCATCGACATCCTCGGGCTCGAGCCGGGTCGAGAGGTCGAAGGGCACGAATGGCCGCTGGCTGATCAACTGCGGCGCGCCCCTGGCATCCACCCGGATCGTCCAGATCCGCTCGACCGAAAAATCGACGCCCGGCGCCTCGTCTGCTGCAGGTGTCCGCCTGTCTGCGGTGAAGTGGATCTTCAGATGCGCGTCGATCGTGCCATCCGCGTTCTCGCAAGCGACAACGCCCTGCACTCGGTGGTCAGAATTGATGAAGGTCCCGTCGATCATCGCGAACCAAGCCGGGAAATCCTCGATGATCATACCCTGATTCAGCGAAATGTTCAGCGACTCTGCCGGTGCCAGCATCGCCAGCATCGCCGGTAGATCGCGGCGATCAAGCGCTTGGAGATAGCTTACAGCAAATTCCCGCGTGCGGGCGACACCAAAGGGTGGGCTGACACGTGACTGCTGGTATTGCCGAGATATCCGCCAGTTCAGTCCGTGGCGCGTTAGCTCCCAGACGATATGGATTGTGACATTCGAACGCGGCGGTTGGCCAGCCCTCGATGCGCGATGATCTACCTCGGAATGGATCGAGAGCTCGATTGTTGCCGTGTCACTTGACGTCATCTGCGGTGCGAGCGCCACGACCGTGTGCCTGAGCCGCGCGAAGGCCTCCCGGATGCGCCCGTACCACGCCCGATAGGAGGTCTCGTCGATCAGATGCGCGTCGGGCGACAGGACATGGATGTCGAAGCCCCCCGGGTCGAGGCAGGCCAGCATCGTCTCGACGTCGCCCGCGTCGATCGCACCGAAGTAACGCCGCGCCAGCGCGCCCACGGACTGTGCCAGCGCGCCGGCATCGACCGGCAGGCGCGCGGCGTCCCAGTCGAGCGCCGCCGGGTCGACACGGAGAGCTCGCGCGGCGGTTTGGGTCGTCTGCATGATGTCCTGCCGGGTCTGGCTGCGGTCGAGCATGGGGAGGCCTCCGTTTCAGCGGTCGGCTGGCTGGAAGTGGACGCCCTGCGCGATCACCTGCACGAAATAGGGGCCGTCCGAGTCGAGCATCCGGGCGATGGCGGGCGCGACATCCTCGGGGCGCTCAACGTATTCGGCTGTGAAGACCGGCTCGCCCGTCTCTCGCGAGACGAAGCCGCGGACCTGGAAGGCGCGGTTCTGGTGCACCGGATTCTGGATGTGGAGCGGTAGCGTCCGCCCTGCGGCGAGCTGGCCCGCCTCGTCCTCGCCGCGCCGGCGCGCATCGCGGGCGAAGTTGACGCTGACGAGTTCGTAGCCGCCGTTGTCGATGAGAAGATGCTTGACCGGCAGCCCCTCGCGCGCGGCCACGATGAACGCCGCGTCGTTGAAATCTGCACCACCGTCGCCGAAGACCGAGACGACGAGGCCCTCGGGCTCGGCCGCCTGCACGCCGAGCGAAGCGCCATGGGCGCCGAGCGTCGGCCCAGGAGTCGCGTAGTAATAGAGCGAGTCGAGCCCCATCTCGGTCACGTAGTCGAGAAAGGGGGGCGAACTGGTCAGTGCCTCGTCGAAGATCGACGCCTGCGACAGGTCGAGCGTGCCCGCCTCGGCGCGCGCCTTGAGCGCAAGCGCCAGGTCCTTCGCGATCCGCGCGGGGTGGATCGGGGTCTCGTCCAGATGCGCCTCGTAGGCCGCGATGCGGGCGGCGCGGGCGGCGCGCGTCTTCTCGGCGACGGAGGCGAGGCGTTCGGCCGCCGCCGCTCCATGCGCCTCGGTCACCCTGCCCGCTAGCGCATCCGCCAGCGCGCCAAGGGCGAGGCCCACGCTCGCCGGCACCCAGACGCGCGCGTCTATGTTGCAGCGCGCGCGGTCGGTATCGTCCGGGCTGACCACTATAGCAGGCACGCCGTCAGGCACCTCCGATACGCCGTTCGGCCAGACATTGTTAGGGAACGGACCACCAACGACGACCACCGTGTCGGGATCGAAGCTCGCGAGTTCGTCCGCCACGGCGGAGGACTCGCCGAAGCTCGTGTTCCCGCACCAGCCGGGATGCGAACGGTCGAAGATCGTCCCGGGCGCGTAGCAGGCGACGACCCGCGCGCCGATGATCCGAGCCACGCGCTCTGCAGCGGTCCGCGCGCCGGACGAGCGGCCGACCTCCTGGTTGAGCACCATGACCGGCCGTGCCGCTCCGGCAAGGAGATCGGCGGCGCGGAGCACCGCCTCCATGACCTCCGCCGTCATCGCCCCGTCGGGCGTCGAGCCTTTCGGCACTGCGACCGCGACGTCGGCGGGCGCAACCGCCGCAATCTCGTTCAGCCGGTCCTCGTCGAGGATCACGGCCACGGCCCCGTAGGGCTCGGCGAGGGCATCCTCCATCGCGGCCCGCGTCGCGGCGACAAGGCCCGCAGGCCCGGCCTCGGGGTCGGGGAAATGCACCGCCTTGACGCCGAGTTGTGCCAGCATGCCGGCGTAATCCGGGACCGAATTGTGTCCCCCGTACTGGCGCGCGAGCGCCCCGGCGTCGCCCACCACCATCAGGCAGGGCTGCCGCTGGCGCACAAGGTAGTCGAGCCCAGCCGCGCCGTACTTTAGCCCGACCTGCGCGTGCAGCGCGAGGACGGGCACGCGCCGCGCGCCGCCGTCACCCCCAGCACTCGCACGGGCCTCGAAGCCAGAGGCCATGCAGAAGGCCACAAACTCCGTCGCCCCGTGAACCAGACCGCGAAGGCCCGTCACGTCCTGCACCGCCTGCCAGATCGGACCCTCGTTGCTGCCGGTGTTGCCGCTCAGGAAGTGGAAGCCCGTCCCGTCACCAAAGGCTGGATTGGCCACGATGGTACGAATCACCGCCTCGGCTACGGTACCGCGTCGTCCCTTGGGCGTAGGTACGGGGGGGGGTAGGCGTAAGGCCGGGCGTGGGATGGCTGGAGCTTCAGGCTTGATGATCAGGCGTGTCAAGGTCGTGGTCCCCCGTTTCGTTCGGTGAAATCGGTCAGACTTTTGTAAGGACGCCCGTCGAGTGCTCCATGAGCGCCGACGAGCCAGTCAATATCTAGATCGAGTGCCTCGACCTGTTGACGCAGGTCCCGGGAATAGGTCAGCCAATGGCAAGGACAAGCTGCTTCATCCGGCAAAAGGCCGGGGTTGAATAGGTCCGCATTGAAGAGAAGTTTCGGCCCGGCAATGTAGATTACGAGATCCTCGGCACAATGAGGGGAGGTGATCCGGTAAACGCTAATTGCACCATCACCCAGCTTCAGTGCTGCGTCCCCCACTGTGGTTATTCTCGGCGTCACCTCCGCTTCGGATAGACTGTCGGGCGCGATCGTGTGCGGGCTCGCGAGAACTCGCTCAACGAAGGCGAGGTCGCCTTCCGCGATCACAAGTTCCGCATCGATGGCGGCATAGGCGCGCAAGCCACCGCTATGGTCATGGTGGTGATGCGTTAGGATCATGTGCGTGATCCGCGCGCCTGGCCATTCGTCGGCGATTGCATCAATCACCGCGCGGGAGCGCGCCTCGTGCTGCGGCGAGTCGAGCACAACAACGCCTTCGCCCGTGCGTATTGCCATCGAATGGTGTATGCCACCGCCCAGTGTGATGACTTCAGGCGTGATCCGCTCAACGATCACAGTTCCTGGGTCGAGCGAGATCGGCGCACCCATTGCCAGCGCGCGGTGTATCCACTGTGCGTTCATAAGGCCCCGGCGCGCCAGGGCTGCGTCGTGAGGGAGGCGCTGGGGCAGGGCAAAAGTGTCGGACGCGAGCTGGGGCTTCGCCTCGGTCAGCGAGCGCACCTCTGAGTGAATCACCGTACCGTCGAGGCTAAGCTCCACGTCTGCCGCGACCGGGAGATCGCCATGATAGCGCCAAATCGCGTAGCGCACAGCAACCTCGACATCACCACGCGGATGGTCGTGCTCTTCGGTGGCAAGCCGCGTTGGCCGCCAGCTCGCCCGGTCAAAGTAGAGGCGCATTGGGCGGGGGAAGGCGTCGATCTCTACAACTGCATGAGGGGAGCCATCGAGCAGCGTGTCGGACAGCTGGTGCAGTGCCGCAGCGTCTCCCGCGTCGCGGCGCCGAAGGGCTTCGCCGATCAAGAGTTGAGGGTAGAGCATTTCCTGCTGTCGGCGCACAGCGGCTACACGGTCAGACGCCATTGCCCGCGCTGGCATTGGCCCTAGCGCTACGTCAGGCCCGGTTATGTAGCCGCCATCGCCTGCGATGATCTCGGCAAAGTCAATATTGCTCGTCAGCGGCTCAATGAATCGTCGGCGCCAGTCGAGGCGTATCCGGCCGCCCGCTGGATCGTGCGTCGCGACCACCTCGAAGTCTGAAGGTTTGAGCGGCGGGGCGCCGGGCCGCAGCGCCTGCAACGGCTCCCAGCGGCAGCCGCGGGCGAATACGCGGAAGGTGCGGGCACGCGGATCGAACATGGCGAGCGCGGCCTCGACTGCACTTTCTATCCGGCCACTCATGTCCTTAAGCTCTCGCTGCGCATCGCCTTCTCGAAGGCGCCGAGCAGGTCTTGTGACAGGTCGACGCCTGCGAGGGCGGCGCCGTTGTCAGGCATTAGGACGACGTGATCGTGCAGCGAACTGATAGAGACTGTGCCCTCTGCCATCTCGAAAGCGAGGACATGGCCGCCACGAGCTCGGTCCGCCGTGATGAAATGTAAGTGGTAGCTGGTGTCATTGATCCCGCGCATCCACGGCACACCGCGGAAGCCGACGATAGTGCCGCACACGTCAATCATCTCCGTGCGCACGCAGCCCTTCACCACTTCGGCTGTGGATGGGTACGGCTTTTGCTGCTCGACGAGCGCGTGGATTCGCATAAATGGAAAGGTTCCCTCGACCCGGATGGCGAGATAGCAATTTCTGTTCGCAGCTTGCTCATCGATCAACGCGTCCAGGCCGTCATAATCGACAGACTCAGTTACCTCCCAACTCCGGTCGGCAACGAATTGGCAGACGGTGGCGAATGGCGTAAGCGTGGCTGGGTCAGGGGTATGGATTTCGCCGCCGGCCTTGCCTTGGTAGAATTTGCCGTCCACCAAAATCATTTCGCCATCCATACGGTCATAGGTGCCGATGCCGAAATCGCCGTGCCTAAGAAGATCGCCGCATTTCATCAGTCCGTCGAAACGCCGAGCGAGAAGGGCGCTCAAAATGGAGACTTGCGTGACGGTGTGCGTGGGAGTGGTATCGCTCATGCGGCGTCCTGACCCTCTCATCTAATTGTTCTGGAATGCGCTTCGTGCCAGGCGCTGGTCGTGTCGGAGCGCGTGGGTAGTTCTGGGGTTTCGTCCCCGCGGGTCCAAACCTCGACGGCCTGCCCGACCCGAGTGTACTCGATCCGGTGGGCAGTCATCACGACGACGCCGTAGCGCGGGTCGTCCGGTCCGCTGAACAGGACCTTGAGGCGGTCGCTCCAGAATGCCTCACGTTCTGCGGCATCGGTTGTAAAGACTGTGTGTCCCTGGATCTGCAAGAATGGCAGATGGAACTGCATCGGGTCCGGGATGCCACAGGTCAGGTGCCCCTCAGGATTGCGGGCAATCTGCTCGACCTTGCGGGCTGTCCTGAAGGAGGTGAAGCGAAAGGTAAGGTCTTCCGACGCCTCGGCCACGACGTAGCGCACCCAAGGCTTACCGTCAGCGGTTATGGTCGCGAAACAGCTCAGCAACGGCTTGTGAATTACAACGTCGAGGATTCGATCCTTGAGATTAGACATCCCTCCGTTCCTTTCCCTCAAATACATGCGACTCGTATTCGTGAGCCGGATCACCAACTTTCCAAATCAGCCACGTTGTGCCCATCGTTTAGTGCGAACGTCGCAACTCAGTTTGCTCGCGCACCGATCATTTCGATGAGCATTCCAGCCAGCAGATGCGCATGGTTGCCGGTGCGCGCAGTCACCAGATCGCCGTCGACCACCAGATCTTCATCGACAAAAGTCGCACCATAGGCTTGCGCGTCTCCGTGCAGGTTCGGATGACAAGTCAGACGCCGTCCCTTGACAACCTCAACAACTGGCGCAGCTAGCCAGAGACCGTGGCAGATGATCCCCTTGAGAAGGTTCGGTTTAGCAAAAGCCCGCTTGAGTAGCGCCGACGCCGGCGGCAGCGCGCCAAGATCCTCAGTGTAGCGCAGACGATCGGCAACCATCCCGGAGGGTATGATCAGCGCTGAGAGCTCGTTAAGTGCCGCGTCGTTGAGCGCTTCGATATCCCTGCGACATTCGAAAGGCGCGCGATATTCGTGTCCCGTGAAGGTGAGGGTTTCGTTTCCCCAGAGACGGCTCACGAAAATAGCTTCGATTTCCGCCTCCAGGAAGCGATAGTGATAATACCAAATTTCGTGCTCGTAGTAGTCGCTTTCGATCAGGATTGCGATTTTGGGCGCGCGCATCTTTTGTCTCCGGAAATTCTTTCAGGCCGATCCATCGGCGGGTGGTTCGGATCGGCCTGCGACATGCTGGGCCTCGAGGCTCTCCACTTCGGTCTCATTGATCGCAAAGAACTCGGCTGCTTCGAGAAGCTCCAAAAGCCCGCGCAGGATGGTCACGAAACCAAAGAGCAGAAAACCGTGATGCGCTTCCACTACAGACTCGAAACCCTCAAAAATTCCTTCGAGGAGCTCGCTCAGTCCAACGAGAAGGAGGCCTATCCCGAGGATCAGCGTCATCGCAGGGTGCCGCAGCAGAATACCCGCAGGCTTGGCGAGCTTCCGCAGCAGGCGGCGGCTGAAATTTTGGCTTCGGGATGCAGGCACTTTCCGGACCTTCTTTGAGAGTAGGAGTCATGACACCGTGATTTCCCCGTCAAACTCTGCGGCACGGACCGCATCCCTGACTGCCTCGCTCGGATTGGTGAGCGTCATGTCGAAATCAGCGCCTATCTTTTGTTTGCGGAATACAAGAAAGCGCAGGCCTTCAGGGCTGATCGCGTCCAATGCGCTTGCCTCTAGGTCTAGCGCCCGCGCGCCCTGAGCTATGACATTAGATAGAGCTGCATCGAGATCCTTAAGATCGTGCGGCCCGAGCACCCCCGTCAGTGCCACGCGGGCACGCCCGTTTATAATCTCAAGAAGGTTGGCGCTGAATCGTACCCCAGCCGGCGCAAGGCGCACACGGACCCTGATATCACTATGGCCTTCGGGCAAGGTAACCGTCAACGCATCGGAGTCATAGTTTTCATAGGGATGATCGTCGATCCAAACATTCTCGATGCATACTGCACCTTTCGGCAGGATGTCTGGCTGAACCCGCAGCGTCCTGTCCGCCAGGCCACCAGGCTTCGGCCTGAAGTAAAAGTCCATTGGCTCCTTATGTATCAGGAGATTCGAGTAGACTGCGGCGAGATAGCATAGCTCGAACGAATGGTAACCGGCCATCGAGTGGCTACCCTTCCCTCGTTCCGTGCCAAGCGCGTAGGGTAGGCCATTCGCGAGAGTGTTGAAGTAGACTCCTCCTGAATCATTGTCGAGGAAGAAAGCGTTGTAGAAGGCAGCACCCTCGCGGGCAAAGCAAAGATACTCATCTTTCCCCAAAACACCATTCAAAATGAGGTAGGCGAGGATGCCTTGCTCCTGTTGCCACCAGGCCTTTCGATCGTGCCAAGCGTAACGGTGGAAGCGCTGCCCAGGACTGAGTACACGTTCGACCACGTCGTACCAGCCGCCGCGCTGGCGGTCGCAGCCATGATGGGCCATCAGCCCTGCGATCTTTTCAGCCAAATCGACATAAGTTTGCTTCGCGCGTAGCGACTGCATGCGCATCAGGTTCCAGGCGATCTTGAGATTGTGGCCTACTACAGCACGGTTCTGTTGCCAGCCCCAATTCTGATCTTTCGACCAGTCGTCGTGGAACTTCTCTTGGACGAAAGGACTCTCATCGTAGTCAGGGAAGCGCGCAGCGATCGTGTCGAACGTGGATTCGAGAAAGTCTGCGTATTCTTCCTTCCCAGTCGCGAGCCAAAGATTGATCAGATAAGCTGGAGCGTGATCACCAATCGAATTCCAGTTCTTGCGCGCACGGTTGTGGCCGAGGCTTTCGGCATGCGGATCAAGCGTGATTGGATCCACGTGGCTGTAATAGCCCCCATTCGGCCCATGATCCTTGTAGTAGCGGTTGAACAGGTTGATCGTGCGGCGTGCATCCTCGTGGATCGCGGGATCGCCGGTAATGCGGTAGGTCTGGACCGGACCAGCGAGCGCATAGATCTGCTCGTAACAGGGCAGTGCGTCGTAATCGTCACCGAACTCTGAGGCGAGGATTTTCTGCTCACCACCGTCGGGCTTCACATCGATGGCATGATACCAATAGCAGATGTCTTGCCCCTTATCGGTGAAGCGCAGGTGGTCACGCAGGTATTTCGTTCCCTTTTCTGCAGCTTCAAGATAGAGATCCTCTCCTGTCATCAGGTAGGCAGACGCAAATCCGTAGACGAGGCGAGAGATTGTGTCACATTCTTGCCGTCTTCTGCCCTGCTGCAGCGCGCCCGTGATCGTTAGATCAGTACGGTACTTGCGGTAATCGATCTCGCCGTCTGGGAATTCGGATGAAATGTAGAAATCTGCAAGACTGCGGATCTGCTCGACCCACCAGTCCGGGCGCTCGAATTCGTAGGCGGTTTCCGTGCGACCTGCGAAGACAAGATGTTTGGCATCGAAGACGACCGCCCCATCCGGGCCGTCGGGATAGAACACGCCATAGACAAAAACGAAACGGCCCGGAGTCAACATGCCGCGCATAGCGGATGTGGCGTCCCTATAGTTTTCGCCAAGATTGCGGATCACCTCCGCATAAGTGTTGGAAGTGATACCGACCTCGTAGGGGCGATTATCGCTTGTTCTGATAGTAAAGCGGTCAGCCTGTGCATCAAAATTTGTCACATAACCTGCAACGAGGTCGGAGAAGGTAAAGTCGAGGCTATTCATCTGGAGACCTTTGCCTTTCGAGGACGCCGACATTCCGAAGTCAAAACAATGATCGAACGACCCGCTACCGTAAGGCGGTCGCCCTTCACTGGTTGGGGCGTGTCGGGAATGTCGTCGGGAGAGGGTCGGGCCGTATCGAGCAGGCGGTTCCAGCGGTAGCCGCTCACCTCGGGCAGCGCAAAGTCGAGCGGCTCCCAAAACATGTTCGCCATGATATGGATATCTGCGGAGTCGTCGTCGCCGGCAATTGTCCAAGCGAGCGCTCGACCCTCTTTATCATGCCAGCCGGGTTGACCGAGCTCCGTCCCGTGCCAGCTGATATCGGGTAAGCCCCGCGCGCTTGTGCTTCCGTCGAAGAACCGATCACGGCGCAGCGCATCATGGGCGCGGCGGAACGAGATTAGACGGCTCCAAAAGCGCAGCATGTCAGGCCGCTGCTCGGGCAGCGACCAATCGAACCAACTCACCTCGTTGTCTTGACACCAGGCGTTATTGTTGCCGCCTTGGCTGCGTCGCACCTCATCGCCCATGACGAACATAGGGACTCCTTGCGACAGCATCAGGAGCGTCGCAAAATTCTTTACCTGGCGATCCCGCAGCGCCTCAATCTCGGGATCGTCGGTACGCCCCTCGATCCCACAATTCCACGACTTGTTGTCATCGACCCCGTCGCGGTTTCCTTCACCGTTGGCATGGTTGTGCTTGTATTGGTAGCTGACGAGGTCGTTCATCGTGAACCCGTCATGGGCAGTGATGAAGTTCACACTATTCATCGGCCCATGACCTGACGCCTCATATAGCCCTGCGCTGCCCGTCAGAGCATCGGCGACCGCACTTATCCGACCTGGCACGCCGCGTATGAAGTCGCGGATTGTGTCACGATAAAACCCGTTCCACTCGGACCAGCGGTAGCCTGGAAAATGCCCTACTTGGTAAAGCCCTGCTGCGTCCCACGCCTCGGCTATCAGTTTGGTGTCGGCCAGTATCTCGTCAAGATCAATCTGCCAAAGGACAGGCGGGTATTTCATTGGCGCGCCATCGGGTGCACGCGCTAGTACCGAACCCTCGTCAAAGCGGAACCCATCAACATGCATCTCTTGCACCCAGAAGCGCAAGCACTCCAAGATCAACTTCGAGCCTATCGGATGGTTACTGTTAAACGTGTTTCCACAGCCGGAAAAATCGTTGTAGTACTGCTTGTTCCCTGGCAGCAGGCAGTAGTAGTTGAGGTTGTCGAATCCGCGAAAGCTGAAGGTGGGGCCATCATGGTTGCCCTCGTCGGTATGGTTGAAGACTACGTCGAGTATCACCTCGATACCGGCACGATGGAGCGCCTTGACCATGTCGCGGAATTCGTTCAAGTGCGCTGCCGCACCTGACGCCTCGCAATAGCCAGAATGGGGCGAGAAATAGGCCATCGTTGAATAGCCCCAGTAATTTATTAGCCGCTGCCCATCATGTTCCCATTGAGTGCGGTCATCGAATTGAAACACCGGCAGGAGCTCGACGGCGGTGACACCGAGCGACTGAAGGTATGGTATCTTTTCAATCACGGCTCGGAAGGTGCCAGGCCTGGCGACACCCGAACCCAACCCGCGCGTGAACCCTGCGAGGTGCATCTCGTAGATAATCGTGTCCTTCATGGGCCGGCGGAGTGGTTGGTCCCCTTCCCAATCGTAAGCGCTTGGGTCGGTTACGACCGAACGCATTGACCGTGTGGTATTGTTGCCTGTCCGCGTCGCCGAGTTCCGATCCCAAAGACCAATAAATGTACCACGAGCATATGGATCAAGCAGCATTTTTTCTGAGTCAAAACGCAGTCCAGCCTCTGGCTTCACTGGACCATCGGCGCGGAAAGCATAGTGCAGACCTGGGCCAACCCCCTCTACCAATACATGCCAGAAGTGGAATGACCGATTTTCCCTCGGAGACATCCGGATAACCTGTGCCGGCTCGATCAAGTCCTCTTCATCAAACAGCAAAAGTTCTACTTCCGTAGCGTGCTGTGAGAATACGGAGAAATTCACACCGCCGTTGACAACTGTGGCACCTAGCGGGTGTGGCTGGCCAGGACGGGTGATGAAGGTTGCTGTAGTGCGCCGCATGGTCACTCTCCGTCGATCAAAAAACGCTGGAATCGCCCGTCGTCACCAGCCAGAACGTGTGAGCCCTCGGGTGAGCACCTCCACAAAGCGGTCTCCAAATTCATGCGCGCACTGCAGGGAGCGAGCAGTGATAAACGGGTAGTCCACGATCACCGACGTCGGCTTGCCAAAATTTCCATGATACTGTCCCTCGGACCCAACGGCATCCGCGAGCATGTATTCCAATACGTAAGGCGGTGGCCCCATATTGAAATCGGTACCCACGAAGCCAGTGCCGTCGTGATAATCATATTCGATACAATGACCGGTAACATGCTTGCCGTGAATAATTGAGCGCCGCTCATTAAAGTCACGCGCGAAGACCAAAGTTGCGACGCCATAGCAGATTGCAGCTACCGGCTTGCCGGCTGAGTAAAAGCCCAGCACCAGATCGTGCACACGCTGGTTATTTACTATGTCGACGATTGGCCCCGAGCCACCCATAAGAAAAACTGCGTCGTAAGCTTCGACTGCCTTATCCTGCGCGTCCTTACGGGCCAAATAGTACGCCTCGAGAACCCTTAGAAAACTCGGCTCTGAGTGGTACGGTCGCTCGGGAAACATCTCTGAAAGGTTCATCGTAGAGTCAAGTGCATCGCCTGCCTCGAACGCCTCTACCATGTCTTTATCAGCACTGGTGGTCACGCAAATCCCTAGTGGCGGGTCGATGTAGTTGATATCCCGGCTCGGAGGCAGGCACGGGGAGCGACCGCCCTTCGGCGTCACGAAGTCGACTACATATCCGGCCGCCTCTAGCTTGCGAAGAGGACCTACCAGCTCAATGCCCCAATACCCATATTCGGACATGACGACAAGGATACGATTCACGCTCAACCCTTAATTCCCCCATTGCGGCTTTGCCGATACCAATTGCGCTAAGTTTCCGCTAGCACTTTTCGGGCTCTATACAACTCTACGATAACGCCAACCAACTACGGAATCCTCGACCAAGCAAGCGAACGAAGTTACCCGAAGCGCCTACCTCAAGGGTAAACATTAACATACCATACCGTAGCCCAAATCGCCCGATTACCAAAAAAATTTTATGTCCAAAATATGCTTCATTTTAGAATAAATTTTAAGATGCATAACTTATATCGACCGCGTTGGCTCATTTACATTGATTGTCAAATAGAAAAATTAAATGATAATAATTTCAATCGGTTGCTTGAGCATCTGTCTGGGCTGGCAGATGC
>LFIK01000813.1_pt1 | contig 23816 bp, 25 predicted proteins | sample 643401 | NCBI WGS metagenome assembly LFIK01 (sample SAMN03777447, study PRJNA286221) | soda lake metagenome | biome: soda lake; feature: Kulunda steppe; material: water; isolation source: sample T5-Br brine of Lake Tanatar-5 | place: Russia: Kulunda steppe | collected 2010-07
CCACGATGAGCGCAGCGCGCGGCACGTTGGTCTTGCGCGGGATGTAGCTGCCATAGGTGACGAGGTAGCCCTGCCCGACGGCCAGCGTGTAGAAGGCCTGCCCGAAGGCGAAGAACCACAGCGTCGGGTTGGCCAGCGCGCCGGGCTCCCAGGAGAACATGAACTCCCGCGCCTCGGCCCAGCCCGGCAGCGTCGCCGCGAAGCCCACGAGCCCCGCGATCAGCAGCGCCAGAAGCGGCATCAGCACCTTGGAGAAGGTCTCGATCGCCGCGACGCCGCGCAAAAGCACGATCCAGGCCAGCCCGGTGACGATGGCGAAATACCACACCGAGTTGTAGCCCGCCGTGAAGTCGGAGAACTCGCTCACGCTCAGGCGGGCGGCATCGACGGTATAGCCCAGCGTCCAGCCGGTGATCACGAGGTAGTAGCTCGTGATGATCACCGTGAGCAGCACCACGAGCCAGCCATAAATCGCACCGAATCGCGTCACCCCGCGATAGGTCGTCACCACGCTGCCCTGGCGCATCCGCCCGGCGGCGACCTCAAGCATCATCACCGGCAGCGCGACGATGGCGAGCGCGAGCAGATAGGCGAGGATGAAGGCCCCACCGCCATTCTCGCCGACCATGTAGGGAAAGCGCCACAGATTGCCCAGGCCCACCGCGGCGGCCGCCATGGAAAACGCGAAGGCCGGCTCGGAGGACCACTGCGCGCGCGCTTCGCTGCTCTTGTGGGGTTGCTCCACCTTCGCCTCCCGCGGCCCGCATGGGCTCCGGGGCCCGCCGCGCCCCTTGGTGGCGCGAAATTCTTGCGCTCGCAAGGGGCGCGGGGGCAGCCCGCTCAGGCCTCGAAGCTGCGCGCCCAGCGTTCGATCAGGCGGTGATGCAGGGTGCGCGAACGGGCCAGCCAGTTGCGCCCGCCGGGCGGGCGGCCCGGATCGCCCGGGTCCAGGGTGGCGCGCTGGGCAAGATCGTCGACGAAGACCGCGAAAGCGAGGTCACGCCCGCCTGGCGTCGTGACGTAGCCGCCAAGGCAGGACACGAAATTCAGCGTTCCGGTCTTGGCCTCGATGATCACGTTGCTCGCGGGATCGGCCCGTCCGGAGGAATCGCGCAATGGAATATCGCGCAGCAGCGGACGCAGCGCGCCGTCTCGCGCCGCGTGAACGAGGATCTGCACCATCTGCGCCGGTGCGATCCGCGACGCGTCGCTCAGCCCGGAATGGTCAAGAAAGCTCGGGGCCGGGGCGAGATTGTAGCGCCGCCGCGCCCACTCTGCCATCGCCGCGCCGGATTGCGCCAGCGTCTGCGCGGACTCGCCCCGCTCCCGGCTCGCGGCGAGTCCGATGGCCTCGGCGGTCAGGTTGGTGGAGTATTGCAGCATGTCCTCGATGATCGTCGCGAGTGGCGGCGAGACATGATGGGCGAGCACGGTGCGCGCCCCGCGATCCCCCATCGGCATCACGCCCGCCGCCTCGGAGGGCAGGGTGAGGCCGTGCACCCGCGCGATGGCGCGGAAGGCGTCCGCGGCATAGGCCGCGGGATCGCGGACCGGCAACCAGCGGCTACCCTCCGCGCCCAGCGCCGAGCGCGCCACGGTCCAGTTATCGACACCGCCGCTGTTGGAGTAGGTGTAGATGGGCCCGGATCGGTCCACGACCTCCATGCGCGCCACCTGCACGCGCGGCCGGTACCGGCGCGCGCGCGCATCCATGTCCACGACATAATCGCCGCCCTCGGCGCGCCAGCCGAAATGCACCCGGTTGAAGTTGAGGTTGAGCCCGGAGACCGGCGGGTTGTAGCCCGCCTCGTCGGGCAGCGCCGGATCGATCGCCGCGATCGCCGGCAGAGCGCCCGCTTCGGTGCGCAGTGTCCCGGCGATCTCCCGCACGCCGAGATCCTCGAGCTTGATCGCGAGATCGCCGAGCGCGTCCGAATCGAGGGTCGGATCGCCGCTGCCGATGAGCACGAGATCGCCCTCGATCCGCCCGTCGCGCAGCGGTCCCGTAGCGACGACCTCGGTGCGGAAGCGGTGATCGCCGCCGAGCGCCTCGAGGGCGTAAAGCGCGGTGACGATCTTCGCGACGCTGGCGGGCGGCTGCGCGACCCCGGCATCGCGCCCCTCGAGCATCGCACCATCCGCCGCATCGGAAACCGCGAAGCCGACACGCCCGCTCAACCGCGTCTGCGCGATGACCTCGTCGGCCGGCATCGGCCGCCCGCGAGGCCGCGGGCGCTGCGCGCCGGGTTCGCCGAGGGCGGGGGGCGCCATACCAGCGAGCGCGCCCAGCAACGCGGCGCGGCGGGAGAGTCGGATCAGTCGAGCAGTCATGGTGCCCCGTCACATCACTACGTAACAGCTAAATCGGCCCGCCATCTTCTTGACAAGTCCGATTCCACCGGCGCGCGCCCGGCTCACGGGGTTGTGCCCCCGCCGTCGAGCCCTGCCCGCGGGCGCGTAGCGCGCTCGAAGATATATCACGCATCGGCAGATTCACGAAACACCAGGCCGGCGGCGTGCTGTCGGCGAGCCGTCCGGCAAGTTTCGGCGACAGCCGGCGCGTCCCGTAGCGCAGCGCCGCTTTCGAGCGCAACGCGCGCAGCCGCGCCCCGGGCCGCGCCACCACCCCGATCGGCACCGTCGCCATGATCCACTCCCAGCGATCCCAGCGGTGAAACCCGGCAAGGTTGTCCGCGCCCATCAGCCACACGAACCGCACCCCCGGGTAGCGGCCGAGAATGTGCGCCAGCGTCGCGGCCGTGTAACGCGTGCCGAGCCGCGCCTCGAGACCGCTCACCACGACGCGGGGATGCTGCATCAGCCGGCGCGCAGCGGCGATGCGCGCGTCGAGCGGCGCCGGCCCACGGGGCTTGAGCGGATTGCCCGGGCTGACGAGCCACCAGACCCGGTCGAGCCCGAAACGTTTGAGCGCCTCGCGCGTGACATGGGCATGCCCCTCATGCGGCGGATCAAAGGAGCCGCCGAACAGCCCCACCCGCATCCCCGGCACCGCGCGCGGCCAACTCCGCGTCATGACGGCCGGGATCCGGAGGCTGCGCGGGCGCGGCGGGGCGGGGCGTGTCTCAAGGCGGGCTCTCCCGAGGCGGCGCGACAGATGCGCCGCCGCCCTGCTTGCCGCCCGCGCCGCGCGGCGTCAACGTCCCGATCGCGCCGGCGCGACGCGGCGAAATCCGCAGGACCGTAGCGCGGCCCTTGCGAAGTGCCGCCGTTTTTTGCAGCATCCGCCTCACGAGAAGGCAAAACCACAATTTTCGCACCGCGCCGATCTGCCAGGGACGCCACGGCCTCGCGCCGCCCGGCGGCTTCGGGCAGGCAGGACGCGGACCGCAGCGAACCAACAGGAGGATCTACCGTGCTGACCCGTATCGTGACCGTCACCGCCACGGGACTCGCGCTCGCAAGCCCCGCCGCAGCGAACGAGATGAGCATCAACTTCACCCTCGACTGGAGCTTCGAAGGCCCCGCAGCGCCCTATTTCCTCGCCATCGACAACGGTCATTTCGCCGATCAGGGGCTCGATGTGGAGATCTCCGCCGGCGAGGGCTCGCTCGACGCGATCCCCAAGGTCGCCTCCGGCGCCTACCCGATCGGCTTTGCCGACATGGCGAGCATGATCAAGTTCCTCGACGCCAACGAGGGGGCGCCCGTCACTGCGGTGATGATGATCTATGACGCGCCCGCCTTCGCGATCGTGGGCCGGCACAGCCTCGGCGTGTCGGAGCCGGCCGATCTCGAGGGGCGCACCCTCGGCGCGCCGCCGCCCGACGGGGCCTGGGCGCAGTTTCCGGCCTTCGCCTCGGCCAACGATCTGGATGTGGACGCGATCACCGTCGAGGAAGTCGGCTTTCCCACCCGCGAGCCGATGCTCGCGCAGGGCAATGTCGATGCGATCACCGGCTTTTCCTTCACCTCGTTCCTGAACCTGCGCCGGCAGGGCGTGGACGAGGACGACATCTCGGTGATGCAGATGTCGGATTACGGGCTCGAGCTCTACGGCAACGCGATCATCGTCAACACCGACTTCGCCGAGGAGAACCCCGAAGCCGTGACCGGCTTTCTCACCGCGGTCGTCGAGGGCGTGCGTGATACGATTGCCGATCCGGAATCCGGCGTCGCCGCGATCGCCGAGCGCAACCCGGCCATCGACGAGGCGCTCGAGATTGAGCGGCTCGAACTCGCGCTCGACAACAACATCGTCACCGACTGGGTGCGCGAGCACGGCATCGGCGGCATCGACGCGGACCGCTTCGCGCGCGCGCTCGAGCAGATCGAGGAGACGCACGACTTCCAGCGCGACCCTGCGCCCGAGCTCTACTTCACCTCGGAGTTCCTGCCCGAGGATCGCATGCTCGACTGAACCGTGCCCGTCACGAGCCTTAGATGCGCCCGGCCCGCCGCCGGGCGCATGCCCATGACCGTCCGCGAGCGAGGCGCATGACGAACCTCATCGAAATCAAGAACGTCACCCATGCCTACCAGACCGAAGAAGGACCGCTGCCGGTGCTCGACGGTCTGGAGCTTGCGGTGCCCGAGAACGGCTTTTGTGCCGTCGTCGGCCCCTCGGGCTGCGGCAAGTCCACACTCACGCGTCTGATTGCGGGGCTGATGTTTCCCGACACAGGCGAGGTCTGGCTGCATGGCGAGCGGGTGACCTCGCCGCGCAAGACGGTGGGGATGGCCTTCCAGAACCCCGTGCTGCTGGAGTGGCGCACGATCATGGACAATATCACCCTGCCGCTCGAGATCGTGGCGCCGCGCATGACCCGGCGCGCGCGCCGCGAACGCGCGGAGGAACTCCTCGCGCTGGTCGGGCTCGAGGGCTTCGGCGACAAGCGCCCCTCGGAGCTGTCGGGCGGGATGCGCCAGCGCGCCTCGCTGTGCCGGGCGATCGTGCACAAGCCCGAGGTGCTGATCCTCGATGAGCCCTTCGGCGCGCTCGACGCCTTCACCCGCGAGGATCTCTGGCAGACCATGCACCAGCTGCGCGCCGAAGAATCCTTCACCACCGTGCTCATCACCCATGACCTGCGCGAGAGCGTCTATCTCGGTGACCAGGTCGTGGTGCTGTCGGGCCGCCCGGCGCGCACGCAATACGTCATGCAGATCGAGGACCCCGTGCCGCGCCCCATCGACATGCTCTACTCGGCCGGCTCGGTCGAGAAGCTCGCCACGCTGCGCCACCAGATCCAGATCGCACAGGGCCGCGCGCCCGCGGAGGAGGCGGCGCAATGAAAGTGCATCCGCGCAAGATCCTCGCCCCGCTCGCCGGTCTGATCATCGTCGGACTCTTCTGGGAGTGGATCGTCTGGTACAACCAGTGGCCGACTTACGTGATGGCCGCGCCGTCCGATGTCGGCCCGCGCTTTCTCGATTTCTACGAGCTCTTCGCAATCTATAGCTGGCAGACACTGTGGCGCACCGTCGCGGGGCTGATGATCGCGATCGTGGTGGGCACACTCTTCGGCATGCTGATGGGGCTGTCGCGAATCCTCAACGATGCGCTCTATCCGCTTCTGGTGGGCTTCAACGCGATCCCGAAGGCCACCGTGGTGCCGATCATGGCGTTGCTCTTCGTCGGCCAGCACGATTTCAACACCATCATGATCGCCTTCATGATCTCGTTCTTTCCGATCTCGGTGTCGGTGGCGATCGGGCTGTCGACGCTGGAGCCGGAATACCGCGACATCCTGCGCTCGCTCGGGGCGTCGCGCTTCACGATCTTCTGGAAGATCGCGCTGCCCAAGACGCTGCCCGAGTTCTTCGGCGCGCTCAAGGTGGCTGTGACGCTCGCCTTCATCGGCACGAATCTCATGGAGATCGTCGAGCCGCATGGCCGCGGGCTGGGGCATCTGTTCCAGTCGGGGCGGATCAACTCGGATTATCCGCTGATGTTCGCGGTGCTGATCGCGCTCGCGCTTCTGGGGATCGCGCTCTACTACGTGGTCGTGATGCTCGAGCGCACCTTTGCCGGCTGGGCGGTGCGCGCGCCAACGTGAGGCGTGGCGGCGCTCACTGCGCCGCCTGCGCCCCGGCAAGCCCGCCAAGCTCCTCGATCAGCGCGACGATCTCGGCCACGCCCTCGTCGCGCCCGAGCGCGGCCATCACGAAGGGCCGCCCCGCGCGCGTCGCGGCGGCATCGGCCTCGAGCCCGGCCACCGACACGCCGACCTGCGGCGCCAGGTCCGTCTTGTTGATCACGAGAATGTCCGAGCGCGCCACGCCGGGCCCCTTCTTGCGCGGGATGTCCTGCCCGGCGGCGGTGTCGATGAGATAGACCGTCAGATCCGCGAGCTCGGGCGAGAAGGTCGCCGCGAGGTTGTCACCCCCCGACTCGATGAACACCACGTCGAGATCGGGAAACGCCGCGTTGAGTTCAGCCAGCGCGGCGAGGTTGATCGAGGCATCCTCGCGGATCGCGGTGTGCGGGCAGCCGCCCGTCTCCACGCCGCGGATGCGCTCGGAAGGCAGCGCCTGCGCACGCACCAGCGCCTCGGCATCCTCCCGGGTATAGATGTCGTTGGTGATAACCGCGATTTCAAAGCGATCGCGCATCGCGCGGCAGAGCTTTTCGGTCAGCGTCGTCTTGCCCACGCCGACGGGACCGCCGATGCCGATGCGCAGGGGGCCGTTGGGAGAGGTCATGTCCGGAACATCCTCGTTTGCTGAGTTTCGTGCCAGGCCGCGGCCATGTCACCGCGAAAGAAGGCGCCGCCGAGAGCCTCGAGACCCGTCTCCTGCGCCTCGGCGGCGAGGTCGGTGATCGCCGGATGCAGCGCGGCAAGGACCCCCTGCCCCGCCGTCTGACCAAGCGGAACGAAGCGCACGCCGATGGTGACGAGGTTGCCGGCAAACGCCTGCAGCATCAGCGCGATCACCGTCGGTGCCGGCACCGCCATCTCCCGCGCCGCGACGCCGAGCGCCACGGGAAGCGCCATGTCCGGCAACTGACGGCCCGTCACGGCGTTCACCGCCCGGCAGAACGCCGCACCCTGCGCGCGCACCTCCGCGAGCCGCTCGGCCGCCGGGGCGAGCGCTTCGGCGAGATCGGCGAGCTCCCCCGCATCATGCCCGCGCAGCGCATGGGTCGCGAGGATCGCGTCATTGCGACCCGCGCCGTGGCGCAGCGCCGCCGCGATCCAGCCGTTCAGGCTGTGTGCGTCATGCACCTCTCCCGCCGCGATCGCCCATTCGAGCCCGTGCGAATAGGCGAAGGCGCCGATCGGAAAGGCCGGCGACAGCCACTGCGTGAGGGTCAGCAGATCCGCGGCCGGGCGCGCAGGCGGCGGTTCGAGCTTCACGCGACAACCTCAATGCGCATGGTCGTGATCGCCGTGGTCGTGCCCCATTGTGCGGCCATGCCCGTAGGCACCACCTTCCGGGGTGAAGGGCGCGGTGATATCGACAAGCTCGGCGCCGAGCCGGGCGAGCATGTCGGCAAGCACATGATCGCGCCGGATGAGCAGGCAGTCGGGTTCGATCTGGCAGGGGGTGTGGCGGTTGCCTATATGCCAAGCGAGCCGGGCGAGCGCGGGGCCGCGCACCTCGAGGAGCGCCTCGGGCGCCGCCGTGACGGCGACATGGGTGCCATCGGGCAGCGCGAAGGCATCGCCGGCCTCGAGGCTGACGGTCTCGGGCAGATCGACGAAGAAGATCGTCCCCGCGTCGCTGATAAGCCGCTTGCGGCGCAGGAAACGCTCGTCGTAACTCAACGCGACCGTGTCATGCGCGCCGGTCCATGTCCCCGCGCGGTGCAGGGTGTGGGTGCGCGGCGCGTTCATGGCGCCCCCCTCAGACCCAGAAGCGATCGCGAAACACGTGGTGGGGAATCCCGTCGCGGGTCAGCCCCATCGCAGCGAGCTGCGAATCCGATTTCTCGAAAAGGCGTTCGAGCTCGTCCTGACGGGCGCGGATCTCGGCATGGGCGTTCATGCACTGCCCCATCCCGGCGAAATAGGCATCGACGCGGCGCTGGATGGGTTGTGCGAGGCGTGTTGCGGTGTCGGTCATCGTCGGAAACCTCCGGAACCGGTGGTCTCCTCCCAGAGCATAGATAAGACGTCGCGCGGCGCGGCAAAGGGATTTTCTGCACTGCGGCGAAAACCCGCCGCCGCGCCGGCGCCTGCGTCAGCGCGGCGCGGAACCGTCGATGATGTAGTCCACGAGCTGCTGGCGCGTGAGCCCGCGCGCGGCAAGTTGCTCTTCGGATTCCGTCATCAGCGTCTGGGTCGCGGTGGCGCGCGAAAAGACGGCGAAGAAGTACCCCACCGCCTGAAACAGGCCGATGACCGCGGCGAGGGCGCGGTGCGCGACGGCTTGCGGGTTGGTCTGCTGGCTGGCGATATGTGCCATGGTCGATCCCCTCATACACAAAAACTGCGGTGTTGAGTGGGATATAGGTCATCGGATCTGCCATTTGTAATGCAATCTCGGAATGGCCGCGTTGCGCGCGGCTCAGTACAGGAAGTAGCGCTGCGCCAGCGGCAGCTCGGCCGCGGGCTCGCAGGTCAGCAGTTCGCCATCCGCGCGCACCTCGTAGGTCTCGGTGTCGACGGTGATCTCGGGGCAGGCATCGTTGAGCCGCATCGCCGCCTTGCCGATCCCGCCGCGCGTGTTGCGCACCGGCAGCGTCGCCTTGGCCAGCCCCAGCGCCGCGCCGATGCCCTCCCGCTGCGCCGCAGCGGAGACGAAGCTCACCGAGCCGTGCGACAGGCTGGCGCCGAAGGCGCCGAACATCGGCCGTGAATGGATCGGCTGCACCGGGATCGAGGCGTTCGGATCGCCCATCTGCGCGAGCACGATGGTCCCGCCGAGCAGGACGGTGTCGGGCTTGGCGCCGAAGAAGGCGGGCTTCCAGATCGCGAGATCGGCGCGCTTGCCGACCTCGACCGAACCGATATGGTCGTCGATGCCATGCGCGATGGCCGGGTTGATGGTGTATTTCGCGATGTAGCGGCGCGCGCGGATATTGTCGTTCGCGCCCGTCTCCTCGGGCAGCCGGCCGCGCTGGACCTTCATCTTGTGCGCGGTCTGCCAGGTGCGGATGATGACCTCGCCGACGCGCCCCATCGCCTGGCTGTCCGAGGCGATGACGGAGAACGCGCCCATGTCGTGCAGGATGTCCTCCGCGGCGATGGTCTCGCGCCGGATCCGGCTCTCGGCGAAGGCGACATCCTCGGGAATGCGCTTGTCGAGGTGGTGGCACACCATGAGCATGTCGAGATGCTCCTCGATGGTGTTCACGGTGTAGGGCCGCGTCGGATTGGTGGAGGATGGCAGCACGTTGGGCTCGCCGCACAGCCGGATGATATCGGGGGCGTGGCCGCCGCCCGCGCCCTCGGTGTGATAGGCGTGGATCGTGCGCCCCTTCATCGCGGCGATGGTGTTCTCGACGAAGCCGGACTCGTTGAGCGTGTCGGTATGGATCATCGCCTGCACGTCGAAGGCGTCGCAGACCGACAGGCAATTGTCGATCACGCCGGGCGTCGTGCCCCAGTCCTCGTGCATCTTGAGCGCGCAGGCCCCGGCGCGGATCTGCTCCTCCAATGCGGCGGGGGTCGAGGCGTTGCCCTTGCCCGCAAACGCCAGGTTCATCGCGATGCCGTCGGCGGCCTGCAGCATCCGCGCGATATGCCACGGCCCCGGCGTGCAGGTCGTCGCCAGCGTGCCATGCGCCGGGCCGGTGCCGCCGCCGAGCATCGTCGTCAGCCCCGAATGCAGCGCGTCGTCGCATTGCTGCGGGCAGATGAAGTGGATGTGGGCGTCGAAGCCGCCCGCGGTGACGATGCGCCCCTCGGCGGCAATCGCCTCGGTGCCCGGGCCGATGACGATATCGACGCCGGGCTGGGTGTCGGGGTTGCCGGCCTTGCCGATGGCGGCGATGGTGCCGTCCTTAAGGCCGATATCGGCCTTGTAGATGCCGGTCACGTCGAGGATCAGCGCGTTGGTGATCACGGTGTCCACCGCCCCCTCGGCGCGGCTGCGCTGCGACTGGCCCATGCCGTCGCGGATCACCTTGCCGCCGCCGAACTTGACCTCCTCGCCGTAGGTCGTGAGGTCGCGCTCGACCTCGATGAAGAGCTCGGTATCGGCGAGCCGCACCCGGTCGCCCGTGGTGGGGCCGAACATGTCGGCATAGGCCGCGCGGGAAATGCGGGTCGTCATAGATCCCCCATCACGTGCTGGTTGAAGCCGAAGACCCGCCGCGCGCCGGCATAGGGGATGAGCCGCACCTCGCGGGTCTGGCCCGGCTCTATACGGATCGCGGTGCCCGCGGCGATGTCGAGGCGCATTCCGCGCGCGGCCGTGCGGTCGAAATCGAGCGCGGGGTTGGTCTCGGCGAAGTGATAGTGGCTGCCGACCTGCACCGGGCGGTCGCCGGTATTGGCGACGGTGAGCGTGATCGCCTCGCGATCCGCGTTGAGGGTGATCTCGCCCTCGGCGGGGATGATCTCGCCGGGGATCATGCCAGCGTCATCCAGGTGCCCGCGATCGCGGTGACGGCGGCCAACGTGCGGGTGATTGCGGGGCGCCGCAGCGCCGCCAGCCCGATGCCCAGCCCCGCCGCGTGCAAGGCCAGCGTCGAGAGCAGGAACCCGGCCGGATACCCGGCCACCGCCGGCCCCTCGACGCCATGCGCATAGCCATGCGCGGCGCCAAACAGCGCGAGCGCCGCCATCGCGGCCCCCATCGGCACCCGCAGCGCCAGCGCCGCCGCCGCCCCCACCACGATCACCGAGGCGAGGATCACCGGCTCGACGCCCGGCAGCGGCGCCTGCCCCGCCCCGATCAGCCCGGCGAGCGCCATCGCCGCGACGAAGGCAAGCGGATAGGCCCAGAGCGCGCGCCCCCCGGCAAGCGCCGCCCACAGCCCCACCGCGACCATCGCCGCGAGGTGATCGGCGCCCATCAGCGGGTGCAGAAGCCCGTCGATGAAACCGCTGCCATGAGCTTGCTCGAGCGGGTGCGGATGCGCCGAGGCGGCGGCGGGGACGAGGAACGCGGCGGCGAGCGGGATGTGGCGCATGGGGGGCTCCTATCGGATCGGGTCGTGAACGGTGACGAGCTTGGTGCCGTCGGGGAAGGTCGCCTCGACCTGCACCTCGGTGACGATCTCGGGGATGCCGTCCATGCACTGCTCGCGGGTGATGACGGTGCCGGCGGCCTGCATCAGATCGGCGACGCTGCGCCCGTCGCGCGCGCCCTCGACGACGAAATCGGTGATCAGCGCGATCGCCTCGGGATGGTTGAGCTTGACGCCCCGCTCCAGCCGGCCGCGCGCGACCATGGCGGCGACGCTCACGAGCAGCTTGTCCTTCTCGCGCGGCGAGAGATTCATGCGGCGACCTCCTGATTGGCCCAGCTCCGTGGCGGCGGCGCGTCGCGCAGCACGCCGAGCGCCCGCGCGAGCACGGGGCGCAGACGATGCGGCTCGGGTGCCAGGAGCCGCGCCATCAGCCGCCCCTCCCAGGCCGACGCGGCGGCCTCGACCCCGTCCGCGCCGAGCGCGGCGCGCAGCGGGGCGAGCCGGTCCTCGGCATCCGGGGCGACAACGATCAGCGTGGCGAGCGCGGTGGCATCGACCCAAAGCGCCGGATCGACCGGCAACGGCAGCGCGGCGCGCTGAACGTCATGCAGGATCGCCCGCCCACCCCGGCGGATCGCGCGGCCATCGACCAGCGCGGCGGTGATGTCGTGCTCGCCCATCGCGGCGCGGCCCAGCGTGAGCATCTCGACGAGGATCAACTCGGCATCCTCGGCCATATCGACCGTCACGCGCCGATCGAGCGCGCAGCGATCGAACAGGATCGTCTCCTGCGGCAGCCAGGCGAGCGTCGCCCCCGCGCCGAGCGTCAGCTCCGCCGTCACGCAAGCCGCCCCGCCGCCGCTGCGATAGACCCGCTCGGCGGCCTGGGTAGTGCAGGTCAACGCCGCGCCGGCCTTCAGCTCGACGGCGCTGTGCAGCGTGTCGCCGCCGGTCAGCCCGCCCGCGGTATTGACGAAGACAGCTTCGCGCACCGGCGCGTGGCCGCGCGGCAGGAACAGCTTGGCACAGCCCGACTGATGCAGGTCGCGCAACCGTCCCCCGGCGCCCATGCGCAGCCCGGCGCGGCCGTGGCTGCGCTGTGCGGCGGTCTGGGAGGCGAAAGCGGACATCGGCGCACCGTTTCATGAGCAAGCGCGCCCCGATTAGGCGACCGGAGACGGCACGCAAACGCGCCCGCCCGCTGCCCGCGCCCGGCAGCCGCAGGATTGCTCATGAATTATGCACCACGCCACGGATCGCCGAAAAACGAAGCGCATCACGGATTGCGGCAGCGCCTTGGCGCACCGTGCTGTCGCGGCTGTCCGCAGCGCGCACGGATCCACCGCCGCATCACCTCCGCCGCGGCGGCGGCGGTGGCCCGCCCATGTCGCGCCACACGCGTTTGACATGATACGCAAATCGTGACTTGTGACGTGTGCCGAGGCGCGAGGGACCGATGACGACGAACGTAACACGGGCGGGACGCCTCGTCGCGGTGCTGGTCACCCAGAACCGCCGCGACGAGCTCGAGGCGACCCTGACGCGCCTGTTGCAGACGCCGCCGGCGCAGCTCGCCGCCGTCGTGGTCGTCGACAACGCCTCCGAGGACGGCACCGCCGCGTGGCTCGCCGGCCATGACAGCGACCGCCTTGTCGTGCATCGCTGCGGGCGCAATCTCGGTGGCGCCGGCGGTTTCGAAACCGGAATGCGGCTCGCCGTGACGCGCTTCGATCCCGACTGGCTCGTGCTCATGGACGACGATGCGCGGCCGCTGCCCGAGGCGCTGGCGCGTTTTCATGCGCATGACCGGAGCGATCAGGCGGCCTGGGCGGCGGCGGTCTATCATCCGGACGGGCGCATCTGCGACATCAACCGCCCCTCGGTGAACCCGTTCTGGCACCGCCGCGCCTTCCTGCGCACCGCCCTGGGTCATGGTCGCGACGGGTTCCACATCCCCGAATCAGCCTATGACGCGCCCCGGCCGCGGCCGATCGATGCCGCCTCCTTCGTCGGGCTCTTCGTTTCGCGGCGCGGCGTGGCGCTCGCCGGCTACCCCGATGGCAACCTGTTTCTCTATGGCGAGGACGTGCTCTACACGCTCAGGCTGAGCGAGGCCGGCGGCACCATCGCCTTCGACCCCGGCATCACCTTCGAGCACGCCTACAGCACCGTCGACACCGCCCAGCGCCGTTTCCGCCCGCTGTGGAAATCCTACTACCTGCACCGCAACCTGCTCATGGTCTATCGCCGGGCGGCGGGGCCGATGTTTTGGCCGGCGTTGCTGGTGATCCTGCCGCGCTGGATCGCCAGGGCACGCCATCACCGCGGCGACCGGGCCGCCTATCTGCGCTTTCTGTGGCGCGCTGTGTCCGACGGGCTGCGCGCGCGCACCGGCGTTGCGCATGACGAAATCGTCGCCGCCTCGCCGGAGAGCCGCGCCCCGGCGGAGTGATGTCCCGGCACCGCTTGCATCCGGTCGCGCATGGGCGCAATCAGGGGACATGCGCACCGTCATCCTGATCCCCGCGCGCCATGCCTCGACGCGCTTTCCCGGCAAGCCGCTGGCGCAGCTCGCGACCCCTCAGGGCCCGCGATCGCTGATCCGGTTGAGCTGGGAGGCGGCGCGGCGGGTGCCGGGGATCGACGCCGTCCATGTCGTCACCGACGATGCGCGAATCCGCGCGGCCGCCGAGGGCTTCGGCGCCTCGGTGATCATGACGCCGCCCGAGTGCCGCAACGGCACCGAACGCTGCGCCGCCGCGCTGCGAGACGGCGCGGTTACGGCGGATGTGATCGTCAACCTGCAGGGCGACGCGCCGCTCACCCCGCCCGATTTTGTCACCGCGCTCACGGGCGCGCTCGCTGCCGATCCTGCGCGGCAGGTGGCCACGCCGGTGCTGCGCTGCGACCACGCGCACCATGCCCGCCTCGTCGCCGACCGGCGCGCGGGCCGGGTGGGCGCGACCACGGCGGTCTTCGACGCCACCGGGCGCGCCCTCTATTTCTCGAAGGAAGTCCTGCCCTTCACCGACCCTGCCAGACCCCTGCCCGACCCGGTGCCGGTCTTTCACCATGTCGGCGTCTATGCCTACCGCGCGGCGGCGCTCGCCGCGTATGCGGACTGGCCGGAAAGCGAGCTGGAACGGCTCGAGGGGCTCGAGCAGCTGCGCTTTCTCGTCAATGGCGCACCGGTGCATTGCGCCGAGGTCGCGGCGCGCGGGCGCGGCTTCTGGGAGCTTAACAACCCGGAGGACATCCCGCATATCGAGGCCGCGCTGGGGGTCGGGACATGACCGGCGCGGTCGAGATCGGGCCGCTGCGCGTCGGTGCGGGGGCGCCGCTCGCGCTGATCACCGGGCCGTGCCAGCTCGAGACGCTGGACCATGCGCGGATGCTGGCCGGGCGCATCGCCGAGGCCTGCGCGCCCACCGACACGCCCTTCATCTTCAAGGCGAGCTTCGACAAGGCGAACCGCTCCTCCGGGTCGAGCGCGCGCGGCCCCGGCATGGAGGCCGGGCTCGACATGCTGGCCGCGATCCGAGCCGAGTTCGGCTGTCCGGTGCTGACCGATGTGCACGAACCGTGGCAGTGCGCCGGGGTCGCCGCCGCGGTCGACGTGTTGCAGATCCCGGCCTTCCTGTGTCGGCAGACGGACCTCCTCGTCGCGGCGGGCGAGAGCGGGGCGGCGATCAATGTCAAGAAGGGGCAGTTCCTCGCGCCCTGGGACATGGGCAATGTCGTCGCCAAGATCGAAGCCACCGGGAACGACCGGATCCTGCTGTGCGAGCGCGGCGTCTCGTTCGGCTACAACACGCTGGTGAGCGATTTCCGGGCGCTGCCGGTGATGGCGGCGACGGGGTATCCCGTGGTGTTCGACGCGACGCATTCGGTGCAGCAGCCCGGCGGGCTCGGCACTGCAAGCGGCGGACAGCGCGCATTCGTGCCCGTACTCGCGCGAGCCGCCTGCGCGGTGGGTGTGGATGCGGTGTTCATCGAGACCCACGAGGCGCCCGAGCGCGCGCCGAGCGACGCGGCGACGATGCTGCCGGTGGACGATCTCGCGGCGCTGATCGGCCGGCTCGACGCGCTCGATCGGCTCACGCGCGGCTGAGAGGGCGCCGGTCCGTCGTATTCGACGAAACTTGCATGTGAAAACCGTCGCCGCGGCTCGCACCCGGCAACCTTTTGGTGACTCTCAGGGCGCAGATTTCCCGCTGGTAGGTCATCTGTGAGGGCACGGGCATGGTTTACATGCGAGCGGTGGATATACTGGCGACGGGCGACGATCCCCTCGACATCGGGGTCAACGACCTGGCGCTTCAGACGCTTGATAATGGCGACGTGATTGTTCACACGACGACCGGAAGCAATGGCGGGCTCGCCTCCTACAGGTTGCGTGCCGATGGCTCCGTCGAGCACGTCGACTCGGTGCATTTCCCGGAACATGCCTCGCCCATCGTTAACGGCGCGATAACGATGATGGAGAATGGCGGCACTCCGAAACTCGTCTTCGGCGGCGATGGCAATACCGATCTGACGGGGTATGAGCTGTCGGAGGATGGCGAATACGGCGACCTGCTCCGGACGGGCGACATCTCCGACGATGCGGGCACCGTGAGCGCGATGGCCGAAAGCGCGACGACCGGCGCGCTCTACCTCACCGATACCGACGCCGACACGATCCGCATCTACAACTTGGACGGCGACGGTGGCTACACCAACGGCGCCACGCTCGAGGACGCTGGACAGATCGTCAGCATGACGACGCTGACCATCGACGGCGAGGAAATTCTTTTCGTGGCGAATGGCGAAACCAACGGCGTGGATCGCTACCGCATCGACCCCGAGACGGGGGAGTTGAGCGAGCACGCCCATCTCGGCGCCAGTGACGGGGTCGGGGTGAACGCGCCCACGGACATGCTGGCGCTGGAGGCGCATGACGAAGGCTGGGTGATCCTCGCCTCGGCGGGCAGTTCGTCGCTCAGCGTGATGCGGGTTGGCGAGGACGGCGAGCTCGAGGCGACGGAGCACCTGCTCGACTCGCGCGATACGCGCTTTTCCGACGTGCAGGCCGTCGATACCGTGACCGTGGACGATCACGTCTTCGTCGTGGCCGGTGGCGGCGATGACGGTCTCAGCCTGTTCACCCTGCTGCCGGATGGCCGGCTCATGCATCTGCAGAGCCTGCCCGACGGCCCCGATACCGGGCTGCACAACATCAACACCATCGCCGCGACCGAAGTCGGCGGCACGCTGCAGGTGCTGGTCGGGGCGCAGGGCGATTCCGGGGTCACCCGGCTCGAGATCGACATCGACTCGCTCGGCGACGTGATCCGGGGCGGCCCCGGCACCGAGGAGCTCGTCGGCACGAGCGGCGACGACATGATCGTGGCGGGCGACGGCGACGACGTGCTGCGCGGCGGCGGCGGCGACAACATCTTTGTCGGCGGCACCGGCGCCAATGTCTTCCACAGCGGCAGCGGCGCGGACACCTTCGTGCTGCACGGCGAGAGCGCGCCCGACACATTCATCGGCTTTCGCCCCGATCGCGACACCATTGATCTGACCGACTTCGCGATGCTGCGCAACATCGACCAGCTCGAGGTCATTCCGACCGCTGACGGTGCGCGCGTCACCTACTTCGCCAGCGAGATCAACATCATCAGTCATGACGGGTCGAGCCTGACGGCGCAGGACATATTCGGCGACCGGCTCGAGGGACCGGACCGCGGCCTGCCCGGCCGGATCCCGATCGACGGCGAGATCATCCGCGGCGACGAGAATGACAACGAGCTGATCGGCAGCGAGGGGGACGATCTGATCGTCGCCGGGGGCGGCAACAACCTGATCTACGGCGTCGGCGGCAACAACATCATCCGCGGCGGCGACGGAAACGACGAAATCTATGGCGGCCCCGGCGACAACGTCATCGACGGCGGCGGTGGCAACAACAAGATCTGGGCCGGCCCCGGCGACGATCGCATCACGGCCGGTGACGGCGACAATATCATCGGCGGCGGCGCCGGGAATGCGCGCATCGAAGTCGGCGACGGCGACAACCTGATTTATGGCGGCAGCCCCGGCGACAACACCATCGTGGTCGGCGATGGCGACAATCGGGTCTGGGGTGGCAACGGCGAGACGAGCATCACCGCAGGCGACGGCGACAACCGTCTCGGCGGCGGCGGCGGCGACGCCACCATCACGGCCGGAGAGGGCGCAACCGCATCTTCGGGGGGCCTTCGGGCTTCAACACGATCACCGTCGGCGACGGAAACAACGAGATCTGGGCCGGCCAGGGCGTGGGCAGCTTGATCGTCGCGGGTGACGGGAACAACCGTATCGGCGGCGGCGCGGGCGATGCCGACATCACCGTGGGCGAAGGCAATAACACCGTCTATGGCGGCCGCGGCGACAACAGCATCACCGCCGGCGACGGCGACAACGTGCTCTGGGGCGGGGCGGGCGACTCGACGATCATCGCCGGAGACGGCGACAACAGGATCGGCGGCAATGTCGGGGACAATGTCCTCGAGGCGGGCGACGGCAACAACCTGATCTGGGGCGGCACGGGCGATTCCATCATCGTCGCCGGCGATGGCGACAATGTCGTCGGCGGCGGCGAGGGGGACAACACCATCACCCTGGGACACGGGGACAACACGGTCTGGGGCAACACCGGCGACAGCGTGATCCGCACCGGCAACGGCAACAACGACATCCGCGGCGGCGACGGCAACAACGAGATCTACACCGGAAACGGGAACGACGTGATCCGCGGCATGAACGGCGACGACATCATCTTCTCCACGGGCGGTGATAACCGCATCTATGGCGGGGATGGCGACAATATCATCTGGGCCGGTTCCGGCGATGACGTCGTCACCGGCAATGCCGGCGCGGACACCTTCATCTTCAAGCAGGGCGACGACACGCTCCGGATCACCGACTACACGATTGGCGAGGACATGCTGCATCTCGAGGAGGAGATCTGGGGCGGCGGACTGACGGCGGAGGAACTCATCGCCGAGCATGTCGAGATCCGCGACGGCGACGCGGTCTTCACCTTCGACGACCACGTGATAACACTGTCAGGGGTCGGCGACCTCGGCGGGTTGGCCGACGATATCGTGCTGATCTGAGCTCAGCGCGTGAAGCCCGGGCCGCGATGCCACGCCAGGGCGTCGCGGATCATCGTCGCGAGATCCGAGCGTCGCGGCGCCCAACCGAGCTCGCGCGCCGCACGTTCGCTGCCGGAGACAAGCCGAACCGCGTCGCCCGGCCGTCGCGGCCCCTCGGTCACGGGCACCGCCCGGTTCGTCACAGCGCCGGCCGCGTCGATCACCTCGCGCACCGAGAAGCCGCGCCCGGTCCCGAGGCAGAACACCCGGCTGCCGCGCCCGTCGAGCAGCCACCGAAGGCCGAGCACATGCGCCTCCACGAGATCCGTGACATGCACGTAATCGCGGATGCAGGTGCCGTCGGGCGTATCGTAGTCCGTGCCATGAACGGTGAGCGCGGGGCGCTCCCCGGCAACCGCCTCGAGCATGAGCGGGATCAGATGCGTTTCAGGAACATGCGCCTCGCCGATCTCCCCCTCCGGGTCGGCGCCGGCGACGTTGAAATAGCGAAAAATCACGCTCTCGAGGCCATGCGCTGCATGCATGTCGCGCAGCATGTCCTCGATCGCACGCTTGGAGGCGCCGTAAGCATTAATCGGCTGCTGCGGCGTCTCCTCGTCGAGCACCACGCCGTCCTGATCGCCATAGGTCGCGCAGGTGGAGGAGAACACGATCCTCCTGCATCCCGCAGCCAGCGCCGCCTCCGCCAGATTGAGCGCGCCGGTGACGTTTTCGCGCCAGTACCGCGCCTGGTCGCGCATCGACTCGCCCACAAGGCTGAGCGCGGCGAAATGCATCACCGCGACGGGGGCGTGTTGCTTGAAAGCCGTATCAAGCGCGCCGCGATCCATCAGATCGCCCTCGACGACCGGACCGAAACGCGCCGCATCGCGCCAGCCGGTCGAGAAGTTATCGAACACGACCGGCGTGAACCCGGCCTGCGCAAGGCATTTGCAGGCATGCGCGCCGATATAGCCCGCGCCGCCGCTCACGAGGACGCTGGTCATGCGCGGCGCCTATTCAGCGGCCGCGCGCGCCGCAATCAGATCGTGCAGGTAGGCAGAGAACTCCGGCCCGAGATCCGCCCGCGCCAGCCCGAACGCAACCGTCGCTTGCAGGAATCCGGCCTTGGACCCGCAATCGAAGCGCGTGCCATGAAACCGGAATCCGTGAACGTCGCCGGTCGCGGCGATTTCGGCGGCTATCGCGTCGGTGAGCTGGAGCTCTCCTCCCTTGCCGGGCGCGATCCGCCCGAGCTGGCGCATCGTCGCCGGCGTGAGGATGTAGCGCCCGATCGCCGCGAGGTTCGAGGGGGCCTCGGACGGGTCGGGCTTCTCGATCATGCCGCGAACCTTCACGACGGCACCGTCCTGCGCGGAAACGTCGAGTATGCCGTAGGATTTCGTCTGCTCGGGCGACACTTCCATCGCGGCGACCATGTTGCCGCCGGTCTCGGCATGGGCTTCGACCATCTGCTTGAGGCATGGCGTCTCGGCGGCGATCACGTCGTCGGGCAGCATCACCGCGAAGGGTTCGTCGCCGATCAGGCGGCGCGCGCACCACACCGCGTGGCCCAGCCCCATCGCCTTCTGCTGGCGGATATAGGCGATGGTGCCGCTGTCCATGGTGGTGGCGCGTATGGCCTCGAGGAGTTCCGTCTTGCCGCTGCGCTCAAGCTCCTGCTCGAGCTGCGGCGCGTGGTCGAAATAATCCTCGAGTGCTGACTTGCCGCGCGCAGTGACGAATATGAAATCCTCGATCCCGGCGGCCCGCGCCTCGTCGATCGCGTATTGCACGAGCGGCCGATCGACCAGCGTCATGATCTCCTTGGGGACGGATTTCGTTGCCGGGAGGAATCGCGTTCCCATTCCCGCAACAGGAAAAATTGCCTTGGTAACCCGAACTTTCATGTAAACCTCTGAACTTCAGACACCGCTTGCCTCGTTCCGCGGCGCGGATGCGACCCCGCCGATACCAAATCGCGGCCGTCCTGTCACGCGCGACCGCACCGCGACGCATCGCGGGTCTTTCATGGCGACCCCGGCAGGACTCGAACCTGCAGCCATCGACTTAGAAGGTCGGTGCTCTATCCAATTGAGCTACGGGGCCGTCGCGCGCATCAGCGCACCTAGTGCGTCCAGCCGAGCCGGCGATTGGCGGAGAAGTTTTCGCCATAGCCGCCGGGGCGGATCTTGTGCTTGCGCCGCGAGGGCTTCAGGACTACGGCCTCGATCCCGTGGGCCTGCGCATAGGATTCAGCGGCCTCCCGGGTGTCGAAATGCAGCCGCACCTGGCTGTTCATGTCGTCGGAGCTCGTCCAGCCCATCAGCGGGTCGATCTCGCGCCGGCTTTCGGGCGAGAATTCCAGCACCCAGCCTTGCGACTTGGCCTGCCCCGACTGGGTCGCCGTGCGCGACGGCTGATAGATTCGTGCCCGCATGAAAGCCTCCGTTGAACGCGCGCACTATCGCGACGCCACGGTCCGGATGCAAGGGCCTGCCCCTTGATCCGGCGCGACGGGCGCGCATCTTGAGGCCGAAAGGGGAATCGCCATGCCCGATGCCAGCACCGATACGCCCGGATCCATCCGCCCCAAGCTCGAGGGCGGGCAACGCTTCGCGATGCAGACGGAATACAGCTCCGCGGGCGATCAGCCGACGGCGATCGCGGAGCTTTCGGAGGGGGTGCGCGCGGGTGAGCGCGAACAGGTTCTCCTCGGCGCGACCGGCACCGGCAAGACCTATACCATGGCCAAGGTCATCGAGGAGACCCAGCGACCGGCTATCATCCTCGCCCCCAACAAGACACTGGCCGCGCAGCTCTACGGCGAATTCAAGGGGTTCTTTCCCGACAACGCGGTGGAATACTTCGTCAGCTACTACGACTACTACCAGCCCGAAGCCTATGTGCCGCGCACCGACACCTTCATCGAGAAGGAGTCCCAGATCAACGAGCAGATCGACCGGATGCGCCATTCGGCCACCCGCGCGCTGCTGGAGCGCGACGACGTGATCATCGTCGCCTCGGTGTCGTGCATCTACGGCATCGGCTCGGTCGAGACCTACTCGGCGATGACGCAGGAGCTGCATGTGGGCGCCGAATACGACCAGCGCCGCATCATGGCCGAGCTCGTCGCCCAGCAATACAAGCGCAACGATCAGGCCTTCCAGCGCGGCACCTTCCGGGTGCGCGGCGACGTGCTGGAAATCTGGCCCGCCCATCTCGAGGATCGCGCCTGGCGGCTGTCCTTCTTCGGCGAGGAGCTCGAGTCGATCACCGAGTTCGACCCGCTCACCGGCGAACGCACCGGCGATTTCGAGAAGGTGCGCATCTACGCCAATTCGCACTACGTCACGCCGCGCCCGACGCTCCAGCAGGCGGCCAAGAGCATCAAGGTCGAGCTCAACCAGCGGCTCGGACAGCTCAACGCCGAGGGCAAGCTTCTGGAGGCGCAGCGGCTCGAACAGCGCACCAGCTTCGATCTCGAGATGCTTGAGGCCACGGGCGTGTGCGCGGGCATCGAGAACTACTCGCGCTACCTGACCGGCCGCGCCCCCGGCGAGCCGCCGCCCACCCTGTTCGAATTCATCCCCGACAACGCCATCGTCTTCGCCGACGAGTCGCACGTCTCGGTGCCGCAGATCGGCGGCATGTACAAGGGCGACTACCGGCGCAAGGCGACGCTCGCCGAGCACGGCTTCCGGCTGCCCAGCTGCATGGACAACCGCCCGCTCAAGTTCGAGGAATGGGACGCGATGCGCCCGCAATCGGTGTTCGTCAGCGCGACGCCGGGGCGGTGGGAGCTCGAGCAGACCGGCGGCGTCTTCACCGAGCAGGTCATCCGGCCCACCGGCCTCGTCGATCCCGAAATCGAGGTGCGCCCCGTCGCGACCCAGGTCGACGACCTGCTCGACGAGATCCGCCGCGTCACCGCGAACGATCTGCGCGTGCTGTGCACCGTGCTGACCAAGCGCATGGCCGAGGATCTCACCGAATACCTGCACGAGCAGGGCATCCGCGTGCGCTACATGCACTCCGACATCGACACCGTCGAGCGTATCGAAATCCTGCGCGACCTGCGCCTCGGCGCCTTCGACGTGCTCGTGGGGATCAACCTGCTGCGCGAAGGGCTCGACATCCCCGAATGCGGCCTCGTCGCGATCCTCGACGCCGACAAGGAGGGATTTCTGCGTTCGGAGACCTCGCTGGTGCAGACGATCGGGCGCGCCGCGCGCAACGTGGACGGCCGCGTGATCATGTATGCTGATACCGTCACCGGCTCGATGAAGCGCGCTATCGACGAGACCGAGCGCCGCCGCGACAAGCAGATCGCCCACAACAAGGCCCACGGCATCACCCCCGAGACGGTGCGCAAGAACATCGGCGACGTCATGGCCGGCGTTTGGCAGGGCGACACCGACATGGCGCGCGTGACCGCCAGGGTGGACGCGCCCCTGCCCGGCGAAAACCTCGTCGCGCATCTCGACGGCCTGCGCAGCCAGATGCGCAAGGCCGCCGAGAATCTCGAATTCGAGGAGGCCGCGCGGCTGCGCGACGAGGTCAAGCGTCTCGAGGCGGTGGAACTCGCCGTCGCCGACGACCCGATGGCGCGCCAGTCCGAGGTCGAGGCCGCGGTCTCCAGCGCCAGCAACAGCGCCGGCCGCTCCCGCGCCGGCCGCGCCGGCCAGCGCGGCGGAAAACGCAAGCCGGCGCGCTGATCCCGAGCATTTTTCGCCGCCCCCTATGGACAGCACCAACCACCTCGCCTAAGAGGCCGCCACACCCTGCGCATCATCGCGCCCGTGCCCGGGTAGCTCAGGGGTAGAGCAGACGACTGAAAATCGTCGTGTCGGTGGTTCGATTCCGCCCCCGGGCACCATGTATCCTTTGAAGCCGCTGGAATCGCTCAACGTTTTCGAACGGAAACGCGAGCGTAGGACATGGCGAAGGACATTTCGGCACCCCACTGCTTCCGCAAGGATGGCATCTTCCACTTCGAACGGCGCGTCCCGAGCGACCTGAGAGAGCATTACACGCGCCCCAAGATCAGCTACTCGCTGCGTACCCGTCAGCATCGTGTCGCGGCGGTGCGAGCTCGTCGTGCAGCCGAGAGGCTCGACGAGTATTGGTATCACCTGCGTCTGTCGCGATCCGACCTACCGGGGCGGCACCTAGTGCGCGATCCGGGCGCATCGAGCGCGATCCAGCCCGTGGCACAGGAAAGCAACGGCCGCGCAGATGATCGCTCATCGGTGGACGAGGGCGTATCCCTGTCCGAGGCGACCCGGCTCTATCTGCGCCTAGAGCGCGTCGCGTTCACCCGAATTCACGCGACGCGCTCTAACCCTTTGCTTTCGCATGTTCGAGGAGCGCAAAACCGGTTCCCACTTTTGCGCAACATGCTCTAAAAGGCACGGATCGTCCCATCACCTTCCATCGTGCGGGGTAGTGCCCCACGGGGTGGTGTAAGAGGCCGCGCGCTGCGCTGCACAAAGGGCGCAGCGCAGCGCGCGGCCTCTTACACCACACCACTTAGCGTAATCGCCACTCTCAACCTACTACCCATAGCGGTGATAGATAGCTGCATTGCCTTGGCATGCGCCGAAGCCGCAAGCATGGAGGAGACAATGGGAGTATTTGCAGCGCTGGAC
>LFIK01000814.1_pt1 | contig 23756 bp, 20 predicted proteins | sample 643401 | NCBI WGS metagenome assembly LFIK01 (sample SAMN03777447, study PRJNA286221) | soda lake metagenome | biome: soda lake; feature: Kulunda steppe; material: water; isolation source: sample T5-Br brine of Lake Tanatar-5 | place: Russia: Kulunda steppe | collected 2010-07
CATGCCGATGCGCTCGTCGTCGACAGGCCCCCAGGCATCGTTGCCGGACAATGCGTCGCGTGTCACCGGGCTGCCGCAAGGGCCAGCATCGTTTCCACCGGCGGCGCCCGCGCAGCGCTCCAAGCTGACCGGCCGGACTCCGTCTCGCCTGGTCCCGCCGTTCACCGATCAGGGCGTTACGCTGTTCTGATCTTCGATCCGCTCCGCCCTCGCCGGAAGACCCGGCGCAAGCTGGTCGGGGGTGCGCCCTGTGGTGGTCGCGCGCGGCCGGGTTCAGAGGGCGCGGGCGAAGCGGACCGGAGGGCGGTTGCGGATCACACGCGTGATGGCCGCAGGTGCAACTTGGCGGGGTTTGCAGGGCAGGCGCTCACCTCCCAGCAGGCGGGCGGGGCCTGGCGGGCGCGCAGCCGGTCCAGCCGCCAGCGTGGTGGGGGAAGCGGTGCGGACCAGCCGCCGGCGGTCGGGGCGACACGTGGGGCAGAGTTCGGGGGGTGCGCAGGGGGGCTCGGGGCGGCAGGGGTGTTCGGGTCCGGGTTTGCGGGTGTGAACGGGCCGAAAGACGGCTTTTCGATGGCGCCGTGCGGGGATGTGGGTCTGGATTCGAGCGGGGATTCGGGCGGGGACGGGCATTTGGCGATCCGCCTGCGTGCCGGTGCTACGGCGTTGTCGTTCTGGTCGGGCAGGGTGGGGTCGGGCAGGGTGGAGGCGGTCGCAGTGGTGCGGCGCGGGCGCGCGCCCAGGGGATTCGGGACGTTCGCCAGCGGAGCAAGATGCCAGCGGCTGTCCACCCCGGCGGCACCGCCTTCTCCGGGGGTCAGCAGCAGCCCCAGCGGTGCAGGCGCGCGTGGGTGCGTGCGACGGTCCTGTCCGGCAGGCAGGGTCCGGGCGCGCGCGGCACCGGCCTCGGCGGCCAGGTGCAGCCGGCGTACCGGTGTCAGCTCCGGCGGCTCGGGCAGGTCGATCACCACCAGCGCGGCGCTCCCGGCGCGCAGCGCCTCCTCGGCGCACCACAGCAGATCGAGCGCGCGCGGGCAGTCCACCACCACCAGCGCCCCCGGATTGGCCCAGGGGGCCAGCCCGTTCGGGTTGATCCGGTCGCCGTGCCAGGCGGGCCGGATCCAGAGGGTCGCGGGCAGCGCGTCGGCCGGGGCCGGGGCCAGGGTCGGGGGCGGGGTCGGGGGTGCCATGGGGTGCCCGCCTGTGCCGTGTTCCGTGCGCTGCATCCGCCCGGCGGCGCGGCGCTGCACCGCCCGCATGGCCCAGGCGGCCAGAACCCGCCGCGCGGGACCGCAGGCCTCATGCACCCGGCCCGTGCGCAGCACGATCCCGGGCAGGAGTTCCGCCCCACGTCCGTCCCCACGTCCGTCCCCGCGCCCGTCCCCGCGCCCGTCTCCGTGGCCCTCCCGATACGTCCCGCCTGCGCAGGCAATGTCCGCAGACCCGATGCCCGGAAGAGCCTGTGCGGCGCTTCCGGCAAGCGCGGCGAGGCCGCCCGCGTCAGGGCTGGTGACACTCCCGGCGGGCCCTGCAGGCACAGGGTCGGTGTGCGTGTCCGGGCGCAAGCGAATCGGGCGCATGGTGTCGAAAAACCTTTGAGGCGTTGTCTGCGCCCTGGCACGGGCGGTGCGGCATGAACGGTGGGGCGCAGTATTACATGTTCGCTTTATGTTCTCAAGGCTTCTGTTTCGCATGCCCCGCGTCCGGCGCGCTGGGCGGGTGCGCGAGATATCCTCTCGCGCATCCGCCGCGCGCGCTCGCGCGCGGCCCGGCCCAACGGGAGCCGCCGATCCCCGATCGGCGTGCGACGGGCGGGAGCCCCCCATTCCGCCCCGGCGCATCGTTGCGGGGCAGTGGTGCTGGTGGCCCTCCACTGATCTTTCACTGCCGCACCCCGTCGGCGCGGAACCACCGGATTCGCCCTTGCCCTCATCCCTCCGCACGTTACGCTCTCGCGCGATCGAAACCCGTGTCGGCAGGGTGCCGTGGGGTGCCGCGGGGGCAACCGGTTCCCGGACCGTCAGCCAGCCCTGTCCCGCCCTGCGCCCCGCGCGACCCAAGCCTTCGCCCGGGCCTGCCCCGGCCCATGACCTGAAAACCGGAGCCTGTCCAAATGAAGAAACTCCCGCTCGGCCGCACCGGGCTCACCGTCTCGGAATACTGCATGGGCACCATGACCTTCGGCACCCAGACCGACGAGGCCGATGCCCACCGCCAACTGGACATGGCACGCGATGCGGGCATCAATTTCCTGGATGCCGCCGAGATGTATCCGGTCAACCCGATCCGTGCCGAAACCCTCGGCCTGACCGAGGAAATCGTTGGGCGCTGGCTTTCCGACCGGCGCCCCTCCGACATGATCGTGGCCACCAAGATCACCGGCAAGGGCAGTGTCGCCATCCCCGACGGCGCGCCGATCACGCCCGTGCGGATGCGCGAAGCGGTGGACGCCTCGCTCCGGCGCCTGCAGGTCGAGTGCATCGACCTTTATCAGCTGCACTGGCCCAATCGCGGCTCGTATCACTTCCGCCAGCAGTGGGGCTATGACCCCTCCAGTCAGGACCGCGCCGAGACCATCGAGCACATGCTCGAGATCCTGCACTGCGCGCAGGAGCTGGTGGCCGCGGGCAAGATCGCGCATTTCGCCCAGTCCAACGAAACGAGCTGGGGCACTGCACAGTGGTTGCGGCTGGCCGAGGATAACGGCCTGCCGCGCGTGGCCAGCATCCAGAACGAGTATTCGCTGCTCTGCCGCTATTTCGACACCGACCTCGCCGAGTTGAGCGTGAACGAGGATGTGCCGCTGCTGGCCTATTCGCCCCTGGCGGCAGGGCTGCTGACCGGAAAATATGCCGGGGGTGTGACGCCCGAGGGCTCGCGCCGTTCGATCAACCCGGACCTGGGCGGGCGCATCACGCCGCGCGTGTTCGAAGCGGTCTCGGGCTACATGGGCATCGCCGCGCGGCATGGGCTGGACCCGGTGCACATGGCGCTGGCCTTCTCCCGCTCGCGCCCGGCGTCGACCATTCCCATCATCGGCGCCACCACCTCGGCGCAGCTCGAGGTGGTGCTGGCGGCGGCGGATGTAACGCTGGACGACGCGGTGCTGGCGGATATCGACGCGATGCACCGGGTGCATCCGATGCCCTATTGAGCCATGACCCGGGCGCGCTGGGTTCCAGGCTGGCTGACGGTGGCGGTCCTGCTGGGCGGATGCCTGGGGGATGCCGCGGCACCGCCGGACGAGATCAGCGAGAGCGTTCTGCCGCCCCTGGCGGAGGCATCGGAGGACGCGGGGCAGCAGGACGGCCCGGACGCAATGATACCCGATCCCGCGCGCGCCGAAGCCGGGCCGGAAGACGCGCAGCGCAACGCGGACACGGCCGCCGCGCGCCCGGATGAGGCCGCCGCCACCGCTTCAGAGCCCGGCGCGGATGATGCGGATCCTGCCGACCCCGACCGCCCTGCCTCCGACCCCCCGGACCCGGGCCGCCCCGACCCCGCCGCGCCGGATGCCGAACCGCCCCCCAACCCCGCGCTGGCCGCGGCGCGGCGCGCCTGCGCGGATCAGGGCGGCGCGCTGTCGCCGATGGGCGCGGGCGGGACTGGGGGCATGGTGTGCCTGTTCCAGACCCGGGACGCAGGGCAACGGTGCACAGCGCGCGGCGATTGCGAGGGCGAATGTCTGGCGCGCAGCAACACCTGCGCCCCGGTGCGCCCGCTCTTCGGGTGCCACGAGGTGCTGACCTCCCGCGGGGCCCGGGTCACCGAATGTCTGGAGTGACGGGGATGCTGAACCTGCGCGGCATCGAGGCGCTGCTATTCGACAAGGACGGCACGCTGTTCGATTTTCACCGCAGCTGGTCGGCCTGGACGGCCGAGGTGCTGGACGAACTGGCCGCGGGCGACCTGGACCACGCCATCGCCCTGGGCGATGCGGTCGGCTTCGACCGGGCGGCGGTGCGGTTCCGCCCCGGCGCGCCTTTCATCGCCGGGACGCTGGACGAGGTCTGCGCGCTGCTGCTGCCGCATCTGCCGGGATGGACCGCCGAGCGGTTGCGCGCCCATGCCGTGGCGCGTGCGGGCGCGGCGCGCATGGTGCCCCCGGTGCCGCTGCAGCCGCTGCTGGCGGGGTTCCGTGCGCGTGGACTGGCGCTGGGCGTGGTTACCAACGATGCCGAGGCGGCGGCCCGCGCGCAACTGGACGCGGCCGGGATCACGGCGCAGTTCGACCTGATCCTTGGCTGCGACTCCGGACCGGTGCCAAAACCCGCCCCCGACATGCTGCTGCATGGCGCCGATCATCTGGGGCTGGCCCCGGCGCGGGTGGCGATGGTGGGCGACAGCACCCATGACCTGCTTGCCGGGCGCGCCGCGGGGATGGTGACGGTGGCGGTGCTGACCGGGGTGGCCGGGCGCGCGGAACTGGCGCCTCATGCCGACCTTGTGCTGGGCAATGTCGGGGAACTGCCCGGGCTTCTGGGCTGACCCGCACCTAAGCAGGGGGGCGCTGCCCCCCGCCGCCCGTTCCGGGCGACTCCCCCCGGGGTATTTGGCGGCAAGATGAAGGTGTGGGCGATGCGCTTTCGTCAGCGGCGCGCATGACCGCGCGCGCGTCAGCGCGCGCCCGGCCCAACCCTGCGCAGGGGCGGCTTGCCGCGCCTGGCCGGGGGCGGGAGAGCGTCTTTTCCGGATCGCGATCCGTTGGTCGCAGAGCGCTGGGCTAGGCCACGCTGTTGCGCAGCGGGGCGCACGGCGCGCAGGCGGCACCTTAAGGCATCGTGGCTAGACCTGTGGCCCAGGGCAAACGGTCTCGTGCTGTCCGTTCCGGGTTATCTGTCCTCGCTGGTGGGCGGTCGGCCTCCGGCCGGGAGATCAGGCCGGAACGGGCCCCTCCGGGTGGATGCAGGCGCGCGTGGCGTTGCCTTGCGCCTTGACCGGGCGGGGCAGTGCGCAAGGCCGGGGCCGCAGTATTCCGGAACGTCGTCACAGGAGAGGCGCGCATGAACAAGGCTGTCACCGAGGGGCTGGGGCTGATGCCGCCGCCGTTTTCCGCCGGGCTGGACCAGTGGTCGCAGACGACCGGACGGCCGGGCACACCCACATGGGACACCGCGCCCAACGCGGCCTTTGTCCCGTCCGACCCGAATTTTGGCGGCTGCCTGGAGATGGTCAAGACCGCCGCCACCCAGCGGTTGCGCTGGATGGGCGAAGTGCCGATGCCGCCGGGCCTGTACGTGCGGATCACGGTGCGGATCAAGGCGCTGGCCGGAGCCCTGCCCGAGGTGCGGATCGCGGGCTGGGCCGGGAACGCGGCGGGCAACAACGTGGGCGCGGTGCCGCAGACCGGCCCTGCGACTGCGCTGCAGGATTATGGCGAGGTGGTCGAGGTCTCGGCCATCGTCGGCTCGGGCGCGCGCACCGGCGTGGACATGGCCTGGGGCACGGTGCCGGTCTTCGGCCATTTCGGCCTGGACCTGACCGGCCCCAATGGCGGCACCGTGCGGATCGACGATATCCGCATCGAGGATGTCAGCGCCTTCTGGCTGGAGGCCAAGCAGGGGCTTGTCGACGTGCGCGACTACGGCGCGCTGGGCGACGGGGTCACTGATGACCGAGATGCCTTTGTCGCCGCCGCGGACGCGGCCGGGGCGCGCACGCTGCTGGTGCCCGAGGGCAGCTTCCGCATCGATGGCAACCTGACCATACCGGGGCCGGTGCGGTTCATCGGCACGCTGGTGATGGAGCCCGAACACCGGTTGCTGCTGCAGACCGACTATGACCTGCCGAGCTATGTCACGGCCTTCGGGTCCGAGGATCTGGGCTTTCGCAAGGGCGTGCAGGCGCTGTTCCACTTCACCGGGCATGTGACCTTCGATCTGCGCGGGGCGCGGGTGCGGCTGGACTCGCCGGTGGATGTGGCGGCCCTGGCCGATCTGGACGATTTCGTCTCGCGCCGCACCATCAGCAACGGGCAGATAGAGGTAACGACCAGCAGCGCCTGGGACAGCCAGACCATCAGCCGCGTGGCGACCTATGACCCCGAAACCCCGAACACGCTGAGCGGCATGTCCAACATGGGCGCGGTGCAGGTCGGCGCGCGTCTGGGCGGTGTCGGCGTGGGCCGCGAGGTCTATGTCCGCGGCAAGAACAACGCCGCTGGCACGGTGACGCTCAGCCAACCGCTTCATGGCGGGGCGGGGACGCAGAACTACAGCTTCACGCGCGATGCCTATGCGCTGGATTTCTCGGGCTTCGACAACCTGCGCCGGTTCGAGTTCCAGCACATCGAATTCCTGTGCCGCAGCACCGCCAGCGCGGTGATGCTGCCGCGCGACGGCGGGATCATCCGCTTCAACGACTGCACCTTCAACCGGCCCAAGGACCGGGGCATCACCTCGATCGGGCGCGGCTGCCAGGGTCTGCTGATCGACCATTGCCAGTTTCTGGCCCCCGACATGCCGCTGCCGGCGCAGGACCGCACCTCGGTCGGGTTCAACGTCAACTCCAACGACGCCAAGATCCGCAACAACCGTGCCGTCATGTGGGGCCATTTCGGCATCATGAACGGGGCCGGGCACCTGATCCTGGGCAACCACTACTTTCAGGGGGACACTGAAGGGCAGGGCCTGCGAAAGGCGGGGATCGTGCTGACCCAGCCCAACGTCAAGACCACCGTCACCGGCAACTACATCGACAACACCTATCTGGAATGGACGAACGAGCATTCGCCCTTTCCCGAACATGACACCGGCTTCTCCTTCGGGGCGCTGACGGTGGTGGGCAACAATTTCACCTGCTCCAATGTCATCTCCCAGTTCGCCTTTGTGGTGGTCAAGCCGTTCGGGCCGGGGCATTTCCTGCAGGGGCTGAATGTCAGCGGCAACGTGTTTCGCACCTTCAACGGGCGCATCGACCGGGTGGACCGGATCGACACCACCCATGCAACGCTGAATTTCAGCCGCTTCCGGAATGTCATCTTCGACGACAACACCTATAACGGCGTGGATTTCCCGGCCCAGAGCCCGCTGGTGATCCGTCATGACCAGAACACGGCGGCCAATACCTGGACCATCGACACGGCCGCGCGACTGCCCTTCGAGGGCTGGGCGCGCACGGTCGCGTCGCTGGTGATGGAGGGACCGGCGACCGGCGCGCAGGGGGCGCTGCGCACGCAGATGCCCTACGCCAATGTGCAGGAGGGACCGGCGAATGACCGCATCCGCCTGCACTGGCCGGAGCCGACACAGGGGCGCGTCGTGGTCACGATCCGGGTGGACAACCCGCTCTGACCCTTCCGCCGGGCCGGTGAGGGGCTGCTGAAAGCAAGGGGCAAGGCGCGAATCACCGGCGCCTTGCCCCGTTTCCTTGTGGGTGTCGCGCGGTCTTGCGCAGGGTGCCTGCGTCGGGTTGCGCGCGGCGCCGTAGGGCCGCCGCGGCGCGCGCCCGGCGCGCCGAGGGCAAGATGCGCAATTGCGTCGCGCGCGAATACCATGTAAATCAGGCGCTTCTGCCGCCTTGAGAAAACAATTTACACTATTTTTTGGGTATTGGCGAAATAATTCACAAAAAAACCCTTTTATAAAAAATAGTTACACATTCTTTGACGAATGCGTTATGGTGACCCTAGGGAAGAGCAGCGCCTGCTTCGGTGCTGAAATTTCGAGGGGGGGACCGCGAGCGACGTGACTCCGCCTCATGACAGGAGGAGAATTCATGTCCGAAACGGTGCAATCCCCGCTTGTGTCCGCGCCCGATGACTTTGTGGCGCGCGCCCATGTGGATGCTGCCGGATACGCGCAGATGTATCAGGCGTCGATCGACAACCCCGAGGCATTCTGGGCCGAGCATGGCAAGCGGATCGACTGGATCAAGCCGTTTTCCAGGGTCAAGAACACCAATTTCGATTTCGGTAGTGTAGACATCAAGTGGTTCGAGGATGGCACGCTGAACGTCAGCGCCAACTGCATCGACCGCCATGTGGTGACCCGCGGCGATCAGACCGCGATCATCTTCGAACCCGATGACCCGGCGACCCCCGCCCAGCACATCACCTACAAGGAACTGCTGGAGCAGACCTCGCGCATGGCGAATGTGCTGAAGGAACACGGGGTGAAGAAGGGCGACCGGGTGGTTCTGTATCTGCCCATGATCCCCGAGGCCGCCTATGCCATGCTGGCCTGTGCGCGGATCGGGGCGATTCATTCGGTGGTGTTCGGTGGCTTTTCGCCCGACGCGCTGGCGCAGCGGATCAACGACTCCGAGGCCGTGGCCGTGATCACCGCCGACACCGCCCCGCGCGGCGGGCGGCGCACGCCGCTCAAGACCAACACCGACAAGGCTTTGTTCGACTGTTCGGACAAGGTCAAGTGCTTCGTCGTCAAGCACACCGGCGATCAGACCACCTGGGTCGATGGCCGCGATATCGACATCAAGGCCGAGATGGCTGAAACCTCGCCCTATTGCGCCTATACCGAAGTCGGCGCCGAGGACCCGCTCTTCGTGCTCTACACCTCGGGCTCCACCGGACGCCCCAAGGGCGTGGTGCACACCTCGGGCGGCTACCTTGTCTATGCCGCCATGACGCATCAATACACCTTCGACTATCATGACGGCGATGTCTTCTGGTGCACGGCGGACGTGGGCTGGGTCACCGGGCACAGCTACATCATCTACGGCCCGCTGGCCAATGGCGCCACCACGCTGATGTTCGAGGGCGTGCCCACGTATCCGGACGCGGGCCGCTTCTGGGAGGTCTGCGCCAAGCACAAGGTGAACCAGTTCTACACCGCCCCCACGGCGATCCGCGCGCTTATGGCGCATGGCTCGGAATGGGTGGAAAAGCACGATCTTTCGTCGCTGCGGTTGCTGGGGTCAGTCGGCGAGCCGATCAACCCCGAGGCCTGGAACTGGTACAACACTCACGTCGGCAAGAACCGCTGCCCCATCGTCGATACCTTCTGGCAGACGGAAACCGGCGGTCATCTGATTACCCCGCTGCCCGGCGCGGTGCCCACCAAGCCCGGATCGGCCACCAAGCCGTTCTTTGGTGTGAAGCCCGTGGTGCTGGAACCCGAAAGCGGCAAGGTGGTCGAGAGCGCCGAGGCCGAAGGCGTGCTCTGCATCGCCGACAGCTGGCCGGGCCAGATGCGCACCGTCTGGGGCGATCATGAGCGGTTCCAAGCCACCTATTTCCAGCAATACAAGGGCTATTACTTCACTGGCGATGGCTGCCGCCGCGATGCGGATGGCTATTACTGGATCACCGGCCGCGTGGATGACGTGATCAACGTCTCGGGCCACCGCATGGGCACCGCCGAGGTCGAATCCGCGCTCGTCGCCCATGACGTCGTGGCCGAGGCCGCCGTGGTCGGCTACCCACACGAGATCAAGGGCCAGGGCATCTACGCCTATGTCACGCTCATGAACGGGGTCGAACCCACGGACGAGTTGCGCAAGGATCTGGTCAAGTGGGTGCGCCAGGAGATCGGTCCCATCGCCTCGCCGGACCTGATCCAGTGGGCGCCGGGCCTGCCCAAGACGCGCTCGGGCAAGATCATGCGCCGTATCCTGCGCAAGATCGCCGAGAACGATTACGGCGCGCTGGGCGATACCTCGACGCTTGCGGAACCGGCGGTGGTCGATGACCTGATCGAAAACCGCATGAACCGGGGGTGAGCGTCATGGATGATACGATGACCCGCCCCGCCGTGCTGATCCTGCTGGGCCCTCCGGGCGCCGGCAAGGGCACCCAGGCGCGGATGCTGGAGCAGGAGCACGGGCTGGTGCAGCTTTCCACCGGCGACCTGCTGCGCGCCGCCGTCAAGGAAGGAACCGAGGCCGGCAAGGCCGCCAAGGCGGTGATGGACGCGGGCGGGCTGGTCAGCGACGAGATCGTGCTGGCCATCCTGCGCGACCGCATCGCCCAGCCCGACACCGCCAAGGGCGTGATCCTGGACGGTTTCCCCCGCACCCCCGCTCAGGCCGAAGCGCTGGAGGCGCTGCTGGCCGAACACGGCACCAGTGTCTCCGCCGCGATCTCGCTCGAGGTCGAGGACGCGGCGATGGTGGACCGCGTCTCGGGGCGCTTCACCTGCGCCAAGTGCGGCGCGGGCTATCATGACAGGTTCAAGACCCCGGCAGTGGACGGGGTCTGCGACGAATGCGGCAGCACGGAGTTCACGCGCCGCGCTGACGACAATGCCGAAACGGTGCGTGCGCGGCTGGAAGCCTATCACACACAGACGGCACCGCTGATCGACCATTACGGGGGCAAGGGCGTCCTGCGGCGCGTCGACGCGATGGGTGACATCGCCGAGATCGCCGGCGCGCTCCGCGCCATCGTGACGGAGGTATCGGTCCAGTAAAAGCCGGAAAACCGGCACGCGCTCTGGCGCCCCGGCGCGCCGCCGCCCTGCGACCCCGCTCGCAGGGGCCGGTGGCGGTCGGCCAAGAGTTTCCTGTCCCCGCGCGGGGGGCAGGGAAGCGAGGAGGAAACTTGGGAGAGAGTCTCATGTCCGAGAAAAAATCGACCGATGACTACTGGAAGGCCAACATCCAGATCATCACCATCTGCATGGTGATCTGGGCGCTTGTGTCCTTCGGGTTTGCCATCATTCTGCGCCCGCTGCTGGCGGGCATTCCCGTGGGGGGCACCGATCTGGGCTTCTGGTTCGCGCAACAAGGCTCGATCCTGACCTTCATCGTTCTGATCTTCTACTACACCTGGTACATGAACCGGCTCGATCGCGAGTTCGGCGTGGAAGAAGAGTGAGGGCCTGAGACATGGATCAGTTTGTCATCAACCTGATATTCGTGGGCGCGTCCTTCGCCCTCTATATCGGGATCGCCATCTGGGCCCGCGCCGGGTCCACATCCGACTTCTATGCCGCCTCGCGCGGGGTCAACCCCATCGTCAACGGCGCCGCCACCGCGGCGGACTGGATGTCGGCGGCCTCGTTCATCTCGATGGCCGGCCTGATTGCCTTTGTGGGCTACGGCAACTCGACCTTCCTGATGGGCTGGACCGGCGGCTACGTGCTGCTGGCGCTGCTGCTTGCGCCCTACCTGCGCAAGTTCGGTCGCTTCACCGTGCCTGACTTCATCGGCGACCGGTTCTACAGCAAGACGGCGCGGATCGTCGCGGTGATCTCGCTGCTGACCATGTCCATCACCTATGTGATCGGACAGATGACCGGTGCCGGGGTGGCGTTCTCGCGCTTCCTGGAGGTGGACAACCTGACCGGGTTGATCATCGCCGCGGCGGTGGTGTTCGCCTATGCGGTGCTCGGCGGCATGAAGGGGATCACCTACACCCAGCTGGCACAGTACTGCGTGCTGATCATCGCCTATACCATCCCGGCGGTCTTCATCTCGATACAGCTGACCGGTAACCCGCTGCCGCAGCTTGGGCTGTTCTCCACGCATACCGAATCCGGCCTGCCGCTGCTGACCAAGCTGGACGAGGTGCTGGTGGAACTGGGCTTCCATGACTACACCGGCCTGCACGAACCGCAGACCACCTTCAACATGGTGCTCTTCACCCTGTCGCTGATGATCGGCACCGCGGGTCTGCCGCACGTCATCATCCGCTTCTTCACCGTGCCGAAGGTCGCCGACGCGCGCAAATCGGCCGGCTGGGCGCTGGTCTTCATCGCGCTGCTCTACACCGTAGCTCCGGCGATCGGTGCCATGGCGCGGCTGAACATCATCACCACCATCTATCCCGATGGCACCCAGGAAGCGCCGATCAGCTATGACGAGCGGCCGGACTGGATGCACACCTGGGAGCAGACGGGTCTGCTGGCGTTCGAGGACAAGGCCGGCGACGGGCTCATCCGCTACTACAACGACGCCAACCCGCCGCCCATGGCCATCGAAGGCGGCTGGCAGGGCAACGAGCTGGTCACCTTCAACCAGGACATCCTGGTGCTGGCGAACCCGGAGATCGCGCAACTTCCCGGCTGGGTCATCGGTCTGATCGCCGCGGGCGGTCTGGCGGCGGCGCTGTCCACTGCGGCGGGTCTGCTCTTGGCCATATCCTCGGCCATCAGCCATGACCTGCTGAAACGGACCTTCGCGCCGAACATCTCCGAAAAGCAGGAGTTGCTCTACGCCCGTGTCGCCATGGCCTTTGCGATCGTGCTGGCGACCTATCTGGGGGCGAACCCGCCAGGGTTTGCGGCGCAGGTGGTGGCCCTGGCCTTCGGACTGGCGGCAAGCTCGCTGTTCCCGGCCATCATGATGGGCATCTTCTCCAAGAAGATGAACTCCACCGGAGCGATCGTGGGGATGATCGTGGGGCTTGGGTCTACCGTGCTCTACATCTTCACCTACCTGGGCTTCTTCTTCATCCCGGGCACCAACCTGCTGCCGAACACGCAGGAGGCATGGCTGTTCCAGATATCGCCGCTGAGCTTCGGCGCGGTGGGCGCGGCCCTGAACTTCCTCGCCGCCTGGATCACCATGAAGATGACCAGCGAGGCTCCGGAAGAGATCCAGGAACTGGTGGAATCGATCCGCGTGCCCAAGGGGGCCGGCGGTGCCGTGGATCACTGACCCGGATCAATGACATTGGCCTGTCCCCGTGCCATACGGGGGCAGGCCACGCCATGGCCGACTGGGAGGAAGCGCCATGCAGGAAGATACCGACATCATCACCTTTCTGCAGGGCGTTCACCCCTATGACAGCCTGCCGCAGGATGAACTGGCGCGGGTCGCCGGTTCCTTCAGCCGCAGGGACTATCCCGCCGGAACCGAGGTATATGCCGCGGGCGAGCCGATCCGCGGGCTTTTCCTGATCCGCTCCGGCGCGGTCGAGGTCATCGACGGCAATGGCGCCATGATCTCGGTGCTGGGTCCGCGTAACTCGTTCGGCGAACGGGGGCTGTTGCGCGACGGACTGGCCGTGACCACCGCGCGCGCGACCGAAGAATCCGTGCTGCTGATGCTGCCGGTGGCGGACCTGAAGCACCTGATCGCCAACCACCCGGCGTTCGAACGTTTCTTCAATCGCGGGCGCGGGGCCAAGGACCGCGCGGGTGATCTGTCCACGCTGAAGGTGTCGGACCTGATGACCCGCAGCCCGGTGACCTGCACCCCGGATGCCACCGTCACCGAGGCCGCCCGCACCATGCGCGAAAACCGCATCTCTTCGGTGGCGATTACTGAAAATGACGCGCTGGTGGGGATCGTCACCACCCGCGACCTGACCGCGCGCGTGCTGGCCGAGGGGCGGCCCGGCGACACCCCGGTCGCCGAGGTGATGACCCGCGAGGTGCAGGCGCTGTCGCCGGAAAGCTTAGGGTCGGACATCCTGCACATGATGCTGGAGCGCCGGATCGGCCATCTGCCGGTGGTGCGCGACGGCAAGCTTCTGGGCATCATCACCCAGACCGACCTGACCCGGTTTCAGGCGGTGAATTCCGCGCAACTGGTCCGCGATGCCTCGGGCGCCGAGGATGCGCAGGCACTGGCCCGCGTGACCGGGCGCATTCCGCAACTGCTGGTGCAACTGGTTGGCGGGCACAGCGCGCACGAGGTCGTCACCCGCCTGATCACCGATGTCGCCGACACCGTCACCCGCCGCCTGCTGCGGCTGGCCGAGGCCGAACTGGGCCCCCCCCCGGTCCCCTATCTGTGGCTTGCCTGCGGCAGCCAGGGGCGGCAGGAACAGACCGGGGTGAGCGATCAGGACAACTGCATCATGATCGACGACTCCATGGCCGAGGGCGACATGGAATATTTCCTGAAGCTGGCCAGGATCGTCTCGGACGGGCTGAACACGGCCGGATATTACTACTGCCCCGGCGACATGATGGCCACGAACCCGCGCTGGTGCCAGCCGGTTAGCAAATGGCGGCGCTACTTCCGCGGCTGGATCGACACGCCGGACCCCGAGGCGCAGATGCTCGCCTCGGTCATGTTCGACCTGCGCCCCATCGGCGGCGACGTGGCGCTGTTCCGTAACCTGCAGGCCGAAACGCTGGAGGCAGCGTCGAAGAACTCGATCTTCGTCGCGCATTTGACATCGAACGCGCTCAAGCATCAGCCGCCGCTGGGGCTCTTGCGGAACTTCGCCACCATCCGGTCAGGCGAATACAAGAACCACGTCGACATGAAGTTGGGCGGGGTGGTCCCGGTGACCGATCTGGCGCGGGTCTACGCGCTCAAGGGGCGCCTGACCCCGGTCAACACCCGCGAACGCCTGCTGGCCGCCGAAAGCGCCGGGATCGTCAGCGCCTCGGGCGCGCGGGACCTGATCGAGGCTTATGACCTGATCGCGCGGCTGCGGCTGGAAAACCAGGCCGCGCTGGTGCGCATGGGGCGCAAGCCCGACAACTATCTGGCGCCCTCGGACCTGTCGGATTTCGAACGCAGCCACCTGCGCGATGCCTTCGTGGTGGTGCGCACCATGCAATCGTCGGTGGGCTCGCGCACCGGCACACTGGGATAGGGGGCGCCGGATGCTTCTGGAGTTCATCGCCGTTGTCGCCGCCGCCTTCGCCGCCGGGGGGTTGGCGCTGATCGCGGGTCACCTGAGCCGCGGGCGGCTGCCCGGCTGGCTGCCGCCCTTTGCCGCCGCCGGCGGGATCATCGCGATGATCATCTATCTGGAATACACTTGGGCCGGGCGGGTCGAGGCCGCGCTGCCCCCCGGCGTGGTGATCGCGCAGACGAACACCCACACTGCGTGGTTCCGGCCCTGGTCCTACGTTTTCCCGCTGTCGAACCGGATCACCGCCGTCGATCACCGCATCCGCCTGACCCATCCCGATCAGCCCGATCTGGTGCTGACCGGGGTGATCCTGCAGGAACGCTGGGCGCTGAATTTCGGCGTGCAGGTGGTGTTCGACTGCGCGAATGCCCGGCGTATGGATGTGACCAGCACCACAAGGTTTACGGAGGAGGGCGTGCCCGAGGGGGGCGACTGGTTCAGCCTGTCGCCGGAGGACCCCGTGCTGCGCGAAGCCTGTGAAGGAGGAGAGCATGGAGGACGCGACGGATAAGCCCGCCGAAAAGCCCACGGCGTGCATTCTGGTGGTCGAGGACGAGGACAACATCGCCATCGCGCTGGATTATCTGCTGACCCGTGAAGGGTATGCGCAAAAGCGGATCGCGACCGGGGCTGGGGCCGTGGACCTGATCCGCGAGATGCGCCCCGATCTGGTGCTGCTGGACGTGATGCTGCCCGAGGTCTCGGGCTATGAGATCTGCCAGTCGGTGCGCGGGGATGAAGCGCTGGCGCATATCCCGATCCTGATGATGACCGCGCGCGGCTCGGTCATGGAGCGGCGGAAGGGGCTGGCCATGGGCGCGACCGGGTTCATCACCAAACCCTTCGAGCTCAAGGCCCTGCGCGAAGAGGTGCGCCGCATCCTGGATGACCCGCAGGCCGCGCTTGACGCGGCGGCGGCGATGGTGGCCGCTCCCGCCGGGCAGGACAATGCTTGAACGCCTGAGCCTGCGCATCCGTATCCTGCTGTTCTTCGTGCTGTTGGCAGCGGGGGGCGTGGGCGCCATGCTGGTCGGCTTCTGGCTGGCGCTCGCGCGGGCCGGGGACGTGTCAGGGCTGAGCGATGCGCTGGTCCAGGCGGGGGTCTTCGCCGGGTTTCTGATGCTGGGGCTGGTGGCCTGGGTCTGGCTGATGTTCGACACCCACGTCGCCCGCGCCATCGAGGCGCTGGCCAACGCCATCCGTGCCCGCACCCATGCCGAGGTCGACCGCGAGCTTGACCGCGACCGCGCGCGCTATCTGGGCGATCTGGCCCCGGCAGCGGCCGAGGCCACGCGCAAGCTGGCCGAAACCCGCAGCGCGCTGGCCGAATCGGTGGCGCGCGAGACGGCGCGGCTGTCGGCGGAGAAGGCGCGGCTGGAAAAGCTGCTGGCCGATGTCCCGGTGGCCGTGCTGCTGTGCACGGGCGAGCATCAGCTTGTGTTCTACAACGGCCAGGCGGTGGAGCTTCTGGGCGCGGGCGGCGCGCCGGGGCTGGACCGCAACCTGCTGGAATACCTGCGCGAAGGCCCCATTGCCCATGCCTATACCCGGCTTCTGGAAGCGGGCGATCCGGACGCGGCCTCGGACCTTCTGTGTGCGACCACTGGCAGCGCGCGACTGCTGGCCGCACGTATGCGCGTGCTGCGCCGGGCCGAATCCGGCGGCCCGCCGGGCTATGTGCTGACGCTCCGTGACGTGACCGCCGACATGGCGGCACACGCCAGCCGCGAGGCGCTGCTGACCGAGGTCTTTGATCGCGTGCGCCGCCCGGCGGCCAATCTGCAGACCGTGATCGGCGTGGTTTCCGAGGAACCGGAAAGCGACGCCGCCGCCGCCATGATGCCCGCAATGCTTGATGAGGTCGCGCAACTGACCGGCGCAATCACCGAGTTGGGCCAGCGCTTCGACGCCGGGCGCACCGACTGGCGCCCGCTCTCCGAGACCCGCAGCGCCGATCTGTTCGATAGCCTGCGCGCCCGTTTCGAGGCCGAAGGCCGCGCGCTAGACTGCGACGGGCCGGAACTCATGCTGCGCTGCGACGGGTTCGAACTGGTGGCCTTCTTCACCTGGGCCGGGCGCAGGCTGACCACCGAGGGGCAGGGCGCCGCCTTCCGGCTGGAACTGACCGAAGAGGACGGCCCCGGCGCGGTCCTGGACCTCTGCTGGGAGGGCCAGCCGCTGGGGGTGGGCGATTTCGACCGCTGGCTGGAGGACGCCGTCGACCCCGCCGCCCCCGACCTGACCGCGCGGGCGATCCTGAACACCCACGGCACCGAGGCCTGGACCGAATTGCGCCCGGGCGGCGGCGCCATCCGCCTGCCGATACGCAACGCGCGCCGCGCCACCCGCCGCCCGCCCCCTGTCGCGCGCGAGGTGGTCTATGACTTCGACCTGCTGTCCAAGGCCCGCAACGCCGCCGTGGCCGAGGCGCGGCTGGCGGACCTGACCTATGTGGTGTTCGACACCGAAACCACCGGACTGACGCCATCGGCGGACGAGATCGTACAGATCGCCGCCGTGCGGCTGGTCAACGGCCGCCGCGTGCGCGGCGAGGTGTTCGATACGCTGGTCGACCCGCAGCGTGCCATCCCGGCCAGCTCCACCGCCGTCCACGGCATCACCGAGGACATGGTCAAGGGCGCCCCCACCATCGCCGAGGCCGGGCAGCGCTTCCACGGCTTCGCACGCGGGGCGGTGCTGATCGCCCATAACGCGCCCTTCGACATGGAATTCCTGCGCCGCCACGAAGAATCCATCGGTGCCAGCTTCGACAACCCGGTGCTGGACACGGTGCTGCTGTCGGCGGTGGTGTTCGGGCAGACCGAGCAACACTCGCTCGATGCCCTGACCGCGCGACTGGGCATCACCATCCCCGAGGAAGCCCGCCACACCGCCATCGGCGACACGGTGGCCACGGCCGATGCCTTCCTGCGGCTGGTGCCCATGCTGCAGGCGCGCGGGCTCGAGACCTTCGGCGACGTCCTGCGCGAGGTGCGCCGCCACGGGCGGTTGTTGAAAGACCTGAACACCGACGCGTGAGCGCCGATCCCGGCGGCGGGCACCGCGACAATAGCGCTTGCGGGACCGCCCGCGAGCCGCTATCTGAAACGGCGATGCGGGTGTAGCTCAATGGTAGAGCAGCAGCTTCCCAAGCTGACGACGAGGGTTCGATTCCCTTCACCCGCTCCAATCCGCGCATCAGCCGAATCCGAAATGCGGCTCCGCGCGCCGTCTCTCCAGACGAAACTGTTATCCCGATGTGAACGCTTCGTGTGATCCGACACGCGGTCCATGGACGAATGCATGGCGAAACATTTTCGAGCCATGGAGACGACAATGGTTAACGTGACCGACTTCATCGACCGCACCACCCGCGTGCTGCCGCAGACGCATCATGCCGACTGGCTATTGCGCATCCCGCTGGCGCTGGTGCTGTTTCAATACGGGTTCGACAAGTTTCCCTCGTCCGCCGAGGTCGCCGCAGGCTGGGGCCTGCCGCTGTTCCTCTGGGCGCTGGCCGGGGTGGGCGAGGTCGCGGTGACCGCGCTGCTGCTGGTCAGCGGGTTTTTCCGCAATCGCGCGGGCGAATTGCTGACCCGCCTGGCCGGGGCGGGCACGGCGGTGATCGTCGCCGGGGTGATCGTGGTGGCCTACTGGGCGCCGCCGCTGGACCTGCTGATGTTCAACCAGTTCCACATCCTGCTGCTGGGCGCAGGCGCATACCTGGCCCTCAAGCGCAATCCGCAGTGATCTTCATCTTGCTGAAAATACCCATGGGGGTCCGGGGGCAGTCGCCCCCGGCCTTCAGCCCAGTGCCATGCTGACGGCGCTTTCGGGCAATTCCTCGTCAAAGCAGCGCTGGTAGAACTCGGCCACGGTCTTGCGTTCCAGTTCGTCGCATTTGTTCAGGAACGACAGTCGGAAGGCATAGCCGACCGAGCGGAAGATGCGCGCGTTCTCGGCCCAGTTGATGACCGTGCGCGGCGACATGACCGTGGACAGATCCCCGTTGATGAAGGCTGTGCGGGTCATGTCCGCCACCGTCACCATCTGGCTGATCTCCTTGCGTCCCTTGGCAGTGTTGTAGGTCGGGTTCTTGGCCAGCACGATGGCGGTCTCGGCGTCATGGCTCAGGTAGTTCAGCGTCGCCACCAGCGACCAGCGGTCCATCTGCGCCTGGTTGATCTGCTGCACGCCGTGATACAGCCCCGTGGTATCGCCCAAGCCCACGGTGTTCGCGGTGGCGAACAGCCGGAAGGACGGGTGGGGGGTGATGATCTCGTTCTGGTCCAGCAGGGTGAGCTTGCCGTCATGCTCCAGCACCCGCTGGATCACGAACATCACATCGGCGCGCCCGGCATCGTATTCGTCGAAGACGATGGCGACGGGATTGCGCAGCGCCCAGGGCAGGATACCCTCCTGAAACTCGGTCACCTGGCGGCCGTCGCGCAGCTTGATCGCGTCCTTGCCGATCAGGTCGATCCGGCTGATGTGGCTGTCGAGGTTCACGCGCACCGCAGGCCAGTTCAGCCGCGCGGCCACCTGTTCGATATGGGTGGACTTGCCCGTGCCGTGATAGCCTTGGATCATCACCCGGCGGTTGTACTGAAACCCGGCCAGGATGGCGAGGGTGGTGTCGGGGTCGAACTTGTAGGTGGCGTCGATGGCGGGCACGCGCTCGGTGCGTTCCTCGAACCCCTTGACCACCATGTCGCTGTCGATCCCGAAGACATCGCGGACCGAGATCTCCTCGGTTGGTTTCACTGTCGCTGCCATGGTGCCGTCCGCCATCTGTCCTGTCTGCATCCCTGCGTTGTTGCGCCCGTGTCTGTTACATATCGTGCCCGGGCGCAAGGGGAAGGCAACCCCACGCCAGGTTCAGGGCCGCGATCAGGCCGCCGCTGCCCGCAAGGTGGCCATGGCGCGGGCTAGGTCCAGCTTGCCGTCATAGAGCGCCCGCCCCGAGATCGCCCCATCCAGCGCCACGCCGCAATCGCGCAGCGCCACCAGATCGTCGAGCGAGGACACCCCCCCCGAGGCAATGACCGGCAGCCGCGTCGCCCGCGCGAGTGCCGCTGTCGCGGCCACGTTTGGCCCGCCCATGGCGCCGTCGCGGTCGATGTCGGTATAGATGATCGCCGCGACGCCTGCGTCCTCGAACCGCTGCGCCAGCTCGGTGGCGTCCACCTCGGTCTCGGTCGCCCAGCCGCGGGTGGCGACGCGGCCTGCACGCGCGTCGATCCCCACCGCGATACGCCCCGGAAAGGCGCGCGCGGCTTCGGTCACCAGATCGGGGTCTTCCACCGCCACGGTGCCCAGGATCACCCGGCGCAGCCCCTTGTCCAGCCATGTTTCGATCGTGGCCATGTCGCGGATGCCGCCGCCAAGCTGGCAGGGCACGTCGGCTGCCGCCAGAATCGCCTCGACCGCCTGGGCGTTCACCGGTGCGCCCGCGAAAGCGCCGTTCAGGTCAACCAGATGCAGCCATTCCGCGCCCTGATCCACAAAGGCACGCGCCTGCGCCGCCGGGTCATCGTTGAACACGGTGGCGCGGTCCATGGCGCCCTTCAGCAGCCGCACGCACTGGCCGTCCTTCAGGTCGATGGCCGGGTAGAGGATCATGGCGCATTCCTTTCGCGGTGCTGCGGGCAGGAGGGTGCGATCCGGCCCGTCGCGCTGCACTTAACCGTTCCGGGGCAGGGGGGGAACCCCCGGGCGTGGTGCGGCGCTCTGCCGCAAGGTCAGGATTGCCCGGCCCCCTGTTGCGGTGCATTCTGGTGCCAACGCTCGGGGAGGAGCGTTCAAGGGAGGATAACGACATGCGCAAACTGACACTCGCCGCCGCCGCGGCCCTGCTGGCGCTGGCCGCGCCCGCCGCAGCCGACCCGGTGCACGGAATGTGGAAGACCCAACCCGATGACAACGGCAACTTTGGCCATGTGCGGATGCAGACCTGTTCCAACGGGCTGATCTGCGGCGGGCTGGTGGCGGCCTTCGACTCGTCCGGCAGCCAGGTTGAGTCCGAAAACATCGGCCGTGCCATCGTCTGGGACATGGAGCCGCAGGGCGATGGCACCTATCGCGATGGCCGCATCTGGGCGCCGGACCGCAACCGCACCTATTCCTCGCGGATGGAACTGCGCGGCAACGAACTCGGCGTCTCGGGGTGCGTCATGGGCTTCTGCCGCGAACAGGTCTGGACCCGCCAGAACTGAGCCTGCAAGGGAGCGGCTTTCCGGCAATCGGCCCGGTTCCGATGAAGCATGGCGGGCGCCATGCGCCCGCAGCGCCCGCGAGGCGTGCCGGGGCGGGCGGGTGGGGTGTGGCCCACGCGGGCGCTTTCGTCCCGACTGGCGCACAGGCTGACCGCAAGAGCCCTGCGCGCCTACACCTCCACCCATGTGGTGATCGCGGCCATGTCCGGGCGCGGGCGCTCCGGCGGGGTGCGCCGTTCGGTGCCGATATGGATCATCCCTGCGATGAACTCTTCGGCGCCCAGCCCCAGCCCCTCGGTCACGAAGGCACGGTCATGCGCGGCCCAGCCGGTCAGCCAGCACGCCCCCCAGCCCGAGGCGAGCGCGGCATTCAGCAGTGACAGGCACGCCGCCCCCGCCGAGAGCGTCTGTTCTACCTTCGGGATGCTCTCGGACGGCTTGGGCGAGGCCACCACCGCCACCACCAGATCGGCGCCTTCGTATTGCGCCGCGCCCTTGTCGATCCGTTCCGGGTCCAGCCCCAGCGCCGCGCCCCGCGCCCGCGCCAGTTCGGCCAGCCGCTCAAGCGCCGGTTTCTCCAGCACGATGAAGCGCCATGGCTCCAGCTTGCCGTGATCGGGCACCCGTGCGGCGGCCTGCAGCAGGACCTCCAGCGCGGCGCGGTCCGGGACCGGCGTTGTCAGCATCTTGGCCGGGCGCGACCGGCGGGCAAGCAGGAACTCCATCACGGTTTGACTGGGTGCAGGGGCGTTGGGATCGGGCATGAGACTGGGTCTTTCACAGTTGACCCGTCACAGGTAAGTTACCCGCGCGCCCGGGTCCAGCCCGGCGCAGGCTGCTTTTGGGGGAGATCATGGCCAAGGAAACGGCGGCGACCGAGGATCTGCGCGACCTCGCCGAACCCGGTGCCAGTATCGCGGTGCGCGTGGCGCCACGGGCCGCGCGCGAGGCGGTCGAGCGGGGCAAGGACGGGGTGATCCGGGTCCGCGTGACCTGCGCGCCCGAGGCCGGCAAGGCCAACCGCGCCGTTACCCGTGCGCTGGCCGGTGCGCTGGGCGTGGCGCCGTCACGGCTGGAACTGCGCCGGGGCATGACGTCGCGCGACAAGTTTTTCGTCTTGCGCTGATCGCGCGGGCCGCGCGTGCTGCGCTGATCGCGCGGGCCGCGTGCGTGTCAGCCCGGTGGCCCCGGCTTGACGATCAGCACATCCGTGGGCGGCGCGCGCATCATGTCGCGGGTGTAGTTGCCCAGCGTTCCCGGATCGCGCCCGGAATGGGTGCCCATGGCCAGCAGATCGGGGCCCAGTTCCTCCATGCGGAACCGCAACACCTCGTGCACGCCGCCGATCACGATCTCGGGCGGGATCAGCCCGTCGGGGACTCCGGGCAGGGTACAGAAGGCCGTGCGCAGCATCTCGGCCTCGGTCATGGTGCGGGAGACCTCGGCCTCGGTCGCGGTCAGCTTTTCGCGCAGCGGCATCTGCAGGGCGTGGATCGCGTGCATACTGGCCCCGGGGGCGATCCGCGCCGCCACCGACAGCGCGCGCGCGCAAGTGGGCGAGAAGGTGACCGCGCCCAGCACCCGCGCATAATCCTCCGCAGGGGTGCGGTGCGCAATAAGCACCGGCGCCTCGACCGACAGGACGATCCGCTCCAGTGTGGTCAGCCGCAACAGGTCCAGCACCCGGCGTTCCCGGTGCAGCCCGGCCACCAGGAGCCCGGCGCCAGTCTCGCGCATGAGCGATGACAGCGCCACCTCGGCCGCATCCTCGATCACCTTGCACTCGATGTCGACATCGGCATAGGGCGCCGCCGCCGCGCGCAACCGTTCGCGCAGTGCCGCCGGGCGCGCGCCCCGGCGTAACGCCCGTCGCGTCAGCCCCGCCACGCCGGGACGCGGTGGTCTGATCACATGCACCAGCAACACCCGCGCGCCCAGGAGCCGCGCCAGCCGCGCGGTCCGGCCCAACACATGCGCCGACCGCCGGGTCAGATCCGTTGCCGCAACGATCAACTCCATCCCCGCCACCCCGACCGCGTCCCGTCAACCGTGCCATAGCACAGCTTTTCGCATGCCCCTAGCGTTCCCCGCCCCGCGCCAACCGCCGATACCACCCCCCCAGCAGCATGGGCGTCAAATACATGGGCACCTGATAGCAGCCGATGAACAGCAGCAGCAAGTCCACCGTTGGTTCCGGCAAAACGCCCAGAAAAAGCGCCACGTTGCGGTTCCCGGCGGTGATCCCCATCGCGGGCGCGGCTTGTGGCGCCCCGCGCGGGGCCAGCACGCTCACGCCGATCTGCAGCACCAGGTTGGCCGCCATCACCACCGCCAGCGTCACCCAGACCGCGCCACCCTCCATCAGCGCCGGCCCCACCGCCGACATCAGCGCAATCACCACCACCCCCAGCGTGATCGCCGCCAGACCGTCCATGGCGCCCTGCGCCTGCACACTGCCCGCCACCACGCCGCCCGCGCGCAGCGCCAGCGCCAGCCCCCCCGCCAGCGCGATCAGCCCCAGCAGTTGCACCACCGCCCAGATCACCGCCGCCGGGCTGCCAAAGGCCGGGATGAACCAGAACACCGGCAGCGCCGTCAGCGGCAAGAGCGCCGTGCCCAGTACGAGTTGCCGCAACGCGGGCGCCGGGTCCGCCCCGGCCAGGATCGCCAGGTTCGGGCTGCCGGTGATCGGCGCGGCCGCCAGCATCAGCACGAGCCCCAGCGCCAGCGGATCGCCCAGCCAGCCGAAAGCCGCGAACACCGCCACCGCCGCCAGCGGCAGCGCCAGTTGCAGCCCCAGCACCGCCAATCCCGCACCGCGCAGCCCCGTCAACCCGGCCCGCACCCCTGCAGGCCCCAGCCGCAGCACGGCCAGAAACAGCAGGAACACCACCATCGGCGCGATCAGCGGCCGCATCGCCTCGGCCAGCGCCGGCAGCACGATCCCCGCCACCAGCCCAGCCACCAGAAACCACCGGCCATGGCGCGCGCAGGCGCTCAGAAACGCGACCAGCATGGCCCCATCATCTGTGCAGAAATATCCTCGG
>LFIK01000815.1_pt1 | contig 23749 bp, 20 predicted proteins | sample 643401 | NCBI WGS metagenome assembly LFIK01 (sample SAMN03777447, study PRJNA286221) | soda lake metagenome | biome: soda lake; feature: Kulunda steppe; material: water; isolation source: sample T5-Br brine of Lake Tanatar-5 | place: Russia: Kulunda steppe | collected 2010-07
CCATGTCCACCAGCACCGTTGCCGTCCCGACCAGTCCGGCGTTCGCCGGTCTGGTCGCCGAGTCGCGTGGCACCTACGACGCCGCCCCGGCACCGGAGCCGGTCGACGTCCCCCACCCCGTGACCCACCTGCCGTGGGTCCGCGAGCACGAGGCGGATCCGGCCGCGACAGCCGGGCACGTCTCCCCCACCGACCGGCTGACCGCATCGGGTCGCCGCATCATGGCCACGGGCCGCGGTGGTGCCGACCACCTCGCCGACGCCCACCCCGTGCTCGAGGAGCTCCCGGAGCTGGCCTGGCTGCTGGACGACCTGCGGACCGCTGATCGTGCGATCGCCAGCGCCGTGGGCCTGGTCGCCACCCTGCGCCGCACCGACGCCGCCCGACTGCTCACCGGTGTCGGCCTCACCGGCTGGCTCACCCTGATCGCCCGCCGGACCACGACCGACGCCCGGATGCTGCTGACCGCGGCCGATCAGCTCGAACGCAGTCCCAGTCTGGCGGCGGCGTTCCGTCGCGGTGCGGTGTCGTGGGCGCAGGTCCGCAGCGTGGTGCTCGCGATCCGTGAGCTCCCCCGCCACCTCGACGACCGTATCGACGGGGCGATCGCCGAGGTCCTCCACGGTGCGGTCGGTGCAGAGCCCGACGCGATCACCCGGGTTCTGCGCTGGGAGCTGGCGGCGCTCACCCCCACGCCCGACAGCGATGCGACGAGCCCGGAACGCGAACCGTTCGTCGCGATGCAGCCCCGCCTCGACGGCAGTGGTGGGCAACTGTTCGCCGATCTCGATCCGGTCACCTGGGCCCTGGCCGACGCCGCCCTCAACAGCGCCGCGCCGCCGGGTGAGCGGTCCCGCGACGGCGTCATCGGCGACCCCGACGAGCCGGCGATCGCACGCAACGGCCGGCTCATGGGTGCCCACCGACTCGACCGGCTGCGGCAGGTCTTCGACGCCTACCTCGCACCCCCGCACGTCGGTGGGGGCGTCGGCGTGAGGGCCTGCAGCCCCACCGCCGACACCCCCGCTCCCGCCCCCGGCCCCGGTACCCACGGGTGCCCACCGAGCGCCCGACCGACCCTGTTGCTGCGGGCAGAACTCGATCAGTTGCTCGATCGCTGCCGGACACCGGCCCAGCTGCTCACCACCCTGTTGGGTGGCCACGTCCGGGTGACCGCCGCCACCGCGCGCCGCCTGATCGACGAGCGGGGCGCGGACCTGCGCACCGTGGTGCTCGACGGGACCGGCAGCGTCGTCGGCGTGGGCCGCCGCACACGCGTCCCACCCGGCTGGCTTCGCGACGCGGCCTTGGCCCTACACGACACCTGCAGCGCCCCCGGATGCGGCGCGCCGGCGCGGACGGCCGATCTCGACCATGCCCAGCCGTGGCATCCCCACCGCGACGGGGACCCCCCGGGCCGCACCGACGCCGACCAGTTGGCCCCGCTGTGCCACCGTGACAACGTGGCCAAGGAACGGGACGGCTGGCGCGTGGAACAGGCTCCGGACGGGTCCCGACGCTGGACGCACCCACGCTCCGGCATCACGACCCGGACGCTGCCGGCGACCTGGCGACCACCGCCCTGACCGAGTCGTGGACCGGTCAGGCCGCGATGCGCTCCACGAACCGGGCGAGCTGACGCAGATTCCGGACCTCGACCATGTCGGCTACGTAGCGGCCGTAGTTGGTCGCGATCGAATCACCCGTGTCCCAGAACTGGATCGGCTCCGGGTTGAGCCAGTAGACGTGGCGTGATCGCCGCTGCAGGTCCTGCAGCACCCATGCGTTGGCCTGCCGGTAGTTGTTGCGCGCGTCGCCGAGGATGAGCACGACCGACCGTGGGGTCAGATCGGCAGCGTGTTCGGCGTGGAAGCGTTCGAAGGAGTGGCCGTAGTCCGAGTGACCGTCGAGCCAGACCAGATCCGCCTCGGACATCATCCGCTTCATGGCGTCGCCCGCGTCGTTGGCGTCGAACAGCGCCGTGACCTCGTCGAGCGTGTCGATGAAGGCGAACGAGCGGACCTTGGAGAACTGCTCCTGCAGCGCATGGACCAGCATCAGCGTGAACCGCGCGAAGGATGCCACCGACCCCGACACGTCGCAGATGACGAACAGCTCCGGCTTGTGGGGCCGCCGCGGCTTGAACGCCGGCTCGAACGGAATCCCCCCGGTCGACAACGAGTGGCGGACCGTCCGACGGACATCGAGCCGGCCATCCTTGCCGTGTCGCCGCTTGACGGCCACGCGGGTGGCCAGCTTGCGCGCCAGGGGTTGGATCTGGGCCCGCAGCTGGGCCTGGTCCTCGGCATTGAGGTGGAAGAAGTCGAGGTCCTCGACCGGCGGGCGCGTCATCCGATCGGCGACCTGATCGATGCCCCGTTGGGCCGCGGCCCGGCGTCGGATCTCCGCCTCGACCTCCTGCTGGAAGGTGCGTAGCCGGGCCTCGAACTCGTCGCGGAGCAGCCGCTGCTCCATCGCGGTCAGTTCGTTGTCGGCGTCCTCCTGCGCGCGACCCATCAGATCCCGGAGCAGTTGCTGCAGGTCGACGGCCCGGAAGACCTTGTACTGGAAGTACGAGGTGCCACCATCACGGCCCTCGACCCGACCGAACTCCTCGACCGCCTCGCGGGCCATCTGCCGGATCGACTCGTCCCCACCCTGCATGAGGCTCTCGATCAGCTCGCGCAGATAGTCGTCGGGCTCGACCTCGTCGCGCGGCTCGTCGGTGACGTCGGGCGTGTCGTCATCGGGAGCGAGCCGTGCCGGGAAGTACAGCTCGAACAGTTCGTCGAAGGCCCGGCGGTGGGTCTGGGAGGTCACGGTCACCGCCGCGAGCGCCGCCCGCAGCTGGCCGCGGTCGAGCAGGTCGAGGTGCGGCAGGGTCCGCACGGCGTCGATGGATTCGGACTGGGTCGCGCCCACCCCGGCGCGACGCAGCGCGGCGACGAAGTCCAGCACACGCTGGAGGAAGCCGTTGATCGGCGGCGCACCACCGGCGAGTTCCCGGCTGAGCTGCTCGGACATCAGTGCCTCCTCGGCTCCTGGCCACGGTACCGGCGGCCGCTCAGCCTTCGAGGTCGAAGCTCACCACGACGCCACGACCCTCGCCCGCTGCACCAGCGGTCGCATCCGACGGAGCCGTCGACCCGGCTCCGTCCCGCGGGGGCCAGTCGAAGAGCACATGCAGTCGACCCTCCCGCACGAGCGCATCGCGGGGCACCAGCCCGTCCGGCGCGACACTGGACGCGACCTCGACGTCGCGCGCCCGGGGGCGGGCGACCACCAGTTGCTCGCCGAGCAGCGCGAGGACCGGGCTGGTCGTGGCGTCCGGGTCGGCGGGCAACGGGACCACCGCCGCCGTCATGGCATGGCCATCGCCTACCTCGTCAGCCCGGACGTCGGCCGTCGCGAGCACGCTCTCCCCCGTCGCGTCCAGCGGCTGACCGGTGGGATCGAGCCCGATCAGACGGACCTGGTCGGCGTCGTCGAGCACGATCCAGGTCGCCGTCCCGGTGGTGCCCACCGCCGGCACCGCGACACCGGCGGCCACCGGCTGCTGCCAGCGGGGCGTGCCGTCCCGGAGGTCGAGCGCGACGACATGACCCGGTCCGACCGAGGGTCCGAGCGCCTCGGTCCCGCCCGCCACGACGGCGTCCTCGTCCCGGGCCTCGGTGACCGCGACCACGACCTGGTGGGGGTCGAGGGCGAGGATCTCGAGTCGTTGGACGGCATCGTCACGGATGACCCCGTCATCCCCGGCCATCAACGCCGCCCGATCGAGCTGCCACCGTTGCGCACCGTCCCCGCGGTCGAACGCGGTGACGAGCGGGACGTCCTCGCCGGGGGCGGTGCGCCGGACCAGCACCGCCACGTCACCACCGAGCCGCCCGTCGATGCGCTCACCGGTGACGCCCGGCGGGGCCATGCCGACGTCCACCCGGGTGAACCACAGGCGGCCCTCGCGGGGATCGCGCAGTTCCACCTCGGCGTCGTCGCCGTCCTCGTCGGCCCGGAAGAGCAGCAACTGACCATCACCGGCGTCGAGCTCGAACGCCAGCGGCGTCCCGACCGTGGCGGTGTCGACGCAACCGATCTCGGTCAGCGCCTCGGTCGGCGTCGTGTCGATACTGGCGAAGGCGTCGACCTGACCGGTCAGGTCATTGACCCGGGCCAGCGACAGCAGCGCGTCACCATCGCCGACGACGACACCGGTGCCGAGGTCAGCGGCAGCGGTCACCGCATCACCCGGGTCGGCCAGCAGCGAGGTGATCGTCCCGGTCGCCACCGGGCCCGACGGGGTGGCGGTCAGCCCATCGGCACCGTCGACGACAGCGACCCCGCTCACGGCACCGAACTGCCCGGCGAGCTCGGTCACCTGACGCTCGACGGCGGTGGCGGCGGCGGGCGACAACTCCCCGAGCAGCGCGTCCAGCGAACCGTCACCGTCGGCCGTGGCCACCGCGGTGGGGCTGATCTCCTGACAGGCCGAGCCCGTGAACACCGCCGCGCTCACGATCCCGACACTGACCAGCGCGATCATCGCGACCACGGCGATGATCAGGGTGCGTCTGTCGGCCGCCATGGGGTCGTCGGCCGGCCCCTGCGGGGCGGGCCCGGCACCGGGTGCCGACGGGGTCGTCGCGCCGCTCAACGGGTCAGTTCATCTCCGGGCGGGGCGGCAGCCGCAGGTGGCCGTTCGCCTTCTCGACGTCCTGCTGGTACTTCAGCAGCACGTTCATGGTGCTCTTGGCGATGCCCTCGTCGACGTGGTCGAACCCGAGCGCCAACAGGGTGCGGGTCCAGTCGAGCGTCTCGGAGATCGACGGCGGCTTCTTCAGCTCGAGCTGGCGCAGCGACCGGACGATGCGGACCAGCTGGTCGGCCAACTGTTCGGGTGCCTCCGGGACGCGTGAGAGGACGATCTCCTTCTCGCGCTCCACCGACGGGTAGTCGAGGTAGAGGTACAGACACCGTCGTTTGAGCGCCTCGGACAGCTCACGGGTGTTGTTGGAGGTCAGCACCACGATCGGGTGGTGGGTCCCGGTGACGGTCCCGAGCTCGGGAATCGTCACCTGGAAGTCCGACAGGATCTCGAGCAGCAGCGCCTCGAACTCGAAGTCGACCTTGTCGACCTCGTCGACGAGCAGCACCGTCTGACGCGGGTTGCGCAGGGCCCGCAGCAACGGGCGCTCCAGCAGGTAGTCCTCGCCGAACAGGTCGTCCTCGACCTCGTCCCAGGCCTCACCGCCGACGGCGTCCCCGCCGCGGGCGTGGGTGATGCGCAGCAGCTGCTTCTTGTAGTTCCACTCGTAGAGCGCCTTGGCCTCGTCGAGCCCCTCGTAGCACTGCAGCCGGACGAGCTCGGCATCCCGTGCCGCCGCGATCGCCTTGGCGAGTTCGGTCTTGCCGACACCGGCCGGACCCTCGACCAGGATGGGCTTGCGGAGGCGTTCGGCGAGGTAGACGACCGTCTCGATGGATTCGTCGGGGAGATAACCGACCGCCGCGAGACGATCGCGGACGTCGACGACGCCGGAGAACTCGCTGGACACGGTGCGCTCCTCGGGCCCCGGGCGACGCGGATCGTCAGCGGGGCAGCGCGAGGCTACGGCAGCCGACCGCGTGGCGACCACTCGGCGCGACGCACCCGGTCCCACCGCCGAGCCCCGTGTCGGTCGGCCCGGGAAGCGGCCCCGCCGTCACCGGCGCGGCCCCTCGGCCGCGGCCAGGTGTGCCACGATCGCCGTGGCGACCTGGCCGAGCAGCTGCTCCGGGAGGTCGTGTCCGAGCCCGGCGATCTCGACGAGCCGCGCGTCGGGAACGGCCGCCGCCGTCGCCCGACCACCGGCGACCTGGACGAGTGTGTCGGCGTCACCGTGGATGACCAACGTCGGGATCCTGATACCCGCCAGCAACGGCGTGCGGTCCGGCTCGCCGAGGATCGCGAGCAGCTGCCGCGTCGTGCCCTCGGGACGGTGGGCCCGGTCGAACGCGGCCCCGATGCGCCGGCGCACGAACTCCTCGTCGACGAGACCGGGGCTCCCGGTGATGCGCGTCCGGGCGAGTCCGGCCTCGATGACGGCCTCGCGCTCCGGCGGCGTCTCGACCGCCAGCGCCGCCATCGCCGCCTCGGTCGGCTGGCCGACACCCGGCGCGCCGGTGGTCGACTGCATGCTCGTGAGGCTCAGCACCCGGTCCGGCGCATGGATCGCCAGCCGCTGCGCGATCATGCCGCCCATCGAACGTCCCAGGACGTGCGCCACCTCGATGCCGAGGTGGTCGAGGACCGCGATCGCGTCGTCGGCCATGTCCCGCAGGGCGTAGGGGACACGGAACGACGACCCGTCGCGCCAGCGGTCGAGATCGTCGCGGTCACCGGGTCGGTCGTCACAGCCACTCGACGCGCCCGCATCGCGGTTGTCGAACAGGACGACCTCGTGGCCGGCGTCACGGAGTGCGTCGATCAGCCCGGGTGGCCAGTCGATCCGTTGGGCCCCGAGTCCGGCGATCAGCAGCACGGGCGAGCGCGGTGGACCGGCGGTCGGCCCCAGGACCTCGACGTCGAGCTCCACCTCACCGGTGTCGACCCGACGGTGGCGACGCGGACAGGCCGTCGACCCACTGGTCGGGGGCGTGGTCGGCACCCGTCCGCCGGGTCCCGCATCCACGGTCACGTCGGTCATGCGCGCAGCCTCCCGTCCGACCGGGACGATACTGACCCGGCGGACTACGGTCGCGGCAACCGATCAGGAGCGAGCCGTGCAGGCGATTCGCATCGAGACCACCGGTGGCCCCGAGGTGCTGACCATCGGCGACCACGACGTCGCCGAGCTCGGTCCCGACGAGGTGCTCGTGGACGTCGCCGCGGCCGGGGTCAACTTCATCGACACCTACCAGCGGTCCGGGGTCTACCCGATGGAGCTGCCCACGGGCCTGGGCCTGGAGGGTGCCGGCACGATCGCCGCCGTCGGCCGCGACGTCACGGACCGCGAGGTCGGCGACCGCGTGGCGTGGACCGACGCCCTCGGGTCCTACGCCCAGCAGCACGTCGTGCGGGCGGCCAGGACGGTGCGTGTGCCCGAAGGCCTGGAGCTCGACACCGCGGCGGCCCTGATGCTGCAGGGTTGCACCGCCCACTACCTCGCCTATTCGACCTACCGGCTCGGGGACGACGACACGGCGCTGGTCTACGCCCCGGCCGGTGGGGTCGGGCGGCTGCTGATCCAGTTGGCCGTCAAGCGTGGTGCCCGGGTCATCGCGGTGACCTCCAGCGACACGAAGGCGGCGATCGCGCGCGAGCTCGGGGCCGACGGGGTCGTCAACTACCGCACGCAGGACATCGCCGCGACCGTGCGGGAACTGACCGACGGCAGCGGCGTCGACGTCGTCTACGACTCGGTCGGCAGGGCGACCTTCGAGGCCTCGCTCGACAGCCTGCAGCCGCGCGGGATGATGGTGCTCTACGGCGGCGCATCCGGGCAGGTACCACCGCTGGATCCGCAGGTCCTCAACCGCAAGGGATCGCTGTTCCTCACCCGCCCGAATCTGTCCAGCTACATCGCCAGCGCCGACGAGCTCGGCTGGCGGGCCGGCGCGATCCTCGACCAGGTGGCCGCCGGTGCGCTCCAGAGCCACGTCCACGCGTCCTACCCGTTGGCCGACGCGACCACCGCGCACCAGGAGCTCGAGTCCGGCACCACCACCGGCAAGCTGATCCTGCAGCCGTGAGCGTGGACGACACCCCCCCGCCGGCTGCGGACGGATCCGCACCGACCGTCGACACACCGGCCATCCGCGCCGCCCGTGACGCCGGCGTCGACATCGAGGTACGGGTCATCGAACGGGCCCGGAGCCTCGAGGAGGCCGCGTCCCGGCTGGGGGTCGCACCCGACCGGCTGCTGAAGACGATGGTGGTCCGGCGCGCCGACGACGACTACCTGCTGGTCCTGGTCCCCGGGACCCGCCAGATCGACTGGCCGAAGCTGCGCACCCACCTGGGCGTCTCGCGTCTGTCGATGCCCGACGCCGAGGTGGCACGGGCGGCGACCGGCTACGAGCGCGGCACGATCACCCCGTTCGGTGCCACCGGATCGTGGCCGGTGCTCGCCGACGCCTCGATCGCCGGGGCGGGCACCGTGACCGTGGGCGGCGGCGCACACGGGGTCTCGCTGCGGCTCGACGCCGACACGCTCATCGCCGCGGTCGACGCCGAGGTCGTCGACCTCACCTGAACGATCCTGCCCGACCCGACACAGCCAACCAGGGAGTTGCAGCATGCGCGCCATCCGTATCACCGAATTCGGCGGCCCCGAGGTCCTGAACCTCGTCGAGGACGCCCCGGAGCCCGAGGCCGGGCCGGGCACCAGCGTGCTCGAGGTGTCCCACGCCGGCATCAACTACGCCGACACCCACCAGGCCGAGGACAGCTACCTCGCGCCCTCGACGCTGCCACTGATCCCCGGCGCCGAGGCCGTCGGGACGCTGCCCGACGGTCGGCGGGTCGTGGCGCTGCTCGGTGGTGGCGGGTACGCCGAGCGGGCGCTCGTGGCCGACCCGATGGCCTTCGAGGTTCCCGACGGCGTCGACGACGGCCAGGCGCTGGCGCTGGTGCTGCAGGGCACGACCGCCTGGCACCTGCTGAAGACCTCCGCGCAGCTGCGTGCCGGCGAGTCCGTCGTCGTCCATGCGGCGGCCGGGGGTGTGGGCACGCTGGCGGTGCAACTGGCCAAGCGCTACGGCGCCGGCCGGGTCATCGCGGTGGCCTCGAGCCAGGAGAAGCGTGACCTCGCGCTCGAGCTCGGTGCCGACGTGGCGATCGACGCCGCCGAGGACGACCTCAAGGGTGCACTGGAGGAGGCCAACGGCGGCAAGGTCGACGTCGTGCTGGAGATGGTCGGTGGGCGGGTCACCGATCAGAGCCTGGCGGCGCTCGCCCCGTTCGGGCGTCTGGTCGTCTACGGCATGGCGTCCCGGGAGGCACCCAGCATGGTCGACCCGCGTCAGCTGATGGGACGTTCGCGCGCCATCGTCGGGTTCTGGTTGGCGCACTGCATGGTCGACCCGGCCCGCCACCTCGGTGGCCCGATGGACGAGTTGCTGGCCCTGGCCGCCGCCGGCGAGCTGCGCGCGATCGTCGGTGGCACCTACGGCCTCTCCGAGGCGGCCACGGCCCACCGGGACATCCGGGCCCGTCGCACCATGGGCAAGCTGCTGCTCGATCCCCGCAGCTGAACGACTCCTCATGCCGCGCCCAGCCTGCCTTCAGCCGGGCGCGGCATCGTGTGGGCATCACCGCACCCACCGACGTCGACCATACGAAGGCTCGGACGATGAAGCACCTCACCAACTGGCGCACCGGCACCGCCGCCGTCGCGACGGCCGCACTGGCGGCCGGCGCATTCGGCCTGACGTCCGTGCTCACGGACGCCCCGGAGCCGCCAGCGGCCATCGAGATCACCACCGCGGGTCAGGCCGGCGATGTGGTCGACGACGCTTCGGCCGCCACGGCGGTCGACTCGCCGACCTCGGCGACCGACGACTCACCGACCTCGACGCTCTCCGCCGAGTCGGCCCCGTCGACCGACAGCCCCGACTCGACGCCGTCACCCGACAGCAACGACTCCCCGGACAGCGACGCCTCGGCCGACACCAGCTCCGTGCCCTCGGACGGGTCCGCCACCCTCCAGGTCTCGACCGACAGCCCGTCCTCGATCTCCTCCCCGAGCTCACCATCGTCGCCCGGGAGCCTCGACTCGTCGGACAGCGACGCCTCGGCCGACACCAGCTCCGTGCCGTCGGACGGGTCCGCCACGCTCCAGGTCTCGACCGACAGCCCGAGCTCGGCCGACAGCCCGTCCTCGATCTCCTCGCCGAGCTCGCTCGACAGCTGAGCCGCCCCACCCTCGTACGGTGCCCGGCCCGCCCCGGTCGGTTCACCGTCCCGACGGCCGCCGCATCGCCCCGGCGGCGGCCGTCGATCCACCTGCAGGAGCCATCATGAAGCATCTCACCGGCTGGCGACTCAGTGCCGCGGCGGTCGGGACGGCGGCCGTCGCCGCCGGCGCTTTCGGGCTCCCGGCGATCCTGTCGAACGACACGACGGACCCGGCCCCCATCGAGATCACGACCGTCGGGGGGACGGGAGGATCGGCCGACGATCCGCAGATCGTCCCGGGTGCCGACCCGGACATCACCACGGACGACCGCGCCGAAGCGTCGGCCCCGACCTCGGCATCGGCATCGGCCGGTTCCACCACCTCGCTGGTCTCGGCCGCCTCGAACGGCTCACCGATCAGCCTGAACTCGCCGGACGGGCAGGACGAGCCGGACGATGTCGCCTCGACAGCCTCGTCCGGGGGTGGCTCCGCACCCGCGCCGGCTGCGGCCGTGGTCGATTCGGAGGACAGCCCGAGTTCTGCCGACAGCCCCTCGTCGATCGACTCACCGAGCTCGCTCGACAGTTGACCTGACGAGCTCGGAGGCATCCCCGCCATGACGGCATGGGTGTCAGCGAGCCCGCAGTTCCTCGGCGGCCCGGGCGATGCGCCGCCGCGTGTGCTCCTCGAAGCCGTCGTCCTGAGCCCGGTGGGGCCCCGTGGCCAGCGCCAGCCAGGCGCCGGCCACCGCCCGCCGCAGCGCGTCGGCCCCGACGAGGGGGGTGAAGGCATCCGCGATCGCCCCGGCGTAGACCTCCGCCCGGTCACGCGCCGACGGCCAGACCTCGCCGACCGCGGCGACGTGCGCGATCAGGCTGCCCGCATCCTGGACGAGCAGTCCGTCGCCGGCACCATCGACGTCGAGCAGGCCCGTGAGACGGCCATCGGCACCGAGCAGCAGTTGGCCGTCATGGAGGTCGCCATGCACCGGGACCACGGGTGCGTCGATCGCGACCGCCGCGGTGGCGATCCGATCGATCTCGTCGGCGAGGTCCGGTACCAGCGCGCACAACCCGTCGACGTGCCGGCGCACGTCGGCGAAGCGACGCGGGTCACGACGGCTGCGCAGTCCGCTGGCCGCCAGCCGCCGGGTGACGTCCACCAGCTCGGCGGGGTCGGGGACCGGACCACCCGCCACCAGCGCTTGACGCAGCGTCGCCCCCCCGAGCGCCTCGAGCGCGACGATGCCCTGCCGCTCGGCGACGCCGAGCACGGCCGGCACCGGCACGTGTGGGCCGAGCGCCCGGTGGATCGCGGCCAGTTCGGTCGCCCGGTCACCGGACAGCACCTTCAGATACAGGATGCGACCGGCGGCCGCGGGACCGTCGATGCGCACCTCGACCACCGCACGGCGCGACGGACGGTAGGCCCGGGTGTGCAGCGACACCGTGCCCGCCGGTGCCCGCAGGTGGTCGAGCAGTTCACGGACCCGACGTGGGTCGACGGCCGAGGGCAGGCCGCGCAGATACGGATCGTGCGGGAACCGCCACACGGCCACCCGGTCGCCCTCGCAATCGAGCAGGAACGCATCCGCCGGGTACTCCCGCACGTCGACGTGGGCGACGAGCAGGACGTCCGTGGGCTCACCGGCGACCTCGAGCGTGGCCTCGTGCACCTGCGAGACCGAGCGGCCCGCCCGGTGGTGGATGCTGCGCAGCCGGTCGTGCGTCAGGGTCGCACCGGCGGCCCGTGCAGCCACGGTCAGCAGCTCGCGCGCCCCGTCACCGGCGAGGTGGCGGGCGGCGACGAGCTCCCCGCCAGCGGCACGCTCCGACATGGCGGTCTCCTGCAGGGTCCGTCGGCATCGGGCCACGCGCTGGGGTGGGAGGGATCACGTGTGACGGGTGGCGTGCGGCCAGTGTGGCGTGCGCGGCAGGCTCGTGCGGTCCGCTGAGCGCCAACTGAGGCGAAGCTGAGAGAACGCTCAGGAATGCCCCCTCGAGCCGGGGGTTGGGCCACACTACGCCCATGAACATCCTCATCGTCGAAGACGAACCCCGCATCGCCGCGTTCGTCGAGCGTGGCCTGAAGGCGGAGGGGTTCTCCGTTCAGGTCGCCACCGATGGCACGACCGGCTTCGCGCTGGCCTGTCAGGCCGAGATCGAGCTCGTCATCCTCGATCTGATGCTGCCGGGACTGTCCGGTGAGGAGGTCCTGCGCAAGCTCCGCGAGAAACGACCGGACGTGCCGGTGATCGTGCTCACCGCGAAGGACGCCGTCGACGACCGCGTGCGCAACCTCAACGCCGGTGCGGACGACTACGTCACCAAGCCGTTCAGCTTCGCCGAACTCGCGGCCCGGGTCCACGCCCGGCTGCGCTCACGCGACCAGACGAGTTCGACCTCGTTGAGCGTCGCCGGGGTGGAGCTCGACCTGCCCCGACGCAGCGTCCGACTCGACGACCGGGAGGTCGAGCTCACGGCCCGCGAGTTCGCCCTGCTCGAGACCTTCATGCGCCACAAGGGCCAGGTGCTGTCGCAGGTCCAGCTCATGGACCGCGTCTGGGGCTACGACTTCGAGCCGGGCTCCAACGTCGTCGAGGTCTACGTCGGCTACCTGCGCCGCAAGCTGCGTCGCGATCTCATCGAGACGGTCCGGGGAGCCGGTTACCGGTTCGTCGCGTGAGCCGTCACGGTGACACCCGGGTCCGCCCGTGGCGGGCACTGCGTTTCCGCGTGCCCGCGATCGCGATCCTGGTGTTCGCGATCTCACTGGGTGTCGCTGCCGTGCTGTCCTACGAGCTGCTGCTGCGCGACAGCCAGCGTGACATCGACGTCATCATGGACCGCGAGCAGGAACGGTTCGAGCGCTCCATGCTCGAACTCGTCGAGGAGGCCCAGACCGAGTCGCCCGGAATCTCGTCACGCGATGCACTCGAGGCGGCCGTCCGGCGCCATCTCGAGCTGAATCCGAGCACCACCTCGTACTGGACGATCGTGACGTTCCCGGACGGGACACGGCTGGCGTCACGTTCCGGGCCGCCACAGCTCGAGGAGCTCTTCCGTGCCCGCGCACTGCCGTCCGGAGACCTCGAGGTGCGGCAGACGATCGACGCCGGTCCGCTCGCCGGGGAGATCCGTACGAGCACCGTGCCGATCCTGCTCGACGACGTGGAGGCGGCGCGGCTGCAGATCGTGGCACCACTGGATCCCGAGCGGGCGGAGGCCCGTGAGGCCGCCTGGCTCCTCGCGTCCGCGGCCGGCTTCGCCCTCCTGCTGGGCGCGATCCTGCTGACCGCTTCGCTGTGGCGGTCGCTGACGCCACTGGTCGAACTCGCCCGGACCGCGCGCAGCACCGAGCTGCGGGCACTGGACCAACGCGTCGACGAGCCGGAGACCGAGGACGAGGTCGGGGTGCTCGCCCGCGAGTTCAACACGATGCTGCGCCGCCTGGATCAGGCGACCAAGACCCAACAGCAGTTCATGGCCAGCATCGGCCACGAGCTGCGCACCCCGATCACGATCGCGCGCGGCCATCTGGAACTGCTGCAGACCCTGGGGCCACAGGACGGTGCCGCACTGGACGACACCGTCGGCATCGTGCGCGACGAACTCGGTCGTATGGGACACCTGGTCGAGGACCTCATGGCCATCGCACGCTCCGACATGGAGGACTTCGTGCGACCACGGCCGCTGGAGCTGGTGGGCTGGTTCGAGGAACTCGAGCTGCGGCTGCGCGGCACCCCGGGCGGGGCCGACGTCACGATCCTGCCGCCACCGCCGGTCACCCTGCACGCCGATCCCGACCGCCTCGCCCAGGCCATGCTCAACCTCGTCGCCAACGCCCACACGCACACCCCGGACAACACCCCGATCCGCCTGCGCGCGACCCCCCGCCACGAGGCGCTCGTGCTCGTCGTCGAGGATCAGGGGCCCGGCATCGACCCGGCGATCCGCGACGACGTGTTCGCCCCGTTCGTCCGGGCCGGGTCGGCCCCGGGCTCGACGGGCCTCGGGCTCGCGGTGGTCCGAGCCGTCGTGGAGGCGCACGGCGGGCGGATCGAACTCGACACCTCCACGGCCGGAACCCGGATCGGGCTGGTCCTGCCCGCACCGGCACCGACGGAGGACACGGCACCGCAGGCCGGTGACACGCGGCCCGCATCCGCCGCACCCCGGTCGTCGCCACCGTCGTCGACCCCGTCGCGCCCGGCGGGGGGGCACGACACCCCCGGGCAGACCCGGACCTCGACCCACGCGACCCTGCGTCTGTCGCGCGCGGATCACACCGACGAACCGACACAGCCGATCCGACGCCGGACGTGAGGCCCGGGCGCCGGCCGGGCAGCTGGGCGGGCCACGTCAGACCGACCCGGACCGTGCCGGTGGCCGTACGCTGTGACCATGCCGAACTGGGTCCTGCCCGCGCTGATCGCCGCGCTCGCCACCGCACTCGTCGCCACGAGTGTCACCGCGATCATGCAGTTCCGCGCCGCGGACCAGGCCCGTGCCGAGCGTGACGCCCTGGCGGTCGAGGTGGCCGAGCTGCGTGACGAGGTCGAGGAGTTGCGCGACCGACTGGACCGCGCGGACGACCCCACCGGTGGGCTGCTCGAGGACCTGCTCGGCGGACTCGAGGACGATCTCGGCGGCCTGTTCGACGGTCTGCTCGGTGATCCCGACGACGAGACCGATCTCGGGGGTCTGCTCGACGACCTGTTCGGCTCGGCCGGACGCGCCGGGTCGTCCGCGCCACCCGGTGCCGCCTGCCTCACCCCCGACGTCGCCGGTGGATTCGATCCGGGGAGCCTGTTCGGCGGCAGCCCGACACCGACCGATCCGGGTGGGCTCGTCGACCGGGTCGGTGCCCAGGTCGCCGAGCTGCGGGAACTCGACTGGCAGGACGACGTCGAGGTCGCCTTCCTCGACGACGCGGCGACGCGTGACCGGCTCGAGGAGCTCACGGCACTCGACGACGATGCCCGCGCGACGCTGCAGGCCCGGGAGCACCTGCTGGTCGCGATGCGGGCGGTCGACGAGGACATCGACCTCGAGGCCGTCCAACGGCAGCTGCTCGGTGACACCGTCGCCGGCTTCTACGTGCCGACGACCGGTGAGACGGTCGTGCGGGTCCCCGACGAGGGGCGGCCCGGACCGGCCGATCTGATCACGCTCGCCCACGAGCTCGATCACGCCCTGACCGACCAGGTGCTGGGTCTGCCCGACCGCTCCGCACCGCCGCTGCGCAGCGATCACGATGCCGCGAACGCGGCTCTGTCGGTCATCGAGGGGGACGCGACGCTGCTCATGAGCAGGTGGGCGCTCGCGCACCTGTCGGTGGTCGATCAACTCCGCATGGCGACGGACCCGGCTCTCGCCGGTGCGACGGCGACGCTCGAGGACGTCCCCGCGGTGATCGTCGCCGAGCTGCTCTTCCCGTACACGGCCGGGATGGACTGGGCCTGCGACCGGTGGCTGGAGGGCGGTTGGGCGGCGATCGACGCGGCCTACGCGCAGCCGCCGACGACCACGGCCGAGATCCTGTTCGGGATTCCGGTCGATCCCGCGACCCCGCTCGTCCCGGCGGCTCCCGGCCCCGGCTACGAGCAGCTCGAACGCACGACCTTCGGGGCCGCCGACCTGCGCTTCCATCTCGACGCTCCGGGCGGCGACCCCGACCGGGCGCTCGACGACGCACTGGAGCGGGCCGCCGCGTGGGGTGGTGGGCAGTCGACCGTCTGGGCCGATGGCTCCCGCACCGCGTCGGGGCTGAGCCTGGTCGACAACGGTGCGACCACGACCACCCTGTGCACCACGATGACCGAGTGGGCCGCACGGGCCTTCGCCGATGCCGAGCGCGTGACGACGACCACCGGGGTCGGCTTCGACGCGGCCCGGAGTGCCGCCGTCAGCTGCACCGGCGATGCCGTGCTGCTCGGCTTCGCCGAGGATCTCCCGACGGCCCGGCGGATCGCCGGCGGCTGACCCGATCCCACCCGACCGGTGGGGCGTCAGGTGGGTGCATCGTCTACGGTCAGCGACGGGAGGAGTCGGACGCATGGTCCGGCCCGACACCGTCGACCCGGGAGGTCCGACCTTGGAGTTCACGAACGAGTTCTACGTTCCCAGTGACGTCGACACGACGTTCGCCACCCTCACCGACCTCGAGCGGGTCGCTCCATGCCTGCCGGGCGCGACCCTCGAGGAGGTCGACGGGGACGAGTACACCGGTCGGGTCAAGGTCAAGGTCGGTCCGATCCAGGTCAGCTACCGCGGGACGGCGAAGCTGATCGAGGCGGATCCCGAGGCCCACACCGGCAAGATCGAGGCGCGCGGCAAGGAGACCCGCGGTGCGGGGACCGCGAACGCCGACGTCGTCGCCGAGATGCACGCCGAGGGCGAGGGCACCAAGGTCATCGTCCACACCGACATCAACATCAGCGGCAAGCCGGCCCAGTTCGGCCGTGGCGTGATGGCGGACGTCGGTGCGAAGCTCATCGACACCTTCGCCGACCGCCTGCGGGAGATGATCGAGGACGACGAGGCCGGCGGGTCCGCCGCCGCGGATGCCGTGCCGACCGCTGCGGCGGCCGGGGCGTCGTCCGACGGTGCAGCAACGGGTGCCGGTGCAGCCGCCTCGGGTGGCGAGGCGGCCGTGACGGGTGCTGCAGCCGCTGCCCCCGCCGCCACTGGCCCCCGACGCATCGACCAGGACCCCTCACGGGAGAACGAGGCGCTCGATCTCATGGAGATCGCCGGCGCGGCGACTGCGAAGCGGGCCATTCCGGCGGTGGCGGCCCTGGCCGTGATCGCCGCCATCATCTGGTGGTTCAAGCAGCGCTAAGCGCTCGTGTCGACCACGTAGACCCGGCCCTCACCGGCCTCGAGCCCCTCGAGCCGGTGGAAGTAGCCGTTGTGGGCGACGGGCGTCGTGTCGAGCGCCGCGGCCCCCAGCGTGGAGAAGACGCCCGTGAGCGTCGCGTCCGCCGGCAGGCCGGGGATCCCGACCTGGCCGCTGACGGCGTCGAGCTCGTAATTGACGACACACAGGTGGGCACGCGCGCCGGGCGCCAGTGACGCCGGGTCCTGCGTCCAGGCCACCAGGCCGCGCAGTGCCGTCGCGTCCGGAGGCAGCAGCCACCGGGTGCGCACACGATCGCCGAGCTCGGCCAGCAGCTCCTCGGCGAACATCCGGATCGCCGTCTGCCGCGCGAACAGCCCGTCGTTGGTGCCCCACACGTAGGTGTCGGAGAACCGGGCCTTGGACGGATAGACGTTCGAGTCACCGGTCTCCTCGAACACGAACGGCTTGGTGTAGTGCTCGTTGGGTGCGGGCTCGTGGTGGACGTCACGGATCTCGAATCCGAGGCCGACGTAGGACGGCATGTCGGGCAGCAGCAGCGCGGTCAGCAACCGGGCCTCGTTGCCGGCGCGGTAGAACTCGTCGAAGCGGGGATCGTCCTTGTCGGCGGTCATCAGGGTGTAGGCGGGTGCGGCCCGACGCGTGGCGAGGTCGTCGAGGTAGCGACGGAACCGGTGCAGGTACTCCGCGCCGCCGACGACGGTCGACTGCAGATCCCCGAGCACGACGTCGGCCTCGGCGGCCTCGAGATGGTCGAGCTCCTCACCGAATCCGAACACGTCACGTGCCGGCAGGAACGCCTCGGCGAAGGAGGCGAACCAGGGGGCGTCGTGCTCGCGTTGGACGTGGCGCTTGACCGCACGGTGGATGTCGTAGTGGTCGTCGACGACGTCGGCGGGGACGCCGCCGGGCCGCATCTGCACGTGCGCCATGTCCCCGCGCATGAAATCGAAGTTGCCGATGTGCCGGGCGCGGGCGTAGTGGCTACAGACGTAGTCCCAGGTGTCCTGACGGGGCCGGTCGAAGTCGATGACCCAGTCCCGGTTCTCGTCGACGCGCTCGTAGAGTTTGTAGCGCGCCATGGGTGAGAAGACCCGGGACATGAACTGCGGCTCGCTGATGACGATGTCCGGCCACTGCATGCCGTGCTCGTCGATGACCATCCTGGCCGGATCGGGATCGATCTCGAGACCGCGGAAGGGTGGTGCCATCGTCGCCGGGACCGGCTCGAGCCCGAACCATTTCAGATACTTGACCAGATCGACGCGCCGCTCGGTCCGAGCGTGGGTGTCCCCGGCTGCGCCGAACAGCAGCCGCAGCCTGACGGCCTCGTCCAGCGCGAACAGGGCGTCGGCGTCGGGCGGGAGCACGTCCCCGGCCAGCGCCGGCCCCCGCTCGCCCAGCCAGGTGACGATGGCGTGCACCGCCTGGTCGAGCACGCCGTCGGTGTGGTCGACGATCCGGTGCTCGCGAATGTGCATCCACTCGAACATCGCCGGGTTGGCCAGCACCTGCTCGGCGAACCGGTCCGTGTGCGGCACGACGTCGAGCCCGACGGTGCGCCCGGTGACGTGGAGCAGGTTGCAGACGGCTCGCAGCTGCCGACCGATCGAGTCGAGGTGGGGAGCCTGGTGGTAGAGCTCGTCGGCGAACAGCGAGCTGTCGAGGTGCCAGCTGCTCATGCCATAGAGGCTCTTGACGACCCCCGACTCCCAGAACGGCAACAGCTGGATCGCGTCGAACAGCGCCGGCAGCGTCAGGCCGTACTTGACGACGTTGCCGATGTCGCCGACCGTCCGCAGGTTGATCCCGACCATGTTGGTGCGCTGCAACCAGGAGCTGTCGGTCCGGTCGCTGACGGGTGAACGCACCGGCGTGGGCAGATCGGCGAGGTCGGCGTCGAGATCGACGGCCTCGGGCGACAGCGCGACGTCGACCGCGGCACCGTGCCGGGCCCGCAGCAGATCGAGCACCTCCGCGAGCGGCATCGCGATCGCGTCCTGCGGTCGCAGACCCGCCACGAACGACCGGCGCGAGGCGACGTACGCGGCGACCGACGGGTGCCCGGCGTCGGTCATCGCGCGACGAACTCGACGTCGTACTCCTTGGAGATGACGACGTCGGCCAGTTCGCGGTGCTTGGAGATGATCTCGTGCTCGGTGACGAGCACGTCCTCGATGAAGGGGTCGAACTCCTCGCGCCCCCGCTTCATGCGGTGCTCCATCGTCTCCAGGCGGTTGCGGGCGATGAAGACCCGACGATCGACGTGGTCGCACAGTGAGGTGTAGACCCCCTCGGCGATCACGACCTCGACACCCGCCAACGACACGGTCTCTTCGTCGATGCGGTTGTCCTCGTACACGACCAGCGGTTTGACGACCTCGTCGGCACCCTCCTGGGCCGCCTGCAGATGCTCGTCGAGCAGGTCGAGCCGGACCTCGGTCGTGCCGATCCACGCGACGTTCGCGCGCCGGGCGGCGTCGTTGAACCGTGGCGGCAGGACGTAGTAGTCGTCCTGCTGGAGCACCGCGGCCTCGATGCCACGTTCACCGAGTTCGTCCGCCAGCGCCCGCCCCATCTCGGACTTGCCGCTCCCGGACTCGCCGGCGACCGTCATGGTGAACCGACGCTCGGATGTCTGGATCTCGTCGATGAGTCGGTCGACGATGGCGGCCGCGGCCGCCCGGTGCTCGTCGCCGACCAGGATGATGTCGCCGCGCATGTCCCTGTGCTCCCGCTCGTCGTTCTCCGGGCCCCGGCTGGTGCCGTCGATCGGGATCGATCGGGCAGGCCGGCGGCTCCCGACGTTAGCGAACGCCGATCCGTGGGGCCGAGCGACCGCGACGGTGCCGAGCGCCGGCGTGTCGGACGTCGTGGTCGCGGCCGTCGATCAGCTGCGGACCAGCAGGTCGTCGCGGTGGATGACCTCGCGGGCGAACCCGGCACCCAGCGTGGCGGCCGCATCGGCCGTCGACCGCCCCGCGAGTTGCAGGATGTCGTCGACGTCGTAGTTGGTCAGACCCCGACCGACGGTGCGGCCCTGCGGGTCGACCACCTCGACGGCGTCGCCGACGGTGAAACGGCCCTCCGCCCGCACGATGCCGACACCGAGCAGCGACACGCCCCGGGTCCGCAGCGCCCGGGCCGCACCGTCGTCGACATGGATGCGGCCGTGGACGGTCAGGGCGTAGCCGATCCACAACCGCCGGGCATCGAGCCGTTTGGGTTGGGCCACGAACCAGCTGCCGACCGACTCGCCCGCCAGGACGGCGGCGATGACGTCGGCACGCCGGGCGTTGGCCACCACCGTGTGGGTCGCCGAGGCGACGCCCACCCGGGCGGCCACGACCTTGGTCTGCATCCCGCCCGAGCCGACATGCGAGCCCACGCCCCCGATGGCGTGGGGATCGAGCGCGTCGATGTCATCGATCCGCTCGATCATCGTCGCCCCGGGTTCCCGCGGATCGCGGTCGTAGAGCCCGTCGACGTCGGACAGCAGGGCCAGCAGGTCCGCGTCCAGCATGGACGCGACGAGCGCGGCGAGGTGGTCGTTGTCGCCGTAGGCGAGCTCCTCGGTGGCGATCGCGTCGTTCTCGTTGATGATCGGCAGGACCCCGAGCTCCAGCAGCCGACGCAACGTGGTCCGCGCGTTGAGGTAGCGACCACGGCGCACGAAGTCGTCCTGGCTGAGCAGGATCTGCGCGCCGGTGAGCCCGTGTCCGGTCAGCACCCGCTGGTAGGCCTGGATCAACTCGCTCTGCCCCACCGCGGCCGCGGCCTGCAGGGTGGGCAGATCCACGGGCCGTCGTTCGAGGCCGAGCAGCCCCATCCCGGCGGCGACCGCGCCCGAGGAGACCAGCACGACCCGGGTACCGGCGCTCCGGGCGGCCACCAGCTGGGCCGCCAGACGTTCGACCTGGCCGCGGTCGAGCCGGCCGTCGGCACCCCGGAGCGACGACGAGCCGACCTTGATCACCGCGAGCCGCGGTCGTTCGAAACGCATGATCAGGCGTCCGCGACGTCGTCGGTCGTCCCAGGCGTCGCACCATCGTCGGTGCCCACGCCGTCGAATTCCTCGAGGGCGTCGAGTTCGCCCGCGAGCACCGCGGCCCGCTCGTCGGGCGGCAGGTCGTCGAGGTCGGGTTCGAAGGCGAAGACCATCGTGCGGATCGCCACCTCGTCGCCGTCGCGGGCACCGGCGGCGACCAGGGCCTTCTCCACACCGGCGCGCCGCAAGCGGCCCTGCAGGTAGCGCACGGCACCGTGGTCGTCGAGCGGCAGCATCTGGACCCAGCGTTCGACCCGACGCCCCACCACGCGGAAGCCGCCGTCCTCGCGCTCGATCCGGAAGTCCGGTCCCCGGGGCGTCAGCGTGAGGGTGACCTCCTCCTCGTCGGGCGCGATCACCCGGACGGCACCGACCCGCGCCCGCTCCTGCACGACCAGTTCGCCGAGCCGGTAGCGCAGCTGATCGAGGCCCTCACCGGTGACCGCGGAGACCTCGAACACCTCGGTGCCGTCGGTCCCGAGGTCGGTACCGACGAGTTCGGCCATCGCGCGGCCGTCGGGGACGTCCATCTTGTTCAGGGCGACGACCTGCGGCCGCTCGAGCATCGACGCGTCATGACGGCGCAACTCCTCGCGCAGCACGGCGAGATCCCGGACGGGATCGCGGTCCGGGTCCATCGGAGCCGCATCCACGACGTGCAGCAGCACCAGACAGCGCTCGATGTGGCGCAGGAACTGGATCCCCAGGCCCTTGCCGTCGGCGGCACCCTCGATCAGGCCGGGCACGTCGGCCAGGACCACGTCGATCGGTGTGCCGTCGCGCTGGTCACCGGCCCGCATGACCCCCAGGTGCGGGGTCAGGGTGGTGAACGGCCACGCCTCGACGCGTGGGGTCGCAGCCGACAGTCGTCCGACGAGCGACGATTTCCCGGCGGACGGGTAGCCGACCAGGCCGACGTCGGCGATGAGCTTCAGTTCGAGCCGCAGCGGGCGTTCGTCGACCTGCTCGCCCCGCTCGGCGAACGACGGCAATCGCCGATGGCGGGTGGCGAACGCCGCGTTGCCGCGCCCCCCACGCCCACCCTCGGCGACCACGGCCCGCTGCCCGTGGTCGACCAGGTCGGCGACGAAGCCACCGGTGTCACGTTCGCGCACCACCGTGCCGACGGGGACCCGGATGACGTGGTCGTCGCCATCGGCACCGGTCTTGCCCATGCCGTGCCCGTGGCCACCGTCGGTTCCGCGCCGGTGCGGCGCACGCCGCAGGTCGAGCAGCGAGGTCACCTGGTCGTCGGCGACCAGCACGACGTCCCCGCCGTGACCGCCGTCACCGCCGTCGGGGCCACCCCGTGGGACGTGCGACTCGCGCCGGAACGACGCCGCACCGTTGCCGCCGTCACCGCCGCGCACGTGCACCGTGCATTCGTCGATGAAGCTGGCGGCTTCCACGGTCGTCTCCTTCGTACGGGATCACCAGCTCCCGGGGGCGGGTGACGGCGGTGACCGGTGGTGGCTCACGGGGATGTCGGCAGTGTCGGTGGAACACGCAATCGAGGGCGGCCGTGTGCGGGCCGCCCTCGTCAGCGTCGTGACGCTGCGGTGACGCTCAGGCGTCGACCGGGTCCACGTTCGCGATGGTCCGGTCGCCCTGCTTGCGGAACCGCACGGCACCGTCGACCAGCGAGAACAGCGTGTCGTCGCCGCCCCGCTTGACGTTCTGCCCGGGGTGGATCTTGGTGCCACGCTGACGGACGATGATGCTGCCCGCGGTGACGGTCTCGCCACCGAAGCGCTTGACACCGAGTCGCTTGGCGTTGGAGTCGCGGCCGTTGTTGGACGAGCCGCCGCCCTTCTTCGTCGCCATGTCAGATCCCTTCGATCCGGATGGTCGTCCGGTGCTGCCGGTGACCACGCCGCTTGTGCTGGCGGCTCTTGTTCTTGTAGGTGAACACGCGGATGTGCTCACCCCGGTCGTGGCCCGTGATGGTGGCGGTGACCTCGCGCTCGGCGAGATCGGCGCCGGCGACCACGTCACCGTCGTCACCGACGACCAGGACGGGCGTCAGCGACACGCTGGACCCGACCTCGCCGGTGAGCTTCTCGACCTTGACCTCTTGGCCCGGTTCGACGCGCAACTGCTTGCCGCCTGTGGCGATGACCGCATACACGGCTGGCTCCTGTCGTTCACATGAAGGCTCGCGCTCCAACGGACCTGACCGTCCAACCCCGGACACGCCGTGGCAACAGCGGATGTCGCGGCGGGTGTGCGTCCCGGTGGTGGCGGGAGGAGGACACCGATGTCCTCACCATCGTCAGCCGTGTGTACGGCATCCGACGGGGGGACCTTGGGGCTGGCAGGAACTGCGAGAGGGCGCGCGGGACCCTGCTCGGTGCCCACGCTGGGCGAACGGTACCGCCGAGTGCGCCGAGCGGTCAACCGGTGCGCGCTGTGGGGCACCGTACGCTGCCCACGACCGCCGTTCGACGTCGTCGAGGATCCCCCACCGATGTCTCCCAGCGCCACGCCGCCCGGGTCCGCGCCGGACCGACCCGACGATCCGGCCACCGGTCCCCGGTGCACCGACGACGCCCGCGCATCGGGCGAGCCACTGGCCGGCACGGCTCCACGCGCCCTCGGGTGGATGCTCATCGAGGTGTCGGGCTCCTGGGGGCATCACGCCCTGACCGAATCGGGCCTGGACCCCGCCGTCGGGGCGGAACTCGCCCGCCGGGTCGCGGACCTCGACGTCAAGGTGGTGCTCATCCGGCGGCCCGGTCGCCACGTCCGTGCGGCCGGACACCACCGGGTGATCCTGGCGCACACGGGCGCGCAGCCGTGGCTGCGGACCACCACCGTGCCGCGGGACACCGACCTGCTCGATCTCGACCCGGCGCTCACCCTGCAGCCGCGACCACCGGCGACGACCGACCCGACGGACCCGCTGGACCCGGAGGCGGGCGGCCCGATCGGCTTCGAACCGCTGACAGGCCCGCTGTGGCTGGTC
>LFIK01000816.1_pt1 | contig 23738 bp, 22 predicted proteins | sample 643401 | NCBI WGS metagenome assembly LFIK01 (sample SAMN03777447, study PRJNA286221) | soda lake metagenome | biome: soda lake; feature: Kulunda steppe; material: water; isolation source: sample T5-Br brine of Lake Tanatar-5 | place: Russia: Kulunda steppe | collected 2010-07
CCCAGCGGATCGCGGGCTACCGTAACTTCACCACCAAACTGTGGAACGCCTGCCGGTTCGCCGAGATGAACGGGGTCTGGGAGGGGCATACCACGCAGGCGGCGCCGCCGCAGCCGCAGGCCACCGTCAACCGCTGGATCATCGGCGAGACCGCGCGGGTGCGCGAGGTGGTGGACGCGGCGCTGGCCGACTATCGCTTCAACGACGCCGCGCAGGCGCTTTACGCCTTTGTCTGGGGGCGGGTCTGCGACTGGTATGTGGAATTCGCCAAGCCGCTGCTGGACGGGGACGCGGCCGCCGAGACGCGCGCGACCATGGCCTGGGTGCTGGACGAGTGCATGATCCTGCTGCACCCGTTCATGCCCTTCGTGACCGAGGAACTCTGGCACCTGACCGGCACGCGCGAAAAGCTCTGTGCCCACGCCGATTGGCCCGACTATGGCGCCGATCTGGTGGACCCGCAGGCGGAGCGCGAAATGCGCTGGGTGCTATCGCTGATCGAGGCCATCCGCTCCGCCCGCACGCAGTTGCGCGTCCCGGCGGGGCTGTGGCTGGAGATGCTGCAGATTGATCTGGACGCGGCCGGGCAGGGCGCCTGGGCGCGCAACGCGGCGATGATCCAGCGGCTGGCGCGGATCGCCTCGCTGGAGCCCGCGCAAGCGGCACCGCGCGGGTCGGTGACCGTGGCGGTGGAGGGCGGGACCTTTGCCCTGCCGCTGGCCGATGTGATCGACATCGCCACTGAGCGCGCGCGGCTGGAAAAGACCGTGGCCAAGGGCGAGAAGGAACTCAAGGGGCTGGAAGGGCGGCTGAACAACCCGCATTTCACGGCGAGTGCCCCGGAAGACGTGGTGACCGAAACCCGCGAGAAGGCCGCCACGCTGGCCGCCGAACTCACCCGCCTGCGCGGCGCGCTGGCGCAACTGACCGAGGACGCCTGAACCGGGGGCGCTGCGTGCGGCTGTGACGCGAAAGCGCCCGCAAGGCGTGACGGCGCGTCATGCCTCGCGGGCGCTCTCGCTTTTCTGCATTGGCACACGAAACCGTTGAGCGCCGCGCCGCCCGAACCCGATCACCGTGCTGGATCGCGCGCGCGTTCTGGTCTATCCTGTACCACAGACCCGGCCAACGGGCAGCGTACAGGCTTAGAGCACGCAGGCAGATCGAGGCAGGCAGATGACGGAAATGGTCCATGGGACCGTCCCGATCCGGGGCGGCGATCCGGTTATCCCGCGCTGGTGGCGCACCGTGGACCGCTGGACCATCGGCGCGATCGTGCTGCTGTTCGGGGTCGGGCTGCTTTTGGGGCTGGCGTCCTCGCCGCCGCTGGCGCAGCGCAACGGGCTGGAGCCGTTCTTCTATGTCCAGCGGCAGATGCTGTTCGGGATGCTGGCCATCGCCGCCATGCTGGTCACCTCGATGCTGTCGCCCGACACGCTGCGGCGGCTGTCGGTGCTGGGCTTCTTCCTGGCTCTGCTGGCGCTGGCGGGTCTGCCGTTCGCGGGCACGGATTTCGGCAAGGGCGCGGTGCGGTGGTATTCGCTGGGCTTTGCCTCGGTCCAGCCGTCGGAGTTTCTGAAACCTTTCTTTGCGGTCTTCGCCGCCTGGCTGCTGGCGGCGGGGCATGAACCCAACGGCCCGCCGGGGCGCTCGCTTTCCGTGGCGTTCGCGGCGCTGGTGGTGGTGCTCCTGGTCATCCAGCCCGATTTCGGGCAGGCCGCACTGGTCGCCTTCGGCTGGGGGGTGATGTATTTCATTGGTGGCGCGCCGGTCCTGCTGCTTTTGGGCCTGGGCGGCGTGGCGCTGTTCGGGGGCATGTTCTTCTACAACAATTCGGAACATTTCGCCCGCCGGATCGACGGTTTCCTCGCCCCCGAGGTGGACCCGCGCACGCAGATGGGATTCGCCACCAATGCCATTCAGGAGGGTGGCATCTTCGGCGTCGGCGTCGGCGAGGGGCAGGTGAAATGGTCGCTCCCCGATGCGCATACCGATTTCATCATCGCCGTGGCGGCCGAGGAATACGGGCTGGTGCTGGTGCTGCTGATCCTGGTGCTGTTCGCCACCATCGTGGTGCGCTCGCTGATCCGACTGATGCGCGAGCGCGACATCTTCATCCGGCTGGCAGGCGCGGGACTGGTCACCATGTTCGCCGCGCAGGCGATGATCAACATCGGTGTCGCCGCGCGGCTGCTGCCGTCCAAGGGGATGACCTTACCGTTTGTTTCCTATGGCGGTTCGTCGCTGGTTGCGGCGGGGATCGGGATCGGTATCCTGCTGGCGCTGACCCGGACCCGCCCGCAGGGCGAGATCGGGGAGATCCTGATACGCCGGGGACGTGTCTGAGATGGCCAAGGCACCGCTTCTGCTGATCGCGGCCGGGGGAACCGGGGGGCACATGTTCCCTGCGCAGGCCCTGGCCGAGGTCATGCTGGCGCGCGGCTGGCGGGTGAAGCTGTCCACCGACGCGCGGGGGGCACATTACGCCGGGGGTTTCCCCGAGGCGGTGGCGATCGAGGAGGTCAGCTCGGCCACTTTTGCGCGCGGCGGGCTGCTGGAGCGGCTGATGGTGCCGCTGCGGGTGCTGGGCGGTGTTCTGGCGGCGGCGGGGCGAATGCTGCTGGATCGCCCCGCGGTGGTGGTGGGGTTCGGCGGCTACCCGTCGATCCCGGCGCTGGGCGCGGCGTGGCTCTTGCGTCGTCCGCGTATGATCCATGAACAGAACGGTGTGCTGGGGCAGGTCAACCGCATCTTTACGCGCCGGGTGCACCGGGTTGCCTGCGGCACCTGGCCCACGGACCTGCCCGGCGGTGTCGAAGGGGTGCACACCGGCAACCCGGTGCGCGCCGCTGTGCTGGAACGTGCGGGGGCGGGCTACATTGCTCCCGGGGACTATCCCATGGACCTGCTGGTGATCGGTGGCAGTCAGGGGGCACGCATCCTGTCGGATGTGGTCCCCGAAGCGGTCGCAGCGCTGCCCGAGGTGGTGCGCGTGCAACTCAGCGTCGCGCAGCAGGCCCGGCCCGAGGATATCGACCGCGTGGTCGCCGCCTATGATGCCGCCGGTATCCGGGCCGAGGTGGCGCCCTTCTTCACCGACATCCCCCGCAGGTTGTCCGAGGCGCAACTGGTCATCAGCCGCGCGGGCGCCAGTTCGGTGGCCGATATCGGCGTGATCGGGCGCCCGGCCATCCTGATCCCCTATGCGGCGGCCACCGGCAACCATCAGGCCGCCAATGCGCACATGCTCTATGAAGCGGGCGCGGCGGTGGTGATGCCGGAATCGCAATTCACGCCCGAAGCGCTGACCGAGGCGATGGCGGCGGTGCTGGAAAACCCCGAGGGTGCTTCGCAGATGGCGCAGGCGGCGCTGGGCTGCGGGCGCCCGGACGCGGCCGAACGACTGGCCGACATGGCCGAGACCCTGGCACAGGAGCGGAGATGAACGCGGCAACCAAGCTTCCCACCGACATCGGACCGATCCATTTCACCGGCATCGGCGGCATCGGCATGTCCGGCATTGCCGAGGTTTTGCTGACGCATGGCTACCGGGTGCAGGGGTCGGACCTGAAGCCTTCGCCCATCACCGAGCGATTGCAGGGGCTGGGGGCGGAAATCTTCATCGGCCAGCGGGCCGAGAACCTGCGCGACGCCGAGGTGGTGGTGATCTCCACCGCCATCCGGCCCGACAATCCGGAACTGATGGCGGCACGGGCGGCGGGCCTGCCGGTGGTGCGCCGGGCCGAGATGCTGGCCGAGCTCATGCGCCTGCGCTCGAACGTCGCCATCGCGGGCACGCATGGCAAGACCACTACCACCACGCTGGTCGCCGCGCTGATGGACCGGGGTGGGCTGGACCCCACGGTGATCAACGGCGGCGTGATCCACGCCTATGGCTCGAACGCACGCGCGGGGGCGGGCGAGTGGATGGTGGTCGAGGCCGACGAGAGCGACGGCAGCTTCAACCGCCTGCCCGCGACCATCGCCGTGGTCACCAACATCGACCCCGAGCACATGGAGCACTGGGGCAGTTTCGACGCGCTGCGGCAGGGGTTTCATGACTTCGTCTCGAACATCCCCTTCTATGGGCTGGCGGTGTGCTGCACGGACCATCCGGAGGTGCAGGCGCTGGTGGGGCGCGTGACCGACCGCCGGGTGGTCACCTTCGGCTTCAACGCGCAGGCCGATGTCCGCGCGGTGAACCTGCGCTATGCCAAGGGGGAGGCGCATTTCGACATCGCCCTGCAGGCCGAGGAGACGGTGATCGAAGGCTGCACCCTGCCGATGCCCGGCGATCACAACGTGTCGAACGCGCTGGCGGCGGTGGCGGTGGCGCGGCATCTGGGTATGAAGGCGACGGATATTCGCGCCGCACTGGCCGAGTTCGGCGGCGTGAACCGGCGGTTTACGCGGGTGGGCGAGGCGAACGGCATCACCGTGATCGACGACTACGGCCACCACCCGGTGGAGATCGCCGCCGTGCTGCGCGCCGCGCGGCAGGCGCTCGATGACACGGGCGGGCGGGTGATCGCCGTGCACCAGCCGCACCGCTATACGCGCCTGTCCTCGCTGTTCGAGGAGTTCTGCGCCTGTTTCAACGAGGCCGATCTGGTCGCCATCGCACCCGTTTATGCTGCGGGCGAGGAGCCGATCGCGGGGGCCAGCCGTGACGATCTGGTCGCCGGGCTGGTTCGGCACGGGCACCGTGCGGCGCATGCCATCGACAGCGAGGAGGAGCTGGAGGCGCTGGTGCGGGCCCATGCGCGGTCGGGCGACATGGTGGTCTGTCTGGGCGCGGGCACGATCTCGGCCTGGGCGCAGGGGCTGGCGGCGCGCCTGCAGCGGGTGGCGGCATGAGCTGGGCGCTGCTTCTGGGGTGTGTCTGGGTGGTGGTGGCCACGGTCATCGCGCTGATGCCGCAGCGCTTCCACTGGCGCGGCGCGGCGGTGCTGATCGCGCTTGGCATCCCGCTGCTGGGCCTGATCACGTGGGAGGCGGGGCCGCTGGTAGGGCTGATCGCGCTGGTGGCGTCCATGTCGGTGCTGCGCTGGCCCGTGCTGCGCGCCGGGCAATGGCTGGCGGGGCGGGTGCGCCGCAACGGGGCGGCGCTGCGCGAGGATTGAGGCGGGGTGACCTTGCGGAGCGGCCGCGTTCCGCGGCCGCAAGCCTTCTGGCCCTTCGGGCGGTTTGGGGGCGCTGCCCCCGTCGCCCGTTCCGGGCGACTCCCCCGGGATATTTTCGCACAGATGATAGTGGGCAGGGTCAGGGGGTGATCAGGCGGTAGCCGTCGCCCTTGCGCTCCACGCGGTTGAACGCCGGGTGCAGGAAGTGCCCGCCGGTGAAGAGCGTGCCGTCGCTGGCCAGTTGGTCGAGCAGGCGTTTGCGCGTGGTGCGCGCCGTATCGATGTCCATGTCGAAGGCGATGGCGATTTCGGGGTCGGTGACCTGCAGGTCCGGGACGTGGACGATATCGCCGACGTGCAGGAGCGCGGCATCGCCCGCGTCGAACCGCCAGCCGCTGTGGCCTGGCGTATGGCCGGGCAGGGGAAAGGCGGTCAGACCGGGGGCTATTTCGTCTTCAAGGCCGATGGGGCGGAGCCGGTCGCCATAGGCGGCAAGCACCGTGCGCGCCAGCGCGGCCCAGTCGGCAAGCCCGGCGTGATCGCCGGTGAAGCGGCTCTCATCGCTCCAGAAGGCGCGCTCGGCCTCGGGCAGGACCAGGGTGGCGTTGGCGAAGATCGCCGTGCCGTCGGGGGTGACCATCCCGGCGATGTGGTCCGGGTGCAGATGGGTGGCGTAGAGCGTGTCCACGCTTTCGGGCGTGACTCCGGCCTCGGCCAGCGCCTCGGGCAAGTGGCCGCAACTGGGGCCGAAGAGATCGCGGGGCCCTGCGTCGATCAGCACGGTGCGCCCGCCGTGGCGGATCAGGACGGCGTTGAAATTGGTGCGGATGGCGCCTTGCCCGGCCTCGGACAGGAGCGCCTCGATCTGCGCCGGATCGGTGCCGGGAAACATGTCCGGGGTGAATTCGGTGGCGCCATCGGTGAGGATGGTGATCTCGGCATCGCCAAGGGTGCGGGTGACGGTCTGCGCCATGAGGGGCCTCCTTGTGGGTGCGGGAGTGAGAAAGTTGCGTCCAGCCTAACCGCGGGTGCCTTGCGAGGCAACGCGCGGGTGGCGGATCAGCCGCCGGATCAGGTGTCGCAGATGCTCTGGATGCGCAGCCAGTCGCCGTCGGAGATCAGCGGCTGTGTGCGCGGCGCGGGCGGTGGCGTCAGCGGGGGCAGCCCGGCGCTCGCCCCATTGGCGGCGGCGAATGCGGCCGGGTCAAGCCCGATGCGATCAACGCGCGCCTGCAGCGCCTGCGCGTCGACCGGAGCAGCGGGTGTGGCCAGGAGCCGGGCGCCGTAGCCTGCCACGGCTTGCGCGGAGATCTCGCCCTGGGTCAGGAGCCGGAAGGTCGGTCGCGTGCCTGCGTGGCGCAGCACCGCCAGCAGGGGATCGGTGGCGGCGCTGCGCGCGGCCTCGGCCAGCAGGTGCCCGGCCAGCGCATCGGGACCGTCGAGCCGGTCCAGCAGCCGCGCGTCGACCAGCAGCAGGCGCCCAGGCAGATGCGCGGTGCCGAAGCCCGCGCCGGAGGGGCCCTGGAGCACCAGCAAACGCGGTGGGGTCTCGAACACCTGCAGCGCCAGCCGCTCCAGCGCCGCCGTGCCTCCCGGGGTGGTGCAGTGCCGGACAGCGCCACTGCCCTGCAGGTCCTGCGCGACCATCTGCCCGATCTGGATGCGCTTGGCCATGGGCACCACCCCGGCGGTATGCTGGCGCATGAGTTCGGGCAGTCCGAACACGGCGGCGGCCAGCATCGCCAGGCTGGCCAGCACCAGCGCGATCCGGCGCCCGCGCGCCCGCCGCCGGTGTGGGGACTGCAAGGCCTCCAGCACCGTGTCGAGCGCGTCGACCAGCAGTTCATCCTCGATTTCGAGCATTTCGCCGCTGCGCTGTGCGCTGGCGTCATGTGGCCTGAAAAGCGCGGGGGTTTCGCCCGGGTTGACCCGGCGGATTGCGGCCAGCGACCAGTGGCTCAGCACCGTGTCCGCGCGCCCGTCGAGGATGACCAGCGAGGCCTCGCCGAAACGCACCACTACGTCACGCCGCTGCGCATCGCCGTCGGCCGCCCAGAGCCCGGGGCCTTCGAGGCGCTGATACTTTTCGAGTGCCGTCATGCGGCCTGTCCTGCCCTTGCCCCGATGCCCGGCCCTTGCCGGGCGACCGCGCCTTGATCGGTCTTCGGCCGCACGCCGATCAACGCCGCCTGCCTGCCTGTTCCGGACAGGATACCGGAGCCGCGCGGGCGCGACAATTGCCTGTTCGGGTTGTCGTTACCCGCCGCGCTTCGGGGTTCGCCGCTACCCGCCCATCGCGCGCGCCAGTTCGCGCAGTTCGAACTTCTGGATCTTGCCGGTCGAGGTCTTGGGCAACTCGCGGAACACCACCGCCTTGGGGGTCTTGAACCCGGCCAGCCGCTCGCGGCAGAAGGCGATCAGCTCGGCCTCGGTGACTTCGCGGCCTTCCTTCACTTCGACAAAGGCGCAGGGCACCTCGCCCCACTTGTCGTCCGGTTTGGCAACCACGGCGGCCAGCAGCACGGCCGGGTGGTGCATCAGCGCGTTCTCCACCTCCACGGAACTCACGTTCTCGCCGCCCGAGATGATGATGTCCTTGGCGCGGTCGGCGATCTTGATCCAGCCGTCGGGGTGCATGTAGGCGATGTCGCCCGAGTGGAAGTAGCCGCCCTCGAACGCATTGGCCGTGGCCTCGGGGTTGCGGAAGTAACCCTTCATCACGCAATTGCCCCGGTGCATGATCTCGCCAAGCGCGGCGCCGTCGCGGGGGATGGGGGCCATGGTCTCGGGGTCCAGGACGGTGATGTCCTCCATCATCGGCATGGCGATGCCGGTGCGGGCCTTGATGGCGTAGCGCTCGTCATCGGGCAGGTGGTCCCAGTCTTCGCCCCGCCACAGGCATTCGGTGACATGGCCATAGGTTTCGGTCAGCCCATAGACCTGCGTGACGTGAAAGCCCAGCGGCTCGATGGCGCGCAGCGTGGCCGCCGGGGGCGGAGCGCCGGCGGTATAGACCTGCACCACATGGTCGAAGGGGCGGCGGTCTTCGTCGCGCGCGTTGATGATGGCGTTGAGCACGATCGGCGCGCCGCCGAAATGCGTGGCGCCATGATCGGCGATGGCGCCATAGATGGCGCGCGCGGTGATGTCGCGGCAGCAGATGACCGTGCCGCCCAGCATGGGCATCATCCAGCTGTGGTTCCAGCCGTTGCAGTGAAACAGCGGCACAATGGTCAGGTAGCGCGCCTGCAGCGGCATCTGCCAGGCAATCGCCGTGCCCATGGTCATCAGATACGCACCCCGGTGGTGATAGACCACGCCCTTTGGCCGCCCGGTGGTGCCCGAGGTGTAGTTCAGCGCCAGGCTTTCCCATTCGTCCTGCGGCATGATCCAGTCGAAGCCGGGGTCGCCCTCGGCCAGGAAATCGTCATAGACCCGGTGCTGCCCCGACGCGGCGATGCCGGCGGCGGCGTCGGGCACCTCGATGATGATGGGGGCATTGGAAAGCTCGGCGCAGGCGGCCTCGGCCAGGTCGATCACGGCGCTGTCGGCCAGCAGCACCTTGGCGCCGCCGTGGTCCAGAATGTAGCGCACGGTATCCACGTCCAGCCGCGTGTTGATGGTGTTGAGCACCGCGCCGCAGGCGGGGACGGCGAAATGCGCCTCAACCTGCGCGGGCACGTTGGGCAGGAGCGTTGCCACAACCTCGCCCGGGGCCACCCCCACCCCGGCCAGCGCCGAGGCCAGTTGCGAGACACGCGCGTGATAGTCGCGATAGCTGCGCTGCGTGTCGCCATAGATCAGCGCGATGCGGTCCGCGAACACGTCCGCCGCACGCCGCAGATGCGACAGCGGGGTGAGCGGCACGTGATTGGCGGCGCAGCGCTCCAGCCCGGTTTCGTCCGCCATCCAGCCCATGGGCTCCTCCCCTCTGTCGGTTGCTCCTCGGGCCGAGTATTGACGCGCCGTGCCCGGTTTGTGAAGGCAAGAAACCGCGCGCGCGGCGATCCACTTTTGACGCTGATGGGCGTGCTAGCGGCATGGTCCGGCGTCGCGGCGCGAGGGGGCAGGTGACGCTGGGTGAGCTTTCAGCCTCCGTGCGAGTTGCCTTGGCATCGACGCACCGGACAACTGGGGGGAAGCGCGGCGATCGGAAGAATGATCGTCCACAGTTCCGCGCGGGTCTGTTTCCGAAATACGCTATGATTTGCGCGTGACCGTTCGCGTTTCGTGGTCAATCACGGCGTGTTCCGGGATCTGTCGCCGAGATTGCGGCAATTTTGCGGCGCCAGGGCGCTTTTCAGCCGGTTTTCATGAAGAAATTTCCACAATTGCAACACAGCGCTTCCCGTCTTTCGCCTTCAACGAATGGTTGTATTGCCTTGTCGCGGCACGATGCCGCTCAAGCAGAAGGACAATGCAATGTGGAATTCTGTCATGGCTGACTGGGGAAATCGCAAGCCGGTGCCCTCGTACTGCGACCGCGGAGATGTCTGGCCGCACCTTTTCGGGGCCGAACAGATCTGCCGTGACGACAGCGACGGCCAGGGGGGTATCCTGGCCGGCACGCGGATTGCCACCCATGACGGCTGGAGCCCGGTTGAAACGGTCGCGCCCGGTGATCTGGTGCTGACCTTTGACGAAGGGCTGATCCCGGTACGCGAGGTGATCATCGGGCGGCGTGGGACAGAGGGTTCGGCGCCGACACGGACCGGCGCGCCGCTGATTGTCCCGGCCAGGGCTCTGGACAACCGCCAGGCCATGACCCTGCTCCCCGGTCAGATGGTCCTGCTGGAGTCCGACCTGGCCGAGGCGATGTTCGGCGATCCCTTCGTGCTGATCGCGGCCGGGGCACTGGTCGGATATCGCGGGATCGCCCCGTTGGCCGATCCCGGGTGGCTGGCCACGGTCACGCTGGCGTTCGACCGGCCGCAGGTGGTCCACGCAGAGGGTCTGGCGCTGCTCTATTGCCCCGAAGCGCGGCACAAATGGTCCGCGCTTCCGGACGAGGAAGCGGCGGGCGCCTACACACTGCTTTCCCCGATGCAGGAGCGCCAGTTCGTCACACTGTTGCGGCACGGCGAAACCGCCGCCGCGCCGCACGGCCCCGCCGCCGCGGCTCAGGCGGCCCTGTCGCCCCCGCGCATGGTGTCGTAGAACCGGGTGTCGGTCCCGGCCATGTCGCGCAGCATCTGCGGTGCACGGAAACGTGCGCCGCATTCCGTCTCCAGCCGGTCGCAGACCTCGACAGCGAAGCCCGCGCCCAGCATGTCCAGCCAGGAAAACGGCCCGCCCGACCAGGGCGCGAAGCCCCAGCCCAGGATCGCGCCCACGTCGCCCTCGCGGATGTCGGTCAGCACGCCCTGTTCCAGCGCCCGCACCGCTTCCAGCGCCTGCACGAACATCAGCCGGTGCTGTACGGTGATCAGGTCGGGCTGCGTTTCGGCCTGCGCGAATTTCTCGCCCAACCCGGGCCAGAGCCCCGTGCGCTTGCCCTTTTCGTCATAGTCATAAAAGCCCGCCCCGGCCTTGCGGCCCAGTCGCCCCTCTTCGACCATCCAGAACACGACCTTATCGACATCGCCATCGGGGTAATCATCGCCCATCGCCGCACGCGTGGCTTTGGCGATCTTGGCGCCCAGGTCGAGGCTGGTCTCGTCCACCAGTTGCAGCGGGCCCAGCGGCATCCCCATCAGCTTGGCAGCATTTTCCACCAGCGCGGGCGCCACACCTTCGCGCACCATGCGCATCCCTTCGTTGATGTAGGGAATGATGCAGCGATTGGCGTAGAAGAAGCGCGCGTCATGGACGACGATCGGCGTCTTGCGGATCTGCCGGACGAAATCCAGCGCCTTGGCCACGGCCCGGTCGCCGGTTTCCTTGCCGCGAATGATCTCGACCAGCAGCATCTTGTCCACGGGGCTGAAGAAATGGATGCCGATGAACTGTTCCGGGCGCTTGGACGCCTTGGCGAGGTCTGTGATCGGCAGGGTCGAGGTGTTGGTGGCGAAGATCGCGCTTTCGGGGATCACCGCTTCGGCTTTCGCGGTCACCTCGGCCTTGATCTTCGGGTCCTCGAACACCGCCTCGACCACCAGATCGCAGCCGTCCAGCGCGCTGTAATCGGTGGTGGGCGTGATCCGGCCGAGCACTTCGGCCCTCTTCGCCTCGGACACCTTGCCGCGCTTCATCCCCTTGTCCAGGATCCCTTCGGCATGGGCCTTGCCCTTCTCAGCGGCCTCCTGCTTGGCGTCGATCAACACAACCTCGATCCCCGCATTCGCGGCGACATAGGCGATGCCCGCGCCCATCATCCCGGCGCCCAGAACGCCCAGTTTCCGCACCTTCTCGTCGCCGACCTGCGGCCGGTTCGCGCCCTTCTCCAACGCTTCCTTGTTGATGAAGAGCGACCGGATCATGGCGCCCGAGGACGGGGTCATCAGCACATGGGTGAACCAGCGCGCCTCGATCTTCAGCGCGGTATCGAAGGGCACCAGCGCGCCTTCGTAGACCGCAGAGAGCAGCGCCTTGGCCGCCGGATATACCCCTTGCGTCTTGCCATTGACCATGGCCGAGGCGCCGACGAAGGTCATGAAGCCCGCCGGGTGATACGGCGCGCCGCCGGGCATCTTGTAGCCCTTTGCGTCCCACGGCTTGACCAGATCGGCGTCGGTCGCGTTCAGAACCCACTCCTTGGCGCGGGTCATCAGTTCGTCACCGGGCACCACCTCGTCGATGATGCCCACGGATTTCGCCTTCTTCGGCTCCGAAAGCTTGCCTTCGAGCAGGAAGGGCGAGGCGCCCATAGCCCCCAGCTTGCGCGCCAGCCGCGTGGTGCCGCCCGCACCCGGGAAGATGCCGACCATGATCTCGGGCAGGCCGATCTTGGCGCGGGCGTTGTCGGCGGCGATGATCCGGTGGCAGGCGAGCGGGATCTCCAGCCCGATCCCCAGCGCCGTGCCCGGGAGCGCCGCGACAATCGGCTTGCCGCCCTTCAGCTTCTTGGGGTCCATGCCCGCGCGCTCGATCTTGCGCAGCGTGGCGTGCATGGACATGATCCCGTCGAACAGCCCCTTTTCGGGCTGGTCCCCGGCCATCTCCTTCATCTTCGCAATGACATTCAGGTCCATGCCGCCGGCGAAATCCGGCTTGCCGGAGGTGATGATCACGCCCTTCACCGCGGCATCATTCAGCGCAGTGTCGATATGCGCGTCCAGTTCGGCAAGCCCCTCCATGGACAGCACGTTCATGGACTTGTTTTCGATGTCCCAGGTGATGGTGGCCACGCCATCGGCATCGACGGAATAGTGAAAATTAGTCATTGTGCTTGCCTCCCCTTACACGCGCTCGATGATCGTGGCCGCACCCATGCCCGAGGCCACGCAGAGCGTTGCCAGCCCCGTGCCCTTCCCGGTCCGCTCCAGCTCATCGAGCAGCGTGCCGATGATCATGGCGCCGGTGGCGCCCAGCGGATGGCCCATGGCAATGGCGCCGCCGTTGACGTTTACCCGGTCGCTGTCCACGCCGAACGCCTGCATGAACCGCAGCACGACCGAGGCAAAGGCCTCGTTGACCTCGAACAGGTCGATGTCGGAAATATGCATGCCCGTCTCGCGCAGGATCTTCTCGGTCACCGGCACCGGGCCGGTCAGCATGATGGTCGGATCGGTGCCGATCCTGGCGGTCGCCTTGATCCGGGCCCTCGGTTTCAAGCCATATTTATGTCCGAAATCTGCATTTCCGATCAGAAGGGCCGCGGCCCCGTCGACGATGCCGCTGGAATTGCCCGCATGGTGGATATGTTCGATTTTCTCAAGGTGCGGGTATTTCATCAGCGCCACCTTGTCGAAGCCTGGCATCACCTCGCCCATCTCCTTGAAGGCGGGGTTCAGCCCGCCAAGGCTCTGCATGTCGGTGCCCGGTCGGATATGCTCGTCACGGTCCAGCACGGTCAGCCCGTTAATGTCGGTGACCGGCACCACCGAGCGTGCGAAGCGCTCTTCTTCCCAGGCCCGCACCGCGCGCTTCTGACTCTCCACCGCCAGCGCATCGGCCATGTCACGGGTGAAGCCGTATTCGGTGGCGATGATGTCGGCTGCGATGCCTTGCGGGACGAAATAGCGCTCCATGGCCACCGACGGGTCTACGGCCACCGCCGCCCCGTCCGAGCCCATGGCCACGCGGCTCATCATCTCGACACCGCCGGCGACATAGGCCGAACCCACGCCGCCCCGTACCTGGCCCGCGGCGAGGTTCACCGCCTCCATGCCACTGGCGCAGAACCGGTTGATCGCCAGCCCTGGCACCCCCTCGTCGAAATCCGAGGCCATCACCGCCGTGCGTGCCAGACAGCCACCCTGCTCGCCCACCTGGGTCACATTGCCCCAGATCACATCCTCCACGGCGGTGGTGTCCAGATCGTTGCGCGCCTTGAGCGCGTTGAGCACGCCCGCCGACAGCCGCACCGCCGTCACCTCGTGCAGGCTGCCATCGGCGCGGCCCTTGCCGCGCGGGGTGCGGATCGCGTCATAGATGAAGGCTTCGGTCATGGGGTCCTCCCGTGGGGTGTCTGGGTGCGGGGCGCGGCCGTGACGGCGCGCCCTGCTTGCATGGATCGTCTGGCCCGGGTGTCGGGCCAGTTTGGGTATTTTTGGCAAGATGAAGCGGCGCGGTAATCGCCCATTAACCTTAACGCGCTTACTCTGATGACGCGGTACAGGCTGGGGAGCCGATGACCGCGCAAGGTGAAGTCGCCCCGCACTGTGGATGCCGTCGTGGCCGAGGGACGGGGCGCATCGCCTGACTTCATCTTGCCCCAAGTACCCCCGCCGGAGGCATCCGACCTGTCCACAGGCGCGACCGTCATCGTTTGCGCGCCTCCAGTTCCGCGTTGAAGAGCCGCAACCGGTGGCCGAGGTTTTCAGCGTTGGTCACGGACTCGAAATTCTCGAACAGGAAGCTTAGCGCTTCGCCCTCGTCCAGCCCCGCTTCCTGCGCAAAGCGCTTCAGGCGGCGGTAGGCATCCTCGGTCAGGGCGAGGTTGACACGGCGGGTCAGGCGGAAGCGTTTGGGCATGGTGCAACCCCCCGGTTCAGAACGCCTCGGCGGGCAGGGCCATCACCGTCTCGCCCCCGGCGCGGATGCGCGCGGCGTGCATGGAGGTCGCGGGCAGTTGCCGCGCCATGTAGTAGCGCGCGGTGGCCAACTTGGCGGCGTAGAAGTCCCGGTCAGGCGTGTCGGCGGCCAGCGCGTCATGGGCGGCGCGCGCCATCTGCGCCCACATCAACCCCAGCGCCACATGCCCGAACAGGTGCATGTAGTCGGTCGCCCCGGACAACGCATCATTGGGCGCCTTCATCCCCTGTTCGGCAAAATAGCCCGAGGCCGCCTGCAGCCGCTTGAGTGCCGCACCCAGCGCCTCGCCCATGGGTGCGAGCGACTCGTCACGGGCCAGATCGTCGCAAGCCGCCTGCACCAGAGCGAAGAACTCCATCACCTGCTTGCCGCCGTTCAGCGCCAGTTTGCGGCCCACCAGATCCAGTGCCTGGATGCCGTTGGCGCCTTCGTAGATCATGGCGATGCGGGCGTCGCGGACAATCTGCGACATGCCCCATTCTTCAATATAGCCGTGCCCGCCATAGATCTGCTGGGCCGAGACCGCCATGTCAAAGCCCTTGTCGGTCAGGAAGCCCTTGATCACCGGGGTCAGGAGCGAGACCAGCGCTTCGGCGTCCTTGTCGCCTGCGCGGTGCGCGCGGTCGAGCTGGAAGGCGCCCCAGAGCGTGAGCGCGCGCGCACCTTCGACAAAGCTCTTCTGGTCCATCAACATGCGCCGGATGTCCGGGTGCACGATCAGCGGGTCGGCCGGGCCTTCGGGGTTTTCGGCGCCGGTGGCGGCGCGGCCCTGCAGACGGTCGCGGGCGTAGCTGGCTGCCTGTTCATGGGCCAGCGCGGCCTGGGCATAGCCCTGCAGCCCCACGCCGAGGCGCGCTTCGTTCATCATGGTGAACATGGCGGGCATGCCGCGGTGCAATTCGCCCAGGAGCCAGCCCTGCGCGCCGTCGTAGTTCATGACGCAGGTGGCGTTGCCGTGGATGCCCATCTTGTGCTCGATGCTGCCCACACTGACGCCGTTGCGCGCGCCCAGGCTGCCGTCTTCGTTCACCAGAAACTTGGGCACGATGAACAGCGAAACGCCCTTGGTGCCCTTGCCGCCGCCCGGGGCCTTGGCCAGCACCAGATGCACGATGTTTTCGGTCAGGTCATGCTCGCCCGCCGAGATGAAGATCTTCTGCCCGGTGATCCGGTAGCTGCCGTCGTCCTGCGGTTCGGCCTTGGTGCGCATCAGGCCCAGATCGGTGCCGCAATGCGGCTCGGTCAGGTTCATGGTCCCGCCCCATTCGCCCGAGATCATCTTTGGCAGCCAGGTCTGCTTCTGCTCGTCGGTCCCGTGGGCGTGGATCGTGGAGGCCGCGCCATGGGTCAGGCCGGAATACATGTTCAGCGCCATGTTGGCGGCGCAGTGCATTTCGCCCACCGCCGTGTGAACCGCATAGGGCATGCCCTGACCGCCATACTCCGGGTCCATGTCGAGACCCGTCCAGCCGCCTTCACACAACTTGTCATAGGCGTCCTTGAACCCTTCGGGCGTGTAGACAACGCCGTTTTCCAGACGGCAACCCTGCTGGTCGCCGATCTGGTTCAGGGGGGCCAGCACCTCGGTCGCCAGCTTGCCGGCCTCGGTCAGGATCGCCTCGACCGTTTCGCGGTCAAGGTCTTCGAAGCCATCGATCTGGGACGTCTCGACCGACAGCAGGTCGTGCAGCACGAATTGCAGGTCACGGGTGGCGGGGGTGAAGCTGGTCATGGCGGTGTCCTTGTCGTCTGGTCCGGGTGGTCAGGCTTGAATCGCGAACGGTCGGGCGGCTTGGCGCGACCCTACAGGGCGGGGTTGGCGCGGGCGCCGGGATCATCGCTTGTGGAGGTGCTGCGGCGGTTGGTCTTGTCACGGGCCTCGTCGCGGGCCGGGGGGCTTTGCACCGCGACACCCGCGCGGCGGAACGTCTCTTCGCCCCAGGCGAGTTCCTTGCGCAGGTCGGTGATCGCCTCTTCCAGCTCTGCGCGCTGGCGCTCCATGTCGGCCAGCCGCTCCAGCGCGATCTCGTAAGTCTTGCGCAGTTGCAGAAGTTCGCTGTCGTCGCGGTCGTACATTTCCAGCAACTGCCGGATCTGTTCGAGGCTGAAGCCGAAGCGCTTGCCGCGCAGGATCAGCTTCAGCCGCGCGCGATCGGCGCGGGTAAACAGACGATGCTGCCCTTCGCGGTCCGGAAAGATCAGTTCCTTGGATTCATAGAAGCGCAGTGTACGCGGCGTGACATCGAAGTCATCGCACATCTGCCGTATGGTCCAGCGTTTGTCGGTCATCCCCGGTCTCCTCCGTCGGTTGCCATCGAGGTGGGCGCAACCTTGGGACCATACAAGGACAAGATGACGTGAACGTAAACAAGGACGCTGCGTCCCGGCGTCGCCTGACGCTACGGCAAGGATGGCACGCGGCGGCAAGCGGCGGCGGACGGGGCGCGTGCCGGACAGGCTGCGCCGGGGTCAGTGGTGTTGCGGTAAGCCCAGCCGTGCCGCCTGGGTCCGTGTGGCCGAGAGCATCCGCATCCCGTTCACCACGATGACCGCGCGCTGACGGGTCACCAGCACATGAAGCACGGTGTTGGCGCGATCCTCCGCCGCGATCAGCATGTCGTCGCACAGGCTGCTGGCGGGGACAAAAGCGGTAGCGCCGTGCACAAGCTGGGTGCGCCAGTCGTCGAACTGCACCGATTGCGCGGCGCCTACGACCAGATCCCGGTCCAGCCGCCCGCGCAGGTCCAGCGCGCCGGGGGCGATGCGCACGACCCGGGCTTGCGACAGTTGCAGGGTGATCCGGCGCAAGAGGCTGTGCACCCGGCCATCCGAATCGACGAGGGTGGTGCCGGGCTCCAATGTCTCGACCAGTCGGTCGCCGCCCAGGGTGCGCACCAGCGCCCCGGCCCCGATGCCGGGTGTTTCGACCGTTCCGGCGTCAGAATACGAAGGCGGCGTGGGGGCCTTGGCGAGCGTTGCGGGCAGCGGCGGGGCAAGGGTGACAATCGATGCGTGCATGGGATTCTCCGCTCTGAATGCTCAGATTGATCCGAAAATTGTTGTCATCGCGTAAACAATCGCTGCGATTCGTGCCGAAATCATGACGCGCAAGAGGCAATGCATGGGCCGGATGGCACGCCCCCGGCCCGCGCCCGGCGCCTGTTGCGGCGGTGAAATCTGCGCTTGCGGCGCGGGTCCTTTTCCTCTCGCATCCGAAATGGCCTTTTGCTAGAAGGCGCGAAATTTCGGGTCCCCGGCGACGGTGGCCCTGCCGAGGCATTGCGGGTGTGGCGAAATTGGCAGACGCACCAGATTTAGGTTCTGGCGCCGCAAGGCGTGGGGGTTCAAGTCCCTCCACCCGCACCAGATGAAGCGAAGGGAAAACTGAGAAATGCAGGTCACCGAGACCCTGAACCAAGGCCTCAAGCGCGGCTACACGATCACCGTGACCGCCGCCGAACTGGACGCCAAGGTGGACGAGAAGCTGGCCGAGGCGCAGCCCGAAATAGAGATGAAGGGCTTTCGCAAGGGCAAGGTGCCGATGCCGCTTCTGAAGCGCCAGTTCGGCAAGCGCCTGCTGGGCGAGGCGATGCAGGACGCCGTGGACGGCGCCATGGAGCAGCATTTCGCCGACAGCGGCGACCGCCCCGCTCTGCGCCCCGAGGTCAAGATGACCAACGAGGACTGGAAGGAGGGCGACGACGTTGTGGTGGCGCTGAACTACGAGGCGCTCCCCGAGGTGCCGCTGCCCGAGTTTGACGGGATCGAACTGGAGCGGCTGGTGGTCAAGGCCGATGACGCCGCCGTGGACGAGGCGCTGGCGAACCTGGCCAAATCCGCGCAGAATTTCGAGGACAAGGACGGCGCCGCCGAGGACGGCGATCAGGTGACGCTGGATTTCGTCGGCAAGATCGACGGCGAGCCCTTCGACGGCGGTGCGGCGGAAGATTTCCCGCTGGTGCTGGGCTCGGGGCAGTTCATCCCGGGGTTCGAAGAGCAGCTTGCAGGCGTCAAGGCGGGCGAGGAAAAGGCCGTCACCGTCAACTTCCCCGACGAATACGGCGCCGAGCATCTGGCCGGCAAGGAAGCGGTCTTCGACTGCACCGTCAAGGCCGTGAAGGCCCCCGCCGAGGCCACCATCGACGATGAGCTGGCCAAGCAGTTCGGCGCCGAAAGCCTGGATGCGCTCAAGTCCCAGATCCGCGAGCGGCTGGAGGCCGAATACGGACAGGCCGCGCGCGCTGTGCTGAAGCGCGCGCTGCTGGACCAGCTGGACGAGCGGGTGAGCTTCGATCTGCCGCCTTCGCTGGTCGAGGCCGAGGCGAAGCAGATCGCCCACCAGCTCTGGCATGACGACAACCCGGACACCGACCCGAACGATCACAGCCACGGCGAGATCGAACCGACCGAGGAGCACGTGAAACTGGCCGAGCGCCGGGTGAAGCTGGGCCTTCTGCTGGCCGAGGTCGGATCGAAGGCCGAGGTGCAGGTCTCGGATCAGGAAATGACCCAGGCGGTAATGCAGCAGGCCCGGCAGTATCCGGGGCAGGAGCGCGCATTTTTCGAATTCGTGCAGAAGAACGCCGAGATGCAGCAGCAGCTTCGCGCGCCGATCTTCGAGGACAAGGTGGTCGACCATATCATCGACCAGATCACCGTGACCGAGAAGGAAGTGGACAAGGACGCGCTGCAACAGGCGGTCGAGTCGCTGGACGAGGAATAAGCCGCGCGCAGGCGGGGATGATCGGGGCGGTCTTGGGGCCGCCCCTTTTGCGTTCCGGATGGGCGCGCTGCTGACGGCGGCAGCGAAACTGTTATCGAGCCGAAGCGGCCCTCGCGCGGTATCGACGCAGGCATCCGCTTCTGCGCTTGCGCTTTGCGCGGCAACAGGGTTTCGTCGCTGCATGTTGTCGTATCTGGATTACCCGCCCGTCTGGCTGATTGCCGCGCTGCTGCTGGCGCGCGGAGTGGGGGCATCCGTGCCCATGGCGGCGGAGGTTGCGCCGCTGGTCATGCTTGGCTGGCTTCTGGTGGCCGTAGCGGTCGCGCTGATGGTGGCCGCAGCGGTGCGTTTCCTGCGCCACCGCACCACCATTGTCCCGCACCGGGCGCCCGATGCGCTGATCACCGACGGGGTGTTTCGGCTCAGCCGAAATCCCATCTATCTGGCCGATGTACTGCTGCTGGCGGGGTTCATCCTGATCTGGGGCGCGCATCTGGCCTGGCCGCTGGTGCCGCTGCTGGCCTGGGTGCTACAGCGCCGCTTCATCCTGCCCGAGGAGGCGCGCCTGCGCGCCGCCTTCGGCCCGCAGGCCGAGGCGTATTTCACCCGCACAAGGCGCTGGGTCTGAGTGCTGGATTTGGACGCTGGACTTGATCGTCGTAAGGGAGATGCTCCATGGCACGGAAACCTGAGCCTATCCGCATCAATCTCGCGTTGCAGGGCGGCGGCGCGCATGGCGCCTTCACCTGGGGCGTCCTGGACCGGCTGCTGCAGGAGCCGGATATCGAGATCGCGGGGATTTCCGGCACCTCTGCGGGCGCGCTGAACGGCGCGGCGCTCAAGGCCGGGCTGGTGGCGGGCGGCCCGGCCGAGGCGCGGCGCCTGTTGGACCGCATCTGGCATCAGGTCGGCGCGGTGCGCGACCTGCGCATGACCGGCTGGTTCGCCAGCCTGCTGCCGCCGGTGGGCACGCTGAATTCAGCGATCGAGGCGTTCATGCCGCTCAATCCGATGGAGGTGGCGACCCGGCTGGTCAGCCCCTACGGCTACGGCCCGTTCTACCGCAACCCGCTCGAGAGCGTGGTGCGCAGCCTGCGCTTCGATCAGGTCTGCGCCAGCGAGGGCCCGGCGCTGTTCATCGCCGCCACCAATGTGCGCACCGGCAAGATCCGCGTGTTCGAGGGTGACGAGGTCAGTTGCGAATCGATCCTCGCCTCGGCCTGCCTGCCCACCGTGTTCCAGGCAATCGAGTTCGAGGACCCGAAGACCAAGGAGGTCGAGGCGTTCTGGGACGGCGGCTACACCGGCAACCCGGCGCTGTTTCCGCTCTTCGATCCGGAGTTGCCGGCGGATATCGTGATCGTCAACATCAATCCTCTCTTACGCGACATGGTGCCGACCACGCCGCAGGAAATCCAGAACCGGATCAACGAGATCAGCTTCAATTCGTCCTTGCTGCGCGAATTGCGGGCGATCAGCTTCGTCAAGCGGCTGATCGCCGAGGGACGCATGCCGGAAGGGGCCATGAAGAACGTGCTGGTGCACATGATCGCGGATGACGCGCTGATGAACACGCTGTCGGTGACCAGCAAGCTGGCGCCCTCGCCCTATCTGCTGCACGAATTGAAACAGGCCGGGCGCAAGGCCGCCGACGGTTTCCTGACCACGCGCAAGGACGCACTGGGCCAGGAGGCAAGCGTCGATCTGGTGGAGCTTTTCGCCTGAGACTGTGATGGGGTGTTTACGGACCCACTGGGCGCGAAGGTCTGAGGCGTGTTGAAAAAGCGCCCCCGAAGCGCCCCGCCCGCCCTCCCCCCAATACTGTTTTCGGGGCGCTTCGGGGGCGCTGCCTGTGCTGACGCGCAGGCGGGATGAGCAGGCTGGCGTTCCAGAGTGACCCATCGCGCGGGGCGCGGCTGCGCCCCGGTGTTGCCGCCCCCCGGCGCGCGCTGCCCTCACCGTGTGGCAAGCCCGCGCGGGCATGATCCCTGCCGAACGCAGCCTTGCAACGCATGGGGCGGCGGTCCCGACAAGGGGCGCGCCGCCCCGCAGGAGACCCGCCATGCCCGATCCGGTCCGCAGCTTCGGCCATTTCGACGACGTGCCCGAGGGGCTCTGGCGCTGGCCCAATTTCTCGCCCGCCGAAATCGCCTGCCGGGGGACCGGCCAGTTGAAGCTGCACATGGAGGCGCTGGACAAGCTGCAGGCGCTCCGCGACCGGCTGGGCAAGCCGCTGATCGTGCGCTCCGCCTATCGCTCGCCGCAGCACAACCGCAACGTGGGCGGCGCGCCGGGTTCGAAACACATGGATGCGACTGCGTTCGACATCGCCATGTCGAACCACGACCCGGCGGCGTTCGAGGTTGCAGCCCGCGAGGTGGGTTTCCTCGGCTTCGGCTTCTATCCGCGTTCAGGGTTCATCCACATCGACCTTGGCCCCGCGCGGCAGTGGGGCGACCGATTCCCGGGCCGCCCCGTGCCCTTCGCGCCCGAGACCCCAACCGCGCGCGAGAAGCTCGCCGACAGCCGCACGCTGAAGGGCACGGGCGCGGCGGGGGCGGCCACGGTCGGCGCCGCCGGGATCGAGGTCGCGCAGGAGGTGCTGGCCGAGGCGCAGGAGGCGGTGCTGCCGCTGCTGCCGTATCTGGACACGCTGCGCTGGCTGTTCATCGCGCTGGCGCTGGGCGGGATTGCGCTGGCGGTCTGGGCGCGGGTGGATGACTGGCGCAACGGGCTGCGCTGATGGGGCTGCGCCTGCTGGCCGGGGTTTTCGCCCGGCTGATGACGCACCCATGGGCGCGCCGGGTCGCGGCCTGGGCGCTGGTTGCGGTCGGCATCGGCCTCTTTCTTCTCAACCTGCGCCGTGGGGGCGAGCGCGCGGGCCGCGCCGCCGAGCGGCTCGAAACCCTGGAGCGCAACGATGCCATCCACCGTCAGATGCTGGACGCCGCCGCGCGTCGCCCGCGCAGCCCCGACGCTGTTGTTGAGCGCCTGCGCGATGGCCGGTTCTGACCCCGCGCCCGGTGCCTGCCCGCCGGTGGTGGACTACAGCCCCGCCGAGCAGGTGCGGGTGGCCGACGAACTGGCCGCGCTGCCCGCGAACGCGCGGCTTCCGGGTTGGCTCGCCGATTACGCCGTGCTGCGCGATCAGGCGCGGGCGTGTCGGGGCGGCGGATAAGCGCGCCAGGCCACGCCCCGGGCGCTGCAGGTCAGCCCGGCGTCTCCGCCTCGGCCTCGACCATCTTGCGCAGCCGCTGGCGGAAGCGCAGCGGGCCCAGGTCGATGGCCAGATCGAGGTTTGGCGTGCGCATGTCGTCCATCCCCTTCTGCACCGCGTTGAGGATGACGCGATCTTCCTCGAACGCGCCGCGCACGGATTTGGCGAAGCGCTCCGATACCTCGGCGTCATCCGGGGCGAAGTTGCGCATCTGGAACCAGTAGTAGCGGGTTTCGGTGGCGCTGACCGGGGTCATGAAGTTGTAGCTGTTCATGACGAAGGCCTCCGTGGGCAGGGGTTGCCCCTCGCCGCCGGTGCCTGCGGGGGTGAAGATCGCCTTGATGACGGCGTGGCAGGGCCAGTGCACCTCGTAATGCTGCTTGCGGTCGCAGTTGCCGTCGAAGCTCAGGAACGGCGCGTAGAAGGGCGCAGGCGGGGTATCCATCAACCAGCGCCAGACCGTCACGCCCTGCGCGTGCACATCGGTGTTGAGCGGTTCCTCGTCCGTGCCCGCGCCGCCGAAACTGCCCTGATGCACCCAGGCCACGTGGCTGGGGTCCAGCAGGTTGTCGGTCATGTAAAGGTAGTTGCACGCGAGCGTCATCGCATCGCCCCGGTTCACGCCCCACGCCGGGTCGCCCCATTCGGGAACGTCGAAGATCAGGGCCGGGTCGGCGCGGGAGGGCTCACCCATCCAGACCCAGACCAGCCCGTAACGCTCGGCCACCGGGTAAGCGCGCACGCAGGCACGGTGGGGGATGCGCTCGGCGCCCGGCACGCGGGTGCAGGTGCCCGCGGCGTCGAAGGTCAGCCCGTGATAGCCGCATTCGACCTGATCGCCCTTCAGCCGCCCCATGGAGAGCGGCAGCTTGCGGTGCGGGCAGGCATCCTCGAGCGCCGCCACCGTTCCGGCCGAGGTACGGTAGAGCACGATCGCCTCGTCCAGCACCTGCACCGGAGTCAGGGCGCGGGTGATCTCGTGGTCGAGGGCGGCGACATACCAGGCGTTTTTCAGGAACATGCGAAGGGGCCTCCGGCGTCGATTGCGGCGGGTCACTATCGCGCGCGCCGGGGCGGGCGTCCACCGGACATTGTCAGGCAAAACCGCTCTGGGCAATCGCCTGGCACGGCGCTACGCTGCGCCGAACCGCTCTACCGCAAAGGCCCCACGATGCCCCGCACCCCCGCCCACGCCGACTGGCCGCAGCCCTTCCCGCCCGAGGAATACGCCACCCGCCGCGCGAAGGTGGCCAAGGCCATGGCCGCGCAGGGGCTGGACGCCATGGTCGTCACCAACCCGGCGGACATCTGCTATCTGACCGGCTATGACATGATCTGGTATCACCTGCGCTGCCTGACCGGCTGTCTGCTCACGGCCGAAGACGCGCGGCTGGTGTTCTTCGACACGCCCATGCACCGGACCATGGTGGAACTGACCCCGGGGCTGGACGGGGTGGTCTGGCTGAATGCCACTGTGCCGCACGGCAACGCCGGGATCATCGCCAAGGCAGCGCGGGAGGCGCTGGCGGCAGGCGCACGG
>LFIK01000817.1_pt1 | contig 23733 bp, 21 predicted proteins | sample 643401 | NCBI WGS metagenome assembly LFIK01 (sample SAMN03777447, study PRJNA286221) | soda lake metagenome | biome: soda lake; feature: Kulunda steppe; material: water; isolation source: sample T5-Br brine of Lake Tanatar-5 | place: Russia: Kulunda steppe | collected 2010-07
GAGCTATGACCAATTTTGGGTGACGGCGTATTAGGCGGCGGCGGATTTTTGAGCGTCATTCACCTGAATGCCATCTTTGAACCTGACACCCTCGATCACCTGGGGCAAGCGATTGTTGCCAGCCAGCCGCCGCCACGTTTTGCTTGCGGCTGTGACCAGTTTGAAGACCATTGCCGTGGCCGTTTTGTGCGACAGGCACCCCTTGGTGCGGACCGTGCGGTGCCGGACAGTGGCGAAGACGCTTTCAATGGGGTTTGTCGTGCGAACGTGCTGCCAATGCTCTGCTGGAAAATCGTAGAAGGCCAGCAGGGCGGTGCGGTCCTTGGTCAGGCAGGTGACGGCTTGCGGGTATTTTGCGCCGTACTTGGCCTCGAAGGTGTCCATGGCGGCCTCGGCCTCGACACGGCCGTCGGCCATCCAGATCGCATGAAGGTCGTCCTTGGCCGTCTTTTGGCGTGATTTCGGCAGCTTGTTCAGGATATTCGCTGTCTTGTGCACCCAACAGCGTTGATGGCGGGCGCCAGGGTAAACCTCATCAAGCGCCTTCCAGAAGCCGAGCGCGCCATCGCCGACGGCAAGTTCGGGACCCGGGGAGAGGCCGCGACCCTTCAGATCGATCAGAAGTTCCCGCCAGCTCTGTGCGCTCTCGCGAAAGCCGGCTTGGAAGCCGATCAATTCCTTACGGCCCTCCGGTGTCGCGCCAATGATCACCAGGATGCATTGCTTTTCATCTTCCAGGCGGCCCTGGAGATAAACGCCGTCGGCCCAGACGTAAACATAGCGCCGCGCGGAGAGATCGCGTTTGCGCCAGCGAGAGTGCTCAGTCACCCATTCTGCCTTCAGGCGGCTAATCACCTGGGCCGACAGCCCGGGCGCCTCCTTGCCAAGCAGCGCCTCCAGCGCGTCCTGGAAGTCGCCGCTCGACAAACCACGCAAGTAGAGCGTCGGCAGCACGGCCTCCACCGATCGCGTCCGACGGGCGAAACGCGGCAGGATGGCGGAAGTAAAGCGAATGCGGTTGTCACCGTCGGCGTCGCGATCACGAACCTTCGGCCGCCGCACGGCGACAGGGCCGATACCCGTCAAAATCTCACGCTCCGGGCCATGCCCATGGCGGACCAGGCGCTGGCGGCCATCATGCGTCTTAAGGTGTTCATACTCGCCAAGCATGGCGGCGACCTCGGCCTCCACAGCCTGGGATAAAAGCTGCCTTGCCCCGGCACGCAGAACTTCGGTCAGCGGATCGTCGCTTTCTCCTGGCTGGCGCAGGGCGACTACGGTATCGTCGGTCACGGTGTATCACTCCCTTGCTGGAGATGTGGCTGGTCTTGTCAACCGCCACGATACACCACCCCCTTTTCTGCCATCACCCAGTTTCGGTCATAGCTCCCTACGGCTCAGGAATTGAGACAATCAGAGTATCGTAAACCCGAAGAGCTTTCCGCATCCGAAGTCGGAAGACATGAAAGCGTATGTCTGGAAATGAAGTTGGACTGTGAAGTCGCAGAGTTAGTTTATTCGCACTAAGGTCATGTGAAGGAGAGGGAAGCGGTTTCGTCGTCGTGGATAGGTTGTCCTATAGGAATAACCGTCTTCCGCCCTTTCCCATACCCCTACTATAAGGGTAAACGAAAGAGTGAGACAGGGATGCTATAGATGCAATTAGGTGGACCTAGTTATAGGGGTTGTCTAATGGGGTTTATAGGGTCGTGGTGGGGTGAGGATTAAGGACCGCACACGAAGGACACCATAGGTATACTAAGGTAAACCAAGGATATACTATAAGGGGGGAGGGGGGCTTTTTTCTAAAAAGTTGATTATCTACAGTGCATTGCCTTCTAAAGGAATCAGTCCGCCCTGAGAAGCCTACCCCGCAACTGCGATGCGTTGATGTCCATCTATCGTCGGGTCATTGCGATCTCCGACACTCCGAGAGGACGCCAATCGCAAACAGGTGGCCCCCATACGTCAAATTCACGTCGAATCTGTGAATAATACCGTGCTCTAACGGTCTATCATGCTGGACGCGCTTGACTGCGGTTACGCGGATAAGGCCGAAAACAGAAGGTCGATCTATGAGCGGTTCCAGTTCCAGAACTCGGCGTCAGACCCACTCGCATGTTCATGCCGATGAAAATCGCGGACGCGCATGGCGAGAGGGTGGGCTTGTAGGTCGATCCAGAATAGCGCTGATATTCGGGCGGAGCGAAACCCACAATCTGTCCGCATGCTTGGTGACACGCGCCCGGTTCATGCTGAGGTCAACGATATCGCCCCAAGAGCCAATTGGTCTGGATCACCGCCTGATAGTGTACCCAGTCGCATGTGCTGGCGACCCTTTGGTTAGTGCCATAGAAAAAGCGTTCCGCCAGTGAATCCCGATACTGCCCCTCAACCCAGTTTGTGGCTGCCGTGGCACCGTCGGACACCGTCAAATAAGCATCCTCCACCATTGACCCGCGAAGGCGATCGCTGGCCCACCCGGCGGCGTCATTCCAAAACTTATCGTGACGCTCACGGACCTCGGGGGAATACGGATTGTACTCGTCAGGCACAAGTCTAAGTGGGTTATAGGGGCTCACCTGATCCACCACCCACTGTGTCCCATCGCCGTACCATCCTGAAACTGTCGTTAAACCGCAGGCGTCCAAGGTCGACTGACTGAATACCGCTGTTGTGACCCCAATGCCGATCCCGATGCCGATGCAGGGGGCATTAAAGCAAGGCCGGACCCCCGCCAAAGGGGAAAGCCGGTTGCTTGGGCCCGATATATCAGCGTTGGCCGTCGGTCCGATGGCCTCCAAGGCATGGTTCTGCAACTGTGGCGGAATGCCGGATGATCTTGTGTGACGCCTTTGATTCGGTCGATCGTTATCGCCCGACCCCCCATCGTCATTCTGAGCCGATCCCGGATTGTTGTCATTGGTCGACTGGTCATTTTCCGAGGGGGTTGGAGTCACGGCAACAACCGGGTATCGGCTAAGATAGTCGTGCAATGTCTCTGTGGTGATCGACGCAACATAGAGCATTCCTGACGACGCCAGTCGTTCAATATCCGCTCGGCAACGTGGAATTCGCATCATCGTTGTTGTGAGGTCACTCGTGAGAACAAAGCGATGATGACGATAACGCCGATTTCGGATGTCTCGGCAAACATCATAGTGGTTCGTTGTACCCGATTTTGCCTGGTATAGCGTCGTTGTGCCCTGTCCGCCGGGATGACACCGAAGATCCGTGCGCCTGTGGTTCCTGTTTGGGTGATGACTACAAACACCGACCTCATCGTTTGAAAGCGAAGGGACTAACACCTCTTCGAAGAGGCGCCCTGCCCCGCCGTCCGACATCCCGGGCCGAGCTGCTATTTGAACGGCCGCTTCAATCTGAGATGGGCTGAGTTCTACATTCACAATCTGAGTCCCTGGCGGAAGCCATTCCAGGGATGCCGGAGCGGATGCTGGAGACTGGGCCGATACATCGGTCCCGAATGCTGCCGCCCCCAAGATGGCGATAGCCATGGCCGTCATCTTCACTAGGCGCATGTATCTCTCCGCTGTTCCGCTCGCCATTGGTCAGTATTCATCGTATCGATAAATTCCAAGTCGGAAAACCTGTTTTTGAGGCAAATACTGTTTTGTCTAGCGGACTTGGTAGTCGATGGCTTCGTGCTGGAACGTTGGATTTAATTCCAAAAAATTGATAATCTACTCATTGCACTCTATCATTAGCGATCATCGATTCGCTGTTTTTAATACGGTGATATCAATCTAATTTCGGCTCAATACGGCCCCGGCCGTCCCCTGTAATCCGGCTGTCTCCCCCTTACCCTGCTTTTTATTCGGGAATGTTGATAGCTTTCAAATGTCGAGGCTAAGAGCGATTGGCTCCGGCCCAATGCCCGTGGGTCGTCTTCTGCGCTGTATGGCGTTTCAAGAGTCACTGAGACTCGGAAAGGTTTTCAGGTAAGTCGGCTTAGGTGAAGGGCTTGAAGCTCACACACGGGGCTCTGAGGGAGGTATAGGCTCGGGGAAAGGGGCGCTAAACGGGCCGGATGAATTTGGTATCGCGTATCTGAGCGACCAACTCGATAGTATTGCTACCGCGCATACCCCCGTGGGGGTGCCCGATCGTCGGCATGAGGAACCGGCAGCTGCAGAGGATGTCGACCAAAGGCGAAGCCGACCGACGAAACGGGGTGAAGCAATCCGTCTGCGATCATGGCCGTCTGCATATGCTTCGAGGCTGGCCGATCACCGGTCGCCGTGCTCGAAAGAAGGCTCACTCGCAATCTTGATAACCGGCCGACATGCAGCTTCTCGCACGGCGCTGGGCCTCGGATATGGTCTCAGCGGTCATTCGCTCAGCAACAATATCACGCGCCTCTGAAGCCTCTTCAGCACCATTAGCGGCGGCAATGTTGAGCCACATATGCGCCGCAACATAATCCTGTGTCACACCGAGGCCTCGATCATACATGATCCCAAGATTGAACTGCGCCTCGGCAACCCCCTGCTCAGCCACTATTTGATACCACCGCGCGGCTTCACTGTAATCCTGCGGCACTCCACGACCTTGGCTATACATATTTCCAAGATTGGATTGGGCCATCACATACCCCTGATGAGCCGCTCTTCGATACCACTGCGCGGCTTCACTGTAATCCTGCAGCACTCCACGGCCCTGACTGTATATATTGCCGAGATTGTACTGTGCTATCACATTCTCCTTCTCAGCCGCTCTTAGATACCAACGGATGGCTTCGCTGTGATCCTGTTGTACTCCACGACCTTCACTATACATTGATCCAAGGTTGTTCTGTGCCCAAGCATCCCCTTGTTCAGCTAGAGGTATCCATTCTTCCAGCGCAGCGGTATAATCGCCCGCTTCGTATGCTGACAAGCCAGCCTCAAAATCTTGAGCCGTTGCGGGGTTCGAGCCGATAGCCGGCATGGCACCGGCCGAAATCATAATCGCTGCAGATAGTGCCAATAAAGATAATCGACTCATTCAGGCCCCCTATGGTTTTGGTCATCGCGCTAGCCGCATGATTGTCGCTCGTGACGCATCGAACTCCCGCGCCAGGGCCGAGATCGTCTCGCCTTTGCACAATCGCTCACGGATCGTCGGTACATCGGATGCATCAATCTTCCTTGGTCGCCCTAGCTGCTTGCCCTGAGCTTTTGCCCGCTGCAAACCGGATTGTGTCCGTTCAACCAACAAATCACGCTCCATCTCAGCCACGGCAGACAGGGTGGCAAGGATCAGTTTCCCGGCTGAGGACGTAAGATCGAGGTCGCCTAGTTGAAGGACCTTGACCGAGCATCCCGTCTCAGACAACCGCTTTATCGTCTGCTGTACGTCCACGGCATCGCGCCCCAGGCGGTCCAGCTTTGTGACGATGAGCCGCTTAGGCTTCCGGGTGCGGCTTATCGCGTCGAGCATCTGGACGAACTCCGGCCGATCCATTGCCGGAACCTTGCCGCTAATCGTCTCAGCGTAGGCGGCATCGACCGCATATCCCGCCGCTTCAATCTCTTGATCCTGGTTAGCCGTGTGCTGATCGGCTGTCGAAACCCGCGTATAGCTGAACGTGTGCATCCCGGCTCATCCTTGTGTTCATAATGGGTGTGCAGAATGACAAAGTGTTCATAACTCTGCAAGATATTTTTTGAACAGGGGTTTTGACGGCGTTTCCAGAGTGTTCATATACGGTCGTTTTTGCACACCGGATGCCGTCGCCGGATGGATCCAGAACTGTCCGGCTCACCCCGGCACGCTTCAGATCGCACCAATCCACAAGGCGAGGGATTCAAGCTGGTTCAGATAGAACAGCCCCACCGCCGTAGCGAACGTGCTACCCATCTGCCACAGCCCCCAACCCACCCCCGCCAAGGCAATCAGCGGCAGCCACCAGATTGTCGCCTGTGCGAGAAACGCGCCCACTGCCACCGGGTGATTGTGCGGTGATTTCTCCACCCAGCCCGCAACGCACTGGCGACACCAGAGGGGCACGAGTCGTTGCAGCGCCAGCACGGCGATTAGCAAATGTAGGCCGGTGGGTACTACCGTGGAAAACAGGATCAGATAGAGCCACCAGTAGTCGCCCGGCGTTGTCTGGAGACCGGCAAAGAGCGCGGCCAGATCATAAAGCGGCGCAGTGCCCAGCGCGTTCAGCGCCCCGATCACGACCACCGTTGTCGCGCCCAGAGCCATGAATAACACCAGCGCCAGGGCAAGATCGGAGAACCCCAGCCATAAGGCGTGCCGACTGCCCAGCCCTCGGCGCATCAGAGCCAGCGTCAGCGCATAGGACAGCGCGTCGAAAAGGCCGTTGATAAGCGGCAGGACACCGAGAAAGACCAACATGGCTTTCCATTGGACCGTCAATTTGTCGAAGTCGAGCAGCAACATAAAAGTCAGCAGCCCCACCGCCCAAAACAGCGCCAGCAGCACCGCCGCCAGACCTTGCCGTTCCTTGGTGTAGAAACGATGGTATATGAGTGCGACTGTTGCGGCTCCTACTGCGAAAGAGGATGCTAATGTGAATGGGAATGTGTCTACGTATGCGTAGGTGTATGCGTACGAGACCGAAATTGTGCCTGTCATTAGGACTGCATATGTACCTGGTGAGCCAATGACTACGATTGTTGCTGTGAGTGCGACTAAAAATAGGAGTGGCAATGAGTCTATGAATGTAAATGCCGCCCCTATAGCCGAGAAAATTAATATTCCTACGGCCAAGATGTGTGTTATTTTTGGCGTACGCGGCAATGATAATTGTTGCTGATCAAGCTGCGTACTAAACAGCCCTGCCATCATGATCGCGATTGGCCCCATCACCAGAACTCGGTCGGGCCAAAGATTCGTAACCGAAAAGATCTCAACCCCCGCCCCCAGTACCGAATTGCCGCCCATCAGCCAGGGCAGCAGGAGCGCCACTAACGGATAAAACGCAGCGATCATCAGCGCCCGGTCCACCAGTTTCCAGGTCAGCGCATCGCGCACGAGCTCGGGGAACGTAGCACGCTGTGGAGGAAAGGCGGGTGTGCCGTCGAGCGTCGTGCCCATTGTGCAAACCCGGCTCCAAAACCAATCATTCAATGGACGGGCGACGGCCAGATAGAACTGTGTATAGCGCGAGTGCTTCAATGTACTGGCCAGATAAGCCCGGCCATTCGGGTTGGCTTGAGTAAGCAACGCCATCAACGCGAGCGCAAACCACACTACACCCGTTCCCCAGCCCCAGATCGGAACCTGAGCATAGATCTTGACCGCAATCGCTGCGCCGAGAAGCGCGACCCAGATTGCTACCGTCGTGTTGATTGTACGGGGTTCATCCATCCGAGTAGGAAATCTCGCTCAGCGCTAGATTGCAAGCATTGCCGCAAAGTGATGTAGCCCGGGCAATAGGGCCCTATTGCTAGCCCAACTCACTCAATGAAGAGTTTGCATGGCAATGCGTCGTCGATTTTGCACGGCCCCACGGCCTGTTGGTTCCGGGGCGTCGGTTCGGGAACGTGAGCGATCCGTGAAGGCAGGGCCTGCCGGACATTCCGAGACTAAGTCCACCGCCTAAACGTCTCGGTCGTGCCGTGGTCGTCGGTCGCCATTGGCTGTCGCAATTGCCACTTCCTCCGTCCGGCAAACCCATGTCTCCGGATAGCCAGGTTCGACCGTCCCTTGCCTGGGTGCGGGCCGATATTCCGCCGATCCTAACAGCATCCCGCCGCCTCCTGGGCGTCTGAGCCTAGTCGCACGGTCCAGGCGTCCATACCGCCACGTTGAATGCGTGTGCGCTTGATAGCCCCTGTTAGGAGCATTTCGCAAATCCTACTAGAAACGAAAGCAATTCCATGAACAAACAAACGATACCACCAAAGCTCTACCGAAGCCGGGGCAAAGAAGGCTGCTCGATAACGGCAATCACCACGACGCCAAACGACAGGCAATCACTTGATAGGATCAGGCAGGCGTTATCGTGCTGGTTCGGCCGGGTGCCCGGAACTTCGCTGATCGCCAGTTTGGCTATAGCTGGCTTAGAGCGCGACATAGGCAACGGGATTTTCCCAGCAATCCCCGACCCTGACTGAGACCGTCCAGCCCCGCCGCCGCTGTAAACCAACCGAACCCAGATCACTCCGTGGCGTGGACGCTCGACAGGTGCTTCGTCTTCTCCCGTTTCAGAACGCTTTCCTCATATCCCAAGTTCTCGACAAGATAACCGGGATGAAGTGATACACTATGCGCCTGTCTTGGAGTCAATCCGAGGCGGGCTTTTTTTTCATCAAGGGATAGTCGATCTTCTCTATGGCTTCTTTCATCACGGCCAATGATGAAACTGCGGCATAATTGCCATATGTTTCGGTTGTATCCTTGTGCTTGATAATATCCGTCGATACGTGAATGGAGACACCAGATTCTTTTAACAGCGTAGACACCGTCTTTCTTATAGAGTGAAAAACAAAAGTTGAATCGAACTGTTGTGATTTTTTCAGACGCCCGAATCGTTTTCCCAATGCATTAGAACGATCACCGTATCTATTTAGGGTTAATCCACAAAGTACGAATCCGTCGTTCGATTCCCGAATCAACCTTCGAACCGTCGGCTCAAGTTTGGAGTGTATAGGGATCGTTCTTATTCCCGCCAATGTCTTTGCGTCGGTTATCTTGATTGACCCACGGCATAGATCGACATTAGATTTGGATAGTGAGCAAAGCTCTTCGATCCTGGCTCCCGTCCACATTCCTAATTCAATCAAGTCGGCTAAGGTGAAATCGCCTTTTGATTGTGCTACGTAAAGAAGTTGAACAACCTCTTCTGCTTTAAACTCTTTTCGCTCTTTTCTATATCTCTCTTTATTATTGATTTTAGGTATTTTTATCCGATGAAATGGAGTTGGCGCATCTTCATGAACTATGTCATTGAACTGAAGGTATTGCCAGTACATCTGAAAGGCGGATTTATTCCGCGCTATGGTTTTCGGTGCATTTCCTTCTGCTGATTGACGATTTATCCAGCTCTGAATCGCCTTGCGTTTGATGTCAGCGATCGCCGGAAACTCGGTACCAATGTCGCCGAGAATTTTACGCCGCATGGATACCGTTTTTGGCGTTGCGTCCATGCTGGAGAGATACGCCTCGACATGATCGCCAAAAGGAACCGACTGCCCGGTAGCGACCTTGTGAAATCGCATTGCCTCTTCGACACCTGGGACAATTTCGGCATCGTCTTCGTCGCGTTCGTCTTGAATATCAGCTTTCCAAAGTGCGTCGTGTTTCATGTCCTGAGCGATGGAGTTAATATGGCCCCTAATAGTCTCTCGGTCGGCTTCGGGGGCCTCTCTCAGCGCCTTGGCCCAATAGCGGGCGTCACGGTCGCCAATGGAGAAACCCTCCGGACGCTTGCGGGCTTCTTCGACCTCTCCCAACCACTGCATTTGAAGGAGGCTGGCCCGGCGCTTGGCCGTTGATTTATCCTTCGTCTCCAGGCTCTTCACGAAACGCGCCCGTCCAATCACATCCCGAACGTCCTTTGGGATATCGTGCAGGGCGTACCAATTTCCGTTCGCCTTTGGTCTACGTTCAAGGTACATGCTTTTCGCCCGCCCATTTAAGCCCGTTCCACACACGATTCCCACACATCCATGAGCTTAAAGACGGCAGAAAGCAAGGGTTCTGCGGGGTTGAGGGGGCATTGACGGAGCGTCCCTCTCTCTCCGCCATTCCCCAGCTGTACGACCTGGGTCCATTCTGCTGGGGATGGCCGGCCGGGCTGACGCAATGGTCTCTTTGTCAATAATTTCGGGTTTGACTTGCGCTGGTTTCAGCAGGACGTGTCCTGCCCCGCAGCCCGCCAGGCCCTGGGATACAGCATGCCCAAGACGAAAGCCGTGAATACCAGCGTCGCCGCCAGCGCCCGTGGTAGTTCCGCTACGCGCGTCACCACGGCCCGCGCCATCAATGTCAGGAACAGCACGACGAATGCGAGTCCGACAATGCGGCGCCGTCCGCTACCGATCCCCTGGGGCAGGTCGGTCCGTCCTTGGTGATAGCCGAGATAGAGGCCCGCGCCCGCTGAAACACTGATTGCGACGATGATGGCGAGCGGAAACGAAAGAGCCGGGATCGACACGCAACCCGCGCAGACGGCGCCGCTTGCCGGGTCATACCACCAGGGAAATGCGGGTTGCGGCCGGGGGCGTTTTTCCTTCATCGCGTTATCCCTTCTGTGGGGTCGGTCACGATCAACGGGGATAGCGGCCGCCCATCCATCAGGGAATTGCCGAAAGGTGGATGGCTGATATAGAAAAATCAGTAAGCAAGGCGCCGCGGCAACCGTTCTGGCCCGGTTTAGGAACGGATCACCAGCTTGCTCAATTGACAGGGCGATCCGCGAAGCGCAGGTTTGCTCGATGATGACCGTAAATGGGCTTGACCTTTCGCCCTGCGCGCGCGAGCCAATCCACATTCCGGGCTCTATCCAGCCAGACGGGGTATTGCTTATCGTCGACCGTCGGTCGGATGCCATCTTGCATGCGGGCGGCGATATCGGCCGGCTGCTTGGCTCGGAAGGCGGGGTCGTTGGCCTGTCCGCTCGAAACGTGCTTGGGCACGACCTTGCAGAACTGCTCCGCCGGACGGGGATGCAACTCGGTCGCGCGCCGATTTCGCTCGGCCGGATCAGCGCGGGGCCGAATGCCCGAGAAAATGCCCAAGAATTGATGGTGCTGGCCCATGAGGGCCGCGAAGGAACGTTCGTCGAATTGCAGCCGGCAGGTCCTGCTGAAACGGCGGACCAAGTGTTGGCGCAAATCCGAGCGGCGGCCGTCCACCTTGGCGCGGCCGGCGAGCTGATGGACGCCTGCCGCGTTGTCGTCCGGGAGATCCGCAGGATCATTGGTTACGATCGGATCATGGTCTATCAATTCCTCGAGGACGGATCCGGCGTGGTCATTGCGGAGGACGTCGACGATGATATGCCAGCGTTCCTCAATCACAGGTATCCCGCCACGGACATCCCGGCGCAGGCCCGTGCATTGTATCGGCAGAATCCGGTCCGCGTTATCGCGGATGTGGGGTACACGCCGTCACCGGTGCGTCCCGAGATCTCGGCGGTGACGGGTGAGCCTCTGGACATGTCGCACTGTATTTTGCGCAGCGTATCACCGGTGCATATCCGCTACCTCAAGAATATGGGCGTGGGTGCTTCGATGTCCGTCTCGCTGCTCGTCCGTGGCGAGTTATGGGGTCTGATCGCCTGTCACAACACGACCCCGAAGCCGGTGCCCAATGAAGCGCTGGAGGTCTGCAACCATTTGGGACTCCTCCTCTCGCGAGAGATTAGCGTCCGGCAGGAAATCGAAAATGCGACGGTGGCACGCGATCTCTACGACGCACAGGAGGCGGCCCTTCTAGCGTTGACAGCGGCGGCGGATCCGGTTTCCTGCCTGCTCGCACCGAGCCCCGATTTGCAAGCCATTGTTCGCAGCCATGGCATGGCTGTAGTTTCGGACGATCGCGTGGCCGTTATTGGCCATGCTCCCTCCGACGAACAGGTGCGGGGACTTGCGACGTGGCTGGACGAGCGTGGGATTGGGCAAGAAGGGATTTCGACCGAGTGCCTGTCGGCGATCTACCCGGAGGCATGCGCCTTCGCCGCCGTCGCCAGCGGCTTGCTCTGCGTCGTTGTGCCGGGGGACAACCCCATCGTGTTGATGTGGTTTCGCTCAGAGCAGGTCGAAGAAGTATACTGGGCAGGGAATCCCCATGAACCGGCAGCGCCCGGGGACAAGACGGGATCGCTGAATCCGCGCAATTCCTTTGCGACCTGGACGCAGACGGTCCGCAATCGCTCCCGCCCATGGGATCCGCTGGATTTGGAGGCGGCCCAGCAGTTCGCGATGCGCGTCCTCTTTATCCTGCAGCGGTATCGAATCGAGTGCCTGAACCGGGATCTCGAACGGGCGAATGCACGGCTCGAGCGCCTTGCCGCGCAGGATGGACTTACGGGTATTGCCAATCGTAGAGCCTTCGACGAACGGCTCCAGAACGAATGGGCCCGGGCGCAGCGGACAGGCAGCAGCATCGCGCTCATCCTCCTCGATGTCGACTTTTTCAAGAAATACAACGATTTGTACGGGCACGTGATGGGCGATGACTGCCTGAAGCAGGTCGCAGGCGCCCTGCAGACCGGTCTCCGCACGGCTGATTTCCCGGCGCGGATCGGCGGTGAGGAGTTTGCAATCCTCCTGGCCGACGGCAAGGTCGAAGGCGCGGCCCGCGCCGCCGAAATGGTTCGGGCCCGGATCGAGGGGCTCGCCCTTCCTCACGCCGACAGTCCGATGGGTGTCGTGACCGCAAGTGTCGGTTTCGCCGTCTCGGTTTCGAAAGCGGGTCGGCTGGACAGCGCACAGACGCTTGTGACCTCAGCGGACAAGGCCCTCTACCAGGCCAAGAGCGGCGGCAGGAACAGGGTCTCTCCCCCGCACGGCGCCGGCCATTGATCGGCGTAGAAGCCAATCCCGGCCGGCTCACCCGGAGATGATCTGCCGGACAGATCGCTGGTAGAGGCCAAAGCCCCGGCTTGCGCCGGCGATGACGCCCTCCAGCCACGCTTCGCCCTCGGTATCGGCACGGCTTTCAAGCGCCATTTTAAACGCGCGCCACTCACCCGGCCTATGCACCGCCGAAAGGAATTGCTTTGGCAATCCGCGCCCAACCCGGCGCGACAAGACATCACCTCCGAGGCGCGAGCCTTCGAGCACGTAAAGCAGCCCAAACATCTCAGCCGGCTTTCCGGCTCTGTCGAGATGCGCTGAACCGGGCAAATCATGGGCCAAGCCATGGAGGTCTTCGGCCAGAAAAACAGTTCGCTGCCGCCACGGCGGAAGCCCGACTTCATAGGCTAGAACGGCTTCAATGGCTGGAAGCACGCGGGCATGGGTCAACAAGAAGTTGGTATACGAGGCACGGCATCCGAGATCGAATCGTGAGAAATCGTCATCGATGGCCGCATGGGCGGCCGCCGTGCGGGCTTTCAGGATTGCGTGCGCTGACACGGAAAACTTCCCTCCAGATCGCCTGCCGGTCCCAAGTGATACGCCCAGACCAACCGTGCGCATCACCCTCTCGGTCCGATCATGTCCAGCCCATCATGCAGGATGCGCTCAAAAAACTTGCGCATCAAACGAAGTGCCGCAACAATTAAGACCATCGTATCGATAGGCGGTCAGTACCGTTCACGTAAACGGCAGAGGCGTTAATGCGACGGAACAACGATATTGGCGGCATGCCGATCGAGGCGGCCATTGATACCCATGCTGAACCCTGGGCCCCTTGGCATCACCGTGTCGATGCAATGCGGCGCGTTCTGGGTGATTCGACCCGTCAATTGGTGTCGCTCGACGAACTGCGCCGTGCCATGGAAGATCTGCCGCCGGAGTTGTATACCGGCCTTGGTTTCTTCGACCGGCGCGTCCTGGCAATCGAGGCGATCCTCATAGAAAAAGGTGTCCTCACCCGCGCCGAGATCGAGACCGAAGTCGAGCGCGATGCATCAAACGGGACGGTCACGGATGCTTGATTCCGGCACGACAGCAAAAGGACGATTCCGGGACGGCGAGCAGGTCCTTGTTGCCGATCGTCAGCGCGCCGGTCATGTTCGGACACCAAGTTATATTCGGGGCCGGACTGTCACGGTGGTGTCGACCTTCGGCCCCTGTCCGGATGCTGAAGCCCGCGCTTACGGCCGCCTGTCCGGGCCGGGTAAATTGATCTGCCTCGTTCGTATTCGCCAGGCCGATCTATGGCCGGACTACCCCGTTCCGGCGGATAACTTGTATCTCGAGATCTACGAGGATTGGCTCGATCCCGTGTGAAGGAGCAGTGCCCATGGTGTCCAAATCGTCTTCATCCGATCCGGATCATGGCCATCATAGCCACGACCATGATCACGACCATGCGCCGATCGCGTTGGACGAGGGCCCGCCAAGCCCCTATCAGCGTCGCCAACAGGCCCTGGAACGGCTTTTGATCGAAAAAGGCATTCTGACCGCCAACGACATCCGCCGCCAAATGGAATTGGCGGAAAGTGCCGGGCCGCACCAGGGGGCTCGGCTGGTAGCGCGGGCGTGGGTGGATGATGCGTTTCGTCGGCGGTTGCTCGACGACGGCCGCGCGGCCGCGACGGAATTGGGGCTGACGGTGACCGAAGCCAGACTGACGGTGGTGGAGAACACGCCAACCCGTCACAACGTGATCGTCTGCACCTTGTGTTCTTGCTATCCACGGTCGCTTTTGGGACAGCCGCCGTCCTGGTATGTCTCCAAACAGTATCGTGCGCGCACCGTGCGGGATCCGCGCGGTGTCATCGCGGAATTCGGGCTTGTCCTGCCGGAAGAAACCGAGCTGCGTGTTCATGACAGCACAGCGGAATTGCGGTACCTCGTTCTCCCAATGCGGCCGGACGGAACCGATGGCTGGACGGAAAGCGCCTTGGCCGAACTCGTGGGGCGAGACTGCCTGATCGGCACGGCGGTTCCGCACGTCGGGGCCTAGCCCTTAACCCAGACCCACCGCCGCCAGCAGCAATCCGCCTTCCAAAAAGGCCGCTGACCGGGGTTTGCTTTCGCGGTTCGAGCCAAGCGTCGGTCGGCACCCAGCGAGGCCTTTCAGCCCTATACGCTTTCCAGTTTGTGGTGCTTCAAGAGATTGACCAGCAGGTCCATGCTGCGGCGGCGATGGCTTTGATGGATTGTCTCGGCGCGGTCGGGATCTTGTGCGCTGATGGCGTCGACCAGGGCTATGTGATCTTCGTTGGATTTACTTGGAAAGGGGCGGAGTCTCAAGGTCACATTGCGCGCCCGGCGTGCCTGGTCGAGCAGGGTCTTTCCGATTTGAATCAATCGCCGGTTGCCCGACGCGCAAATCAACTCGGCGTGGAAGCGCTCGTCGGCATCGGCCCAGCGCATCAGGTCGTTATCGTCCAGCGCGGCGGCCATGTCATCGACCGCGCTACGCAGCCGTTTGATTTGTCGGGCATCCGCGCCGCGCTCGGCAATGAGGCGCGCGGCCGTCGTCTCAAGGCTCGTCAGGATCTCGTAGATTTCGCGCATGTCTTCCGGCGACACCGGCAGGACCCGCATGCCGCGTCTGGGCCGTACCTCTACCAGGCCGTCGTTCTCCAGCCGCCGCAGGGCCTCGCGCACGGGCGTCCGGCTGACATTGAGCATTTGAGAAACCTCCGATTCCAAGAGTTGGAGGCCCGGCGGGAATTCGTTGTCGAGAATGCGGCGGCGCAATTCGCCGTAGACGTAGTCAGTATGAGAGACACCGCCACGTGTCCGCCGCGCGGCTGCTATGGTTCCGCCCGTCTGCGATGGCGCGGCGTCATTGGCCACGGCGCGCATGACCCGCGGCGCCGCGGTGAGGCAATCGGCGCATATCAGGTTCCCCTGGTCTCGGTGGTTGTGTTGGTAGTCGACTGCATGGGCGTCTCTGGACAGATGCGGCAGCCCTGATCATGCGACTGATAGACTGCCGCCTCCAGACGGAGATTGGTCAGATAGGCGGCGCCGTCATTTTCCAGTTCCCTGCCATGGAGCAGATGGTCGACGACATGGCTTTGTAAAGCGTGGCAACAATCGCCAGCGAATCCGCGATCCTCCCACGCATAGGCGATCTCCCGCCAATCGGTGTTGCCCATCTGGCGGAAATGCAGGCCGGCATCGCCATCCAGCATCAGGACACCGTCTTCGCCCTCGATGATGAACTCCCCCATTGTTAACCTTTTATTCTTTCCCGGATGATCGATCAGTCGGTTCCCGTCAAATACGGCTGACATGTCGCTGTCAAACTCCATTATTACATATCCGGCATCCTCCCCCGCAATATGCGGGTTCAGGCGACGGAGCCGGGCGGTAACCCCGCGCGCCTCGCCGAACAGATATCGGAAGGTGTCGATCAGATGGATGCCGGTTTCGCGAATCAGGAAACGCGGCATATCCCGGAAATATGGCTGCCGGGCGAGATAGGCGTCGGCCCCCTGGCCATCGCCCGGACGCAACCGGAACAACGCCGATATCGGTTTGCCGATCAGTCCGCGGTCGATCTGGCGGCGGATTTCGCGATACCAGGGCTGGAAACGGAAATTCTCGTGGACGACAAGCCGAATACCCGCCCGCCCCGCCATATCCACGGCCTTTTGCGCCGTATCGAGGTCGGGCAGAAAGGGCTTCTGACAGATCGCGTGGACACCGCGCCGGCATGCGGCCTCGATCGCCTCAAGCTGCGCTGCGGGCGGCAGGATGATGTCGAGCAAATCCGGCTTGACGGCGTCGAGCATCGTGGCCAAGTCGGTGAAGGTTTCCTCTGCGCCATAGGTTTTTGCTATCTCTTCGGCCGCGGCCCCGCTGCGGTTGCAGACCGCAATCAAATCGGCATCTTCGATTCGCTGCCATCCGTCATAGTGGAACTGGCTGAAATAGCCCGCGCCGACGCCGGCGACGCGCAGTTTGTTCGCCATTTGCTGTCGCTCCCCAATTTCTGTCGCCAACACGGGTGCCGGAACCTGCTTCAGACCCGCTTGCCGAGTTCCTGTTCGATGGCGTTGCCGATCGCCTGCGTTCCATCGCTGCCGCCCAGATCGGCCGGTGTGACGCGTTGGTCCCCATAAACGGCGTCGACGCTGTCGCTAATGGCCTGGGCGACGGCCTCAAGCCGGGGCAGGCCGTGGCGGTGTCCGAGCCAGTCCAGCATCATGGCGCCCGACAGGATCATGGCCGTCGGGTTGGCGACGCCGTGACCGACGATGTCCGGCGCGCTGCCGTGGCAGGGTTGGAACACGGCGTGGCGTTCACCGATATCGGCGGACGGGGCGAATCCCAACCCTCCGATGAGCGCCGCGCCCAGGTCCGACAGAATGTCGCCGAACAGGTTTTCGGTGACCAGCACATCGAAATCCCATGGGCGCTTAACGAGATTAAGCGCCGTGGCGTCGACATAGGCGGCTTCGGCTTCGATATCGGGGTGCCGCTCGGCAACCTCGTGGAAGATTTTCCGGAAGAACGCCATCGACGAAAAGACATTGGCCTTGTCGACGCAGGTAACCCGGCCGGGGAAGCCCTCATTCCGGCGCTTGCGGGCCAGTGCGAACGCGAATTCGAACAGTTTTTCCGATGTGGCGCGGGTGACGACGCCGGTATCGTAAGCTGTCTGGTCATTCTCGATCCGGCCGGTCTTCCGGGCCGCGAAGAACCCTTCGGTCGATTCGCGAATGAGAACGAAGTCGATCTTGTCATTGCGCGGATCGCGGAGCACCGCCGGGCCGCCAGGGATCGTGCGGACGGGCCGCACGCCGCAAGTCAGCGCCAAGTCATCGCGCAGATCAAGCTGAGGACCTATTTCCGTGCCGTCCGGATAACGGACCGATGGCAGGCCCATCGCCCCCAGCAGGATGGCGTCTGCGGCACGGCACCGCGCGCGGGCTTCGTCGGGAAACGCGTCGCCTGTGCGCTGATAAAGCGCCGCGCCTGCCTCGATTTCCTCAAAAGCCAGCGTGACCTCCGCCGCCTCGGCCGCCTTGGTGATCAGGCGGGTGCAGATCGGCATGACTTCATGGCCAATGCCGTCACCCGGCAGTACCGCAATTTCGAATGTGGTTTCACTTTTACCAGTCACGGTCATTCTCCAGGGTTCGGGAATTGATATCGCCAATGCGTCGGTGGCCGGCCCGCTATCGGCGATCTGAAACCCAACAGCCGGTCGCCCAGAAGGTTGCCCATCCACACGGTTTTCAGATCGGGGCCGCCGAATGCCAAACTCGACACATTGTGCAAGAAACGCCCGCCGCTGCTGTCCAGATGCGGCCGCCCGATCTCGCCGCGCTCATATGCTGTCTCGACCCATGCCAGATGGTCGGGGGCGCAATCCTCAAGCAATGTTGTCCGCTCTCCATTCGGGTCAATCCGGATCACGCGATTGCTGACGATGCTGGTGATCCACAGCCCGCCTTTGGCGTCGATCGTGAGACCGTCGGGAAAATCGCCCATGCCGAATGTCGCCACCGTTTCACGGGGCCCAAGACGCGGCCCTTCCCGTATGGCGAACCGCGACAGGCGCCGTTGAAACGTCTCGTTCAGGTAGAGCCAAGATCCATCGGGCGAGACCGCGCATTCATTGGCGTAGCCCAGTTGATCGGCGACGATGCGGGCTTGCCCGTCGGCGACGACGGCAATGAAGCCGTCGGTTATGTCGGCGCGATAGGCCTTTGCGCGCGGTGTTTGGCATGTCGACACCGTTATCCACAGGCGTTCAGGGATGCCGGGCCCCGGCACGTCGCGCAACACGAAATTGGTCGGCGGCAACGCGCGGCCATCGATTTCGGTCACGATGGGATGTGTCGCGCCGTCGGCGGTCAAGCGGTATACGCCGCCGGTTTCCTCGCCGAGATGGGCGACGAGGCATGCGCCGCTGGGCTCCAGGGCGATGCCGTTGGGGCGCAGGTCGCGATCGCGCGCCGACACGCGGCCGACCCCGCCATCCGGATCGATGATGGCCACACCGCCGCGTCCCGACCAGTCGGGGACGACCGCCCGGCCGTCGGCCAGACACAGCACGCATTCGGGCCGTCTAAGGCCATTGCCGAATTCCAAAAGATCGGCCGGGTTTATGCTCCCGCGCATGAAATCCTCGTCCAAAGAGCTGGCGGCGGCGCGTCAACGAATGATGTCTGCGCCCCGAGTCCGCTTTAATGTATACGGTAATTCGATGAGGCGCTCGGTGCAATTCAAAATTGCTTTCAATTCCGGTGCTGCGTTGCAACGTAATATTACCGCAACGCCACACAACGAGAAATATATTATAAAATTTCGGCGCTTCGTCTCGAAATTCGGGCTTGATCGACTACCAGTGTATCTATACAATGGATACATTAATCGAGGTCCGGAGACTGAACCCCGGCCAGCTGCGCGACGGCGCGCATATGAGGAGGAGCAGATGGGACCGATAGGAGTGATCGGGCTAGGCAATATGGGCGGCGGGATCGCGGCGACGCTGCTTGATCGTGGCTGGGCGGTCGTGGCTTTCGATCTTGATCCGGCGCGGGTGGCGGCGGCCGAGGCGCTCGGCGCAAAGCCGGCGGCGGATTGTGCCGCCCTGGCTGCCGAATGCGAGGCCGTCATGACCTTTCTGCCCATGGCCCCCAGCCAGCCGGTGCTTGAGCAGACCGTGTTGGGCGACGGCGGTCTGATTGAGCATCTGCGTCCGGGCGCCTGCGTCATAGATTGCGGCAATACCTCGCCCACGCTGACCCGGACCCTTGGCGCCGGCTTGGCTGAACGAGGCTTGGATTTCATCGACGCGCCGATCAGCGGGGGGCCGCAAGGCGCTCAGGCGGGTACCGCCACTGCGATGGTCGGAGGCAAGGATGCCGTCGTGGACAAATGGCGCCCCCTGCTTGAAGCAATAGGTGCGCGATATCAGCATTTCGGCGGCATTGGCGCCGGGCAGATGGCCAAGCTCTGTAACAATATCCTGGTCGCGGCCAACCTTGCCGCCTTGTCCGAGGTGCTTGTTTTCGCCGAACGCAATGATATCGACATCGCGAAGCTGGTTGAAATGATCAGCGAGTCGGCGGGCGGTAGTTGGGTGCTGGACAATTATGGCCGCGAGATCATCGCCCGTGAGGGCCGCGAGGAGGAGGTCGGGCCGAGGCTTGAGTATAGCCGCGATCGACAGCTCTTCTGGGCCCTGGAAATGGCCGACCGTCAGGACATCCCGTTGTCGATGACAGGACAGGCACACAAGCAGTTCATGATGGCGCGCGGCCTGAACAAGCGCGGCTCATGCGAGCCGATCGTCGAGATGCTCGAAGACATGACCGGCGCCGACGTTGTTGCCGCCAAGAAAGCTTGATCCAGACCGCACCATCCGCATGGGCGTCGCATGGCGCTCAAATCCGGAGAAAAAGACATGTTGCTCAGAAAAGTCGTTCGCGAAAAAATCGACGAATACTTCAATTCGCCACACTGGGTTGAGTCGCTTGCGACCATGGAGCGGGGCCGCAACGATGTGCGCCATGCGCATGTCTACTGCGACAGCGCGCTCCATCCAACGAGTGTCCGCAGTATTATTGCGGAGTATTTCCAGCAGCGCGGCCAGCCAGTCGAGCGGAAGATCGGGATATTGTCCCATGGCCGGGGCTCGGCCAATGTCTATTACATCCAGCCGCCCGGAATTTGCCATTTCGAGGTCTTCCTGCGCTACAACCCCGATGTTGTGCTTGAGCCGATGCCTGCGGCCGCGTCGCGCGGTGGCAGTCAGTTCGATTATTGGGACAAAGCCTTTATGTCCCGATATTACCAGAATTTCGACTTCAAACCGATGAATGCGGCCGAGCGGTCCGAGGTCGAGGCCTATTTCCAAAGCGATGCCTGGAAGCAAATCTACGGCGTCATGGCGTTTGAGAACGAGCGCTCGGTGCACAGCCATTGCATTGTCGAAACCAGCCTGCACCCCGAAGAAATCTTGCCCCTGGGCCAAAAGGCCCTGGAGGCGCGAGGGTGGGAGGTCGATCGCGGCGTGTCCGTGGTCTTCGGCGTCAACGGGCTGGATCAGGGCAAGATCACCTATTTGCTGCGCAAACCCGAGATCGTTCTAGAGCTTGAGTGGGAACACAACCCCGACGTGGTCATCAAGCCTGCCGTCAAGTCATTGGCGCGGATCACAACCACCGACATGGTTGAGCGCGACCTGCAGGGCATCGACTACATTGAACTCAACGCCGACGACATCGCATGGTTCGGCGCCCGGCAGGCCGCGGCACGATCGGGTTGACGATTGCGCCGGGCGTCGTGTTGGCCCGGACCACTTTTTCTGCGGGCTTTGGGGCGGTCGGTGGGCGCCCTGCGAAACGAAAGCGGGCGACGCCTTCTGCATGCAATACTTCGTAATGATGACACCAATGAAGAAAAACAAAATTACCTAATCTGAAGATACATCAACAGTTCACAAATGGTGGGAGGAGCAAACCATGTCGATACATTCAGTTTCCCGGATTCGGAAGGCCAGTGTTGGCGCGGTCGCCAGTGCGGCATTTGCGCTGGCCATGGGATTTGGCGCGGCAGCGCAGGCCGACACCATTTCGGCGACGCTGGTCTGGACAGGGGGCGGCGCTGGCCCCTATCAGGAGCCGGCGATGGAGGCGTTCATTCGCCATGTGGAAACTGCCACCGGCGGGGAAATACAGATTGAATCCAACACGATCGAGGCGCTGGGCGGCGATGACCGCAATCTGATCGACCAGGTGCGTCTCGGCGAGGTGGAGATCACGCTCTATGCGTCGACCGGCGGGCTTTCGGGCGTCTTCCCTGACGTGCAGCTCTGGAACTGGCCGTTCATGTTCCCCAACCGGATCGTCGCCTGGACTTTGTTCCAGGACCCGGAATACCGCGCGGCGGTGGATCGGCAAATGCAAGAGGCTTCGGGCGGCGACCTGCGTTGGCTCGGTGCCGCTGAGAACTCGATCCGTAACCTTTACAGCACCCATGGCCCGATCCGGACGCCGTCGGATCTTGCTGAATTCGGCACGAAGATCCGAACCATGCAGGTGCCCATGCACCAGGAAATCTTCGCTGCGATGGGTGCCGGGGCGGTTGTCGCCCTGCCTGCGGCTGAACGCTACACGGCCAAGCAGACGGGCATGATCGACGCGACCGAAGGTGGCCTGATGTCCGCTTGGAACGCTGGCCTGCTTGAGGTTTCGGATTATGTGACGCTGACCGGCCATATGTATGATTTCCACCATTACGTCGCCAACGGCCCATGGTTCGAAGGCCTGTCGGACGAGCATCAGGGGGTCATCCGGGACGCCGCGATCATCGCCAGCCGCGTGCAGAACGTCCATGCGCTGGAAACGGATAGCGAAGCGCTCGAACTCATCCGCGATGACGGCAACACGATTTATGAACCGACCGCCGATGAGATCCGGCAATGGCAGGAGGCCGCCGAGCCGATCGCCCAGCGGTATATCGAAGAAATGGTCGACGGCGAGTTCATCGATATAACCCGCAGTAAGATCGACCAAATCGTCGAGGCCTACCAGAACGAATGGTAAGGCTGAGGCCCGCGAAAGGCTGAACTTCCGGCGACTCCGCTGACCAAGCACAGCGGGGTCGCCCCTTGACGGTCGCTGTTGCGGAGGCGTGTGTGTTTCTCGTTATTGTCGTCGGAATACTTCTCGGACTTATCATCTTGGGGTCGCCGATATTCCTTGCGATGGCGACGGCAAGTCTATTCCACTACTTCGATCATGCACGTGAATCCGCGCTTCACATTCTGTTTCAGCAATTTTTCTCTGGCATCCAGTCGTTCACGTTTCTTGCCATACCCATGTTTCTTTTGGCCGGGAATCTGATGACGGCTGGCGGGCTGACCGACCGTCTGATCGGGCTGGCTCGTTGCCTGATCGGCCATGTACGCGGTGGCCTGGGCCAGGTTAATGTTTTGTCCAGTGTCTTCTTCGGCGGCATTTCGGGATCCGCTCATGCCGATGTCGCTGCGATGGGCAGTATCTTCATCCCGGCTATGAAGAAAGAAGGGTATCCGGCCGGGTTTGCTGGTGCGTTGACGGCCGTTTCCGGGACTCTCGCGCCAATGATTCCGCCGTCGATCATCCTGATCATTTACGGCGCAACCTTTGGCGTTTCCATCGGTGCCCTGTTCGCCGCCGGTCTTAGTGTGGCGCTGGTGATTGCCGTCTTGTATTCGACCATGGCCTATGTTCTGAGTCGGCGCTATAATGTTCCCTCCCATCATCGGGCGACATGGGGCGAGACTTGGCAGGCGGTCAAGAGCGCCGCTCCCCCCCTGGCTATGCCGGTTGTCGTTGTGGGCGGTTTGCTGGGCGGTATGTTTTCTCCGACCGAGGCCGGGTCGATCGCGGCTGCCTACGCCCTGTTTTTGACGGTCGTATGCTACCGCTCGTTAACGGCCAAAGACCTTTGGCATGTCCTGCTGCGTACGGCTCTGACGACCGCCGCGATTATCGTGATCGTCGGCGCCGCCTTGATGATCACCTATGCAATGGCCCAGCGCCAAATTCCAATGCACACAATGGGTTTTCTGATCGGGATTACAGAAAATCCGTACCTGCTGGTCAGCCTGATCATCGTGACACTGATTCTTCTCGGCTTGTTCATTGACCGAACATCCAGCGTTTTGATGACGGGTGCGATCATCATCCCCGTTCTTACTCTTCATGCCGAGTTTAGTGACGTCCACACTGCGATGATTATCGTGATGGCATTGGGTATCGGGCATCTGACGCCGCCAATCGGCGGAACCCTTTTGACCACATCTCTGGTCGGTAATGTTTCGGTGTGGGAAATTACGAAATATATCTGGCCGTATATAATTCTTGAAATAGCAATAACCATGCTGATTGTTTTCGTCCCGGCGATTAGTGAAACCTTGCCAAGAATGATGGGCTTCGGAGGACTTTAGGGGAATTTTTGTCCGAATTGACGTTGATGAGGAAAAAATGTCAAATTCAAATAGTGTGATTGTGAGTTTTGGGAACTTCATCAATGAAATTACGTACAAGGTTGATTTAGGCCTGCGTATACTGATGGGAGTATTGCTGTCGCTGATTTTTCTCCAGCTCGTCGCGCAGGTTATACTTCGCTATTTCATCCGTATTCCTCTGTCATGGATAGAAGAATTAACGGCATTCATGTTAGC
>LFIK01000818.1_pt1 | contig 23729 bp, 25 predicted proteins | sample 643401 | NCBI WGS metagenome assembly LFIK01 (sample SAMN03777447, study PRJNA286221) | soda lake metagenome | biome: soda lake; feature: Kulunda steppe; material: water; isolation source: sample T5-Br brine of Lake Tanatar-5 | place: Russia: Kulunda steppe | collected 2010-07
CTCTCTCTCTCTCTCTCTCTCTCTCTCTCTCTCTCTCTCTCTCTCTCTCTCTCTCTCTCTCTCTCTCCCTCTCTCCACCAAGCATGTTGTGAAAGAGCGACGCATGCTGGCAGGACTGGTGCTGCATGGCATGCAAGCTTGCAAGCTCAGTGTGCACAGCATGTTGTGCAAGTGGCCCTGAGCTGCATGGCCTGGAGGTTGTTCATCAAGTACCTGTGCACCAGCATGCACCTTCACTATGTGCACTCACTTGCATTTTTGCATCTGCAACCCCATTTGATTTTTTTGCATTACTTGTGTCCACGGATGACATTCTCAGGTCTTGCTGACCATTACTATCATTCTTCCCTTATTCACGTACGTATTTCATGCTTGACCCATTAGACGCTTTGGCCTGGCCTGTTTGAGCGACACGGGGCCAGCCTGGGCACCAATTTCGACCTGACTACCCTTGCGCACATCACAGACGGGTACACCAGCGGCGCTATAGACATGGTAGGTTCAAAGCAGCACCCAGTTATGAGGATTCAGAGGTAGAGCTCTCTTTGATGTTGGCCAGAGGGCACAAGAGGAGGATCACCTCAAAGCTAACAGCAAAATTGTGCTCATTTGCTTTGGGTCTGTGCATACTCCTAGAAATATTGCTTGAGGCAGTAGCCATCCACCCCTGTGGCCATAGCCTTGTCCACAACATAGTTCTGTTTAAGAATGGAGCATCATTTACAAGGCACCCATCAGGATAAAAGGTGTTTTTGAATCCATGACGTATGTCACATGTTTGTGAAACGTGTTCAGTTCATTTAAGAGACATGGGTCTTCTTCCTTATTACATGTATGCTCATCATGTAACTTTTTGTGCTGGCAGCTCAGTACAAGGAGATGCAGGACTTAGTGCCAGCATTATTCTCTGTTTGCCATGGTAGAACCCTCAGCCTGGCTGCAATATGGGATTTTTGCTGAACTTGTTCTTGGTTGTGTAAGGGAATATCAGCCCTGGGCTTTCCTACTTGCAAATATACCAGTAGCAGTCTTATGTCTCTCGTATCCACCTAGTCATGACTTGTATTCACCTATACATGCATACTTTGTGGTACGGTGCATGCACCACCTCTGAACATTTATCAATTTATAGCGTCGCTGTATCTTGTATAGCATTGTACGCACCATGCTTTATGTGCCACAAGGTCCGTATGCACACCTCTGAACATTTATCAATTTATAACGTTGCTGCATCTTTGTAGTGCATTGTACGCACCACGCTTAATGTGCCACTAGGATCATACAGGGTTTTGTGCATAACCTTGCAGGTTGTGCGCAGCATGCTGACACGGAGACGACTGGATCGCTTCAAAGCAGGAGAGAGGATTGGTCTGCCAGAGATCCTCCAATGGCTCTGCAAGGTGCGATGGGATAAAAGCAGCTAGGGATGTGGCGTTTGTTCAAAAGAGACGATCTGCTCTGACGTTGTTCATTGGGATATCCTGCCATATTCATGTTATAAACAGCAATAGGTTCTGTCTCCTCAGGACACGCAGGTGTTTGCAAAAGGATTCTAGGTCTTTGCTGTGACTCTGCATGGCCTTGCTTCGCTTCAACATTTTGAAGTAAATGCACACACTTCCTAATACCAGAGCACCTATAGATACACAGCAACAGCATGCGTTCTGTACAGCGACTGGTGGTGCTCAGCAAGCAACAGCACGTACGAAGACACAAACGTGCACGCACGTAGAAAAGAAAAGAAAAACTACGCAAGCAGTAAAAAGCTCCTCACGTCAATCAAGGAAAAGGGGCCACTTGGGAAGAAAAGCCCCTTCACCAGAAAAGAAAAGGGGGGTCAGTGAGGATCAGGAGGGTTGCGAGCAGACAAGCTAGCAGACCTCTCCTGATTGATTTGAAGGTGGGGAGAGTGCTCAAGAGAACGTCTGGTCTGAATAAGCTTATGAGCATACTAGATACTGCACTCATGGATTTGCTTATGCAATCCTGGCATGCACTTTGTGACGCAGGTGGACACACTGAGCAAGGAACAGGACGAGAATTTGCGCAAGTGGCAGGACAAGACACCTGCCATGGCTACAATTAAGGGCACAGCCAAAACCAAGGCAAAGAAGAGTGATAAGAAGGTTGACAAGAAGAAGAAGTAGGCCGGCAATGACGTGCACTGACCATCCTCTTGCAATGTCGACCCAAGGCCAGGGCACAGGCAGGCAGCTTCCTCACCGCCAATGGTGTGCTTATCTTGTTGAGCAGTTGCAAGCCATAGTCTTCTTCAACAGCTGCTCATTGTTGTACATGCTGATTGGGTGCTTCCTTGATTGTTTAGTAATTCTTTCATGTAGCACAAGGTTTGGTGTTTAAGCTAGGTACTTGTATGGCAACAGCTTAGGCATAAGGGCTGCATGATGCAAGCTGCAGTATACTTCATCATGATTGCCACGTAGTTAGACCATTATTTTGGAGTACATGAGCCATTTCCCCCTGCTTTCCGTGTCATCTGCAAAGTCCAGCAAAAGGAGATACAGCTGTGCAATTACAGGCAAGGTCCTCTTAAGGTCGTTCACCGTCTCTTTTGGGGGACTGGCTGACTGTGATACCTCACAGGTGACCTATAAACCTGTGGGGGACAGACTGATAGGCAAGGTAATACCTAAGCACACCTTTCCAACGTAGGTAAGGGATGTTAAGCAGTACCTTAGGCTAAAAGAAAGAGAGGGAAATACGCAGGCTATAGGCTGCTATACGAGGGCATCTTGGCCTACAAATTACAAGTTAGGGTTAAGGACACCTGGATGTTAAGCTGCCGACCAACCACTGACTGTTTTGAGGCTGGTCTTCGGCAGCCAATAAGTAATCCATGGTGTCTGAGATGTAAAAGCAAGATTTGTCTTTGCCTCTTTTATCCAACATAACCGATTAACTTTTGGCTAGTAAGCACCAGCCACAAAACAAGAAAGTAGGGTGCAATGTTCGCGTTCGGCGCCTTAGCAGCTTGCTCGGGCTTGCTGCGCTCGCTTGCCTGTTTAACTCAAGGTATCTTGTAACCAAACGGCCAGGCTGGTGATAAGCCTTAACTTGTAATTCGAAGGTGCATCTTGTACCTTTGAAGCAAAGCCTTATCTTTGTGACCCTCGCTTTGTTTATGAGAAGCACAAGTGTTCCTGACAAGTGACAAGTGTTCCTGTGCTGCTGTTCAAAATGAGGTGCATGTTCTTTTTCACTGTCAAGACTTGTTTGTGTGCTCTCTCAGAAGAAAGTAGTCTTTCCTTTTCCTCCCTTTCTGCCAATCCTTTTGTATGGAGGCCTATTATATTCCACATGCCTTGCCTTGTCAGACTGTCTTTGATTTCCTTTCTCAACGGCACAATAGACTCTGCCATTTCATTTCGGAGCTTATGGACAATTTTTTGGCTGGCGAAGACCAGCAAAAAACCAATCAGCCTAACGACCTGGCTGGCGGTTGACCCTAATCATTAGGGAAGATGATCTTGTAATCTTATGAGAAGCACTGACGATAGTATCGTATTTAACGATAGTACTACCTTAAGTTCCAGTGTAATACACATAATTTAATTTGGAGCTACAAGCACTGTGTTGACAGAGGTGGTCACTCATGTAGTCACAGGAAGTTTCTGACTCATGTTCTCCCTCATATAGTCACAGACGGTTCCCAGCTTCAAAGCGCTTTCAGCAGAAATTCAGTGTGGAGGGGCCTTGGCTCCAGGTTAGGTTTGTTAAGTGAGCTGAAAGCAAGGGCTTTTGCCAGTCTGCCCATTTACTGGAGCTGCCCCCGATTTGTCATTGATATCTGTCTGAAGGCTTGGCCAGTAGTCATCATGTAAACTGGTCCAGGCTTAAAAAGGCTGAAGGAGTGGGCCTCAGATCAAACAAAAACTGGGTGTTCCCAGCTGCAAAATGCCAAGGAAGGTCAGCTTTGGAAGATTCGATGCGAGAAAGAGAAAGTGACCTGGCAAGGAAAGCATGCGGGCTAAAACTATTGCCCTCACGCTGCAGGCTTTGCCTTGGCATTGCCCTTGGCAGTGCTGGCAGTGCTGGGCTTGATGTCCACGTACTTGCCGCTCTTATCCAGGGTCTGCAGCAGCAGGCAGGCAGCAAAATTGGTCACACGAGCAGCGGAAATGTCCGCAGGCAAAATCCCTCGGGCAGCACAACCATTGCTCCCAGCACAGCGCAGGAACAGCACATATAGCAGCAGCTTTTTTACCGCTGTTTTAAGCCATTTAAGCCATTCAACAAAGGCTCCATCACAAGCACTCAGTGGGACAGCCGCAAGAGCGGCAGTGGTACAGCCATGAGGGTGGCAGTGGGGCAAGGGCGGCTCAACATCCATACACTACAGCCTGCTAGCATGACAGCCAAGCAGCGCTTGGTGATCCAAATTGCAAATTTTAGGGTAGTGGGACCTAGCGACTCTCAATTTACACCGCATTAGTGTGAGTGTGTGTGAGTCAATCTACACCGCATGGATTTGAAGCATGCAATGGGAATTCAACGTGATCATGCTGAAAGCATAAAGGAGAAATGCACACAGGCTGCGCTCGCAGCAGTCCAGCCCAATTACATACCTTGCGGAAAGGAATGAAATCGATGCCCAGCATGAAAGGCTTTAATTGCTCCGGAACACGCACGCCTTCAGGCGTCTGCATGCATTGCCAAAAATTCAAGAGGATAAGAGTGCCGCTAGGAGCCAGCAAGGAAGTACTCTGTTTGACGTGAGGAAGTAAGTACTACAAAATTATTGCCTTTGTGTGAAAACCAAGTAATTCAATGTTCAACTCTTTCCTTATTGAATTCATTAAGCAAGAGCAGCAAATATGAATAAAGAGCGAGTTGCCGACCTCTTGCCGACAGCAGACATTTACGCACAAGCACACGAGCGTGTGCGCAAACACATTTGTATGCACACACAACACACACATACACACACACCAGCCATCATCCATATTTTTACCAGGGTCCCCCAACAATCAGGCCTCCGGGGTGCAACAAAACGGCCAAACTTTATCAAAAGCATAGCATCGACCCTCACAGGGGTGCAAGCACTCCATGACAGGCAGCCCTCAGTCATTTCTTGGCCCTGGTGCAAGAAGGCATGCCTCCACATGAGGACACTCACCTGGACGCTTGACATGTACAGGCTGTCGAGAAATGCCCCCCCCCCTCCCTGCCTCAACCCTGTGCTTTTGGCCACACACCCATCCAATGGCCAAACACCCATCCAATGGCCACACCTCACGCGCGCTTGTCCAGGCTGAAAGTCATGTTCACACGGGCCAGCATGTTCACACGGGCAAGCATGTTCACATGGGCATCTGTGCTACAACCACCCATGCACACATCAACTCTGCTAGCTTTACAAACACACTTTTGGCCACGCCCCCCTGTAACTCGCCGTGAGTACTGGGCTGCGCCCTGCACCCCATCTCGCTGTCAGCACTGTGCTGCACCGCGCACCACACCCACCTCCCTCAACTAAAAACACCCTGCCCGCAGCGTCCGCGCCTCCTAAGTGCAGCACAGCAGCCGCACCGTGGCCGTCTGCACGCCAAACACCCTTTTGCTCACGGCACAACTCCGCACTTGCGCGCGCCCTCGCCCTGCCATGCACCCCACACCCCAAACATCGCTTAGGCATCCTGTTGTACACATCACAAACAACCCTGTCTCTCTCGCTGGTGCCCTATTGCAAGCCCCACACACTGCCGGCCCTGCCGCACCTGGTAGTTCTCCAGAAGGCAGCACAGCGTGCGCTCTGTGGCCGTGAGCGTGCTGTTCAGCATGTGTACGTGTGCCTTCTCCTTGGCCTCCCCGGGGGTCTTAGGCGTCCGCATGCGGATGTCTAGCCGCCGAGCCTGCAAGGCCCAGCGTATGGGGCACACATGCTCAATCAAGGATCATTTGGGGGTCGACCACCGCAGACCACAGGCCACGAAGCTGATCGGTCTGGGGCTGGCACATGGCAGCAAACAGCAACCCATGCTGTCTCTTTGTGCCAAAGGGGTGCACAACACACGCGAGCATGGCGCCTTCTGGACGAGCTTTGAACAGGATATGCTGCCTGCAAGCATCTCCTGCATGGGCTGCAAGCATCTGCATGGGCTGCAAGCATCTCCTGCATGGGCTGCAAGCAGGTGCCAGGGCATATGCGCACAGATCCTGCATGGTCCGCGAGCTCTGGAGCTGTGGGGCGCACAAGCTGCCGGGCAAAAGCACCATCTGCTGCTCAAGCGCCCCAAGCTGAAGCCGCGGGCTACAGGGGCCATTCCATACATGCACATGCAAGATCCCCAATGCCTGTAGCCTTGTTAACTTGCAGCACACTCACTTGCCCAGCTCACAGACCTCAGGGTTAGGGCCACCCCACAGAAACCTGATCTCACAGACACCTGACCTCACAGACGCCTTACTGAAACCTGAATACATGGACACCTGGCCTCAATAGGTACATAATGGAAGCCTGACCTCTCTGGCTCAGGTCCACCCCACTGACAGCATCAGAGCTGCGCAGGGCACACAATGCAGGCGGGCATGCTTGCTCAGCAGGCCTGCACTCCCGCAAGCAAATGTTCATGACATACACACTCCCGCACGCGCACACGCACGAGTCCATGCACACACATGCATGCACACGCACGCACGCACGCACACACACACACACCTGGTAGTCGGTGCAGTTCGAGCAGGACACAAGCTCCCTGTACGTCTTGCTGGCGGGGAACCAGGCCTCCAGGTCGTACTTCTTGGAGGCCGCGTTGTTGAGCTCCCCACTCACAATGTTCACCACGCGGTACGGCACGCCCAGCGCCTGGGCATGCAGCAAGCACGCATCACAGCAAAAGCCTAGGAGCCTGGAACTTCCTGCATGGATGGCCTGTGCCGCGCTTCAGGGCGTTAAAGGGGGGGACACAGAGCTGGACAGCGTGGCGCTGCCTGCAAGCCTGCTTCTGGCGGTGTGCAAGCACAGCTATGCTGATGGCCGTGCGCCCGCAGTGCCGGTGCCCTCGAACCAAATGGCCGAGCGTAAACAATACAAGCCGGGATTGGGCTAATTGCCTGCTTTGGATTTGCAGTGCGCAGATGATTTGTTTAAGTTCGAAATATGCTGATTAATGCAATTGAACATTTGCCTGTGAGCTTTGAGAGGAGAGCGAGGAGGGGGGGGCACTAAGTGACGGCCAACTGACCCTCCCCCATGCCCCCCTGCCAACCCCCCTGATTCCACATACATACATTTGACCACAAAGCTCAAGACTGGAGGTAGTAGATGTGGGGTCACTCTGAGGTGTCACTCTGAGGTGCCACTCTGAGGTGTCACTCTGAGGTGTCACTCTGAGGTGCCACTCTGAGGTGTCACTCTGAGGTGCCACTCTGAGGTGCCACTCTGAGGTGCCACTCTGAGGTGCCACTCTGAGGTGTTACTCTGATTTGCCACTGTGGTGCCACTCTGAGGTGCCACTCTGAGGTGCCACTCTGAGGTGTCACTATGAGGTGCCACTCTGAGGTGTCACTCTGAGGTGCCACTCTGAGGGGTCACTCTGAGGTGCCGAACGAAGCAATACAGGTACATCACAGGGCCTGTTTTGGGGACGGTCTTCAAAATCCGCGAATTGATGTTTTAAAGGAGGGTGGATTATTTGGTAAAGTTTGATTCATGAATGTGTTTTGAAATGGGCGAACGACCAATCCCCTGTGCGTACGCTGCTCATGCCCTCCAATCAAATGGCCTTACACACGCAGTGCAAGTGCTGCCCATGCCCTCAAATTGAATGGCCGTGCGCACACAAGCTGCCCTTGTCTGCCTGCCTCTGGGCTTGCTCTATACGGAAGCCCTCGGGTTCCCATGGGGGATGTGTGTGTTTGCGCACGTAAAAGTAAGTGTGTGTGTGTGTGTGTGCGTGCGTGGACCAGGCAGCCTCCAATAGCGTTCACATTTGAAGCCATGGTGGGTGTCCAGCAAACTGCCTTGGGGATTGCCAGGCATCCCAAAGACCCCCCCTGCTAGTCTTTGAAGGGGTTCCTCAGGAGCGGGGCCTCCAGAGGGGCCACCCAGGAGGAGGGGTTGCTTGAGGAGGGGAGGGCGCCCCGCGTCCATGCAGGAGCAAACCTAAGGCTTGCTGAACACCACACTCACACCCTGTGCGTCCTGGTTTGGTGAGCCCACTCACAGATCGGCAAATATATGGTGTATGCACATTGTGCTTTTTTCAAGCACCCCCGCGCACCGTGTAGAAGCCCTCAGCGTTGCCCAGCATCTCCTCCATCGCATCCCAGCTGCTGCTACCCTCTGGGGAAGTGATGCAGAACTGCTCCACCTGTGGGCAGCAAGCAAGTGCATGCACTTGGCTGGGTGCATGTACTCGGCTGTAAGCAGCGTTTCACCCATTTCGCCCCAGCTGTTGTTATCCCCCTGTGGAGAACTTGCATAGCGGATCCACTTGCGAGTGATGAGTCACTCGCTGCCAAAGCTTTGCCCAAGAAGCTGAAAAAGGAGGAAAGATATCGATGTAGTGATGTGAGCAGTGAGCCTTGCCTTCTTGTGCTTTTCCAGCATGAAGACTTGCAGACAACAGCAGGGCATTCCTGGTAGAGTACCCTGTGTGACATCACGTCATGCCTAGCCAACTGTTGCGCATAACGATCAGGAATAATACTCCTGTGCCCCTGACTGTTCTTTGTAGACAGAGCATCTCCTGTGCGCCTGACTGTTTATTGTGGGCAGAGCAACTCCTGTGCGCCTGACTGTTTTTTGTGGACAGAGCAAAGGGCATTGAAGAGTGTTCACCTTCTCAAATTGGTGGATACGGAAGATGCCTAACGTGTCCCGACCATGGGAACCGACTTCCTTCCGGAAGCACGTCGAGTAGCCAATGTACCTGCCAAAGAGGAGTTCAGGCAAGAAGCATGACAATGGTGTTATGGGTTATAGTAAGCGAGCAGAGTGGATTCTTGAGCACACAAAGCGTTTAAGTATGTAAACTAATGAACACACGTAAGCAAGCATGCGCACATGTTCGCAAAGTGTTTTGAGCTGGGCACTCAGGCTGATGCCTTGCAAAAGGAAAGGAGATGCCTGCGCCTGCGCCTGCTCAAGCTCAACACCACCATGCGTGCAAAAGGTGCAAGCTGGAAGGTCACACGAGGGCCAGATGTACAGTTGTGGTAGGTTCCTTGCCACAAACACTGTCGCCAGTACCTGAGGCAAAACACGGGCACTCCCTTGCACTGACTGCGTGCCTGGTCCCCAGTCAGCAAACGAGCACTTGCGCTCGCCTTGCCTCCTGCTGTGCTTTGCAAAAAACACACAGGTAAATGGCAGCCTGTGCTCCTATGTTCCTCCCACCATGCGCAGCCTCCCACTTGTAGCCCCACGTTCTTCTCCCACTATGTGCAGCCTCCCTCGAGTAGCCTCACACACTTCTCCCACATTGTGCAGTCAGCCTCACATGGTAGGGAGCTGATGCTGTTCGCACCATGTGCAGTCAGCCTCACATAGAAGGGATCTAAGTGGCTCAGCAAAACCGCGTCTGCACTCACTTGACAGGGAGCTCATGCTTCTCAAACCAGCCTTTCCGGTGCATGGCACACAAGGTTTGTTCACAGGTGGCTATCAGGTACTTGTCGTCGCCCTCCCCTGCAACACAGCCATACCAGGCAGCGCAGCATCGCGGGGCTACCAAGTGAAGAGTGCTTTTCCCTGCGGAGAAAACTCTACCCTCCCTTAATTCTGCGGAGAAACCCCTACCCTTAACTTTGGTCTGGGGCTGCAACCCGCAGCATTTAGCACGCCATTCCCGGATGATGGGTGCAAGCTCACTCACTTGTGTCACAGCTTGCAACCAGCTGCTTGGAGGGCAGGGTCAAGCGAACAAGCAATGGATACTCCTCTGAAGAAAGCTGTGGCTGGAAACTACCTTGTATCACTTTTAGCCATGGTGGCATGCAATAGCCATGGTGACATGCGATATCACCCTTAAAAACTTGCAACCTGATCTACAACGATACTCTTCATGCCTACTTTACAACGCCATGCTGCGCACAGATAAAGGCACCTGTGGATAGCTGCTCATGTCAACAAACCTGCAATGATTTGCCTGCATGAGAGCTGCGCATGGCAGGGCATATGCTTTGCCCTGCCTGCGAGGCACCTGCAGGTGAAAAAGTCCTAGTCGGCCCTGTGATCTGCACACGCTGGAAGTCGCACCTGTTACTTTGTACAGCTCCTCATCAAACTGGTCCAGCTGCGCGCACTCGGACATGATTTCCTGGCGCATGAAGAAAGGGGTGTGGACCGGGGAGAAGCCGCGGACATGGCCAAACTGGAGGGCGAAGGTGATGAGTGCCTGCGAGCAGCAAAGCGAGGCAACACACATGGTTGAGGTGCTGGGTGCCTGCAGGCAGCAGAGGGTCAAGGCAATGAGTGCCTGCCGGCAATTCTTTGAGGGCAAAGGCGATGAGTGCCTGCAAGCAGCATAGCGAGGCAACATGCAGGGTAGGCGTGCTGCGCCCCGGCAGCAGGCAAGGGAGATGAAGTGGAAACCATGAGGCGCTGCTGAGCCCCCTGTGCAAATAGAAGTAGAGCCATGGCGCGCAAGGACGTCCCCAAGCAGCACAGAAAAGCATAGGGGCCAGCGGCTCCTGTCGGCTGACAGCGCAGCAAGAAAGAGAAGAGCCGGCGCCGGCTCTTTGAATGGCTGGACTTGGCACAGCAGAACAGCTAAGGAAGAAACCAGCAAGCTGCGGGGGAAAGCAATAGGGACACTCAAAGCTGGTGCATATGCGCTTATGCTCCTAAACCACGCTTTGTGATGAGTCAAGGTGGCGGCGGTGCTAGCTATAGTTGTGGCGTTGGTCATGGCTATGGCAGCAGCAAAGAAACGACAAAGAAATGCGATGATGATGACAATGATAATGACAGAGACGATGGCTGTTGCTTGAGTGGGGCTTTGTAAGGCTCTGGCTTTGCTTGTTGCTGCTCACCTGGTTCAGCAGCACACCTGGTTCAGCACACCTGGTTCAGCACACCTGGTTCAGCAGCACACCTGGTTCAGCAGCACACCTGGTTCAGCACACCTGGTTCAGCAGCACACCTGGTTCAGCAGCACACCCTCTTTCTTCAGGTAGTAGCCACGGCCACCTGCCACAGCCGTTCCTGCCTCCAGGTCTACAATGTCCAGCATCTGCGACAGATGACAGCAGTCGGAGAGCAGTGAAAGGCATATATGGCACAGCATGCAGAGCTACACATGGCACAGCATGTGGAGGCGTACAAATAATAGTATGAGGAGGCGCATATGGCACAGCAAGCAGATCTTCACATGGCACAGCATGTGGAGGCACGCAGCTGCGCATGCTTGTGGTTTTTCCTTGGATTTTGAGCACCAGTGTTGGCCACACTATTGTAGTTTAGCAGAGCTCCTTTTTTTACATCATGGCATGGTTACCGCCTATTGAACCACACGCATACTTTTGCTGGAGGGACAGCACTTCACGGTTTTGCACGCACAGCAGGCAGGATCAGACTGATCCCAAACAACAAGCCCAGGATGATCTCAATGAGCCCTGACTGATCCCAATGAGCCCTGACTGATCTCAATGAGCCCTGACTGATCTCAATGAGCCCTGATTTATCCCAATGAGCCCTGACTGATCCCCATACGCTCATGCTTTCATGAGCCCTGCCCGCCTGGAAGAGCTCATGAGAGCATGAGCATGCAGGGATCAGCCTGAAACAACCCACACCACTCACACCACCAAATTAACTACCAAACTCGGGAACCCACGCTCTGACCATGCCTTCCGGACTTGGCTCCTCCCTCGTCAATGCCTCAACCTATGCCCTCGGAGCTGCAAAGAAGCTGATGGTCAGTCAGCAAAGCAGTCTGTTCGTATTAGCTTAAGGAGGTATGTACAGCTGGTAATTAATCAGTAGCTAACCTCCCCAGCCCACCTGTACAAGGTCCACATGGTTGAACAACTTCTCCTCTTTCCGGCACTCCCCACACTCTTTCACAATCACGTTGTTGGCCTGCGCAAAGGAAGCAGCTTCCAGAATGAGGCTTGCACGCGCACACACTGCCAAGGACAGGTCCCTGTCTTGGCAGGCGAGGAAGCTGTAAATGAGGCTTGCAAGGAAGCAGTCAACAAGGAGGTTGTATGGGGCATGCGTGAGCTGTAAACAAGGAAGCTGCTGGCATGGCAGAGCTCATGTTGTTGACAAAGTGCACTCGCTAATTTCAACAAGGCTGAGGGAGGGCTATGTCACAAGCCTGCAACTGATCCGCCCGCAGCTGATCTGCCCGCAGCCGGTTTGCCTATGGCGGCCTTAGGCATAACCTGCTTGTCGCAGCCTGGACACGCTGGCCTCACCTCATCTTTGCTGATGGGCACGCTGTCATGCACGAGATTGCCAATGACAGCGAGCTTCTTGTCGCGGGCGATGGTGACCTCCTTCTCCCTCTCCTCTGCCTCGAGGATCTTCTTCTTGTGCTCCTTGGACTTCTCTTGCAGCTCATCGGTGTTGCCCTTAGCCTGAATGACAAGGCAGCGGGAGCTTACTCGATGGTCTCATGGCGTGAGATTTTAGAGAGCCAGAGCAGGCATTTCAGCCCGGAGGTAAGGAGCATACACTATGGCCTCTTAGTCCCACAAGGATCTTGAGAGCCAAAGGTGAGTGCTCCGAGGTGCGCAATGTGCCTGAGCAACAAATTCTCTGACGAAAGTGCCACGCTCAGGGCGCCCTCTCAAGAGGAGCATCAACGCTCGCAGCACCAGCAGCATTGAACAGGCAAGACTCGACAAATGAAAGCGGCTGTGCAAAGGGTGTGCACCCTCAAACCACACTGGCTATACCCAGGCCTATCTTGTCTACTGGCAGGACTATGGTCTTCAGACTCTTCAGTGAACACAAATAACTGCCTGATACCACAGCCATTTTTCTGCCTGGTCTTTATCCAGCCCATGTGCTCAAGCGGTTGAAATGCATTTCCCAGACAATGCTGCACTCTGAGGAAAGTGCAAGAAAAGCACAAGGGAAGCTAAAAATCAGACGCATCACAAGTTCATTGTAACTCATTCGTAAAGCAAGGATTTATGTCAGTTTGCACAACCAGATAGTCTATGTCAATAATTGTTGTCTGTTGCTTTGGTGAAAGCAGCATGCCGCGAAATGCTTACTATCATGGTCCAGCAACCTGGAGACTCCAGCCTTCAGAATCAATACCATGCTCTAGCCAGGCACGTGTGTGGGAAAAGGCCGAGTAAGCTGGTGCACAAGGGTGTCCTGCTGCTTGTCAGCTCCTGGCACCGTGCTGCCGGCTTGCATGCGGCAAAATTCCATTCATTCAGTCCCGGTTGCATGGCATCGATCTGCCTCACCTTGCGGATGTTACCAATTTCCTTGTTCAGGGCATTAAACTCCCGGTTCAGAGAGTCTAGGAGGTAGCGGGCTGCAAAGAGGCAAATGCAGGCTGCATTTAGATAGGTCTATGCAAGGAAGACTGAAAAAATCTCCAAAGATCAGAGTTATGTCCACATATGTCTCAAATATCTTGTCTTCTTGGTGCAGCCATCTCACCATCCCTCCACTGGCCGTCCAGCTCAATGACCTCGTCCACGACCTTGGGGTCCGCGAATCGCCTGCGTTGGGACTCACGCACCAGCTCAGGGTTACCTCCTTTCTCTGCAAGGCAGGAAGCAGCGAAGTTGGTGGGAGGCAGCAACGAAGAGATGATGGGGCGTAGGTGAACATAAGACTTGCCTGTCCTAAACAAGTTGATGTCCAGCATTCTGATAATCTATTTCTTATTCTAGTTGCTCGGATGGTGGATGCAAAAGCTCATGAAGGAAAGAAATCAAGAAAAAAAGAAGAAAGAAAATTATTATAAGCTATTGAAACTGCCTAGGTTGAACTCAATCCAAGTGTTGCCTTGGCTGGAAATCAACTGATCATGCAAGACCAGCCCTGTTCCATCCTGCCCACTGCCTCAACAATCAGTGAGTGATTAAGTATTTGAATCAATTAGTGATCCCTAAACAAGTTTCGTATGACAGTGGTTCCTCATTGCCTGTACAGTTTCTGGGGCACACCTGCCATTTTCCCTTGACCAAAGCGCACTTCTGGCTGAACAGGTAGATTAACAGCTCCCATTTAAGGAAACTGAACTGACTGATCAAGTATGTGAATATTACATGTGTGTGAGAGCTGACAAACTCGCTTGTTGAAAGTTCATGTGACTGGCACCCGTCCCTTAGCAGGTTCCAATCTGTCTGCATAGCTGTGAGCAAACATACAAAGTGCAAGAGTATGATGCACTTAAAATCACAATAAGACTGTCGCTTCAGGCAGCATCGCTCAGCCTAATCTAGATCACCAAAAGTACCAGCATATTTAATGCAAGCATGGTGTGCGCTACAGGCATGCGTGTACGTCTGCCTTGCAGGCAGGGGGGCAGATTGCTGCATCAGATGGCAAGCTTTCACTGGTGCGGGCTGGAAAAGGCCACGGCCCCGCGAGCAGCCCCTACTGCTTGCCCCCGCCCGCCCACACGTTTCCGAGTGAGGAGCAGATCCTGGTTCTCAGGCAGCACCAGGATGGCAAGGTCAACTCAGTCCCAGAGCCAGTACAGTTGCTAGCCTTTAATCGGCTAGCCCAGGCTTGTGCTGAGCAGCAGCAGCAGCAGCAGCAGCAGCAGGATTGGCATCATTCACAGTGTGACAAGACAGAGCATGCTGACGAGGCCGTGGCCGCAAGAAGCTCTGGCCAGGGTGTGGCAAGCAGCCATCCAAGCTCTTTCTTGAACAGTAGAGACAACCTTTTGGCGGTGATGGCAGGGTGTAGCATCAACGTGTTCCGCCTGCCTCTTCCCAGGGCTGCCCCCGCTATCAATCCCCACACCCACCACGATGGAGGTCCGCCTCCACCAACCCACACGACATGCAGTAACATCAGCGGCGGCGGTGGGAACAGCAACAGCAGCAGCAGCAGCAGCAGCAGCAGCAGTGGGGGCGACATTAGTTGCGCATCATCTTTGCTGGGCGCACAGACCAGCAGCAGCGTGCCCATGGTGGCTGGTGTGCTTGCCAGCACCAGGGGGGCAAAGTTCCGCGCTCTTGCTTGGCACCCTGCCTGCCCCCACGTTTTTGCTGCAGCCACGCAGGTGTGCGTCGAGAGGCGTCTCGACACTGGGGTCAATAGAACCTGTTGAGCATGGAGCGAATGCATGCTTCTTGGGTCGTGCATCCAATCATGAGTGAACCCACAGGTCCCTGGGCCCTTGGGTGTGTAGGGCACACTGCCCCGGCACACATGGCTTGCAAATGGTTCTGGAACATTTCAGCCGCATTAGCTTTGTACCGAACAAAGCCACGCACGTGGTGGTCAAGAACATTTCAGCCGCGTTAGCTTTGTACCAAACAAAGCCACGCACGAGGTGGTCAAGAACATGAACACTAGTGAAAGCGCAGCCACTTGCTGCAACTTACACAGGCAGCATCTGCAGCCGCTTTTCCAGCTCTGTACCAAGCTTTGGGACCCCTTGACCCTGTTTGCCCCTCCTGTCCATGCATGAGCTCATCTGGGCCCTCCTCCCTGATGAATACATGAAACTGGTCTGATCTGGCTACCCACCCGTGCACTGTTGATTGCCCTGCGCAGACAGGTCTGGCTCAGGGCTGCAGCTCCTGTGTAAAAGCTTAGGCCAGAGCACGTGTGCAGAGACCCTCTGCACGCCGCGTACAAGCATGCACAGCCTTGCCCCTGTGGGACATGCACAGCCTTGCCCTGTGGGACCCCCCACAAGGATGAGCACCTTGAAAGGATGAGCACCTTGAAAGCAGGAGAAGCAGGAGTCTTGCCTCACAGGGATCGCTTCCTCAAGGGACAAGGCATGTGTTCTTGGTCATGATGAGTCAGGCACAAGTTTAGACTGCCAGGCATGGTAGCACTTTCCTCGGTGTCAAATACCTGGCCGGACAAGAGCTAGCAAGGAGCTAATGACACAATAAAGTGGGCTCTTAAAGCACTGACGTTTCGGACAGCCCTGCACCTGTGTGGCCCAGCGCACAAGAACAGGAGCAGGCGCTGCCCACATTGCTGTGCCTACGCCATGGCGCACTGGGGCCATGCCTGCTCATGGATCTGCTCACTGTCACTGCATGCTCATGGTGTGCAGGACGAGCTGCTCATCGTGGCATGCCTGCCCCACGGCGCGCAGCCGCCACGCCCACTGGATGGGGAACCCCCCAACGATCACCCTGCACGCCGCCCAACCCCCACAACCACCATTCCGACTCAACCGCCTGCCACCTCTGCTGACGCTGACATCATTGCCCACCCTACATACCATGTCAGCAGCAGTTGCACTGCCGGCCCCAACAGTACGCCGTCACGCTGTGCGCAGCCCAGCCCACCCCCTGTATGTCAGGAAGCACGAGACCCGGTCTGCACTGGGTCGTGCCACGTGCTTGCACGCCTGAAGCCAGGTGCAGCCCAGCAACACCCATCTCCCGTGCTGTGCATGGCGTGGGTGGAGCGCGGGATGGCGGAGGCCGACGAAGGACGCTTGATGCACGCAAGAGGTGCGGCAGCAGGCAGGTGTGGCATCACGTTGCAGCGGAGTTGCTGAGGGGCCCATGCGTGGTCAGAGGCCCATGCGTAGTCAGAGATCGCAGGGTCGGGATCCATGCGGGGCCCGTGCGTGGTCACAGATCACGGGGCCGGGACTTGCCTGTGATCTACTAGCAGTGCAGAAAAGGGTGGTGCCGTTGGTGCTTTGGCAGTAATGGGTGCCGTTGGTGCTTTGGCAGCTGCTCACCAGCTTTGATTGCGTGTCTCAGGGCTTGCACTGACACTTCAGGGCCCGGTATGTACTCCATTTCATATGTCACAGGGGCTTTTGATCACGGGCGCGCATGCTGCTCAAGGGCATGAGTGATAGGGTGGGATTGCGATGCGGGTGGATGTGGTTGTTGGCGTGGGAAGGCCATGCTAGATCTATGTGTGTCGACCTTGCAGAGGTGTAAAGCGGGGGCTGAGCAGGGGCCCCACTCCTCTGCCTCTCCCGTGCCGTGTCTTGTGCCCTTTCGCAGCGAGCGGCGGCGGCTGCGTGCTGTGCGTGTCCTGGGGGGGCAGCATGGTGGAGCAGCTCCACTGGCCGTCGGGCATGCCTCGACCCATGCGCAACCAGCCCCTACCACTGCTCGGTAAGCACGCATGCCCCGACCCATGTGCAACCAGCTCCTACCACTGCTCGGTAAGCACGCATGCCTCGACCCATGCGCAACCAGCCCCTACCACTGCTCGGTAAGCACGCATGCACGCATGTGCGCCTCTCTCCTATAAACATGTAAATGGCAGGCGTGCTGTTGGCTTGGGCTTAGTTGTGCTTGGGTGGGTTGCCGTGACACTCATGGAGGGCCAAGCATGCTTCAACTGTTCAAGCTTCCACACCTGCCTTGTTTCACGCTCTCTGCCCCATGAACAACTGTTCACATGCGTATGCACGACCCGCAATGCACAAAAACATTTGCAAAGGCCAAGCGGCCACAAGTATTCTGAGTGCATGCCCATCCTTCCCTCACCCACAACCCTCTCCAGAGAACCTCTGACAACTCACACCCTCCATTTCCATCCCCCCAGGCCCGCCCGTGCGCAAGTGGCTGGACCTGCAGCTGCCCAGGCCCCTGCGTGCTATGGCCCCAGGCCCTGTCGGCACATTTCTAGCCACGGTGGACGAGCCGCTGCAGCTGGGCCTAGGGCCAAACCTCGGCAGTGGCGGCGGCGGTGGCGGAGGGGACGGCCCCCTGCTTCGCGAGCGCGCCGTGATGCTGAAGCGGCCTGCAGGGGATGGGGCCAGCAGCTCGCGTGCTCAGGCAGGTGGGGGCAGGAGCATGGCGGAGGACGTGCATGAGGCTGGGGGGCGCGAGGGGGGGAGGGCTCAAGGGAGGGAGACGAGGGAGATGGTGGGGGGAGAGGGTGGCAGTGACCAGCTAGGGGCGGCTGTGCCAAAGCCAGGCTGGGCGCAGGAGGTGGACCATTTGGACCGATTGGGCCCGTCACTTGGGCCACTCATGCGGCGCTTGGGCAACTCAAGGCCTCCAAGCTGTGAGCAAGCCATTGGGCGCCCTTGTTTAGACCACCTGCAGCAGCAGCAGCAGCTGCAGCGCCAGCTCCAGCACCCGCAGTTCCAACAACAGCAGCAGGAGCAGCAGCAGCAGGAGCAGCCGCTGCTGAGGCAGCTCCAGCCGCAGCTCCTGCCGCCGCAGCAGCAAGAGCAGCAGCAGCAAATGTCTGGCGATGGAGGTGTTGTGGACCTCCGTGGGCGGCTTGGCACTTCCGACTCGCCAGGTACTTGCCCTTTGTCTTCTTTTTTTAAAGGGGAGCAGCAGGCGGGCAAGGTGACCTTGGTATCTCAACCTTGGACGGGCTGCCTGTAAAAGGGTGTTCCAAGCAGGCATCTACATCTTTGATAAAGAAACGCCAAGGTCATGTCCACAGCTCACCTTGTGTTGTCGTTGCAGGGATGTCTCTGCTGAACAGGCAAGACATCTGGAGTGACTATGGCAAGACACTCATAAGGCAGGGCCTGGAAGATAGAGCACAAAGCCAACCAGCACCAAACGCCGCCCTTTCAGCCCATCTTGCACTGCCTGCAAATGGCTTGCAGGATTGCTGGACCTGACAATCACAGGGGGCTTGGTGGAGGTCCTGCACCAGCAGGCCGGTGGCATTGAGGCTGCTGTGCACGGCCCGGCAGGCAGCGGTGCCAGCAGCGGTGCCCTCCCAAAACACAGGTGAGCAAACTCGCCGAGTACCTTGATTGCATGTGTACTAGCGCACATGCATGACTGCAGATTGCGATCAAGTGCGTGTGTACAATGCCTTGGGTAAAGCCTCCTCAGCTTTGCCCACACAGCACGGCTTGCTGCATGTGCTTTGCTAGCGCGCACCCTGCATGCTGTGGCGCATGGGCTGCATGCTGTGGCGCATGGGCTGGCTGTGGCGCATGGGCTGTGGCGGGTGGGCTGGCTGTGGCGCATGGGCTGGCTGCGCATGGGCTGGCTGCGCATGGGCTGTGGCGCATGGGCTGGCCGCGCACCCTGCATGCTGTGGTGCAAGGGCTAGGAGATGCACCAAATCATGTTGTGTGCAGTGCACGCCCATTGGTTCAACGGTCACAGCACTTATGTTGTGTACACTGTGCACCTGTCCATTCATGCCGTTGCTCGTGTGCTGGTGGGGGCAGGCACCAGGGCATGCACTCGCTCATGTTGTGCACTAGAGCATTTCAGGGTCACAACACCTTGCCTCGGGTGAAGATGCGCATAGCCTGCACTGGTTTCTGTCGTGCAAAAAGCGTCCCTTCAATGCTGGAGCAGTGGGTAGCTATCCTGCAAGGGGCGGATAGGACAAGCTCAGGATCGCAAGCTGTGGCCTTCCCATGCCGCAGCTGACTGACAATGCCCTTCTGTATGCGTGTGTGTGTGTGTGTGTGAATGTGCATGCGTGGGTGTGTGTCTAGGGGCTTTGGGGGCGGCATCGGCAGCGGCCCCGTGGGAGGTGTCCTGGGCAGCCTGCTGAACATCGAGACAGCATGCACTGGGGCCGAAGACGCGGGTCCCTCGGCAGAGGCTCCTCCAGGCGCAGGGGCTGCTGCTCGCACCGCAGAAAAGGGCGGGGGACGTGGGCTGGTCCAGGCTCCTGTGGCAGGGGCTGCGGAGGGTCAGGGCTGTGGTGTGCTCCGCCCCACTGCATGTGCTGGAGGCCCCCATGCCGGGGACGGTGGAGTGTATTTGGGGACCCCAGGGCTTTCTTGCAGGGCTGGCAAGGGCCCTGTGGCTGCTGCGCCTTACCATGATTGGTCGCGCGCGACGCTGGTGTGTGTGAGCTTCCCGCCCCTGGCGGCTGCGGAGCTGCTGCCCCAGCAGCGACAGGAGGCACCCGGCGCGCCACACATCCAGCAGCAGCAGCAGCAGCAGCCGCCAGCGCCAGGCGCATGCCAGCAGGAGTCGCCGGGGGAGCAGCCACCACCGGTGTATGAGTGCAGCCGGCTGCAGCCCGTGGGTGTGTCCAGCCTCCCGCTCCCCCGCCTGTCGCGTCCTGATCTGCTGGCCACGTCAGTGGCGGCAGGCCCGCGGTGGCTCGCTGCCGCGCCGCCATGCACCTCGTTGCCAGCGGGTGCACATCTTCAGACAGCACACCCACCTAAGGGGGTCCGTGCACCCACCAACCGCCACCTCAATTACTCAGTGCAAGGAGCCTCCTTGCTGTCTCACAAGGCATCAAGTGGGTGTCCATCAGCGCCCTTTGACTCGTCGTCTGGCTGGAGATCACAGCCCCAGACGGAGCAGCGCTGCAGCTCCCAGAACAGTGAGGCAGGACAGGCAAACCCGGGGCACCTGCAAGCCTGTATGCCGTGCCAGGCTGCTGTTGTGGTGGCCAGCAGCACCAGCGCAGCAGTGGCGCACCTGTGCTTGCTCTCCGCTGCCGCCCACAGCAGCCAAAGGACCGGGAGCAGCGGCAGCGGCGGCGGCCGCGGCTGTGGTGGCATTGGGGAGCTCATGCCGCGCGCTGTGCATTTGTCTTGGCAGAGGGCAGTCGCACTTGCTGGGGCAGGGCCTGGCAAGGCTGCCGCAGGCATGCTAGGGTCCCATGCTGTGCAGCGGCAGAGTGCTGGTGGCGCTCCAGCTGCTGCTGCTGCTGCTGCTGCTGCTGCTGCTGCTGCTGCTGCTGCTGCTGCTACTGTGACAGCGTCGGCGGCAGCGGCGGCACAGCAGCGACTGAGAGGGCTGCAAATCGCGTGCATCGGCCACAGTGGCAAGGGCAGTGGGGCAGGTGGGCTGCAACTCTGGCACTCATGCTCCCCGCAGGCCTTGCAGCTGATGTGGACTCTCATGTGTGGAATCCTTGTACTCTTATCCAACTCCTTCTCTGCACGTGTGGAATCCTTACCACCATCACGAACTACAGACCTGCAACTCCAAGCGCACAACCCCTGCATCCCTCCCTACGCACCGTCCATGTGTACCCCAGCATTCCTCTCAACACAGTCTGTCTGTACTGCAGTCCTGCGTTCTGTCCCGTCTTGCTCCCCTGCAACACCTCATTGCATGCGCACCTCAGCCTCTGCAGCCCCCGCAACATGCATTCGATGTGTACCTCAGCACCCGTATCCCTTGCAACCTGCATCGAACGGGCACCTTGCCCTTGCTGCGCTTGTTGCATTACATTCTATGGGCACCTCTACCCCTGTACCCGCGTACATCTTTGCCCTAGCACCTGCGAGCACCTCAACCTTCGGCGCACCTCCTGATGGACCTTATCAACTGGCCTTGCCACACTCCGCAACATAGTTCCAGCTGCCCTGGCAATCATGTGTACCCAACCTCAGCAGGTGCTTCTGCCTGTGTACCCGGGGCCCTGTGCCTGCGCATCACCACACTGCAAGGTGCCCTTCTCCAAGGCGCAAGGCCGGCTCAGCCGCTGCCTGCCTCCTTGACGGGCTTATTAGAACAGCTGCCCTCAGGTTTGTACCTTTGTACATGCGCATGTGTGTATAAGTGTATTCCGATGGTCTTCGGAGGCGCAAGGCGGGCTCAGCTGCTGCCCGCCTCCTTCACCGGCGTCAAATCGCAGGTGCTATTTGTATTGTCTTAGCGCGCGCGCACATGCGCGCACACACACACATGAGCAAGTTAAGGCTTCAATGATTTTCACTGGTGTTGCTGCACAGCTGCCCCCAGATCTGTGTGCTTGTAATACCCTAAGTGCATGCATGTCCATGAACTTGAACCACGACCTTTACAGCTCTGTCCTTGCACAGTTATCCTATGCATTTGTGTCAATGTGTATTGCATTGTTTGTGCCAATGTGTACAGCATGTATCTGTGTCAATGCATGTTGCTTTTTTTGTGTCAATCTGTTCAGCGCATATTTGTGTCAATGTGCATTGCATGTCTTTGTGTCAATCTGTAGAGCTTGAAGCATGCATGTGTTCTGAGTTGACTGTGCTTAAGATGGCTTGACTTGTTTTGTGCGTGCCTCTCAATGGCCCTCTCTCGTGCGCCTTTTCTGGTTCCAGGGGTGCAGTGTGGCAGCAGCAGCAGTGTCAGAGAGTGCAGCAGTGGTGCAGGCCTCTTAGACGCCGCATCTGCTGGAGCTGGCTTCACAAATTTGAGCAGGTGCATGAAAAGTGTGAGGAATGCATGCATGTGCGCACACTTTTTTGCCCATCTAGATGGAAGATTAAGCGAGCATGCCCATCTAGATAGGTAAGCACGTTTGTACTTCATGGCACAAGGTCACAATTGCTGCTGCTATTCATCATGATTGCTTAGCATGAGACCACAGCAGTCATATCTCATAATTGCTTAGCATGAGACCACAGCAGTCATTTTTCATGATTACTTAGCATGAGACCACAGCAGTCTTTATCATGATTGCATGGCAAAATGCATTAGCGGTCATTAACCGTGATTGCATGGCTTCAGCAGCTCTCCACTCACACATTATTAGCCCTGGGTCAGGTCCTTTGCCCGCCCTTGAGCTATCAGCCAGAATGCACGCCCATGTGCTTCCATGCTAGCAATCTACACTGTAAAAGTGATATCTCACCTCTGAGAGCTAATTATTAGCTGCAATAGAATAGGGTGAGGATCAAGGACTGAGGGTTGGCAATTCCTGGGAATTCTGGAGATGACCCTCTCAACAGGCAGCTAACAAAAGACATCAATTGTTGTGATTCATCTATAAGAGAGTGTGAAGAAAAGAGAGTTTAAAAGCAGAGGAAAGTCACCATGGAGTGCACTGTTAGTGGAACCTCTTTGAAAAGCAGGTGGCATGCATATGATGCAATGGCGAAACAAATGCTCACAATCTACATCTTAACCAGCAGCACATTAAGCATAGCAACAGGTAGCAACATGTATTTAGCGTGGTAGTATAGTGTCAAACAAAACCAGTACAAATCTAGTTTTTTGCCACAAAATAAAGGACCAAAGTAGCCTGCAGATGATGCAGACAAGGTATTTGAACAGCAGAATTCTTTGTCCTTATGCCATTTCCCCTTTCATCCCTCAACTGGCTACCACTTTTGATTGATTTGTTGCTTACTTTTTTACACTCTTTTAACTGCATGACTGCGTAGCACAAAAGAGTTTAGGGTTGGGGTCAAGGTCCAATTAGATCAATGCATGCTGTGATCACATCTCTCTAGGTACAGCAAAAATCAACTGGTGCAATGCATTATGTTGCCAGTACCAGGTGAGAGCCGAGAAACATGTGGCGTTTTTTTCTTTGCGCAGGTCGGGATTGCAAGGAACCACATGGCGCTTGTTTTCTATGCACAGGTCGGGATTGAAAGGAACCATATGGCGCTTGTTTTCTATGCGCAGATCGGGATTGAAAGGAACCATTCTTACAGATCTACACCTCTGCTGCTACGAGCTAACTTCTGAGGGGTCAACCGCAATGGCAACAGGGACGAGTGCAACAGCAACAGATAGGTCTGCTGTGCTGGCACCTGAGGATGTCAAGCAATGCTCAAGACAAGGTAAATTAAGATCAAGTGCTCAACTGACCACTTCCAACACTCGCACACAAATTCATAAACAAACCACCAGAAAACACCGCCAGCCTTTCCTTACTACTTCATAAGTATGACTCAAGATGGCTCATAGGAATGACCCAGATGGAGCCTTTCAATAGATTACAA
>LFIK01000819.1_pt1 | contig 23709 bp, 21 predicted proteins | sample 643401 | NCBI WGS metagenome assembly LFIK01 (sample SAMN03777447, study PRJNA286221) | soda lake metagenome | biome: soda lake; feature: Kulunda steppe; material: water; isolation source: sample T5-Br brine of Lake Tanatar-5 | place: Russia: Kulunda steppe | collected 2010-07
AAAGCCCCCCTGACCCCGCCTGCAAAAGGAGACCTCCATGTCCTATGATCTCATTGTCATCGGCTCCGGCCCCGGCGGCTATGTCTGCGCCATCCGCGCGGCCCAGCTCGGGCTGAAGGTCGCCTGCGTCGAGGGGCGCGAGACGCTGGGCGGCACCTGCCTGAACGTGGGCTGCATCCCCTCCAAGGCGCTCTTGCACGCCACGCATCAGCTGCATGAGGCCGAGCATAATTTCGAGGCCATGGGGCTGATGGGCGCCAAGCCGAAACCCGACTGGAAGAAGATGCTCGCCTACAAGGCGGATGTGATCGGGCAGAATACCAAGGGCATCGAATTCCTGTTCAAGAAGAACAAGGTGGACTGGATCAAGGGCTGGGCCTCGATCCCCGCACCCGGCAAGGTCAAGGTCGGCGACACCACGCATGAGACCAAGAAGATCGTCATCGCCTCGGGGTCCGAATCGAGCCCGCTCAAGGGCGTGGAGGTGGATGAGAAGACCATCGTCACCTCGACCGGCGCGCTGGAACTGGGCAAGATCCCCAAGAAACTCATCGTCATCGGCGCGGGCGTGATCGGGCTGGAGATGGGCTCGGTCTTTGCCCGGCTGGGCGCCGAGGTGACGGTGATCGAATATCTCGACCGCATCATCCCCGGCAATGATGGCGAGGTCGCCAAGACCTTCCAGCGGATGCTGAAGAAACAGGGGATGGACTTCATCATGGGCGCTGCCGTGCAGAAGGCCGAAGCGCTGAAGACCAAGGCCAAGGTCACTTACAAGCTGCGCAAGGATGACAGCGAGCACACCATCGATGCCGATACGGTGCTGCTGGCCACGGGTCGGCGCCCCTTTACCGAAGGGCTGGGGCTCGACAGCCTTGGCGTCAAGCTGACCGAGCGCGGCCAGATCGCCACGGACAAGCATTTCGCCACGAGCGTCGAGGGGGTCTATGCCATCGGAGATGCCGTCGAGGGGCCGATGCTGGCGCACAAGGCCGAGGATGAGGGGATGGCCGTGGCCGAGATCCTGGCCGGGCAGGCGGGGCATGTGAATTACGGCGTCATCCCCGGCGTGATCTACACCTGGCCCGAAGTGGCGAGCGTGGGCGAGACCGAGGAGAGCCTGAAAGAGGCCGGGCGCGGCTACAAGGTCGGCAAGTTCAGCTTCATGGGCAATGGCCGCGCGAAGGCCAATTTCGCGGGCGACGGGTTCGTGAAGATCCTCGCCGACAAGGAGACCGACCGCATCCTCGGCGCGCATATCATCGGCCCCTATGCGGGTGACCTGATCCACGAGGTCTGCGTGGCGATGGAATTCGGCGCGGCGGCCGAGGATCTGGCGCGCACCTGCCATGCGCACCCGACCTATTCCGAGGCCGTGCGCGAGGCCGCGCTGGCCTGCGGAGACGGCGCGATCCACGCCTGAGAGCCGCGCCCGCGAGCGGAGCCCACCCACCCGCCCATGCTCCGCTCGCGGGCGCGGCGGCGCATGGCTCATTCGTCTGGCCACCGCCAATTAGTGGGCCCCGCATCATTAAACAGATGTCCAGGGTGACTGCAGCATGTTCATGCGGCGCCATGTCGGATGTCTGCGCGCCATAGCAGCACGGGGTGATGCGGCGTCCGGCCGGTCAGGGCAGATCGGCAGCGGCTGTGCCTGCGCTGCGCCCAAAGCTCCCTCTGGGCGGGTTATTGGGCATGGCACAAGGGGCGTCCTGGCCCACAGGCAGGCAGGGGGCGGCTGGCGACGATCAGGCCGGGGCGCGTTGCGTATCGCAGCGCGGGCGGGCGAGGCAGGCGCGGGTGGCCTCGGGCGACAGGGCGGCCATTGCGTCGAACTGGGTCAGGAAGACCTGCCCGCTCAGCGCCTCCAGCAGGTGGCTGCGGCGCAGTTGATCCATGACCGGCCCCTTGACCTCGGAGAGGTGGAAGCGCACGCCGGCGGTACGAAGCCGGTCGTTGATCGTCTCGAGGCTTTCGAGCGCCGAGGCGTCGATGTAGTTGATGGCGCTGGCCTGCAACACGACATCCCGAAGCGTCGGCGTCTCGGCCAAGGCCTGCACGACATGGTTTTCCAGTGCGCGGGCATTGGGGAAGTAAAGCGACTCGTCGACCCGTATCGCCAGCACAGCGGGGTCGGTGGTGACGTGGTGGCGCGCGACATTGCGGAAATGCTCGGTCCCCGGCACCTGTCCCACAACCGCGATATGCGGCCGCGAGGTGCGGTAGAGATAGAGCCCCAGCGACAGCGCCACCCCCGCGAGCAGGCCCTGCTCGACACCCACCAGCAGCGTCACGGCCATGGTCGCGGCCATCGCCGCGCCATCGGCACGCGAATAGGCGAAGGTTCGGGGCAGGGCGCGGAAATCCAGCAGCGAGACCACGGCGACGATGATGATCGCCGCCAGCGTCGCGCGCGGCAGAAGCTCGAGAAGGGGCGTCAGCGCCAGGACGGCGAGCGCGATCATCACGGCGGTCATGGCGCCCGCAGCCGGGGTCCGGGCGCCGGCATCATGGTTGACGATCGTGCGCGACAGCCCGCCCGTGACCGGCATGGCATTGCTGACGCCCGCGCCAAGATTTGCCAATCCCAGCGCCACCAGTTCGCGGTCGGGGTCTATCGCGGTGCGCGTCTTTGTCGCCAGCGTCTGCGCGATCGAGATCGACTCGACATAGCCGACAATGGCGATCAGCAGCGCAGGGGCGGCCAGAAGCTGGATCAGCGTCAGGTCGAAGGCGGGCAGGGCGAATTCGGGCAAGCCCCGCGGGATCGCACCCAGCGTCGCGACGCCGCGCGCCTCGAGCCCCAATGCCCAGACCAGCAGGGTCGAGCCGACCACCGCCAGCAACAGCCCGGTCCGCCCCAACAGCTTCGCGACCGGCGCGCGCAGCCCCAGGCGCTGCAGCAGCCGCGCCAGCCCGGCGCGCGCCCAGAACAGAAAGACCAGCACGGCAAGCGACAGCAACAGCGTCGGCACCGAGATGCCGTCCAGCGCGCGAAAGAAGGACGGCAGGATTTCGGGCAGGGTGCGGCCCCTCACATCTGTGCCAAGAACGTGGCGCAACTGACTGGCTGCAATCAGAATTCCTGCCGCCGTGATGAATCCGGAAATAACCGGGTGCGACAGAAACGACGCGATGAAGCCCAGCCGGAAAACGCCCATCAGCAACAGCATCGCCCCCGACAGCAGCGCCAGCCACAGCGCCGCGAGCTCATAGCCCGGCGTTCCGACCTCGGCCACCATGCCCGCGGCGGCGGCGGTCATCAGCGCGACCACGGCGACCGGGCCGACCGCCAGCGCGGGCGAGGTGCCGAACGCCGCATAGAGCAGCAGCGGCAACATCGCCGCGTAAAGCCCGGCCTGTGGGGGCAATCCGGCCAGCATCGCATAGGCCATGCCTTGCGGCACCAGCATGATCGTCACGACCGCGGCGGCAATCAGGTCTTGTACCAGCGCGCTGCGGTCATAGCCGCGCGACCAGAGAAGAAACGGCAGGAAGCGCGTCAGCATGGGCGGGGAACTTTCTGGTGTCATTGTGAAAATCGACGCAGCCATATGGCAGGGCCGGGTCCGGTGTTGCGGGCAATATAGCTATATCAGGAAACATTGCAAGGTATGAATATGTATTTGAGCCAGCAGATGGCGCAGGTGGGGGGGTCGTGGGCCACATCCATTTAGCCCATAATCTGTATTATGTTAAATATGGACGCTGCCGATGGCTTGCGACCCGCCCATGCTGCGCGTATGACGCGCGCGACCCTGTCATGCAAGAGGCCCGCCCATGATCCCGCGCTATTCCCGCCCCGAGATGGTCGCCATCTGGGCACCCGAGAGCAAATTCCGCATCTGGTACGAGATCGAGGCCCATGCCTGCGACGCACAGGCCGCCCTCGCTGTGATCCCCAAGGAAAGCGCGGCAGCCGTCTGGAAAGCCCGTGATGTGGAATTCGACGTGGCCCGCATTGACGAGATCGAGGCGGTCACCAAGCATGACGTCATCGCCTTTCTGACCCATCTGGCCGAAATCATCGGTCATGACGAGGCGCGCTTCGTCCATCAGGGCATGACCAGTTCGGACGTGCTGGACACCACGCTGAACGTGCAGCTTGTGCGCGCCGCCGACATATTGCTCGCGGATCTGGACGCCCTGTTGGACGCGCTCAAGCGACGGGCGCAGGAACACAAGCTGACTCCGCGCATCGGGCGTAGCCATGGCATTCATGCCGAACCCACGACGATGGGGCTGACCTTCGCCCGCTTCTATGCCGAGATGGCGCGCAACCGCGCGCGGCTGAAAACTGCCCGCGCCGAGGTCGCCACGGGCGCGATATCCGGCGCGGTCGGCACCTTCGCCAACATCGACCCGCGCGTCGAGGCGCATGTCTGCGCGCAGATGGGCCTGATCCCTGAACCGATCAGCACCCAGGTCATCCCCCGCGACCGGCATGCCATGTTCTTCGCCACGCTGGGCGTGATAGCATCGAGCATCGAGAATATCGCCATCGAGATCCGCCACATGCAGCGCACCGAAGTGCTGGAGGCGGAAGAGTTCTTCTCCAAGGGGCAGAAAGGCTCCAGCGCCATGCCGCACAAGCGCAACCCGGTGCTGACCGAGAACCTGACCGGGCTGGCGCGGCTGGTGCGCATGGCCGTCATCCCGGCGATGGAGAATGTGGCGCTCTGGCACGAGCGTGACATCTCGCATTCCTCGGTCGAGCGGATGATCGGGCCGGACGCCACAGTGACGCTGGATTTCGCGCTGCACCGCTTGACCGGGGTGGTCGACAAGCTGGTGGTTTACCCCGAGGCGATGATGGCCAATATGAACCGTTTTCGCGGCCTCATCCACTCGCAGCGGGTGCTGCTGGCGCTGACCCAGGCCGGGGTCAGCCGCGAGGATGCCTATGCGCTGGTGCAGCGCAACGCGATGAAGGTCTGGGAGGAAGGCCGCGATTTCCTGACCGAATTGCTGGCCGACACCGATGTCCGCGCAGCGCTGTCGGAAGAGGATATCCGCTCAAGTTTTGATCTCGATTACCACCTGCGCCATGTCGAGACGATCTTTGCGCGGGTTTTTTCCGAATGATTTCGCCTGCGGGGTTGTTTTCGCAAGAATTGTGCTAAATTCCCGCGAACAGTAACAGGAGAGATGGTATGAAACTCAAAGTAACCCTCACTGCACTGGTCCTCGGCTTCTCGCCGGTCATGGCGGCGGCCATGTGTTCCAGCTACACCCCCGCACAGACGGCCTCGGCCTGCGCCGAAGGTATGGTGTGGGATTCGGCGACGGAAACCTGCATCGAGCCGGTCAGCAGCTAAGCCGACCCGGATTTCACGATATGATGCGCCCCGTGCTTCGTGCCCCGGGGCGTTTTTTATGCCGTGCGCAACGCTTTCTTGACGCTTTTGGGCGAGGGTCGGGACAAGATAGTCCCGAGCGCCCGCCCCCATGCCGCAAGACCGCAGTTCGCTTGTCATGTCCCCGCCGCAAAAGGCGGCCCCCGCCCCTGCCCCGGCGGCGCGCACCGATCATCTGACCGGCGCGCAAAAGGCCGCGATCATCGTGCGCGTGCTGCTGGCCGAGGGGATGCAAACCCCGGTCGCTGACCTGCCGCCCCAGATGCAGGCCCTGCTGACACAGACGCTGGGCAGTATGCGGCTGGTGGATCGCGCCACCATGGCCGCCGTGGTCGATGAATTCGTACAGACGCTGGAACAGGTGGGCGTGGCCTTTCCCGACGGGGTGGACGGGGCGCTGTCGCTGCTGGGCGATGTGCTTGACGAAGGGACGACGCGGCAGTTGCGGGCCCTCTCGCGTGGCAGCGGAGAGGATGACCCCTGGTCGAAACTCGCCCTCGCCGAGGAAGAGGATCTGCTGGCGCTGCTGCAGGCCGAGGCGCTGCTGGTGGGCGCGGTTCTGCTCTCCAAGCTCGACACTGACACGGCCGCGCGGCTGCTGATGCGCCTGCCCGCCGCCCGCGCGCGCGATCTGGCGCTGGCCGTCTCGCGGATCGAGGGTGTGACGCCCACGGCCGTCGCGCGCATTGGCGCGACGCTGGCCGAGCAGGTCGGCGCCCGCCCGCCGCGCGCCTTCGCCACACCGCCGGGGCGGATGATGGGGGCGATCCTGAACGCCACGCCGACAGCGCTGCGTGACAGGCTTCTCGCGGATCTGGACGCCGCAGATGAAGGCTTCGCGCAGGGTGTGCGGCAGGCCATCTTCACCTTCCGGGACATCCCCGAGCGGGTCGCCGCGCGCGAGGTGCCGACAGTCGTGCGCGCCGTCCCGGCCGAAGATCTGACCACGCTGATTGCCGCCAACCGCCCCGAGGATGAGGCCATACTCAGCTTTCTGCTCGCGAACATGTCGAAACGCATGGCCGAGACCCTGCGCGACGATGCCGGGCTCCTCTCCGCCCCCGACCCGGACGGCTGCGATGAGGTCGCCAACCGCATCGCCGCGCGCGTGCGCGCGCTTGCCGATGCGGGCGATATCACGTTGCAGCCGTCAACCGCATAAGGCGGTGCTGCGCCCTGCCCCGCCTCTCGCCCCCCTACCCGCTTGAAAGTTCGACGCTGACCGGGGCAATCTCGCCCTCGGCCGCGCTGGTGATCCCGGCGGCGTTGGCCTCGTCCGTGTCGATATGCATCTCGGTAAACGCCGCGTCAGAGACCCGCACCAGCACGTCAGCAAAGGTCAGCCCGCGCGCTGCATCGCCAAGACGCACGGCCACGCGCGCGCCATCCGACAGCCCCGCCGCCTGGGCATCGGCGCTGTTCATGTGGATATGACGCGCGGCAATGATCAGCCCATCCGTGTCAAACACACCCGCCGGGCCGATCAGGCGGATCTGCGGTGTGCCGTCCAGCGCGCCCGACTGGCGCACCGGCGCGTCGATCCCCAGCGCGAAGCCGTCGGTGCGCGAGATCTCGACCTGAGTGCGGTCGCGCAAGGGGCCGAGAATCGCGACATTGCCAATCTCGCCGCGCGGGCCATGCAGCGTCACCCGCTCCTGCGCCGCCCAATGGCCCTTTTGCCGCAAGGGTTTGCCGGGCGTCAGCGCATAGCCCTCGCCGAACAGCGCGGCCACGGCGCGCGGGCACAGATGCACATGCCGCGCCGAGGCCGCGACCGGCACGCGCACCGCCGCGCGCCGTGCGGGCATCATCGCCTGCGCGACCTCATGCGCGATCATCAATTGCTCGGCAGCCTCGAGCACCAGCACATTGACCCGCGCGCCATAAGCCTCGACCTGCGCCACCGCGCCATCCGCGAGATTCACGGCAAGATTGCGGTCATGGTCGAGGCGCAGCCCCATGAAATCCAGCCCGTCGCAGATCCGCCGCCGCATCGAGGGGGCGTTCTCGCCGATCCCGCCCGTGAAGACCAGCGCATCGAGCCCCCCCATCGCCGCCGCATAGGCGCCGATGTATTTGCGCGCGCGGTAGGCGTAGATGTTGATGGCCAGCTGCGCGTCGGCGTCCCCGGCGGCGGCGCGCGCCTCGACATCGCGCATGTCGGACACCCCGGTCAGCCCCTTCAGCCCGCTGTCGCGGTAAAGCGCGGCCTCGATCTCGGCGACCCCCAGCCCCAGCTCGCGGTGCAGATAGCCGAAAAGCCCGGGATCGACATCGCCCGAGCGTGTGCCCATGACCAGCCCCTCCAGCGGGGTCATGCCCATCGAACTGTCGATGCTCTGGCCATAGGCGATGGCGCAGGCGCTCGCGCCATTGCCCAGATGCAGCGAGATAATCCGCAAGGCGCGCATTTCCTGCCCCAGCACCTCGGCGGCGCGCCGGGCCACGTATTTGTGCGAGCTGCCGTGAAACCCGTAGCGCCGCAGCCCCGTCGCGCGCCATGCAGCGGGCACCGCATAGGTCGTGGCGCGCGCCGGGTTGGTCAGGTGGAAGCTGGTGTCGAAAACCGCCCATTGCGGCAGGTCCGGCCAAATCTCCTGCGCCAGATCAAGGGCCGCCAGATTGGCCGGATTGTGCAGCGGCGCAAGCGGGGTCAGCGCGTCGAGTTCGGCGCGCAAATCGGGCGTGACCAGCGCCGGGCCGGAATGGGCCTCGCCGCCATGCGCGATGCGGTGCGCGATAGCGGTGACCCCGCTCGCCCCCGCCAGATACTCGGGCACGGCACGGATCGCCTCGGCCAGGGACGTCTGCGGCGCGTGCGTCCGCCCGGCAGGTGTCTTCAGATCGCAGCCCCGGGGCGTGAAGCGGTCGAAACTGCCCTTGAAGACGACCCGCGCATCGCCAAGCCCATCACCGGGGGAGAGGTCGAACACCCCGAATTTCAGGGACGAACTGCCCGCATTGAAAACCAGTATCCGCATGGCATCCTTTCTTGTTCCGCCGCGCTGATCGGTGCATCCTTGCCCCGCTCATCCGCCCCGGAATGGCCCAAAGCAACAGGACAGACCATGATCCAGATCATCCCGACCCACCCGATCGAGGGGCAGAAGCCCGGCACTTCGGGCCTGCGCAAGACCACGCGCGTCTTCATGCAGCCCGGATATCTGGAAAACTTCGTGCAATCCATCTGGGACGGGATCGGTGGTGTGGCGGGCAAGGTGCTGGTGCTGGGCGGCGACGGGCGGTTCTTCAATGTCGCGGCCGCGCAGATCATCCTGCGCATGGCCGCCGCCAGCGGCGCGGCGCGGGTGATCGTGGGCCGCGACGGGCTGTTGTCGACGCCCGCCGCATCGGCGCTGATCCGGGCGCGGGGCGCGGATGGCGGGGTGATCCTGTCGGCCAGCCACAATCCCGGCGGCGCGGAGGGCGATTTCGGCGTCAAATACAACACCGCCAATGGCGGCCCCGCGCCCGAGCCGGTGACGGCCGCCATCCACGCCGCCAGCACGCGGATCGCGCAATACGCTACGCTAGAGGCGCCCGATCTGGACCTGTCGCAGACTGGCATTCACCACCTGCACGAGACCGAGATCGAGATCGTGGACCCGGTCGCGGACTATGCCGCGCTGATGGCGCAGATCTTTGATTTCGACGCCATCCGCGCGCTGTTCGCTTCCGGCTTCCGCATGCGCTTCGACGCGATGCACGCGATCACCGGCCCCTATGCGCGCGAGATCCTCGAGAACCAGCTCGGCGCGCCCGCCGGTACGGTCGTCAACGCGACCCCCCTGCCCGATTTCGGCGGCGGCCACCCCGACCCGAACCCGGTCTGGGCGCACGAGTTGATGGCGCATATGACGGACGCGGGTGCGCCTGATTTCGGTGCCGCTTCGGACGGCGATGGCGACCGCAACATGATCCTCGGGCGCGGGGTGTATGTCACGCCGTCCGATTCGCTCGCCGTGATCGCGGCCAATGCGACGCTGGTGCCGGGCTATGCGCACGGGCTCAAGGGCGTCGCGCGCTCGATGCCGACCTCGCTCGCGCTCGACCGGGTGGCCGCGGCGCGGGGCCTGGATTGCTACGCCACGCCGACGGGGTGGAAATTCTTCGGCAATCTGCTCGATGCCGGGCGCGCGACGCTGTGCGGCGAGGAATCGGCGGGCACCGGCTCGGACCATATCCGCGAGAAGGACGGGCTGTGGGCGGTGCTGATGTGGCTGAATATCCTCGCCGCGCGCCGCGAATCCGTGGCCGGGGTGATGGCCGCGCATTGGCGCGAATTCGGGCGCAACTACTACTCCCGCCACGATTACGAAGACGTCGACGCCGAGGCTGCGGGCGCGCTGGTGGATGCGTTGCGCGCGCGGCTCGACAAGCTGGCGGGCGAGACATGCGGCCCGCTGACCGTCAGCCATGCCGAGGATTTCAGCTATGCCGACCCGGTCGATGGCTCGGTGACGGCGCATCAGGGGTTGCAGATCGGCTTTACCGGGGGCGCGCGTCTGGTGCTGCGTCTGTCGGGCACCGGCACCAAAGGCGCAACGCTGCGGGTGTATCTGGAACGCTTTGCGCCGGGGCCCGAGGGGCTGGATGCCGACCCGCAAGAGGCGCTGGCCGAGGTCATCGCCGCCGCCGAGGCGCTGTGCGGTCTCCGCGCGCGCCTGGGACGCGCGGCACCCGATGTGATGACGTGACGGTGCGACGCTTTTCAAGCAGCAGGCTTTTGAGTATTTATGGCAAGAAAATGATTAGCTTGCAGAGAGTTTTTCAACCGCCTCGACCGTCGCCTCGAGCGCGAGCAGGATCGAGGCGTGGCGGTTGCGATAGTCGCGGGCGGGGGTCAGCACTTCATAGCCCTCGAACGGGGTGTCGGGGACCGGGCCGGATTGCGTCAGCATCGCCTTGAGCTGGTCGCGCGCGCGCGCAAGCTCGACCGCATCGCGTCCGATCACCACCTGCCCCAGCACCGCCGCAGCGGCCTGCCCCAGCGCGCAGGCTCGCACCTCTTGCCCGAACCGGCTGACGCGGCCCCCCTGCATGTCCAGATCCACAGTCACGGTCGAGCCGCAGAGCGGCGAGCGGCGCTTGACGCTGACCTGCGGCGCGTCAAGCCGTGTCTGGTGCGGAATATCCGCCGCCAGCGCCAGGATGCGCGTGGAGTAGAGGCTCATCAGATCGGCATTCTCGGCCATCGCGGGTTTTCCCTGCTTGCTGCCTGCGCTAAGCCTAGCGCCATCTGATGTGGGAGATAGCGCATGTCCTTCGATCCGCAAAGTCTGCGATTTGACGCGCGGGGCCTGATCCCGGTGATCGCGCAGGACCATGCCACCCATCAGGTGCTGATGATGGCCTGGATGAACGCCGAGGCCGTCGCGCGCACGCTGGAGAGCGGGCGGGTCACCTACTGGTCGCGCTCGCGCGCCGCCTTCTGGGTGAAGGGCGAGAGTTCGGGGCATGTGCAGCGGCTGGTCGAGATGCGGATCGATTGCGACCGCGACTGCCTGCTGGCGCTGGTCGAGCAGACCGGGCCGGCCTGTCATACCGGGCGGCAAAGTTGCTTTTTCACGGCGCTGCGCGATGGGGAAGAGGTGGAGTTGATGCGCCCGCTTACAGATTGAGCATGGCGCGGATGTCCTGCGGGCTGGCGCCTTCGGCGCGGAAGCCGGCAAGTGCGCGGGCGTCGTCGCGCTTGGCCAGGCGCTTGCCCGCCTCATCGCGGATCAGGCCGTGATGCCAGTAGCTTGGGCGCGGGAGTTCAAGCAGGCTCTGAAGCAGCACATGGATGACCGTCGCGTCGAACAGATCTGCGCCGCGCGTGACCTCGGTAATGCCTTGGGCAGCATCATCCAGCACGACCGACAGGTGATACGAGGTGCCCATGTCGCGCCGGGCGAGCACCACATCGCCCACGCCAGCGACCATCGCGTCGGGGTCGAGCCGGTGCATGCCGGGATACAGCGGGCCGTTCTCGGTGAAGCTAAGCCGGGGGACGCGTGCGAGGGCGGCGGCCATGTTCAGGCGCAGCGCGTCGTCGGGGCGGGCCTCGGCCATGGTCCGGGCGCGGCAGGTGCCGGGATAGACCGGACCGTCGGGGCCGCGCGCGCCCTCTTGCGGGGCGGAGAGCGCGGCGCGGATATCGGCGCGGGTGCAGCGGCAGGGGTAGAGAAGCCCCTCTGCGGCCATGCGCCGCAGCGCCGCGCGGTAGGCAGGCATCCGCTCCGACTGGCGCATCACCGGGCGCGGCCAGTCGAGGCCCAGCCAGGCGAGGTCATCGAAAATCTGCGCCTCCCATTCGGGGCGGCAGCGGGCGCGGTCGATATCCTCGATCCGCAGCAGGAACCGCCCTGCCCCGGCGCGGCTTGCGGCGATCAGCGCGCTATAGGCGTGGCCCAGATGCAGCGGCCCCGTGGGCGAGGGCGCAAAGCGGGTGACGGATTCGGGTGGCATCGCGCGCCTGCGCGCGTTCAGGCGGCATCGCGCGCCTGCGCGCCCAGCCAGTCGGCAAAGGCGGCTTTGGCGCGGTCGGTATAGGCCCGGTAGCGGTCGCGGCGGCCCCGGCGGCCGCCTTTGGCCTCCACAGGCGGGAAGAGGCCGAAATTCACGTTCATCGGCTGGAAGGTTTTCGCGTCAGCACCCCCGGTGATGTGGTGCACCAGCGCGCCCATCGCCGTCTCGCGCGGCGGGGGGGACAGGCGCGCGCCACGCATCTCGGCCACCGCCAGACGACCCGCCAGAAGCCCCATCGCGGCGGATTCGACATAGCCCTCGACCCCGGTGATCTGCCCGGCAAAGCGGATATGCGGGCGCGAGCGCAGGCGAAGCTTGTCGTCAAGCAGTGTCGGCGAGTTGAGAAAGGTGTTGCGGTGGATGCCGCCAAGGCGCGCGAAGGATGCCTGCTCCAACCCCGGAATCATCTTGAAAACCGATGTTTGCGCGCCGTACTTCATCTTGGTCTGGAACCCCACGATATTATAGAGTGTCCCCAGCGCATTGTCGCGCCGCAGTTGCACCACGGCATGGGGTTTGACGTCCGGCGCGTGCGGGTTGGTCAGGCCCACCGGCTTCATCGGCCCGTGACGCAACGTCTCGCGCCCGCGCTCGGCCATCACCTCGATGGGCAGGCAGCCGTCGAAATAGCCGGCCGTCTCGCCCGCGTGGAACTCGGTCTTGTCGGCGGCCAGCAGCGCATCGATGAACGCCTCGTACTGGTCGCGATCCATCGGGCAGTTGAGATAGGCGGTGCGTTCCTCTTCGGTCTCGCCCTTGTCGTAGCGCGACTGGAACCAGGCGCGCGACATGTCCACACTGTCGAAATAGACGATGGGCGCGATGGCGTCGAAGAAGGCCAGCGCCTCGGTCCCCGTCTCGGCGGCGATGGCCTGCCCCAGCGCGTCCGAGGTGAGCGGACCTGTCGCGATGATCCAGTGCCCGTCCGTGGGCAGCGCACTGATCTCGCCGCGCTCGATGCGGATATTGGGGTGCGCGTGCAGGCGTTCGGTGACGGCGCGGGCAAAGGCCTCGCGGTCCACCGCCAGCGCGCCACCAGCGGGCAGGGCGTGGCGGTCGGCCATGGCAATCAGCAGGCCGCCTGCGGCGCGCATCTCCCAATGCAGCAGGCCCACGGCGTTCTGTTCGTCATCATCCGAGCGGAAGGAGTTCGAGCACACCATCTCGGCCAGGTGGTCGGTCTGGTGCGCGAAGGTGCCGCGTTCGGGGCGCATCTCGTGCAGGATGACCTGCATTCCGGCCTCGGCGGCCTGCCATGCGGCCTCGGCCCCGGCCATGCCACCGCCGACGATGTGAAGTGCCTCGCGCATCGTGCCCTCCTGTACCTTGCCTCCCAGATAGCCAGTCGTGCGGGGCTTGGCAAATCAAGGATAAAAAAGCGCCGCACATGCCGGGGGGCATGGCGGCGCGAGGGTCAGGTCAGGCAGTGAGCGCGGCGGCTCAGGCAAGCAGCGGCAGATGGAGAAGGGCGGTGATGACAACGGCGAGGGCCAGCCCGCCTGCGAGATCCTGCCAGAAATCGTTGGACTGTTTGCCGAACATCGTACCCTCCATCGCTTGCTTGTTGCCATCTTGTTCTCATATCCGCGCGCAGCTGTCAAGAACATTAACGGAACATTAGCCGATGGAGAGGTATCTGATGGCCCGGTCCTGCTGCATCAGCCACAACAGCACCCGCGCCGCCTGCCCGCGCGGGCCGGTCAGATCGGGGTCGGCGGCCAGAAGCGCGCGGGCGTCCGACTGCGCCAGCGCCATCAGCCCGGCCTGGCGTTCCAGATCGGCCACACGGAAGCGCGGCAGCCCCGATTGTGCGGTGCCGATCAGATCGCCCGCGCCGCGGATGGCCATGTCTTCCTCGGCGATGCGAAAGCCGTCTTCGGTGTCGCGGAGGAGTTTCAGCCGCCGCTCGGCCGTGGCCCCCAAGGGCGGCTCGTAGAGCAGCAGGCAGGTCGAGGCCGCCGCGCCCCGTCCCACGCGCCCGCGCAGCTGGTGAAGCTGGGCGAGCCCGAAATGCTCGGCGCGCTCGATCACCATGATCGAGGCGTTGGGCACGTTCACGCCCACCTCGATCACCGTCGTCGCGACCAGAAGCTGTGTGTCCCCGGCGACGAAACGGGCCATCGCGGCATCCTTCTCGGCGGGGGGTAGCTGGCCGTGGACAAGCCCCACCGCGCCCTCGCCAAAGGCCGCGCGCAGATGGGTAAAGCGCGCCTCGGCGGCGGTCAGGTCGCTCACCTCGGATTCGCCGACCAGCGGGCAGACCCAATAGGCCTGCCGCCCCTCTGCCACGGCACGGCGCAGATGGGCAACCACCTCATCCAGCCGCGCGGTCGAGACCAGCGCAGTGGTGACTGGCTGGCGGCCCGGCGGCTTCTCGTCCAGCACCGAGACCTCCATGTCGCCATATTGCGTCAGTGCGAGCGAGCGCGGGATGGGCGTTGCGGTCATCACCAGCACATCGACCTGCGCGGCCTTGCCCGCCAGCGCCGCGCGCTGCGCCACGCCGAAGCGGTGCTGTTCGTCGATGACAGCAAGGCGCAGATCGGCGAAATCGACGCCCTCCTGAAACACGGCATGGGTGCCCAGCACGATCTGCGCGCGCCCCTCGGCCAGGGCCGCGCGTTTGGCGGCGCGCTCGGCCCCCTTGTCGCGGCCTGTCAGCAGGGTCAGGCGCACGCCCGCAGCCTCGGCCAGCGGGGTCAGGCTTTCGAGGTGCTGGCGCGCGAGGATCTCGGTCGGCGCCATCATCACCCCCTGCCCGCCCGCCTCGACCGCTGTCAGCAGCGCCATGAACGCGACCAGCGTCTTGCCCGCGCCCACATCGCCCTGCAACAGCCGGTTCATACGCCGGGGCGCGGCCATGTCGGCGGTGATCTCGTCAATCGCGCGGGTCTGGGCGCCAGTGGGGGCGTAGCCGAGGCTGGCCAGCACCGGCGCACGCAGCGCCCCCGTGCCCCGACTTTCGCGCCCCGGCTTGCGACGCTGGCGGGCGCGGGCCAGCGCGAGGGTCAGTTGATGCGCCATCACCTCGTCATAGGCCAGCCGCTGGCGGGCGGGGCTGGCGGGCGAGAGATCGGCGAGGGTTTCGGGCGCATGGGCGGCCTGCAGCGCGGCGCGCCAGTCCGGCCAGCCTTCGCGGGCGCGCAAGGTCGGGTCGATCCAGTCGGGCAGGTCGGGCGCGCGGCTCAGCGCCGCCTGCGCCGCGCGGGTGATCTGTTTCTGCGTGACCCCGGCGGCGAGCGGATAGACCGGCTCCACCCCCGGCAGGCTGTCGGCCTCTTCAGCGCGCAGGATGTAGTCGGGATGGACCATCTGCGCGATGTTGTCGAACAGCTCCACCCGGCCCGAGACCAGCCGCGTCTGCCCGGTGGGCAGGGTCTTTTGCAGATACTCGCCATGCGCGCGGAAGAAGACGAGCTGGAACTCCTGCACCGCATCACGCACCTGCACGCGGTAGGGCCGACCGCGCGCACGGGGCGGCTGATGCGCGCCGATGGTCACCTCGACGGTCGCCATGGCCGGAAACTCCAGCCCGCGGATCGTGGCGCGGCGGGTGCGGTCGATCAGCGTGTGCGGCAGGTGAAACAGCAGGTCGCGCGGCATCTCGACCTGCAGGCCCGCGAGCGCCTTCGCGGTCTTGGGGCCGACCCCCTCGAGCGTGTCGAGCCCGGCGAAGAGCGGGAACAGGATCTCGGGGCGCGCGGCCATCTCAGCCGCCCCGGGCGAGGCGCAGCCAGCCCTCTTCGTCGATCACCTCGATGCCCAGCTCTGTGGCCTTCTTCGCCTTGGACCCCGCCCCCGGCCCGGCGACCAGCAAATCGGTCTTGGCCGAGACAGAGCCCGCGACCCTGGCCCCCAGCGCCTCGGCGCGCGCCTTGGCCTCGGCGCGGGTCATCTGCTCGAGCGTGCCGGTGAAGACCAGCGTCTTGCCCGCAACGGGGCTGTCGCTGGCGCGGGCCTCGGCGGGGGTGATCTCCAGCTCGGCGGCGAGTGCGTCGATGGTCTCGCCCTCGGCGGCGAAGGCGCCAAGCAGCGCGCGCGCCATGACCGGGCCGACCCCGTTGATGGCCATGAGTTCGCCCTCATCCCCGGCGGCCATCGCCGTGCGAAAACTCTGCCAGTCGCCGTAATGGGCGGCGAGCAGCCCGGCCGAGGTCTCGCCCACATGGCGGATACCCAGCGCAAAGATGAAACGCCCCAGCCCGATGAAGCGCTTGTCGCGGATCGCGGCGAAAAGGTTCTGCGCCGATTTCTCGCCCCAGCCCTCGCGGTTCCTGAGTTGTCGCGGCTGACCGGGGCCGAAGCGGTCCTCGAGCGTGAAGATATCGCGCGGCGTGGCGATCCAGCCGTCGCGCCAGAAGGCCTCCACCTGTTTCGCGCCCAACCCCTCGATGTCGAAGGCCGCGCGGCTGACGAAATGCTTCAGCCGCTCCACCGCCTGCGCGGGGCAGACCAGCCCGCCGGTGCAGCGGCGCACCGAATCGCCGGGCTCGCGAATGGCGGGGCTGCCGCATTCGGGGCAGGTTTGGGGAAAGGTGTAGGGCGTGGCGTCCTTGGGGCGGCGCGACAGGTCCACATCGCGGATCTTGGGGATCACATCGCCCGCGCGATAGACCTCGACCCAGTCGCCCACGCGGATGTCGCGCCCCTCGCGAATCGGCTCACCCTTTGAATCGCGCCCCGCGATGTAGTCCTCGTTATGCAGCGTCGCGTTCGAGACGACGACGCCCCCCACCGTGACGGGCCGCAGCCGCGCGACGGGGCTAAGCGCGCCGGTGCGCCCGACCTGGATGTCGATCCCCTCAAGCAGTGTCCAGGCGCGCTCGGCCGGGAATTTATGCGCGATCGCCCAGCGCGGCGTCGTCGAGCGCAGCCCCAGCCGCTCTTGCAGGGCCAGATCGTCGAGCTTGTAGACGACGCCGTCGATGTCATAGCCGAGGCTCGCGCGCTCGCTTTCGATTTCACGATAATTTTCAAGCATTTCCGCGAGAGTCTTGCAGCGCCGGAAACGCGGGTTGGTGGTGAAGCCGAGTTCGTCCAGCCGGGCGATGGCATCGCTTTGCGAAGCGGCCAGCGGGGCCGAGACCTCGCCCCAGGCATAGGCGAAAAAACGCAGGGGCCGCGCGGCGGTGATGGTCGGGTCAAGCTGGCGCAGCGAGCCGGCGGCGGCGTTGCGCGGGTTGGCAAAGGTCTTGGCCCCGGCCTCGGCCTGGCGGGCATTGAGCGCGATGAAATCGTCATGCGCCATATAGACCTCGCCCCGCACCTCCAGCGTGTCGGGCGCGCCGGTCAGGCGGGTGGGGATTTCGCTGATGGTGCGGGCATTGGCGGTGACATTCTCGCCCGTCTCGCCATCGCCGCGGGTGGCGGCATGGACCAGCACGCCCCCCTCATAGCGCAGCGACAGCGACAGCCCGTCGATCTTGGGCTCGGCGGTAAACGCAAGGGCCGCATCGGGGCCGAGATTCAGGAAGCGGCGGATGCTGTCCACGAAATCGGCCACATCATCATCACTGAAGGCATTGGCGAGCGAGAGCATCCGCCGCGCGTGGCGGATCTTGGCAAAGCCCTCGGCCGGGGGGGCGCCGATGCGCTGGCTGGGGCTGTCATCGCGCACAAGCTCGGGGAAGCGCGCCTCGATCTCGGAGTTTCGGACGCGCAAGGCGTCGAATTCCGCATCCGACATGACCGGCGCATCGTCGGTATGATAGGCGCGGTTGGCCGTGTCGAGCAGGCGGGCGAGCCGCGCAAGCTCTCGCGCCGCCGCGCCTTCGTCGAGATCGGCGACGTCGAGTGCCGCGCTGTCCGTGCCACGCTCGCTGCTCATCTTTCCCCCGGCCGCTGCCGCCTGTTCGAGGGAAGTGATAGGTCCGCGCGCGGCGCAGGTCCAGCCCTCTGCCGCGCGTTGGCCGATGCCGCGCCCGGCACAGAGCGCAGGGGCAGCGGTATCACAAACGGCAGCATCGTGATGCGGTTCGCGGGTGGCGGTAACTGCACGAGTATGCTCGCGCGCCGCGATCGGCGGTCCGGCAGGTCGATGCAGACCCCCGTGGCGTCTGGGGCGCCCCCGCCTGACCGGACGCCCCCGCCTGACTGGTCCCGGGCGCGGACAGGTGCGCTGCGCTGGACGCGTCACCCCTGCCCTGTCGCGCCGCCCCTGACCTGTCGCGTGCTCCCGCGCCCCGACCGCGCGCAGGGCGGCGCGTCAGGCCGAGAGCGCGCGGTTGACCGCCTTGTTGGTCTCGGCGCCGGCCTCGGGCGCCGGGTCGCGCAGCACGTAGCCGCGCCCCCAGACCGTGTCGATATAATTGTCGCCGCCCGTCGCCTCGGCCAGTTTCTTGCGCAGCTTGCAGATGAACACGTCGATGATCTTCAATTCGGGTTCGTCCATGCCGCCATAAAGGTGGTTGAGAAACATCTCCTTGGTCAGCGTGGTGCCCTTGCGCAGGCTGAGCAGTTCGAACATCTGGTATTCCTTGCCGGTCAGATGAACGGTCCTGCCATCGACCTCGACCGTCTTGGCGTCCAGATTGACGGTGATCTTGCCCGTACGGATCGTGGATTGCGCGTGGCCCTGGCTGCGACGGATGATGGCATGGATGCGCGCGACCAGTTCCTCGCGGTGGAAGGGCTTGGTCAGATAGTCATCGGCTCCGCCGCCGAAGCCGCGCAGCTTGGTGTCGGTGTCCTGCTCGCCCGTCAGGATCAGGATCGGCGTGTCAACGCGCGCAAGCCGGACCTGGCGCAGCACATCGAGCCCCGCCATGTCGGGCAGGTTGAGGTCGAGCAGGATCAGGTCGTAGTCATAGAGCTTGCTGAGTTCGACCGCGTCCTCGCCCAGATCGGTGCAATAGACGTTGAAATTGGAATGCGTCAGCATCAACTCGATGCTGCGAGCAGTGGTGGGATCGTCTTCGACCAGCAAGACACGCATCGGCGGGGTTCTCCTCTCACGCTGTTAACTCTCACAGTCTCGCAAAAAGGTTAACTCCCTGTTACCGTGCACGATCTGGAAATAAAGACAACCTAAAGTTGTCTGTATTTCTGCAATGCAGTGACTTTCAGCGCGTCGATGCCATATGCAAGGATCGCCCGGTGCCACAGCTCATACTCTTCCTCGGACAGCCCATAGCGCTCGAGCGCGGCTTGTTTCGAGATCAGCCCGTGTTCCACCGCCTGGATCACCACGGCCTTGCGGCTGGCAACCCAGCGCCGCGTGTCGCGCGGCGGCAGATCGGCCAGTGTCAGGATCGTCCCGTCCGGCAGCGTGACGGCGCGCGGGCCGTCCACTCGCTTGATATACATGTCGGCAGTCCTTCTTCACCCAAACCCTTGGTGCCATCCAGATTTGCGCGACAGGATTAATTCGGGGTTGACCGGGACGGTCCCTGGCCCTTGAGAATATCTTGCATTTTCCTATATCCCGGCAGTCACCCGCCCCCCGGAGCCCGCCATGCCCTTCGACCCGCCGCTCAATTCGCTTGGTCTGCCCAAGCCGCCCGCCGAGACCCGCGTCGTGGTGGCGATGTCGGGCGGCGTGGACAGTTCAGTCGTGGCCGCCGAGCTGGCGCGCGAGGGCTATGATGTGGTGGGCGTGACACTGCAGCTTTACGACCACGGCGCGGCGCTTGCGAAAAAGGGCGCCTGCTGCGCGGGGCGCGATATTCATGACGCGCGCCGCGTGGCCGAGGAGATGGGCTTTCCGCATTACGTGCTCGACTACGAATCGCAGTTCCGCGAGGCAGTGATCGACGAGTTCGCCGATGCCTATCTGGGCGGCGCGACCCCGGTGCCGTGCATCCGCTGCAACGAGCGGGTGAAGTTCCGCGACCTGATGGAGACAGCGCGCGATCTGGGCGCCGACTGCATGGCGACAGGGCATTACATCCAGCGCCGCATGGGCCCGGGCGGGGCCGAGTTGCACCGCGCCGCCGACCCGGTGCGCGACCAGAGCTATTTCCTGTTCTCGACCACCCAGGCGCAGCTCGACTATCTGCGCTTTCCGCTGGGCCATCTGGAAACCAAGGCCGAGACCCGCGCGCTGGCCGCGCGCCACGGGCTGAGCGTGGCCGACAAGCCCGACAGTCAGGATATCTGCTTCGTGCCCGATGGCGACTACGCGCGGGTGATCGAGAAGCTGCGCCCCGGCGCGGCCGAGCCGGGCGAGATCGTGGATATGGACGGCCGGGTGATGGGCCGCCATGACGGGGTGATCCACTACACGATCGGGCAGCGCCGGGGCCTCGGGATCGGGGGGCTGGACGCGCCGCTTTATGTGGTGAAGCTGGATGTCGCGGCGCGGCGGGTGATCGTGGGGCCGAAATCGGCGCTGGCCACGCGCGTCGTGCCGGTGCGCGAGGTCAACTGGCTGGGCGATGCGCCCTTTTCGTCGCGCCCGGAATGGGAGCTGGAGGTCAAGCTGCGCTCGACCCGCCCGCCAGCGCCTGCAATCGTGCGCCCGCTCTCGGAGACGTCGGCCGAGGTGGAGTTGCTGACCCCCGAACAGGGGGTGAGCCCGGGCCAGGCCTGTGTGTTCTACGCGCCCGGGGACAGTCGCGTGTTCGGCGGCGGCTGGATCTGGCGCGGCTGAGCGCGCGGCGCGGGCGTCGGATGGCGCCAGCGGTCGATCTACCCCCCGACGGGGGCGCGTCCCTCGGGGGCATCGAGCCCCCTCGGGCCGCGTCGGGGCGCAGCCCTCCCGCCCGAAGCTGGCGAGAGTGCGACGACCAGACGCTGGGGGCTCTGCGTCCAACGCTGCCCTGCCGGGCTGGCACGTCCAGTGTCCTGGCGCCCGTTCGGCAGTCGCGCCCCGCTTCCCGTGCCCTGCTGGAAACTCGCGCCGCATCGCCCCTTTCCGCAGGCTGCCCGAGGCGCTAGGATTTCGATCGCGCGCCAAAACGCGCCTGAGGAATTTCTGCCGAAAGGAATTGCCATGCCTCTGCCCGCCTGCCTGACGCGCGCCCGCCTGACGGCCAGCGCAGCTGCCCTTGCTCTTGTCCTTGCCCCGCTTGCCGCGCCCGCCGATGCCGATACCGATACCGGCCGCGAGGCCCGGCTGACCGTGGCAGAGGCCTATGTCACCGCGATGGTCGCGGATTTTGACATGGACGCGATGGTCCGCTCGATGTATCGCCCGATGCTGGCCCAGCTGCGCGCTGCCGGGCAGGAGATCAGCGACGCGCAGGAGGCCGAGATCGAGGCCCTCTACCTCTCCGAGTTCCGCGAGCCCATGCGCGAGCTGATGCTGGCGCAGGACAAGATCATGGCCGACACGCTGACTCTCTCCGAGATCGAGGCGCTTTATGCGTTCTACAACACCCCGGCGGGGCGCAATGTGATGCAGAAGCTGCCGCAGATTGTCGAGGCGCAGATGCCCGCGACCATGGCGCTGGTTGAGACTCGGATGGAGGTGATCCTGCCGCGACTGATGGAGATCATCGACTGAGGCGGCAGGACGACGGGGCGCGAACGCGATGCTGGTGATGAGTTGTGGCGACCCGGCCGGGATCGGCCCCGAGATCGCGGTGAAGGCGTGGCGCGCGGGTGCTGCGCGCTTCGTCTGGCTGGGCGACCCGACGCATCTGCCCGACGGCACGCCCTGGGCCGAGGTTGCGACCCCTGCGCAAGCCACGGAGCTGCCCGCCGATGTCTTTGCCGTCCTTGGGCATCGCTTCCCTGCGCCGCCCCCGCAGCCTGGCGTGCCGGAGCCGCACCACGCGCGCGCGATCATCGAGGTCATCGCCCGCGCTGTCGGTCTGGTGCAGGCGGGCGCGGCCTCGGGGCTGGTCACCTGCCCGATCAGCAAGGCCGCGCTGAAACAGGGCGCGGGATTCGCCTTTCCCGGCCATACCGAATACCTCGCGCATCTGGCCGGGGACGTGCCGGTGGCGATGATGCTCGCCTGCGACGCGCTGCGTGTGGTGCCGGTGACCATCCACATGGCCCTGGCAGAGGTGCCCGGTGCGCTGAGCGAGGCGCTGCTGGAAGAGACCCTGCGCGTCACCCATGCAGCGCTGATCCGCGATTTCGGGCTGCCGCACCCGCGCATGGCCGTTGCCGGGCTGAACCCCCATGCAGGCGAAGGCGGCACGATGGGGCAGGAAGAGGCACGCGTGATCGCCCCCGTGCTCGACCGGCTGCGGGCCGAGGGGATGGCGCTGACCGGCCCCCACCCCGCCGACACGATGTTCCACGCAGGCGCCCGGGCGACGTATGATGCCGCCATCGCGATGTATCACGACCAGGCGCTGATCCCGATCAAGACCGTTGATTTCGCGGGCGGGGTGAATGTGACGCTGGGCCTGCCCTTCATCCGCACCTCGCCCGATCACGGCACGGCATTCGATATCGCGGGCCGGGGCGTGGCCGACCCGACATCGCTGATCGCGGCGCTGGCGATGGCACGGGCGATGGCCGCGCGGCGGGCGGCGACTGCAATGGCGGGGGGATGAGCGCAAGCGGACGCAAAGCATGTCGGGCGGGGCCCTTGCGCGTCATGCAAGATGACCGTGACGCCGGGGCTGCCCTTCATCCGCACCTCGACCGATCACGGCACGGCATTCGATATCGCGGGCACGGGCGTGGGCAACCCGACCCCGCCGGGCGGCTGCGGGTGGAATTGACAGCCTCTGAGCGGGAGCAGTAGCGTCGGGACAGCGGGGTCAGGCGGCCCCGGTTTCGTTTTTGCAATTCGGGTCGTTGCAGATGTTTCGCATGATTGGCCTTGCGTTGCTGCTGTCGCCGGGCGTGGCATTGGCCGAAAGCACGGGCTCGGGCTTTTTCATCAACCGCGACTGGGTGCTGACCAACGACCATGTCGTCGAGGATTGCGCGCGGGTCGAGGTCGCGGGGCAAGGGCGCGCGCGCGAGTTGCGGCGCGACCCCGGCAGCGATCTGGCGGCGATCCGGCTGGCGCGCCCCTTCGACGGGCTTGCCCTGCCCTTTCGCGAGAGCCACCCGCGGCTGGCCGAGGCGCTGCATGTGCTGGGCTATCCGCTGAGTGATGTTCTGTCGGCCTCGGTCCGCGTTACCAGCGGGTCGGTCAGCGCGCTCGATGCGTTTGCGCGCGATGACGGGCTGATCCAGATCTCCGCCCCCATCCAGCGCGGCAATTCGGGCGGGCCGGTGATCGATGATGCGGGCGCGGTGCTGGGCGTGGCGGTGGGCATCCTGAACCGCAGCGGCGTGCAGAATGTGAACTTCGCCATTTCGGGTGCGCTGGCGCGGGGATTTCTCGACGACAAGGGCATCGGCTACGCGGTCGCCTCTGACAGCGCCACTGACGCCGAGCCGCTGCCGGATGTGATCGAGCGCGTGGCGGCGGCGACCGTGCAGGTCCGGTGCGTTGGGGCCGGCCCGCCGCCCGCCCCGCCCGCGGCGGCGCAGGCCCCCTCCGGCCTCGTGATCTTCCGCGACCGCGATGTGATCGGCTTCGATTACCGCTTCCTGCGCGACACTTCTTTCGCGCGCTGCCAGACCGCCTGCGAGGGCGACCGGCAATGCCGCGCCTTCACCTACAACACCCGCCACAATGCGTGTTTCCTCAAGGAGGGCGGCGCGGTGCTGGTGACGAATGCCGATGCGGTCAGCGCCCTCGCGCCGGACCTCGTTGCAGGGGTAGTGGATTCGGGCTTCACCATCGCCGCCGACCGCGATGCGCCGGGCGGGGACTACCTGCGCATCCGGCAGAGCAATTTCGTGGGCTGCGTGGTCGAATGCGCCCTGGACGCTCGGTGCCGGGCCTTCGCCTATGTGCGCGCGACAAGCGATTGCTGGCTGAAGGACCGCGTCGGGCCGATCCAGAGGATGCCGGGGGTGGAGTTCGGGTTGAAATGAGGGCGGG
>LFIK01000820.1_pt1 | contig 23700 bp, 22 predicted proteins | sample 643401 | NCBI WGS metagenome assembly LFIK01 (sample SAMN03777447, study PRJNA286221) | soda lake metagenome | biome: soda lake; feature: Kulunda steppe; material: water; isolation source: sample T5-Br brine of Lake Tanatar-5 | place: Russia: Kulunda steppe | collected 2010-07
CGCGGTGTCTCGGTCAGCCCGAACAGTTCCTGTAGCTTCACCGCCAGCACCGGCCCGCCGGCCGCGCAGTAGTCGATCGCGATGCGTGAGCCACCGGGAACCGTGATCCGCGTCGGCGCGGCGGCGTTGAGACGCTGCTGCAGTGGGTGGTCCAGCAGGTTGTCGAGTACCGACTGCAACGGCAGTCTGCGCAAATCGGTGAGGCTGCGCAGGCCATCAAGCCAGGGGAGAAGCCAGTCATCAAGCGTGGCGAGCAGGCTGGCATCGTCAACCGCCGGCCAGTCTGCCGGTTCGAGTGCGTGCAGCAACATGACCCGCGCCTGCCACTGCCGCTCACGTTCCTGCCAGGGCAGCCGTGCCAGTCCTCGACGACGGATCGCGTCGAGCAGCCCGGCTTGTGCTGCGCCGTCCGGCAGGTGTTGCAGCGGTCGCTCGTCGAGCACCAGGACGCCGATCCGCTGCTGGCGAGTGGCGACCACTGCTTCGCGCGCATCATCCCAACGCACATGGTCGCGCGCCTCGATCAATGCAGCAAATTCCTCGATTATCGCGGTGGTTGGCAGTTCGGCGGCGAGCCGGATACGCGCATCTGGCGTCTGGTTGTCGCTGTCGGCAACGACCAGCCAGGGCGCTTCGCCGAGTGGATCATGGTCGGGCAGCACCGCACCGCGGCCATTGCTGAGCCGGTATGCGGGACGGCTACCGGGACGGCGCTGCGCGATGCGGTCCGGCCAGGCGAGGCCGAGCAGGATAGCGGCGGCCTCCTCGGGTGCGTTGCGGGTTGCTCCTGGCAGTTGCTGACGCAGCCGACGTGCCTGCTCGCGCAGCCGCTGCCAGTGGCCGCCCCTGCCATGTGGCAGCTGGCGTAGCCGCAGCGTGATGTCGCCGCCATGCCCTGGCAACGGGTCACGCTCGCCGAGCAGCGCAGCCAGTGCGCAGCCGACGTCTTGCCAACCGCGGGTCTGTGCCTGCAGCAGCAGGTGCGCAAGCCGTGGCTGTCCGCCGAGTCGCTGCATGGCCCGGCCATGTGCGGTGGGGCTGCCGCGATCGTCGATCGCGCCAAGTGTCTGCAGCAAGGTCCGCGCCTGGCCCCATGCTGCCGCAGGTGGCGGGTCCAGCCAGCTCAAGCTGCTCGGGTCCGGGCACCCCCAGATCGCCAGTTCGAGCACCAGTGCGGCCAGGTCGGCATCCAGCATCTCTGGCGTCGAGTACGGCCGCAGCCGTGCCTGCTGCTCGGTCGGCCAGAGTCGAATGGCAACACCGGGTTCGAGCCGGCCGGCACGTCCGGCTCGCTGCGCCGCTGCCGCCTGCGAGATACGCTGCGTGTGTAGCCGGGTCATGCCGCTGCCGGGGTCGAAGCGCGGTCGTCGCTCGTAGCCGGCGTCGATGACCACCCGCACGCCGTCGATGGTCAGGCTGGTCTCGGCGATATTGGTCGACAGCACGATCTTGCGCTGGCCCGGCGGGGCAGGGCGAATCGCCGCATCCTGCTCAGTCGGTGACAGGCTGCCGTGCAGCCGCGCCAATCGACAATCGGCCGGCAGCCGCCCGTCGAGCAGGTCGGCAACGCGTCGGATGCTGTGATCCCCAGGCAGAAAGACCAGTAACGAGCCGGGTTCGTTGGCAAGCGTCTTGCGGATCGTCGTGGCAACAGCGGATTCGAGTGGCATGCCGCGTGACAGCCCGCGATGGTCGATGGCCACCGGGTAGCTGCGACCGGCGCTTTGCAGAGTCGGTGCGTCGTCGAGCAGAGTGGCGACCGCTGCACCATCGAGCGTTGCCGACATCACCAGTAGCCGCAGATCATCGCGGAGCGCGCGCTGCACATCGAGCGTCAGCGCAAGCCCGAGGTCGGCGAGCAGGCTGCGCTCATGGAATTCGTCGATGATGACCGCGCCGTAGCGGCGCAACTCGGGGTCAGCCTGCAGCAGGCGGATCAATACCCCTTCGGTGACCACCTCGATGCGCGTGCGTGGCCCGACCCGGCTGTCGAGTCGGATCCGATAGCCGACCGTCTCTCCGACCTGCTCGCCGAGCAGCGCACTCATGTGCGTCGCCGCGGTGCGCGCAGCCAGCCGTCGCGGTTCGAGCAGCACGATGGTCCGATCGCCCAGCCAGTGTTCACCGAGCAGCGCCATCGGGACGCGAGTGGTCTTCCCTGCGCCGGGTGGCGCCTGCAACACGGCCCGTGTGTTGGTTGTCAGGGTGGTCAGCAGGCTCGGGAGCAGATCATCGATCGGCAGCGGTGGAACGGTGGTCATGGTATCCGGGGCAGCCGCGATGTCGTGTGTTCCGTTGTCGTCACATCAGCCTCGAGACCGAAATGCCTGTTGCAACGCCAGACCGGCGATGATCAGCGCGAGGCCGATCCAGGTCGACGGAAGAATGCTCTCACCGACGAAGGCGCGGATAAAGAAAAGCGACAGAAACGGTGACAGGAAGATCAGATTGCTGATGCGGGCGGTGCTGCGCGTCAACCGCATGGCGCCGAGCCAGAGCGCGAACGCCAGCCCCATTTCGAATACACCGACATACGCGGCACCGGCCAGCCCACGCCAGTCGGGCAACGACACGCCGGTGGTGACTGCGCAGACCAGCAGCACCAGCGGCAGCGCCATGGCGAAGTTGCAGAACAGCGCCACCAACGGGTCGCGGCGGTCGCGGGCGCTGTAAATCCAGTACAGCGCCCACAAGACAGTACTGCCGAGTGCCAACGCGACACCGACCGGGTTTGCGAACTCGGCCGATAGCACCTGGCCGCGCGTTGCAATTGTCCACACCCCGCCATATGCCACCAGCCCACCGATGATGTCCATTCGGGTCAGACGCTGGCCGAGCAGCGGCACCGCGAGCAGTGCCAGCGTGAACGCCCATGTGTAGTTGAGCGGCTGTGCTTCCTGTGCGGGAAGCCGATCGTACGCTTCGAACAACACGCTGTAGTAGGCCAGCGGGTTGATCACGCCCAGCCCGAGCGAGCGGAGATAATCGCTGCGGCTGCCTTGCAGGACGGCCGGCAGCCGCCCAGTGACGAGCAGCAGCAGACCGAGCGTCAGGACTGACGCGACGCAGGCCCAGGCGAGTAGCTGGATCGGCGCCAGATGCTCCAGCGACAGCTTGAATGCGGTGGCCACGGTGGACCACATCAGGACTGCGCCGAGTGCGAGCAGCAGTGCGCGTTGATCGTTGCCGATCGGCATGTAAATCTCTCCTGGGTATTTCTCACCGATAGCGGCGCATCAGCATAGCACCGGGACAGATCGGTAACGCATGCAAGACTGTCGGTGAGAACCGGATAGCCAGACAGCAGGAGCCTGCCACATATTCACTGCCTTGTTGCCGTTTGGCGGGGTTGATACGATTCAGGCAATCGACAGCCATGCAGCATGAATTGGCAGTGCTGCGTTGCAGGTGATGTATGCTGCAGATTCTCGCCAACCGAACCTTTCGTCATCTCTTCGCCGCGCAGGTTGTGGCGCTGCTCGGCACCGGGTTGCTGACGATCGCGCTGGCGCTGCTCGCCTGGGATCTGGCTGGTGAGGATGCCGGGACAGTGCTCGGCACAGCGCTCGCCATCAAGATGGTGGCGTATGTTGTGCTTGCGCCGGTTGCTGCGGCCATTGCCGAGCGGGTGGCACGCAAACCGCTGCTGATCACGTTCGATCTGATCCGTGCCGGTATCGCGCTGCTGCTGCCGCTGGTCACCGAAGTCTGGCAGATCTATCTGCTGATCTTCCTCCTGCAGGCGGCATCGGCGGGTTTTACGCCCACCTTCCAGGCGACCATTCCTGACGTGCTGACTGTCGAGCAGGATTACACGCGCGCGCTGGCGTTGTCGCGGCTGGCGTATGATCTGGAAAACCTGTTGTCGCCGATGCTGGCAGCGGCGCTGCTGATGGTCGTGAGTTTTTCGGTGCTGTTCGTCGGGACGACGGTGGGATTCCTGGTCTCGGCAGCGCTTGTTTTGTCGTTGACGTTGCCGAGCCCGCGGCCTGCGCGGCAGTCACGGGGGCTGTGCGAGCGCACCGTACGGGGGTTGCGGCTGTATCTGTCCTCGCCGCGCCTGCGCGGTTTGCTGGCGATGAACATGGCGGTTGCCGCCGCAGGATCGATGGTGATTGTGAACACGGTGGTCATCGTGCAGGCCGGATTCGGTCTCGGCGCGTCGGATGTGGCGCTGGCGATGGCCGCGTTCGGTGCCGGGTCGATGCTGGCGGCGCTTGGCCTGCCTCGGCTGCTCGATCGCGTGGCTGATCGAGCGGTGATGCTGATCGGCGCCGCCGTGCTGGCCGTTGGCCTGCTGGCGGGCGCAGTGCTGACGGAGACCGGCCAAGGCAGCTTGCTGATGCTCTGGTGGGTGCTCGGCGTCGGCAACGCCGCCGTGCTGACGCCAAGCGGGCGGCTGTTGCGCCGCTCATCAATGCCGGAGGACCGTCCAGCGGTCTTTGCCGCGCAATTCGCCTTGTCGCATGTCTGCTGGCTGCTTGCCTATCCATTGGCGGGCATGCTTGGCGCTGCGCTCGGCATGCCGGTAACGTTCATCATTCTCGGCGGTGTTGCCATGCTGTCGGTTGCTGTTGCACTGGTTCAGTGGCCGCGGCAGCAGGAAATCGCCTTTCGGCATCATCACCCGGACCTGCCGGCAGACCATCCGCATCTGCGCGAAAACGGCGGGCCAGCCGGCCATCGACATCCACCGATGGTCGGCGCCGAGCATGGCTGATGTGACTGGTATTGCTGGAGAAGGAGCGGATTGGACGATGGGGTTTTAGAGCGTGTCCAGCCACGCAGCGATTGGGTCCAGCGATTGATCGACCACCGAGTAGGCCGGCAGGGCAGCGGTCATTGCCACCAGTTGCGGAATTGCCAGACGATCAAAGTTTCTTGCAATGTGCACTGAACAAACGGGCCACGGCATCAGCCATGTCGGCATCAGGCAGGCCGAGCATGACCAGCTGATCGAGAAACTGCACACGTTGCATCAACGACACGTTCGCTTGCTGTTCTGCCGCCGTCATGGTCATGCCCGCCTGCCAACACCAGCGGAAACAAATTCTTCGACGCTGAGTCGAAAAGAATCAGCTCGTCCCCGCACTGTTCCGACTGCATGCCTTCAACTGGCACGAAAAAAGCGTCAAGCAACGACTCATCCATGGCTCATCCCTCATGCCTTGTCGAAGCTTATCCATCAACGTACGATTGTCATGTCAATTGCGGCAGCATGGTACAGCTCTAGCGCTGAAAATGCATGAATACAACAACCTAAAGCAACGACGGTTACCTGCTAACCCATATACCGCATTAATGTTTGTTCACTTTACCATCAGAACTCCGGCGATGAACAGCCTGATGTCTGCCAGGCAGATTTGCGGTAGGGTCAATGCATTTCGACAGGGCATCGGAACATGTTTATTCGCAGTACACTGACCCGCCGTTCTAGCAGTGGCGACAGTTACACGACGCATCGACTGGTGAAGTCGGTGCGACAGGGTGACACGGTCCGCCAGGTCACCTTGATGAATCTGGGTCGCCATTTCCCAGTGCCAAAGGACACCTGGCCGGCGTTGTGCGAGCGCATCAAGGCGCTGGTTGCCGGTTCTGCATCGCCGATTCCCGTTGCGCTCGATGAAGTGGCAGAAACCGAAGCACAGCGGATTGCTGCGCATCTGGTTGCTGCCCGCGCCGATGCTGATACCCCAGTCGCGGCGCAGGCCGTGCCCGCTCGACCGGCGACAGCCGAACCTGATCTCGCCAACACTGATCCGGGCAAAGCCATTCCGGATGCGTTCACAATCGATGTCAATTCGGTCGAAATGTTGCGGCCGCGCAGTGTCGGCCTCGAGCAGGTTGCGCTCCACGTGATGGACCAGCTCGGCCTCGACGCGCTGCTGAGCGACGCCGGGCTGAATGGCATTCAGCGTGCCACGGCGACTGCACTGATCATCGGCCGCATGGCGAGACCTGGTTCAGAGCGTTCCACGCATCGTTGGATCACGCAGCAGACCGGTCTCGGCGAGCTGATCGATGTCGATCTCGGCATCACGACGCTCGAGCAGCTGCATCGCACGCTCGATCGGCTCGGCGGCAAGCGACCGTTGTTGCAGGACGCGCTGTTCGACCGCATCGCCGAGTGGTTCGGGCTGGCCGCTTCGACCCCGCTCCATGATCTGACCAACACCTGCGTCAAGCAGCTGCGTGTCTCGGGTCGGGACGCGACGTTCGGCATGGTGATCGACGGCAGCGGCTTTTTGCGGCGCAGCGAGCTCTTTCCCGGCAGCGTGGCTGAACCGAAGCGTCTGCAGATCATGCTCGAAAAACTCATTGCGCCAACGGATGCAATTGTCCTGGTGAATCAGCGCGCGTTTTCCGCCGACAGCATCGACTGGCTGATCGAGACCGGCAGGAATCCAATCACCATCGGTGATGCGTTGTCCGATCATGATGCCGACATGCAGATCGCGCAGCCCATGCTGCGCGATCTGCATGCCGTTTTCCGCAGTCTTCAGGTCGCATCCGGGTTGCGATCAATGACCGAGCCCGCCATGCGTCGGGCCAGCGGGTATCTTCAGGTTTGCGTGCTGGCATATCAGCTGATCCAGGTGATTCGTCGCCTGCTGGCGGCCAGCGGTCTGGACGCCAGCTGGAACAGCCTGCGCCAACAGCTGGGGACACAGGTCCGGGTCACCACGCGACTGCGCCGCAACGATGGCAGAGCGGTGCATCTGCGCCGAGCCGTCGCTGCGGAACCGGCGCTGCATCGGATCTACGAGGCGCTTGGCATCGACGCATCCCCTGGCGAGATGCAGGTGACAGTGGTCTGAGGGACGGAGTTCGGGCGTTAGCGGTCTGCAGTGCCTGTGCCGCCGGTCGCGCTAACGAAGGTCAATGATGACCAAAGATTCGCCTGCACCTCTTCTCTAATCGGCTGGAAATCTTTTCACCAGGCTCGGTGCCCAACACCATGACCATTGGGAGCATTTCTGAACGGCAATTTGCGTGGAACGCACTGATCAGCTCCTTGCTGGCTCGTTGCCCCATGACTGTCAATGCCACCGGAAGCCAATGGACGCAGCTCGGCAACACGGCATCGTTCATGACTACCTCCGCAAGGCCATCGAATCCCCGGTCCTGCAGCAGCCACAAAACGATCGATGCTTGGCGGGAGAGTATGAATCAACCACCTTCAACGGGTGAGGGCATGGACGTCAGGACAGCCCATGTGCCTTCTGTACATGACCGGGTCATGGCCTTCCGGAACCTGGTCGCAGGCGGGGTTGGACGGTGAGTCGTATCCCCGTAGCTGGTTGTACGTCTGTATCTGCTCTTCCGACAAGTATTGCAGCGTCTCATAATGCTGAGAAAGGTGGATGAAGCGCAGCTCTGTCCGCGCCGATTCCGCTGCTTGCAGGCTTTCGAGCAAGTTCTGTTCAGTCACGCTGCGCTCTGCGAAAGTCTCTTCGATGTCGCGCTCTGCTTGAATGAGTCTTTCGCCAGCCTGGACGGCGGCTTCCTTCATCTGCTCGAACAAGGCTTCGGTGATGGCGACCTGCTCGGCTGTCAGTGGAATGGCGTCTTTCAGTTCAAGAAGGTGTGCCGGGCCGGGAACGCCGTTCAGTTCCGCCGGCAAGGCCAGCCCCCATCCACCCCCGCGCCGCAGCTCTTCGATGTCCTGCTCGGATAATGTCTTGATATCCCTCGATTCCATGCCTTTGTAGTGGGAATGCTGCGCATGAGAGTGTTGCGCATGCGCATCGAAGGTCAGCAGGCCGAACAACAGAAGCGATGCAACGTGGAGACGTTTCATGGCCATCCTGGTGAGTAGTTGAAAATCGATAATGCTGAGACAATGTTTCTCGTTGATTGTTCGAGGTCAGCTCACCACCGACAACACCGATCCAAGCTAAACGGACCATGTTGTTACTGTTCAATGGTTCGGCCAGATGTTGCCACGCGCGGCCCTGCAGCGTCACTGGTCCGGCTTCGAGCCCGTGTGCACGTGTGGAACCAGTCAGGCACGCCTGGTCGCTTCATCAGTGCGCGCCCATGAATGCGGCTGGCGCGTGTTCCCGGGTCATCTAGGTGGTTGTTTTGGGCGATAAGTTTTGCTGAAACCCATAAAATATCAACAAATGAGGGGCTTCAGCTAGATTGATGGTGCCCGGAGCCGGAGTCGAACCGGCATGGCCTTCCGGCCGAGGGATTTTAAGTCCCTTGCGTCTACCAATTCCGCCATCCGGGCCAGGTGTGCCGGGGGTGTTGACAGGCCGGAGCCGGCCAGTCGAATCATGTGCAGCGAGAAATGGAGGCTGGGGTCGGAATCGAACCGGCGTACACGGCTTTGCAGGCCGCTGCATGACCACTCTGCCACCCAGCCAGGATGTTCCTGTGATCGTTCTCAAGTGGGGGCAGACTAACATAGAGTCGCGGCGTTCCACCAGACCTGCGGACGTCGACCGGCTGTCTGCTGCGTGCAGGAGTGGTCTGCTATGCTCTTGGTAGAATTTGGGTGGTGGAGACGTTATGAGTGAGATGATCGATGCCTTGCGTGCGTGGGTAGGTAAGTCCGAACAGGCTGAAGAGCGTGCTGACGCCTGGCCGGTGATCGGGCTTGCTGCAGCGCTGGATCAGCCGCGCGAGGCCTGGCCCGTCGAGGGTGAACCGATTTCACCGACCGCGCACTGGTGCTATTTCAGTGGCCGGGTTGCGCAATCGGCCCTCGATCACGATGGGCACCCGCATCGCGGGGGAGTGATTCCGCCGTTTCCGATGCCACGGCGGATGTGGGCGGGGAGCCGTCTGGCGTTCCATCTCCCGATCCGCATCGGCGATACCATCTCGCTGACGACGGCGGTCAGTGATGTCAGTGTCAAGGAAGGGCGGAGCGGGACGCTGGGTTTTGTGACGTTGGCGCATACCTGGCGGACGCCGGCTGGCGTTGCTCGGGTCGAGCATCAGGATCTGGTTTATCGCGAGCCGCCGGATCCGGCACAACCTGCACCGCCTGCGCGCGAGGCGCCGCGTGATGCTGACTGGAGCGCGTCGTATTGTCCCGATGCGGCGCAGTTGTTTCGTTATTCGGCGGTGACGTTCAACGCGCACCGGATTCACTATGATCTGGCGTATGCGACGACGGTCGAGGGCTATCCTGGTCTGGTCGTGCACGGGCCGCTGATCGCGACGTTGTTGCTGCAGACTTGGCAGCAACAGCATCCACACGCGGTGCTTCAGCAGTTCGCGTTCCGCGCGGTCAGCCCGTTGTTCTGCGGTGAGCGTCTGCATGCCGAGGGGCGACGTGCTGACGCGGGGGAGTCGGCGCTGTGGGCGCGTCACGACGACGGGCGTCTGCTGATGCAGGCGACGGTGCGCTGGGCATGATCGCACCGCCGTGGTGTCGTCGATTCAACGGTTGTTGGAGGCGGTGATGCCCGAGGACCGTGTCAAGCTGTGGGATCAGCGCCACGCAGTGGCGACACGACCGGCGCCAGCCGAGGTGTTGTTGCGCCATGCACGCTGGCTGCCGGCGCGCGGCCGGGCGCTCGATCTCGCCTGCGGGCTGGGCGCAAACGCGCTGTTTCTTGCCGAGCACGGGCTCGACGCGCATGGTTGGGACCGGTCAACGGTCGCGCTCGATCGCCTCTCGGATGAGGCGCAGCGGCGCGGGCTGCGTGTTGCCGTGCAGCAGCAGGATGTGATTGCCGATCCACCGCGTCCATCGACCTGGGACGTGATTGTCTGCACGCGCTTTCTCCACCGGCCAGTGTGCCGGGAGCTGGTTGCTGCGCTGCGGCCGGGTGGCGTCCTGTTCGTGCAGACGTTTACCCGTCTCGGCAGAGTCGGTGGTGGCCCGACCAACCCGGAGTTTCTGCTCGAACCCGCCGAGTTGTTGGCGCTCTTCGACGGCCTGACCGTGCTCGCCGCGATGGATGGCAGTGCCCCAGCCGTCGTGCAACCAGATAGCGAGTCGGTTGTTGCCGGGCAGGCCTGGTTGGTCGGCCGCCGTGCGTCGTCAGATGATGGGGAGTTGTGACCGATGCATTTGATGATGACAGGGAGGCGAGCACCTTGGCGCCAATCGATCTGGCTGGCCGTGCTCGCCGTTTTGCTGGTCGGCGCGACAGCGACGTTGTTGTCGTCCGACCGTGGCTGTGTGGAGAGCACGCCAGATCTCGACAGCATGGCCTGGGGGCAGTTGTGGGTCGATGCGGATGGCGCCGATCCGGTCGAGCTGCCGGTGCGTCTTGCCGTGACACCTGCGCAGCGTGCCGCCGGGATGCAGCATCTCTGCCCGGACGTGGTTGCCGCCAATCCCATGCTGTTCGTGTTCAGTCAGCCGCAATTTGTCGGCTTTCACATGAATAACGTGCATGCCGATCTCGACATCGCCTTCATCGGGTCGGACTGGCACGTGATCGAGGTGGCGCGGATGGTGCAGGGTGGCGGTGCATCATCCGGAGCCCGAATCCGCGCAGCGCTCGAGGTCAAGGCCGGGGATGCTGAGCGCCTTGGCATTGCACCTGGCACCACGCTGCGTCTGCCTGATGGTGCGGCCGCGTCCACAGCCCTTCGCGCGGTGGTGATGGCGACAGTCGACTGAGCAAGAGAATCTTCAGCGCCTTCCAGCCGCCAACGCCGGCGAGCACCAGCTTTCGCGACGCGCTGGTGCTGACGCGCTGATCCCAGGCGTTGCGGCCGAGTGCGCGAACCTTGATGCCGATATCGCGATAGACCGCGGTGGCGGTGGCGATGGCCCAGGCGTTGCGGAATCCGAGCGGTGGCAGGCCGGCAAGCGCCGACGCGTAGTAGGGCTCGGCGGCGTCGACCAGCCGCTGGCCGATCTGCGCGATCGACTCGGCCTGCCGGAGCGCAGCGAGATCATCGACGCTCAGGCAGAACTCGTTCAGCCAGGTCCCGGGGATGTAGCAACGGCCCATGCGGGCATCGTCGACGATATCGCGCGCAATGTTGGTGAGTTGGAAGCCGATGCCGAGATCCGATGCGCGATCGAGCACCTGCGGATCGCGAACCCCCATCACCATCGCCATCATCACGCCGACCACGCCGGCGACATGATAGGCATATTGCAGGGTGTCATCGAAGCAGGCGTAGGTCTGCCCGGCGACATCCATCCGGAAGCCTTCGATGAAGTCCATCACGCAGTCGTCGGGAATCTTGTGACGACGCACCACGTGGTGAAGCGCCTGGAAGACGGGTTGTTCGCCCGGTGATCCGGCCAGCGCACGGCGGGTTTCTGTTTCAAGGTGCGCGAGCCGCGCGTCGAGCGAATCGGGGATCGCGTCCTGACACCCCTGATAATGGCCGAGATGCTGGCCGTCGATCAGGTCGTCGCAGTAACGGCAAGCGGCGTAGAGCATGGCGGCGCTGTCGCGCGTGGTCGAGGGGAAGAGCCTTGCTGCCGCTGCAAAGCTGGGGGAGCCCTTGGCCATGGATGCGTGGCTGAAGCGAATGACTGCTTCCAAGATCAACTCCCGACTGCATGCAACACAACCCGAGTATACCGTAAACTGAGCGCGGATGACCTGTCGCGAGCGGCTGGTCGCGGATTACCTGTTGCTCGGGACGCAAGAAATCATGGCATTAACAGTGTTATTGACGCTGGGGCGCCTGCCGAAGGCGCTTGATCTGGCGAGGGCCTTTGCGACGCGCGGCGCCCGCGTCGTGGTTGCAGAGCCGCATGGCTGGCATTTGTGCCGCGTGTCGCGCGCCGTCGCTCGCAGCGTCCGTGTCACTGCGCCAGTTGTCGATCAGGCCGGCTATTGCCGTGATCTGCTGCGGGTGATCATCGAAGAGCGCGTCGACCTGGTCGTGCCGGTCTCCGAAGAGAGCATGCACGCCGCTGCGCTCGGCGAGCGCTTGCCGCCCGGTGTGCGTTTGGCGTCGGTAACGCAATCACGGTTGGTCGCGCTGCACGACAAACTCGGTTTTATCCGTCTTGCTGCCGAGCGCGGCCTGCCGGTTCCCGACTCGTATCGGTTGGGGACGCCGGAAGCGGCGCAGCTCGCAGCTGAGGTCGACACCGTGTGCAAACCGCGCTTTGGCTGTGGTGGCCGTGATGTTGACTGGTTGCTTTCCGGCGCGCCATTGCCCGCCGTCGATGCCGCGCAGGAGCGGCTGGTGCAGCGTCATCTGCCCGGCGAAACGGTCTGCGCTTTCGCCATTGCCCGCGCCGGTTGCGTGCTCGGCAGCGTGCAGTATCGCCCGCGCATCCTTTCCGGGACGGTGGCTGTTGCCTTCGAGCGGCTTGATCCGCTTCCGGCTGTCACTGAGTGGATGTCGGCGTTTGTTGCTGCCGAAGAGCATGACGGTTTCATCGCCTTCGATTTCATCGTCGGTGGCGATGGCGTTGCGCGCGCCATCGAGTGCAATCCGCGCGCCACCAGCGGTGTGCACTTCTTTACCGCGCAGGCGCTGGCGACGATGCTGCTCGATGGCGAAGCGGTTGCACAGCCGTTTCGCGAGCAGCGCTTGTTGCAGCAGTTCTTTCCCACGTTGACCGAATGGAACAGCGCGTTTCGTGACCGGGCGCGCTGGCATGCCGTGCGCCGCGTGCTGTTTACCGCCCATGACGTGACATGGCAGTGGTCCGATCCGCTGCCGCTGTTGACGATGCCGCTGACCGCGGCCGGCATCATCTGGCAGGCGGCGCGGCGTTCGGTGCCGTTCGGCGAAGTGGCAACGCTCGATATCGATTATCACCCGTCCGAGGCATCCGAATGACGCTGTATCGCCCCCCTGCACCCCGTCCAATGACGCCGCTGCGATCGCTCTGGCGCGTGCTGCGCCAGGGCGATGGTGACCTGCTGAGCCTGGTGCCGGAGGCGGCATACCGCGAGACGGTCACACCACTTGGTTATTCGCGACGGGGGATTCTGCTGGTCAATGACCCTGACGCCGTGCGCAACATCCTGACCGATCCGCTCGAGATCTTTCCGAAGAACGACCTGATGGTCGGGGCGCTGGCGCCGCTGGTCGGCGATTCGCTGTTCGTCAGCAGTGGCGAGACCTGGCGGCGTCAGCGCCGGATGGTCGATCCGGCGTTTTCGCAGTTGCGCATCGGTCAGGCGTACTCGGCGATGCAGCATGCTGTGCGTGATGCCGAGCAGCGCTTTGCTGATCACGCCGAGCGCGGCGAGACCGTCTCGCTCGACGCGGCGATGAGCCATCTGACCGCCGACGTGATCTGCCGCACGATGTTCTCGCAGTCGCTGGCGTCGCAGATTGCCCAGGAGGTGTTTCACGACTTTGCCGAGTTCGAACGCAGTGTCGCGAGTGTCGATCTGTTCCAGATGATCTTCAGGAAGGCGTTTTCACCGGTGCGCCAGCCGCAACGCGTCCTGGCAGCGTGCGAGCGGATTCGCGCGCACATCGACCGGATGCTGGAACCGCGGCTGGCTGCGGCTGACGGGCCGGGCGACGACATTGTCGGCGCGGTGATCAAGGCGCGTGATCCGCAGTCAGGTGCGACGTTCACGCGCGATGAGCTGATCGACCAGCTTGGTGTGTTTTTTCTGGCCGGGCACGAGACCACCGCCAGCGTGTTGACCTGGGTGTTCTTCATTCTCTCGCAGCAACCGCAGGTTGCTGCGCGCATTCGCACCGAGGTGCGCGCGCTGGTTGGCGACGGTGACATCAGTTTCGAGCAGGTCAAGCAACTGGCGTATACCCGCCGGGTGTTTCGCGAGACGCTGCGGCTCTATCCGCCGATCACCTTCATACCGCGCGTCGCGCGTGAGTCGTGCCGGATTGCCGGCCGCCGTGTGCGCCGCGGCACCATGATCATGGTGTCGCCGTGGACCACGCACCGCAATGCGGCGATCTGGAATCATCCTGATCGTTTCGATCCCGACCGTTTCCTGTCCGGGCACGCCGCTGACGCCGAGGATGCACAACTGCCGGAGTTATTCCTCTCGTTCGGGCTGGGGCCGCGGGTCTGCATCGGTGCGGCGTTTGCAACGGTCGAGAGTACGTTGATTCTGGCGCGCCTGGTGTCGCGCTTTGACATCCGGCCACGCGATCCGGCAGCGGTGCGGCCGGTGGCGCGCCTTACCACCCGCCCGGCGACCGAGATTGCCTGCCGGATCGTTCATGTCGGGGAGGGTGGTGCGTGAGTCGTGGCGAAACAGTTGTCGTTGGCGGTGGGATCGGCGGTCTTGCTGCCGCGCTCAGTCTGGCCGCGAGCGGGCGGCCGGTGACACTGCTCGAGCAGCATGCCAGCGTTGGCGGGAAGGTCCGTCAGCTCTCCAGTGCCTCGCGTGCATTCGATGCCGGGCCGACGGTATTTACCATGCGCTGGGTGCTTGATGCGTTGTTCGAGGCGGCGGGCGCACGACTCGACGAGCGGCTGGTGCTCGAGCCGAGCCCGTTGCTCGCACGGCACAGCTGGCCGGACGGCAGCCGCCTCGATCTGTTCGCCGATCTCGAGCACAGCATGGCCGCCATCGACGCCTTTGCCGGCGCTGCAGAGGCTGACGCCTACGCCGCGTTCGTCGCCGAGTCCGGGCGGATCTTCGACACGCTCGATCACAGTTTCATGCGTGCGTCACGACCGGATCCGCTGACGCTGCTGCGGCGACTCGGCCTGTGGCGTGCGCCTGCGCTGCTTGCCACGCGTCCGTTCAGCACCTTGTGGCAGGCGCTGGGGCAGCGGTTTTCCGACCCACGGCTGCGGCAGCTGTTTGGTCGCTATGCCACCTACACCGGCTCGTCACCGTTTGCCGCCCCCGCCACGTTGATGCTGATTGCCGAGGCCGAGCGGCGCGGCGTGTATCAGCTCGAGGGCGGTATGCAGGCGCTGGCCCACGCGCTCGCGACGTTGATTGTCGAGCGGGGTGGGGTGGTGCGCACACAGGCGCCGGTTGCGCGGATTCTGACCGGCGCTGGCCGTGTTACCGGCGTGCAACTCGCCGATGGCGAGCGACTCGCTGCCGATGCGGTGATTTTCAACGGCGACGCTGCAGCGCTCGCAGGCGGGCTGCTCGGCGCCGCGGTGCAGCGCGCCGTGCCGAAGCGTGGCCTGCGCGGAGCGCATTCGCTCTCCGCTGTCACCTGGGGAATGGTGGTGTCGGTCAGCGGCTGGGAGCTCGCGCATCATACGGTGCTGTTCGGTACAGACTACGTCGATGAGTTCGACTGCATCTTCAAGCGCGGCACGATTGCCGCTTCTCCAACGGTCTATCTCTGTGCGCAGGATCGTCATGCGCTGCGCTGCCCGCCGGGCAGTCAGGGGGCAGAGCGGTTGTTCTGCCTGATGAACGCGCCGGGGCGAACGCTGTCCGCCGAGACCATCGAAGCCTGCGAAACGCAGCTATGGTCGGGGTTTGCCGCGCACGGGCTGACGGTCGAAGTCACCGAAGGGACGCCCTGGCGTCAGGCGCCGCAGGACTTTGCTGCGCTGTTTCCGGCGACCAATGGCGCGCTGTATGGCCGCGCGACGCATGGCGCGATGGGGTCGTTCGCGCGGAACGGCGCGACGACACGCATCCCCGGATTGTATCTGGCCGGCGCCAGCGTCCATCCGGGTGCTGGCGTGCCGATGGCGGCGACGTCAGGGATGCTCGCCGCCGCTGCTGTGCGCGGCGACTGATTCAGGCCATCACCGGGTCAGGCACCAGCTCATCGAGCACCTTGGCTGACGAGATCACGCCGGGCATGCCCGCGCCCGGGTGCGTGCCGGCGCCGACCAGATACAGCCCCTTCACGTCTTCGCTGCGATTGTGCGGGCGGAACCAGGCTGTTTGCGTCAGAATCGGCTGCATCGAGAACGCTGATCCGTACAGCGACGACAACCGCGTCTCGAAGTCGAGTGGCGTCAGCATGTGGCTGGTAACAACATGCTTCTGGAAGCCTGGCATGACAGTCTGCTCGAGGCTGTCGGCGATCGCCTGCCGATACGGTTCGGCCTGCGTGGCCCAGTCGATACCGCTTTGCTGATGCGGCACCGGCGAGAGCACGTAATACGCGTCACACCCTGGCGGCGCCAGCGATGTGTCGGTCGCGGTCGGCCGATGCAGATACAGGCTGAAGTCGTCAGCGAGCACCTTCCGGTTGAAGATGTCATCGAGCAGCTCCTTGTAGCGCGGCCCGAGCAGGATCATGTGATGGAGTACATCCGGGTACTGAATGTCGGTGCCGAAGTACCAGACGAACAGACTCATCGAGTAGCGTGCGCGATCGAGTTTGCGGTCGGTCCAGCGTCGGCGGTGGCGCGCCGGCACCAGGTGGCGATAGGTGGCGGCTGAATCGGCATTCGACACCACCACACCGGCGTGAAGCTGCTCGCCATCGGCGAGCCGCACGCCGGTGGCCTTGCCGTCGTCGATGAGAATTTCCTCGACCGTGCTGTTGTAGCGCATTTCGCCGCCGAGCTCTTCGGTGATCAGCCGCACCAGCCCGTGCACCAGCTTGTTGGTGCCGCCCATCGCGAAGTGGACGCCATGGCTGCGCTCCAGGTGTGCGATCAGCGCGTAGACGGCAGTCGCAGTAAACGGGTTGCCGCCGACCAGCAATGGGTGAAAGCTGAACACCATGCGCAATTTGGGGTGCTCGATGTACTTGCTCACCATGCCGTACACCGACTTGTAGAACTGCGTCGTGATCAGATCCGGCACGGTTTTCATCATCGTCGACAAGCGGTCGAACGACACGTGCAACAGATCCTGGAACCCGACCTTGTAGACCTTCGCGCTCGCTTCGAGAAAGCGCTCGAAGCCTTCGACATCGGACGGATTGTACCGCGCGACTTGCGCCTTCATGGCTTCGTGATCATCGGAGTAGTCGAAATGATCACCGTCAGCGAACCGAATCCGGTAGAACGGATTGATCGGAACCAGTTCGACATCGTCGGCAAGCTTGCATCCAGCGAGCTCCCAGAGTTCTTCGAGCAGGAATGGCGCGGTGACGATGGTCGGGCCAGCGTCGAAGACGAAACCGTCCTGCTTGTAGACATAGCTGCGCCCGCCGGGCCCGTCGAGCTTTTCGAGTACAGTGACGCGATAGCCGCGTGCCCCCAGTCGGACGGCGGCGGCGAGGCCTCCAAAACCGCTGCCGATCACGATGGCGTGTGGTCGGCGGTCAGTGCTTCCGTTTGCATCTGTGGTAGTCATGGTCACCTGCATGTCGTTGGGTTGTCCGCGCAACGCATCGGGTGCGGGCGGAGGGTCCGAGGACGAGAAAGTGTCTGCTGCGTTCCTTGATTGACTTGCCGCGCGTCGGCTCTGACAATATACCGTGATGGCAAGGCAGACTCTTGCTGATCAGGCTCTGCACCAATCGCGGAAAGAGTGATTTCGCATGCTGTTGTTCGACGTGCTGGTTGCCGCCCATATCGTCACCGGTACGGTCGGCCTCATTGCCCTTTGGGTGCCGGTTGTCGGTCGCAAGGGCTCGCCAACACATCGAAAGTGGGGGCTGCTGTTCAGTCATGCGCTGCTTCTCACCGGCCTGATCGCGATCGGCATCAGCCTGTGTTCGCTGTATGCGCCGCTCGAAACGCATCCCTTTGCCGATGATGCGCAACTGGTGCGCGCGGTGTTCGGCTGGATGATGCTGTACCTGTCGGTCCTGACCGTCATGCTGGTGAGTTACGGACGATGGTGCGTGCAGAATCGTGCCGCGCATCATCGCAACCGCACGCCGATCAATCTCGGCCTGCAGGCGCTGACCTTGATCACTGCGGTGATTTGTGCATGGCAGGGTTGGCTGGTCAACGAGCCGTTGTTGCCGGCGATGGCAATCGTCGGTGTTGCCGCAGCGGTGCTGAATACGCGATTCATTCTGACCGCCCGGCCGGTGCCAGGCGCCTGGCTGGTCCACCATTCGAGAGGCGTGGTGGGTGCCGGTATTTCCGTTTATACCGCATTCCTCGCCTTCGGCGCGGTCAACACCATGCCGGCGCTGGCATTCAGCCCGCTGGTCTGGGCGACGCCCACCGTCCTTGGTGTTTCCTTCCTGCTGTATCACCAGTTTCGGATCCATCCGCCATTGCGCGCGCGCCGCGCGGCCTGAACTCAGGCGCGAGATGGCTGAACGCCCCAGCGTTGCCAGAGATCGCCGCAGTGAAAGCCGAGCGCGCTCAGCAGCGCGATGGTCAGCGCCTGCCAGCTGGCACCGATCAGCGCCAGATACAGCGCGACCATCAGGCTGCCGCCGGCGCCGATGTTGAGGATCAGCGCCAGCGGCGGAATGCCGCGCTTGCGCAAGCGCCACCAGGCCAGCAGGATCAACACCTCGATCACCACCACTGCCAACATTACGATGACGATCTGGCCGGACTCGATGAACGCCTGCAATCCGGTCATGTCAACGATCGTTGATCGGGTAGACGATGATCAGTTCGACTGCGCGGGCATAGTCAGTCTGATTCGGCGTCTGGCCCTGACGTTCGGCGTCGACCATCTGTTCGATCAATGACCGCTCACGCAGGTTGAAACGCTGGGCATCGGCAGGCTGCATCGCCGCCAGATACTGTTCGAGGAAACGGGCTTTTGCCAGTCCGCCGAGTCGGTCGCGGACCTTGCCGCGCCACAGTCTCGGCCGGATGATCGCTGTCAGGGCGATGATCGGCAGGCCTGCCAGCGCGAGCAGGACAAAGATCAGCGTGGCCTCGGCGCCGGCCAGCGTCAGTCGATCCGCGATCGGACCATAGGCAATGGCGCAGGCGGTTGCAGTCACGGCGGTGGCGATGCCGAACGCGGTGAGCGAGCTTGACCGTGCGGCCTGGCTCAGCAGGTCGCGTTCGCGGCCAAGCCAGGCCGCCTCGGAGCTGGATGATTGGGGCGCGTGCATGGACATCGATCGAGCCTGTTCGTGCATGATGGTCACCAGGTCGGGGCCAGCCGGACCTGCTCCGGCGGCGTCTGCTGTTGGACAGGGAGGAAATACATCCGAGCGAACGTCAGTGCGGCGCTGGCACCGAGACGGGTGCGCTCAAGCATGCCGCCCAGGCCACCCCGGCGCTTTGCCTCGGCATAGCGATCGGTGATTTCCGACAATCTGGTCATGCCGGCACGGAATGCCGGGTTGTCGAGATCAAGCGCGATCGGGAAGACCTGTCTGGCAATCTCGTTGGTGACTTCGAAGACCCGATAGTCATACTCGGTCGGATCCATCTGCAGCGCCTCATGGAATGCCGGCCGCGCATGATCGCGGACGTACATGGTGGCGTAGACGGCGAGCAGGAAGAAGCGGATCCAGAGCTTGTTCCGGCCGCGCAACAGCTTCGGATCGGCGCGCATCAGCAGCGCAAACGCCTCGCCGTGACGGAACTCGTCATTGCACCATTCCTTGAACCAGCGAAAGATCGGGTGGAAGCGCAGTTCGGGGTGGCGTTCGAGGTGGCGATAGATGGTGATGTAGCGTGCGTAGCCGATCTTCTCCGACAGATAGACCGCATAGAAGATGAATTTTGGGCTGAAGTACTTGTACTTCTTGGTTTTGGTGAGAAAGCCGAGGTCAACGCCGAGGCCGAAGTCCTTGAGCGAGTCATTGATGAAGCCGGCATGACGCGCCTCGTCCCGACTCATCGAGCTGAACAGTTCACGAATGTCCGGGTTCTTGACGCGTTTGCGGATCTCGGCGTAGAGCACACAACCGGAAAATTCCGAAGTGACCGAGCTCACCAGAAAGTCAATGAATTCCTTGCGTAACTCCGGGCTCAGCGGCGGCGCATTGGCCAGCTCTTCGCGAAAGCTGTCGTCACGCAGGAAATGCCCCTTGTTGTCGTCGCGGCGCAGTTCGGCGATCAGGTCATCCCATTCCTTGCGAACCGGCTCGACGTTGATCCGATCCATGGCGTCGAAGTCGGTGGTATAGAAATGCGGGCTCAGCAACGTATCCTCGCGCGCCCGCTCGGTGGTCTGCATCGAATGGGTGATGTGTCCGGCTGTCGCGCTCATAGTCTCCCCCCCGAGGAAAAGCTGATGTCGTAGAGTTCGTTGATCTCGCCGCTGGCGGCGACGCGTGCCCAGATCCGATCGAACCAGCCACCGCGAGTGACCACGGCGTGCCGATGGCAGAAGATGCGTTCACCGAAACCGACATCGGTCGGCGGGTCGATGACCCGGACAGCATCACCGGCCTCGACCTCGATGCCGTCCAGTTCGACGTGGGCCTTGAGGAACTCGTTGGTGTGTTCGATTTCGACGGTGCAGGGCACTTGATAGACCTGTCGCCCCAGCAGGGCATCGGTCAGTGTTCGTGATTGCCTCATCATCGGGCTTCCCTCGCGGTTCGTCTTGACCTGCAGTCTGGTGCTGTCAACAAGACATAACACCACTGGTGACAAGTATAGTTTACACATGCGGGGAATGCCAACCCTTCGCGGGCCGGTTCAACGATCGGCGTCGGTTTCACCACGCCCGGCAGTGATGCCGTAGGGCTTCAGCAGCGTCCAGATATGTTGTGGAATCATCCGGCGCATTCGACGGGGGTGCGCGCGGCGCAGGTGCAGCACGGTTTCGGCAGCCTTCATCTCGATTCGCGCGCGGGCGAACTCGAGCCCGCGCGGACCGACTTTCGGCATCAGCCACGCCATCACCGGGCGCAGCCAGTCGGGCATGGCGCGTAGCGGAAGTCCACCGGCAGCGCGCTCCACATTGGCAATGAAACCCTTGACCGCACCTTGCCGCTTGCCGGCACTGTCGAGCGGGGCGGTGATCAGTTCATCGCCAAGCAGCGCGACCAGCTCTTCGCCACGGGTGTTGCGGACCAGCAACCACTGCTGTCCGCGCCCGGCCATGTAGCCGACGGTGATGTCGGCGAGGACGTTGGTATAGTCGACACAGGTGCGACAGGTCAGCGGGAAGAAATCGGCGGGCAGCTTCGAGATCGGCAGTTTCAGAAACGGGATGGTGCGGACCCTGCCGTCGGTATGGCGCACTTCGACCTGATAGTCGGCGCGAAACTCGAGGTAGTTGATGGTCTCTGGCGCTGTGTCGAGCAGGGCAAGAAAATCGTGAAACCGCTCGGTCGTGGTGTTGTCGGAGCAGGGCGTGCCGATCACGTACAGCCTGCTGAAGCCGAGAGAGGCTTCCAGCGCGCGGAGCGCGTAGACCTGGCAGGGAATACCGATGATGGCGATGCGTCGGTAGCCAGCGTCGCGAGCAGGCTCGAGCAGGCTCAGGAGCGGCGCATACCCCATCCGCATGCCGCGACACCCAGCCAGGTCCTCGGCGCGCGTTACCAGCGTTGGAACCGGGCGCCATTGGTCGTCTTCCGCGGGGCGGACCGTGAGCACGGCATCCACCGTGCCGCTTTCGAGCAAGCGTTCGGCGATGCGCGTCGTGATCCCGGTCCATTGCGCGCCCTCGCGCGGACTGGCGAGCCGTGCCTTCAGCATGCGTCTGAACGGCCCGAAATGCAGTTCATCCGGCCGGGCGGGGTCACGTGCCCGGCCGTGGACGCGCGCTTCCATTGCCGGATAATCGGGCTGGATGAACTGACACGCTGTCGCGCATGCCGATGGGTCTCGCATCCGCGAAACACCGCAGTCGGTACACAGACTGCGGTGTGGCGCCGGTTCGGCTTCGACGCTGACCGCCGTCGAGCGCGAGGGTTGTGGCAGGTCGGGCCCCATGCCCGATCAGCGCTCGCCAGCAACCGTCAGCGACAACAGATGCCGAGCGAGTATCGGCGCCTCGTCTCCGGTCGACGTCATGGCGTCGGCACCGACGGCGTCGACGAGCTCGGGGTGGATCGCGAACAGCGGACCGCCGACCAGCAACAGGACATCGGGGTTTCTGGACGCGGCGCGGGCGGCCGACACATCGTGAATGACCGTTTCCCGCGTCTGCGTCGAGCTTGCCGAAAAACCGATGGCATCAAACCACTGGGTACGAACCAGAGCGACCATCTGCTCGGTGCTGGTTGGAGTGTCCGCCCAGACGTCCCAACCGTCGAGCCGGAAGCACTCGCCAACGATCTGCGGCCCCAGCGTATGCTGCTCGCCGGAGCAGGGCATGATCAATGCGCGCGGGCGGGGCTTGTTGCTGCCAGTCGAGGTGAGATCGCTCCAGCCATGGTCGCGAAGCTCGAGCAGGATGCGCTGCAGCCGACCGAGGCCGACCGTGACATCGATGAACGAGCAGTAGTCATGATCCCACAACCAGCCGAGGCGTTTCGCTGCTGGCGAGAGCAGCTGGATGCAGAGCGTTTCGATTCCGTGACCGTGCATGGCGCGCAGTTTTTCCACCATCGCCAGAGCGGCGCCAGGGTCACGGCTCATGGCAAGATCGGCGAGCTCGACCACGTCCCGCTCGCCGACTCTGGCAGTTGAAGAGAAATCAGCCGCGTCTGCCCGGATCGGCGAATGCGCTTCGATCATGCGTGGCAGAACTTCGCGGCTGATGGCGCCGAGCAATTGCGCAGGAAAGCCGTTCGGCGCGGATCGATCGACCGATCTCAGGGAAGGTGGCCGCTGTGGGGTGTCCCACGCGTCGAGCTGTGGTTCCAGCAGGCTGGATAGTTCATGGCGCAAATCGCCATCTTCACTTGCTTCGGGCATACACACCCCCCTGACTGCCTGTCGCCCCCGCTTCAGGCCATCGTCTGCTGCCTTCGTTTGTCAGGAGTATTTATAGCAAAGTTGGCTGCCGTCGCGCAGGTTTTTTGACCGGTTTTCTTGATCAGGATCAATTTTACCTCGGGTCGCCTGCCCAAGTGTTTCAAATGCTTGCCGATTTTCATCAAGTGACTGATGTATGACTAGTTGGTTCTCTTCCGAGGCGCTGTCTGGTGCGGAAATTCACGGAGTATTGAGGTCAGTTTTTTTGAAAATACCAGCTCAACTTGCTGATCAAGATCATGATTAATCAATTTTTGCAATCATGTGAAATGAAGACGGTCAATTCCCGGTCTGACGGCCGGGGCGTTGCTGCACAGGCACCCGGCAGCCTGCTGCGGGTCTTGGTGCGATGCGCAACGTCCGGTTGGGTCGGAAGGGGGCTCGACAGCGTCAGGAGTCCGAGAGAGAGGTCAGAGTGTCGGGCTGCTCTCGCTGTCCATCAATCCATGCCGGCGCAGCTTGACGTACAGGCTCTGGCGACTGAGGCCGAGCATTTCCGCAGCTGAGGCTCGGTTGTCGCCGGTCAGTCTCAGCGCTGCTTCGATGCAGAGGCGCTCGATCAGATCGGTCGATTCTCGAACCAGATCGCGCAGCGGGACCTGGCCGACCAGTTGCGTGATCTGCTCCATCGATCGAGGCTGATCGAGCTCGGTTTCCGGCTCGGCGGTCGAGCGGATATCGACGTTGCGGATGATGAATCCGCAATGCAGTGAACCGTGTTGCTCGATGGCAGTGGCCGATACTTCGACCTGCGCACGCGCCCCCTGTTCGCCACGGAGGCTGGTGGGGAAGATCTGCAGGCTCGGGTTGCGACGCAGGCTCGCGATCAGCACATCCATGTCGACGTTTTGCCGGCCAAGCCAGCGCCCGAGCGGTTCACCGCGGATCTGCGCCTGATGCGTGACCTGAACAAGGTCGAGAAAGGCGCGGTTGCTCTCGACGATCGTCCCTTGAGCATCGGTGACGACGATGCCGTCCGGCGCCGTTTCGAGCAACTGCAGCAGCCGTTCATGCTCCTCGCCGAGCCTGATCGCGGGGGCTGCGATCGACTCCGGAACAAGCCGCAGCAGCAGCAGGTCGCCGGACTGCTGGCGCAGCAAGGCAGCATTCAATCGGTATCGACCACC
>LFIK01000821.1_pt1 | contig 23671 bp, 20 predicted proteins | sample 643401 | NCBI WGS metagenome assembly LFIK01 (sample SAMN03777447, study PRJNA286221) | soda lake metagenome | biome: soda lake; feature: Kulunda steppe; material: water; isolation source: sample T5-Br brine of Lake Tanatar-5 | place: Russia: Kulunda steppe | collected 2010-07
ACCCGAACCTTGCCCTTGAACAGCTTCTCGGGGTTCAACACGATGTTCCCGGCGGCGGCGAATTGCGGCAGATCTGCGCAGAGCACGTCGAGATCCTTGTCGTTGAGCTTCTCCGGCAAGCCCTCGAAACTTCGCATCACGATATAGTCGCTGCACAGGTTGAGGACCTCGAAGAAGGCGCGCCAGTCCGGCCAGCCCCCGGCGCCCTCCAGATCCTTTTCGAGAATGCGGGGTTCGGGGTCCGGCTCGGTGATGCAGGTGCGCAGCCGCTGCGGGCCGAGTGCAAGGGCGCACTGAAACATGCATTCGCTCACATTGGTGCTTGAATGCACCGGGAAGCGTGTGTCGCTCCAGCTTCGAAAGAGTTTCTTGGCAGCCGTCGCGTTGCGGTTCGCCGGCTCGATGCGCCCTGATACGGAGCGCTCCCAGCTATAGTCGGGGTCGTCGTCACGCATGAGCAGCAGACGACACGGCGCCTCCCCCATCTTCTGCGCGAGCGTTGCGCCCTGATCGCTGCTGCCACGCGTCAGGGCATTGCCGTAGAGCCGATAGGCGTTGTGCTTGAAATGCTTGTCGCTCCACCAAAGCTCGTAATCGGCGAGAAGCGTAAAGCGCCCGGCAAGCTCCCGGCGGATCGCGTCCCAGTTCTTCCGCGCGCTTTCCCAGAGCATGAAGCAGACGTAATCCGGCCCGCCATCATGGGCGACGGGCGTCTTCGGCGCTGGCTGCACGTGCCAGGCGTCGGCCGGCAGCGGCGAGAAATAGCGGCAGCGATCCGGGCGAAATAGCGGGGGAGCCGTTGTCATGAATGAGCACCGTCGGTTCGATTGTCCGTTCTTGGCCGGCGTGGCCTCCTCAGCCGCCCGGTCCGCATTGCGGCGGCGGCATCGCACACGTTCTGATGCGCGGGGAGCGGCGCCGCGCGCGCCCGGCGGCGTTACTGCGCCGGCACCGGCCCTTTGGCCAGCCAGAGCTGTCGGTTGCGAAGCTTGCGGGCATCGTCGGGTTTCTTGCCCCCCAGGAACGTGACAGAGGAATAACAGCGTTCAAGGTGGCGAAGCTGGTTTTCCTGGACCTTCTCGGAGCCGTTCGACTCGAACACCATCGTCTCCGCGATCCGGCTGCAGAACGCGATCAGCGGCTTCCAGCGATCCACCCACATGCACACCGAGAGCAGGAATACCACATCCACGCGATCCTCGGGCAGGAAGTCGCGCAACAGATCATGCGGATCGCGGTCGATGTCGAAGACATAGAAGTCGAGATGCTCGCTGCCGCCGAGGTGATTGCGCAGCGCGTTGCAGGCGTTGATCATCTTGTAGTCGAAATCGACGCCGACCGCCCATTTGACCCGGTCCCGGATCGCGTAGAGCATCCCGCCCTGATTGCAGCCGATATCGAGCACGGACTTGCCCGCAAAATCGAGCGGGACGCGGTCGAGCCGGTCGCGCGGGTTGCGCTGCCCCTCGAACACGGTGCCGTCAACCTCGAGCGTGTGGTAGCCGGCCGGAAAATCGCGCGCCGCGTAGCCCTTTTTGCCGCCCTTCGTATGCTGCAGCACGTTGTGGATTTTGGCCAGGCGGACATCGTGCGCGCTCGCCTGCTGGTCCCACTGCGCGCGGGCGAAGGTGCGGTCTGCCGTGTCCGGTGCTTTGTTCACGTCTGTTTCTCCACTTGAATAGATCGGGCGAGCGCATCGCCCGGCGGTCTTGAAGCTGCCCTCTACAGCGGGCAGGGCGTTCAAACAACCCAGGCGTGTGTTCAAGTGACGGCAGTCTTCGCTTGCGCGGTGTCGAGAAGCTCCTTACCGATAGCCTGCGCATGGAGAAAGGTGGCGGGATTATCGGTCGTCGTTCCCGGCGCCATCTTCAGGTAGCGCTTGCAATATCCGACATTGGCCGCAAAACGGATTTCTTCGGGATCGGGGGTTACGCCGCAGTCGCGCAGTTGCTCGGTATAGGCACCGACCACCTCTTCGCGCAATCGCGGCGCGTTTATGTTGTGGAAGATGAACGAGAACAGATCGCTGCCCAGTGGCGCGTAGCAACTCGCCCCGTTGTCGACAAGGATGAGACGATCGCCCATGATGAAATTTCCCGGATGGAAGTCGTTGTTGGTGATCGCCCAAGTAAAGGAGTGCATGCGCTCGGTGATCGCGCGCCAGCCGCCGCGGAGACGCCGCTGGTGCGCGAGGATTTCGGCGATATCCCCGTGCCCATCGAGCCGGTCTCCAAGACGCGCATCGTGCTTTGCGTCGAGCTGACTGGCGGCGAGCGGCAAAGGCACGGCGTCGCTGTCGGGTCGGCCGCGATAGGTTATCTGTGCGTTGAACTCCGCGATCGATCGCGCCGCGGCGATGGCCCGCCTGCGATCCGTGAAGGTGGCGCGGCTGGCGGTGCGCGAATAGTCCGCGTCGATGTTTTCGAGCTGCATCAGCGAGAGGGTCGAGACGACTTTCGCGAAATACGGGCGCACGATCTCGTAGAACCTGCCCTTGCGGGGCAGCGTGCCGTCAAGGACGAGCCGGTAGAAGCGCGCCTCGACACCGGCATCGTTGACGACCTTGACGAAAGCGTCATGCGGGCGCGTGATCCGGCCGCAGAAAGCGTGCGCGCCTCCCTCGACGATGGGTTTGAGTTCGCCCTCGTCCCCGAAGAGGTGGCGATAAAGCTCCGTTGCGAGGACTTCGTATTCGCGCAGGCGGTCCTTGCGGCGTCGGTTGCGGCACATGGTGCTGAGGCGCCGCAGGCGACGCTCGGTGGGCGGCTTGCTGCCGTTGAGCAGTTGTCGGATACGCTTCTGCGCGCCGCGATGGTCACCGGCCGCGAACAGCTTCTCGATATCTTCGTACACCCGAGCCTTGCCCCGCCTCTTCGTCACTACTGCCGCGTCGCCAGCCACGCCGCGCGGGCGCCGTTTCTCGCGCCGGATCGCCCGTGACGCTTTGTGACGACTTTATGACATAGCCCGACACCGGAATCCAGACGCGGTCCGCAAGCCCTCGGGGCCGCATTCAGGATCGGGAGGAGACCCGCCGGCGGGCGGGATCAGGCCGTGACGCGGTGCTCGGACAGCCCGTGCGCCGAGACCTGCGCGACCATCGTGCATCCGGAGTTCGGATGCCGGCGCAGGGCGGCCGCATCGAGCCCCTCGCGCGCGGTAGTGCAGTAAAGCGCGTTCAGCTCCGGGCCGCCGAAAGCGGGGCAGGAGGTGTGCGGCGCGTCGAAGGCGACGCTCTCGACGAAGCGGCCCCGCATGTCGTGGCAGGCGACCCGCCCGCTTCCCCACTCGGCGCACCAGAGCCGGCCATCGCGATCGAAGACCGCGCCGTCGGGATTGCGCCCCTCGGCGGTCAGATCGATGAACGGCTCGGACGGTCCGGCCGGCCAGCCATCCTCCGGATCAAGGGGCTGGCGCATGATCCGGCGGGTCGGCGTGTCGGCAAAGCAGGCGAAGCGGGCGTCGGGCGAAAAGCAGATCGCGTTCGGAATCGTCAGCCCCGCATGCAGGCGCCGCAGCGCGCCGCGATGATAGCGATAGATCGCGCCGGCGCCCGGCTCGGCGTGCTTGCCCATGGTGCCGATCCAGAAGCCGCCCCACGGGTCCGCGCGCCCGTCATTGGACCGTGTCGCCGGCCTGTCGGCCTCGAGCGCCACGAGCCGGGTCGCGGTGCCCGAAGCGATGTCGAAACGGTGCAGTCCGGTCTCCGAGGCGATGAGCAGCGTGTCGTGATCGATCCAGCCCGCGGCGGAGACATGCTCGGCAAAGTGCCAGATCCGCCCCGCCGCCATGAGGGCGCAGCCGAGGATGTCGAACCAGAACAGCTCGCCGCGCTCGGGATGCCAGAGCGGGCCTTCGCCGAGCTCGGCGGGACGGGAGTCGTGCAGATGCGGGCCGGTGACCATCGGCTACCCCGTCGTGACCACGCCGCCATCGATGACGAGCGCCTGCCCCGTCATCATCCGGCTTGCGCCGGAGGCGAGGAAGAGAACGCCGCCGGTGATGTCCTCGGGGGCGAGCGGCGTCTTGAGGCATTGCCGGGCGAGATGCGCCGTGAGCGCCTCTTCGGTGACCCACAATTCGCGTTGCCGCTGCGTCATCACCCATCCGGGCGCAATGGCGTTGACGCGGATGCCGTCGGGGCCGAACTCGCGCGCGAGCGCCCGGGTCATCCCGTTGATGCCGGAATTTGCCGTCACATAGGCCGGGTAGTCCGCGTTGCCGATCATGTAGCTGATCGAGGTGAAGTTCACGATCGCACCGCCACCGGCCTGCCGCATGCCCGCGATCACCGACTGACAGGCAAAGAAATAGGCCTTCAGGTTGACGGCCTGTAAACGGTCCCAGTCCTCCTCGGTGACGTCGAGCGTGGCGTGACGCGTATCATCGGCGGCGTTGTTGACGAGCACGCCGATCGGGCCGTGGGTCTCTGCCGCCTGCGTCAGAGCCGCGCGCAGGGTCGCGATGTCCGTGATATCGCCCTGCACGAAGAGCGGACGCCGGCCGTGCAGGGCCTCCATCCGGTCGCAGAATTCCGTCGCATCGGAGCGGCCGATGAAGGCGACCCGCGCGCCCTGGCGCAGGAATTCCTCGGTCACGGCCGCGCCGATACCGGAGCCACCCCCGGTCACGAAGACGGAGGCCTCGGCAAGGTTGGGAAAGCTCGGCATGTCGGTCATGGGCACTCCGGATTTTCGCGGGTACGGCCGGCGGAGGAGCCCGCCGGGTCGGGCGCGAGCCTGCCCGCACGGCCGGGGCGCCGCAAGGGGGATCATACCGTTCCAGTCGTGCGCCGCGCCAGTGTCGCGCGGCATGTGCGGCCAAGCATGATAGATCCGCCGCGTCGAAACGCATAGGGTCGGTTTCCGTGCGCACCCCGCTCGCATCGGCACGCACCGGCGCCGCGCGGCGTGCCGGCGCTGCGGTCATTGCCGATGCGCAGCTTGCGGTAACGGCAAAGCGCCTTCGCGGCGGTCGGTGAAAGCCCTCGGCCCCGCGATCACCGACTCCGAACTCCGCGAGGTGGCCCGGTTGCGTCAGAAGACCTCCCGCAGCGCGGTGGTGCCGGTCTTTCCCATGCCGACATGAAGGATGAGCGGCTTGTCGGTCATGCGCCGGCCTTCGCGACGCCACGGCGGGGCGCCGCCCGCAGCGGCGCGGCCTGTGCATCCGTGACCGCGGTATAAACCTCGCCATAGCGGGCCCGCATCGCCGCGGGATCGAACTTTCGCGCGGCGCCGGCGACCCGCGCGCGCGCGGCGGCATGGCGCAGCGGTTCGGCCGCAAAAGCGCTGATGGTGTCGGCGAGCGTCGCGACCGGGATGGCGCCATCGTCGAGCGCGATCAGCGCCCCGGCCGTTTCCCCGTCCGCCGTGGCGAGCATACGCGGAATTTCCCCGAGCGCCGAGGCAATCATCGGCCGACCCGCTTGAAGGCATTCGATCACGACGAGCGGCGAACTCTCGCCCGGGAAACGCGACGGGAGCAATCCCATGTCCGACAGTGCGAAATAGCCCGTCGTGTCGGCCTGGAAGCCCTGCAACAGGATGTGATCCGCGAGGCGGCGCTGCGACAGCAGGTCATGCGCCGGCCCGGCGCCGAGAAGGATCAGCCGGATGTCGCGCCCGCTCGCCGCGCGCGCGCCCTCCACCGCCTCGATCGCCTCCAGCCAGCCCTTTTCCGGGATGGCGCGGCTCGCGACGGTGAGCACGAAGGCGTCGTCCGGCAATCCGAGATCCGCCCGCGAGATCGCGCCGGCGCTCCCGGTCGCGAGCGCATTGTCGATCCGGCTGAAATCGCGCGCGATATCGGCGCCCCGGGCGGCGAAGGGTGCGGCGTTCTTCGGGCTGACATGGACGAAGTGCCCGGTCCGCGCGAGCATGCGCGGCACGATCCGGTCGAGGTCCGTTTCGGGGATCGTCTCGTACATCCCGTGCAGGGTCACGACCGTCTGCAGCGGCGCATCCTCGGGCAACAGATCGAGGATCGCGTTGTCGACCCAGGGGTGATGCGAATGCACGATATCGATGTCGAAACGGCGCGTTATCGCGTTCAGGTCCTCGAGATTGGTGATCACGGGGATGTCGGCGGCGAGCCGGGCGCGCATTCCCGGCTCTTCCGGTTCCTGCGCGCAGTCGAGATAGCTGACGCTGTGTCCCGCCGCCTTCATCTGGTTTGCGAGTTCGATCCCGAAGGCCTCGCCGTCGCCCGCGCAGAAACCGTAGCCGGCCATCAGGACGGCCGGTTTGCGCTCGGCCGCCGCCGTGGCGATCCGGCCGGGATCGTAGCACCGCGCGAACGCCGTCGCATCGAAATCGCTCCGATTGCGGCGCCAATGCTCGACGAGCCCTTTGCGCTGGCTTTCGAAAAGCGCGGGATCGACCCGGTAGTGGCGGACAACCTCCCGCGCGACGAGCTCGTGCTCGCGGTAGTAGCTGTCGCTTTGAAAGGCCGTGACGGAGCTGCTGGCGCGATGCTGGCGGAAATAGTTGCGCGCCTCCGGCGAATACGCCATCAGCCCGCCGCGGATCAGGTTGAGATAGAAGGCCCAGTCGCCGCAGATGCGCATGTCGCGCCAGACGGCGCTCCCGATCACGTCGAGGCGCTCGACGCGCCGGAAGACCGCCGAGCCCGCATTCGGCACGATGTTCCGGATCGCGAAGGCCGCGCGCACGATTTCGGGTGCTGGCGTGACCCAGGCCCGATGCCAGCGCTCCGCGCCGAGATCGGCGAGATAGGCGTCCATCGACCAGACCTCGCGCGCGCCATCGACATCCATGAAGACGGTCGGGACATAAGCGAGCTGCACGGCCGGGTTTTCGAAGAATGGCACCAGCGCCTCGAGCAGGTTCTCGGTGCACCAATCGTCGCTCTCGGCGATCCAGACGAGATCCCCGCGCGCAGCCTTCAACCCGGCCTCCCATTGCCGGAACGCGCCGCCGGAATTCGTTTCGTTGAAGATCAGCCGCGTCTGCTCGGGGTAGCGGGCGGCGTATTCGGACAGGATGGCCCGGCTGTCATCCGTCGAACAGTCATCCATCAGGAGCACTTCGAGATTCGTGTAGGTCTGCGCATAGATGCTGTCGAGGCGTTGGCGCAGATACGGCGCATGGTTGTAATTGGGTACGATCACCGAAACGAGTGGTCGCCGGGTCGCCTGCGGTCGCGGCGCCTGACAGGTGAGGTGGCGCGCGTCGGCGCCTGCCGCGAGCTGCAATCGCCCGGCGCCGGGCAGCCGGCGAGTGCCCGCCCGCAGCAGCGACCGGAGGACGCGGCGCAATTCGCTCGCGAGTCGCGGATTGCGCACCGAAAGATCGCGGTACCTGCACCGCGCGACGCAGTTGAGGCCGCTCCAGCCCGAGACCGCGGCCGATCGCGCGCTTTGACCCGCGCGACCGACGACGCGCAGCGGCGCCGTGATCCGCCATGACCGCGACTCGAGCAACTGCTCGATCCGCCGCTCCTGCGAGTCGAGCAGCGTGTCGCGCTTGGCGATCTTGGAGCGATACGCGGCGCTGATGCGCGCGCGCTCGAGTTCGTGATCCGACGCGATGCGCGCGGCCTCGTCGCGGCTGTGCTCAATCTCGCGCCTCAGGGCGGCCGCCTCATCGCGAAGTTGTTCGATCTGCGCGGCGTGGTCGGCGCGGGCGGTTTCGGCGTCGTCCAGGGCGGCGTGCAGTTCCGCGTTCTCGTCCGAGAGCCGGTCGCGCTGCGTGCGCAGCTCTCTTGCGGTGAGGGCTTCGCGGCGGCGCTCATACGCGAGTCGATCGAGAACACGGCTTGCGACCCGATCGATATCCGCCCGGGTCGCGGCTTCGTCATGGATCGCGACGGCCCGCGCCGTCAGGTCCGGATCGAGACGATCCATCCGCGCCATCGCGGCGAGTTCGTCGCGGAATGCGGCCAGCCGCGGCAGCGCCGCGTGAACCGTCGCGCGCTCGATATCGTCGGAGCGGCTGCGGTACAGGCCCGGATCGACGAAGCGGTCGGTGAAACCCGCGACGCGGTCAGGGTCCGGGGTCACGCCGAGGAACGTCGCAAGGCGGCCGAGCTGGGCGGCCGGATCGCTGACGAGATCGGCGTGATCCACGACGAGTCCCGGAACATGCGCCCCCTGCGCGAGCGCCTGCGCCGCGTAGGACAGCCAGAGCGCCGCGCCCTCCTCGGGCTTGGCGCCGATGGCGTGATACGCCGGATCCGCCTGCTGGCGCAGCATCTGCGACCTTGCGGCCGCCACCGGGTCACGCGTCACATGCACGAGCCGCAGCGCATTGTCCGCGTAGCCCGCTCGCGCCAGCGCGCGAAACCACAGCGGCAGGAGCAGGCACAGCCGCGGGTCCTTCGTTGCGGCGAGTTGCGCGTCGCCGGCAAGATCGCCGATCAACCCGGCGGCCGCGGCGATGCGATGGTCGAGCGCGCCGCGCGAGAGCCCGGCCCGCGACAGCGCCGCCGCGCCATCGAAGACCGGGCTGTCCCAGCCTGCGCCCAGCTCGGCGAGCGACGCCTCGTTGAAGGCGACGATCTCGGGATGTTCGAAGAAGCCCTCGCGATTTTCGTCGCTCGACGGGGTCTCGGGCAGGCCGAGCTGCGCGCCCAGCGTTTCCAGCGCGGCGGCGGCCAACGAGGTGCCGCTTCGATGGGGGCCGAGACACAGCACGAATTTGCGGGTCATCCGGACGCACTCATTCATCGGTTCCCTTCGTTGCGACGGCTGCGACGGTCACATTGGCAGCAAGCCTGCCCCGGTGCGGGGATTGCGCGCAAGCGTCGCGATGCCTGCCGCGTGAAAGACAATTCATCCGCTTGCGCCGTTTTGACACGGGTCAATGCCGGTGCAACGAAGACCTGCGATCATCGCTGCCACGGAAGAACGTGCAGGGAGGAGGAGAGAATGGCATCAGGACGCTCGCGCGGACAATCGGCGCCCGACCCCGGCGAAGCGTTGCGGTCATTTCTGGCCGTGGTGCCCGCGATGGTGCCCGCCGCCCGGCACGGGTTTCATGCGCAGGATCGCGTGCTCCGGGACATGGAACAATTCACGCAGCACTGGATCGACCGGCGCCACGAAGCCCTGCGCAGCGCCGCCGAGCTGGCCGGTCGGCTCTCGAATGGCGAACTCGCAGACCCGGCCGCGGCGGCGCAGGCCATCGGTGCCTGGCAACAGGAGTCCGCGCAACGGATTGCGCATGATCTGCGCGAGGGCAGCGAGGTCGCGATGCGGTGCGCCAGCCATCTCGGCCGCGGCGGGGCCGAGGTCGGCGAGGAGGCGCTCAGCAACGCCGCCCGCAACGCGGTGCCGGACAAGCGCAAACCGCGCGGTTGACGCCCGGATTGGTTGGGCCGCCTGAGCACGCGGGCGCGGAGCGCGCGCGCGGCCATCAATTCATGCTGCAGTTGCACAATCCGGTTGCACTCAGGGGCCCGGCCACTCTGTTGGCCGCTGGCGTGAGGAATTTCTTGAGCGGCGGCGGGATTCCTGCAACACCTTTGTCAAGAGCACTGTAGATGCTCCGGACAGGGAGACGGAATGCAACGACAGAGTTTCTGGTCGGGTCTCGTCGTGATCGCGTTCGCGCTTCTGGCGCTCAACTGGATCATCCCGGAGTATGCGGGCGTCAATCCGCAAGCGCAGATGCCGCCCGAGCTCGTGCCGAACATCGCGTCGTGGATCATGCTCATCAGCGGGGTCATCGTCGTGCTGCGCAGCGCCGTCGGGATGGCGCGCACGGGGCAGATGCCGGTGACGCGGGAAATCAACTGGTCGGCGCTCTCATGGGCCGCGTGGCCGTTCCTCTATGTCGGCGCCGCGATCGTGGTGCTCGACAATTTCGGTCTCATCGGGCTCGGCCACCTCAATATCCTGGGACGTGGCGATGTGAAGCTCACCTTTGCCGGTGTGCCGATGATCATGGGCATGCTGTATTTCCTGGGAGAGCGGCGCTGGTACATCCTGCTGGGCTGCTCGGTGGTCCCGGCGCTGCTGCTCTACGGCCTGTCTGTCCATCTGATGCGCGTGGGGGTTATCTGAGCCATGGATTTCGCGATGATCGGCGCCTCGATCCAGGAGGCCCTCACCGTCAACGCCCTGATCGGGATCGGCGGCGGCGTGTTCATGGGCTATGTGATCGGGGTGATCCCGGGGCTGTCGCGCTCGGTCGCCATCGCCATCGCGATCCCGCTGACCTTCTACATGTCGCCGCTGGTGGCGATCTCGTTTCTCATCGGGCTGTCGAAGGGTACCGCGGCGGGCAGCGCGGTTTCCGCGATCCTGCTGAATGCGCCGGGGGAGGCGTCCTCTGCGGCGACCGCGCTCGACGGTTATCCGCTGGCCAAGTCCGGCAAGCCCAAGACGGCGCTTCAGGTCGGGCTCGTGGCCTCGGTCGCGGGCGACATCATGGCGACGATCATCCTGATCTTCGTGGCGATTCCGTTCGCCCGCGTGGCGTTGATGTTCGGCCCCTACGAGATGGCCGCGATCCTCGCCTTTGCGCTGGTGTTCATTGCCGGGCTGTCGGGGGGCAACATCTTCAAGGGGCTCGCCGCGGGCGCCTTCGGCATCTTCCTCGGCACGATCGGGCTCGACGCGCAGACGGGGCTGCCGCGGCTGACTTTTGGCTACACCCAGCTCATGGACGGAATGCCGCTGATCGCGGTGGCGATCGGCACGCTCGCGCTGTCGGAGATGTTCGTGCAGTCGGAGAAGCTGCGCTACGAGCGCGAGACGATGGCCGTCAAGCTGGAGCATCGCGCCGACGATCACATAACGTTCCCGATCCTGCGGCGCATTATCCCCACGATCCTGCGGGGCACCGGGATCGGTACCTTCGTGGGGGCGCTGCCTGGGCTGGGGCCGTCGGTGGGCTCGTGGATGTCCTACGGCGTCGCGCAGAAGTGGTCGAAGACGCCCGAGAAATTCGGCAAGGGCGAGCCGCAGGGCATCGCCGCCTCGGAATCGGCCGACAACGCGGTCATTCCCGCGGCGCTGATCCCGCTTTTCGGGCTGGGGATTCCGGGCAATGTCTCGGCGGCGCTGCTTGTGGGCGCGTTCGCGATTCACGGCATCACCGTGGGGCCGCTGCTTTTGCGCGACGAGCCCGAGCTGCTCTACTCGATCTTCGCGGGGATGGTCGTGGCCAGCCTCTTCATGCTGATCCTCGGCTGGTTCGGGTTGATGGTGTTCGCGCAGATCACGCGGGTGCCGCCGCATGTGGTGATCCCGATCGTGATCTTCTTCTGTCTCGGCGGCATACTCTTGCAGGGCTACGGGACCTTCGGGCTCGTGATCCTGATGGGCTTCGCGCTGCTGGGTTATCTGATGAAGAAATTCGACTACTCCTTCGTCACGTTCCTCGTGGCCTTCATCATCACGCCCATGCTCGAGCTCAACCTGCGCCAGAGCATCATCCTGTCGCGCGGGGAGTGGTCGATCCTGCTGGACCGGCCGATCGCGGTTTTCTTCATCGCCTGTACGATCGTCGCTTTCGTCATGCTCGGCCAGCGCACCCTGCGCGGCAGCCGGGAAGTCGAGACGGCGGCGGGAGCGTGACGTTGAACGTCACCACGCAAAGGGAGGACGCCCCATGAGAGACAGCGTTGCAGCCGTGGTCGCGGCGCTTCGTTCCCGAATACAGGGACCGCAGCACCACCTGCAGGGGGGCAGGTCGGGACGCGTACAGCGGGGAGATCACTCGCGATATTCGCGCCGGCCATGACGAACGCATGGCCAGCGCCGACTGAAACATGCGCGCAGGGCGGCCGCGCCGTCGTACCGCGCGTATGCTGGCGCCGTTCGGAACGCAAGGGGAGGGCCGGGGAGAAGGGTGGTCTCGGCATCCCGGGGGCACTGCCCCTCCGCCTGGACGGCACGATACCAACCATCCGAATGTACGGGAGTAATACCATGAACAAGACAGCACTCGCGATCGGCACATCGGTGTTCGCGCTCGGCGCGGCGACCGCCGGGATCGCCCAGGCCGATGATGAATGGCCCACCGGCCCGCTCACCATGGTGATCGGCTTCAACCCGGGCGGCTCGACCGACATCCAGGGCCGCGTGCTCGCCGATGTGATGGAGGAGTATCTCGGCCAGCCCGTCAACGTCACGAACCAGCCGGGTGCGGGCAGCGCGGTCGCCTTCACCAGCCTCGCCAATCTCGATGATGACGGCCACACATTCCTCTATGGCGGCCTGACGGCGCTGACCTTCACGCCGATCATCCAGGACGTCGAATACGAGATCGACGATTTCGAGTATCTCGCCGCCGTCGCGATCGCGCAGAACGCCATCGTCACCTCGGCCGAGCAGCCCTTCGAGACCCTCGACGAGATTATCGAATACGGCCAGGAAAACCCGATGACCTATGCCCAGCAGACCGCGCTGGACCAGGCCATCATCGAGAACGTTGCCGAGGAGGAGGGGCTCGACCTGTCGATCGTTCCCACCGGCGGCGGCGCGGGCATGGCGCCCCTCGTACTCGGTCAGGAGGTCGATTTCGCCTATTCGGGCGGCACCCACGCGCAGTATACGCCCACCGGCGAGATGGTGATCGCCGCCTTCCTGTCGGCCGAACGCAGCCCGTTCTATCCGGACACGCCGACGCTGATGGAACTCGGCTACGACTATTCGATCGAGGATTATCGCTCCATCGTCGTGCCGACGGGCATTCCCGACGAGGCGCGCGAGAAGCTCATCGAGGCGGCTGAATACGCCTCCGAGCACGAGTCCTTCATCGAGACCACCGAGGAGAACACGATGTTCCCGGTCGTCTTCATGGGCAATGAAGAGATGGAGGAGACCGTTCGCAACGTGCGCGCGGCCACCGAGGAAGTCATGGGCGACTGATACGGCCCGTGGGGGCGGCTTCGCGGCCGTCTCCGCAAAAAGAGAACCCCGCCGCACGGTATCGCGCGGCGGGGTTTTTCATGCGTTCGGCGCGGATCAGCGCGTGGCGTCGTCGGTGTTGGCGACGTCGTCGGGTGCGAGGATGTCGTCCTCGCCCGCAGCGCCGATATCGTCGAAGAGCTCGTCGATCTCGAATTGTGCGGCGGCTTCCTCTTCGGCCGCCACGTCCTGAATCGACTTGCCGGCGGCCTGAACCTCGGCCTCCTCGGGCGAGCGCGCGATATTGAGCGTGACGGTCGCGCTGACCTCGGGGTGCAGTGTGATGCTCACGCCGTGCAGCCCCAGCGCCTTGATCGGCTTGTCGAGCCAGACCTGATTGCGCGTGACGGTCACGCCGCCCTCGCTCACCGACTCGGCGATGTCGCGGGTGCTGACCGAGCCGTAGAGCGCGCCCGAATCGGCGGCGGCGCGGATCATCGTGAAGGTTTCACCGTCGAGCTTTCTGGCGAGACCCTCGGCCTCCTTGCGCTGTTCGATGTTGCGCGCTTCGAGTTCGGCCTTCTGGGCCTCGAAGGCCTTGATGTTGGCGTCGCTCGCGCGCAGCGCCTTGCCCTGCGGCAGCAGGAAGTTGCGCGCGTGCCCGTCGCGAACCTTCACGACCTCGCCCATCTGGCCGAGCTTGGCCACGCGTTCCAGCAGGATGACTTGCATGATGCGCTCCTTACTTCACGGCGTAGGGCAGAAGGGCGACGAAGCGCGCGCGCTTGATCGCGCGCGACAGCTCGCGCTGCTTCTTCGAGGACACGGCGGTGATGCGCGAGGGCACGATCTTGCCGCGCTCCGAGATGTAGCGCTGCAGCAGCTTGGTGTCCTTGTAGTCGATGGTCGGCGCGTTGTCGCCCGAGAAGGGGCAGACCTTGCGGCGGCGGAAGAACGGTTTGGTGGCCATGATTGTCTCCTGTCCTGCGGGCTCAGCGGCGGCGGTCGCGCTCTTCGCGCTTCTGCATCTGCACCGAGGGGCCTTCCGCGTGTTCGTCGACCTTGATCGTGAGCACGCGCATCACGTCGTCATGCAGGTGCATGAGCCGCTCCATTTCCTTGACGGCGGGGGCGGGCGCGTCGGTGCGCAGGAAAGCGTAATGGCCCTTGCGGTTCTTGTTGATCTTGTAGGCCATCGTCTTGACGCCCCAGTATTCGTGATCGACGACCTTGCCGCCCTGATCGCCGAGTACGGTGGAGAAATGTTCGATGAGCCCCTCGGCCTGCGTGTTGGACAGGTCCTGGCGTGCGATGAAGACATGCTCGTAAAGCGGCATGGTCTCTCCTGGTTGTTCGGGCGCGCTTCACCGGGCGGGGAGGTCCTTCCGCATCCCGCCCACGAGAGGTCGCGCCGTTTCGATACTGGCGCGGAAGGATGGGGCCTTATACAGGCGCGGCGCGCGGGTTCAAGGGCGCGGTGCGATTGCGCGCGCGCGCCTGCGTCGATATTGCGGGGCGATCATCGGACAGGAGAGGCAGATGGAGCGGGCATTCGTATTTCCGGGGCAGGGGGCGCAGAGCGTCGGCATGGGCAAGGCGCTCGCCGAGGCCTATCCGCAGGCGCGCGCGGTCTTCGAGGAGGTCGATGCGGCGCTCGGCGAGCCGCTCTCGCGGTTGATCTGGGCGGGTGATGCGGACACGCTGACGCTCACGGAAAACGCCCAGCCCGCGCTCATGGCGACCTCGATGGCGGCGATGCGCGCGCTCGAGGCGGAGGGCGTCGAGGTGTCGGCGGCGCGCTTCGTGGCGGGGCACAGCCTCGGTGAGTATTCGGCGCTCTGTGCCGCCGGGGCGCTCGGGCTCGGGGACACGGCGCGGCTCTTGCGCATCCGCGGGCGCGCGATGCAGGAGGCCGTGCCGGTGGGCGAGGGCGCGATGGCGGCGGTGCTCGGACTCGATCTCGAAGCGGTGCGTGCAATCGCGGGGGAGGCCGCGCAGGGCGCGGTCTGCGAGGCGGCTAATGACAACGATCCCGCGCAGGTGGTGGTCTCCGGCCATCGCGCCGCCGTCGAGCGGGCGGCGGAACTGGCCCGGGAGCGGGGTGCCAAGCGGGCGATGCTGCTGCCTGTTTCTGCCCCTTTTCACTGTGCGCTGATGGCGCCGGCGGCGGAGGCGATGCGTGCCGCGCTTGGTGAGGTGACGCTTTCGACACCGCGCGTGCCGGTCGTCGCGAATCGGCGTGCCGAGGCGGTGAGCGACCCCGAGGAGATCCGTGCGCTGCTCGTGGAGCAGGTCACCGGGACCGTACGCTGGCGCGAAAGCGTGGCGTGGATGGTGGCACAGGGCGTTGGTGAATTCTGGGAGATTGGCGCGGGCAAGGCGCTGTCGGGGATGATCAAGCGCATCGCGCGCGGCGCGACGACACGCCCGGTCGGCACGCCCGAGGAGGTCGCCGCGGCGATCGGGGGCTGAAGCGGCTCGACGCGCCGCGCTGGCGGCGGTGTGTGTGCGCTGATAGGAGGCGCGCAGCATCTGGACTGGAGGAAGAATGTTCGATCTGACGGACAAGCGCGCGCTGATCACCGGCGCGTCGGGTGGAATCGGCGGCGCAATCGCGCACGCGCTGCACGGCGCGGGGGCCGAGGTCGCGCTGTCAGGGACGCGGGAGGGACCGCTGGGCGAACTGGCGCATGGGCTTGGCGGACGGGCGCATGTGCTGCCCTGCGATCTGTCGGATCCGGCGGCGGTGGACGCGCTGCCGGGGCGCGCGGGCGAGGCGATGGGCGGGGTGGATATCCTCGTCAACAATGCCGGGATCACGCGCGACAACCTGTTCATGCGCATGTCCGATGCCGATTGGAAGAGCGTGCTGGACATCAACCTGACGGCGCAGATGCGGCTGTGCCGGGGAGTCATGCGGCCGATGATGAAGGCGCGCTGGGGACGGATCGTCAACATCACCTCGATCGTCGGCGCCACGGGCAATCCGGGACAGGCGAATTACGCCGCCGCCAAGGCCGGGCTCGTGGGGATGTCGAAGAGCCTCGCGCAGGAGGTCGCCACGCGCGGCATCACCGTCAATTGCGTCGCGCCGGGCTTCATCGCCACGGCGATGACCGACAAGCTCAGCGACGATCAGCGCGCGCAGATCCTCGGCCAGGTGCCCGCCGGACGCATGGGCGCGCCCGACGAGATCGCCGGTGCGGTGCTCTACCTGGCCAGCCCCGTCGCGGCCTATGTCACGGGCGCGACGCTGCATGTGAACGGCGGCATGGCGATGCTCTGAGAGGGCGCGCGGGATGCGGGCCGAAAGCGTTTGCCAAGGCTGGCGACTATGCTATAGGCGGCGGCGATTGAGCCGGGGGCCAGATGCCCGCGCTGGTCGGTGGCCCGCAGCAAGCGGGGACGAGCCGCTCGGTCGAGCGGGGGACAACACAGACGGGACATCATCCCGTGGAGCGAATGAGGACCTGACATGAGCGATATTTCCGATCGCGTGAAGAAGATTGTCGTCGAGCATCTGGGCGTCGAGGAGGACAAGATCACCGACAACGCCTCCTTCATCGACGATCTGGGCGCCGACAGCCTCGACACTGTCGAGCTCGTGATGGCCTTCGAGGAGGAGTTCGGTATCGAGATTCCGGACGATGCCGCCGAGACCATCCAGACCTTCGGCGACGCGGTGAAGTTCATCTCCGAGCAGAAGTAGGTCCGGGCGGCGCCCCGCGCAGGCGCTCCGGTCCCCGCCGCACGGTCGCATCCGCGCGCGCGCATGTCGCGCGCGGCAATTGCGCACAGCATCATGGCCGTATACTCGGTCCCTGCCCGGGAGGCCATCATGATCGTTTACCCTACTATCGAGCTTCAGGCGGGGCATTGCGTCTCGCTCCGTCGCGGTCGTCTCACCGATCCGATGATCTGGCATGTCGATCCGGTCGAGAAGGCATGCGAGTTCGCCGCGGCCGGCGCGGAGTGGATGCAGGTCACCGATTTCGACGCCATTTCGGGCGCGGGCGATAACCGCGCCATCATCACGCGCATCATCCGCGAGGCGGGATTGCCGGTGCAGGTCGCGGGCGGGCTGCGGACCGAGGCGCGGCTGCGCGAGTGGCTCGATCTCGGGGCCGGGCGCGTGGTGATCGGTACGGCGGCGGTCACCAACCCGGACCTCGTGCGCCGTATGGCGCGCTATCATCCGGATGCCGTGGTGCTGGCCGTTGATGTCTCGGGCGGGCACGTGATGAGCCAGGGTTGGCGCGAGGCGACGACCTTCGCGCCCGAGGATTTCATCGCGCATTTCGAGGACGCGCCGCTCGCCGCACTTCTTGTGACGGATATCGACGCCGACGCGGGCGACACCGATGCGACTCTGGGCCTGATCGTGGGTATCGCCGAGCAGACACGCACTCCGGTGATCGCGAGCGGGTTGGTGCGCGACCTCGATGACATCGCGCGGATCAGGTATCTTGAGACGATCGCCGGGGTGGTCGTCGGCCGTGCCCTGTTCAATCGCAGCCTGGACCTGGCGGAGGCTCTCGCGCTCGCGCGGGGCGAGCGGGCGCCGAGAGCCGATTTCCAGTGAGCCGACGCACGAGGGTTGCGGCGACGTAGCCTAGCGCCGAGTATGCGGTTGCGGCGGTGACGGGCGAAGGCGATGGCGACGATCGGGGCGATGTTCGGAGGTGGCGCCGAGACCTTCATGGGGGTGCCGGCCTGTGACGATCCGGCCGCGGTGGCGGCGCGGGCGGCGCTGATCGGTGCGGCATGCGCGACACCTTATCCGTCGGTGGGGGCCTATTGCGCGGGTGCGCCGGCCGCGATCCGGGCGGCAGCGGCCGGCTATGCCGCCAATCGCGGGCATGTCAATTTCGATCTCGGCCGGCCCGCGCTGCCCGATGGCGCGCTCGTCGATTGCGGGGATCTCGGGGTCGATCCGGCGGACCCGGCGGGCAACCGGCTGCGGATTCGCAATGCCGTGGCGGCGGTGCTCGGCGCGGGCGCGGTGCCCGTGGTGCTCGGCGGGGATGACTCGGTGCCGATACCGGTGCTGCAGGGTCATGCGGGGCAGCCGGCGCTGACGGTGCTGCAGATCGATGCGCATATCGACTGGCGCGAGCAGGTCGAGGGCGAGCGCTGGGGTTTGTCGTCGACGATGCGCCGGGCCTCGGAGATGGGACATGTCGGCGCGATCGTGCAGGTGGGTGCGCGCGGGATCGGTTCGGCGCGACCCGACGATTTCGCGGCGGCGCAGGACTGGGGGGTGCGATTCGTCACGGCCGAGAGGCTGCGGATGGACGGGCTTGCCGCGGCGCTCGCGCTGATCCCGGAGGGCGCGAATGTCTTCGTGTCGCTCGATTGCGACGCGCTCGACCCGGCCGTGATGCCGGCGGTGATCGCGCCGACGGCGGGCGGGCTGAGTTACGGCGAGGTGCTCGGGCTGATCAAGGGCGCGGCGGCGCGCGGGCGCATCGCGGGTATGGCGATGGTCGAGTTCATGCCCGACCGCGATGTCCAGGGGCGCGGCGCGGCGCTCGCGGCGCAGCTACTGACGAGCGCCTGCGGAATCATCACCGAGAGCCGCTGAGGCGCGCGCGAAGCCGCCGAAACGCGAGAGTCGCGCCGGGGTTGCGCTCTTTTCGGGGCGGCGAAAGGCGTGTATCACCGGCGCTGAGGTCTGTTCGAGGAGTGCGCGATGCGGCGAGTTGTCGTGACGGGGCTGGGGCTTGTGACGCCGTTGGCCTGCGGGGTCGAGGAAAGCTGGCGGCGCCTACTGGCCGGGGAGTCGGGCGCCGGCACGATCACGCGCTTCGATGCGGGGCATCTCGCGACGAGCTATGCCTGCGAGATCCCGCTCGGCGATGGCAGCGACGGCACATTCAACTCCGATGACTGGATGGCGCCCAAGGAGCGGCGCAAGGTCGACGATTTCATTCTCTACGGGGTCGCCGCGGCGGATCAGGCGGTGCGCGATGCGGGCTGGACGCCGCAGGACGAGGAGGCGCGGCGGCGCACCGGGGTGATGATCGGCTCGGGGATCGGGGGCCTGTCCACGATCGCGGAGACGGCGGTGACGATCCACGAGCGCGGGGCGCGGCGGGTTTCGCCGTTCTTCATTCCCGGCGCGCTGATCAATCTCGTCTCGGGTCAGGTGAGCATCCGGTACGGGTTCAAGGGGCCGAACCATGCCGTGGTCACGGCCTGCTCGACCGGTGCGCACGCGATCGGGGACGCCGCGCGGCTGATCCAGTTCGGTGATGCCGATGTAATGATCGCCGGGGGCGCGGAGAGCCCGATCTCGGAGATCGGGATTGCCGGCTTCAACGCCTGCAAGGCGCTGTCGACCAAGCGCGGCGGGTCCCCCAAGACGGCGAGCCGGCCCTATGACGCGGACCGCGACGGCTTCGTGATGGGCGAGGGGGCCGGGGTTGTCGTGCTCGAGGAATACGAGCATGCGCTCGCGCGCGGGGCGCGGATCCACGGCGAGATTCTCGGCTACGGGCTGTCGGGTGATGCCTATCACATCACCGCGCCGGCGGAGGATGGCGAGGGCGGATACCGCGCGATGGAGGCGGCGCTGGCGCGTGCGGGGCTCGCGCCAGCGGATGTCGATTACATCAATGCGCATGGCACCTCGACGATGGCGGACACGATCGAGCTTGCCGCGGTCGAGCGGCTGATGGGGGATGCGGCGGCGGGCGCGACGATGAGCTCGACCAAGTCGGCGATCGGGCACCTGCTCGGGGCGGCGGGCGCGGTGGAGGCGATCTTCTGCTTGCTCGCCATTCGCGATCAGGTCGCGCCGCCGACGATCAATCTCGACAATCCGGATGTGGCGACGCGGCTTGACCTGGCGGCGAACGAGAAGCGTGCGCGCGAGGTCGCGGTGGCATTGTCGAACTCCTTCGGTTTCGGCGGGACCAATGCGTCGCTGGTGATCGGGCGGGTTGACGGCTGATGTTCAGGACGATCGCCTCCGGGCTGATGACGGTGGCGCTCGGCGTCGGGGCGATCGTCGCAGCGCTCGTGACCTGGGGCCAGCACGAGATAACGCGGCCCGGGCCGCATGAGCGCGCCGTGTGTCTTCGGGTCGCGCAGGGCGAGACGCTGCGCGATGTCGGGGCCAGACTTGCCGAGGAGGGGGCGATCCGCTCGCCGCTGGCATTGCGGGCGGCGGCAATGCAGGCGGACGGGGCGCAGCTTCGCTTCGGCAGCCATCTGATTCCGGCCGACGCGTCGGTGGCCGCGATCCTCGAGATCGTGGGCACGACGAGCGGACCGGGCTGCGGCGACGAGATCGCGCTGCGTCTCGGGGTGACGGGCGCGCAGATCGTGGTGCGCGGCTTCGATGAGGAGGCCGCAGGGCTTGCAGAGGTGGCGCGCTTCGCGCCTGACTCCGAGGAGCCTCCGGAAGGATACATCCTGGCCGCGGATGCGCCGGAGACCCGGTTCCGGGTCGTCGTGGCCGAGGGTGCGACAAGCTGGCATATCGCGCAAAGCCTCGCCGCGGCGCCGTTTCTCGACGGGGAGGCTGAGGATGTACCCCCTGAGGGCCGGCTCGCCCCGGCAAGTTACGAGGTGGAGCGGGGCGCGTCTGTGGGCGATCTGCTGGCGCGGATGGAGGCGCGCCAGGAGCGCATTCTCGCAGAGCTCTGGGCCGAGCGCGCGGACGCGGCGCCCGCTGCGGACCCGCAGGAGGCGCTGATCCTGGCCTCGATCATCGAGAAGGAATCCGGCATCGCGCAGGAGCAGCCGCTCGTGTCGAGCGTGTTCGTCAACCGGCTGGCGCAGGGGATGCGGCTGCAGATGGACGCGACGGTCGAATATGGGGTCACGCAAGGGCGCGAGCCGCTCGGGCGCGGCTTGCGGCGCAGTGAGCTTGATGAGGTAACGCCCTATAATACTTATCAGATCGACGGGCTGCCGCCGACACCGATCGCCAATCCGGGGCGCGGCGCGATTGCGGCGGCGCTCGCCCCGGCCGAGACGGATTACCTTTATTTCGTGGCCGATGGCACGGGCGGGCACGCCTTTGCGGAGACACTCGCCGAGCACAACAGCAATGTCGCGCTCTGGCGCGAGATCGAGGCGCAACGTAACGCGGAGTAACCGCGGCGCACGGTGGAGGTGATGCAACCAGAGCGAAAGCGCTTGACTTTGCGTGCGCTTTGAAGTAGAAAAACGGTCAAGCTGGACGAAGTGTAGGAGCGGCCCGGGTAATCCCCGCGGTCGCTTTTTGCGTTTCGCTCGTGCGGGGCAGCATGAGGCAGGCAGCACCATATGACAGAAACGCCGCCCCGGAGGGGGACGACGGCATCGCGGGATCTCGTCGCGGTGACGGATGAGCATTTCTCGGCTTCGGTCGAGGCGCTCGGAGGACTGATCGAGGATATCAAGGCCGGCAAGTTCGGGTCGACGCGTGAGATGGCGTCGGCTCTGGCCGGCGCACGCAAGGCTTTGGAGGCCGCACTCCATGAACGAGCAAGCATCGCCAGACTCGACCCCGGCGCGGATGCGCCCGACCCGGCGCTCGACCTCGACGCCGCAAGACATGAGATCGGCCGCCGCCTGGCTTGCCTGCGCGCCGCAGGAGGTGGTGGAGGACTTCCTGGGCAGCCTGAGTGACGGGGCAGTGGCGGCACTGCCATGGCTGTTCGAGTTCTGGGCGGCGCCACATCAGCTGCCGCCGGAGGGGGATTGGCGGTCCTGGGTGGTGATGGGCGGGCGCGGGGCGGGCAAGACGCGCGCCGGGGCCGAATGGGTGCGCGCCGAGGTGGAGGGCGCGCGTCCGCTCGATCCGGGGCGGGCGCGGTCGGAGGCGCTGGTGGGCGAGACGTTCGATCAGGTCCGCGACGTGATGGTGTTCGGCGACAGCGGGATCCTCGCCTGTTCGCCGCCCGACCGCACGCCGCGCTGGGAGGCGACGCGGCGGCGGCTGGTGTGGCCCAACGGCGCGGTGGCGCAGGCGTTTTCTGCGCATGAGCCCGAGGCGCTTCGGGGCCCGCAATTCGACGCGGCCTGGGCCGATGAACTCGCCAAGTGGAAGAAGGCCGAGGAGACCTGGGACATGCTGCAATTCGCACTGCGGCTCGGGGCGCGGCCGCGGCAGGTGGTCACGACCACGCCGCGCAATGTGGGCGTGCTCAAGGGGCTGCTGCGGAGCCCCTCGACGGTGACGACGCATGCGCCGACGGAGGCCAACCGGGCCTGGCTCGCGGCGTCGTTTCTCGAGGAGGTGCGGGAGCGCTACGGCGGCACGCGGCTGGCGCGCCAGGAACTTGACGGGGTGCTTCTTGAGGACGCCGAGGGCGCGCTGTGGACGACGTCGGGGCTCGAGGCGGGGCGGGTGCGCGATGTGCCGGAGCTGTCGCGCGTGGTCGTCGCGGTCGATCCGCCGGTGACGGGGCATGCGGGCTCGGATGCCTGCGGCATCGTCGTGGTGGGGGCGGTGACAGAAGGGCTGCCGGCGGAGTGGAGGGCCTATGTGCTTGAGGACGCATCGGTCGGCGCGGCCTCGCCCACGGAATGGGCGCGCGCGGCGGTGGCGGCCGCGGAGCGCCACGGCGCCGAACGGATCGTCGCCGAGGTCAACCAGGGCGGCGACATGGTCGCGCATGTGCTGCGGCAGGTGGATGCGACGCTGCCGGTGCGCACGGTGCATGCCCGGCGCGGCAAGTCGGCCCGCGCCGAACCCGTCGCCGCGCTCTACGAGCAGGGCAAGGTGGCGCATGCCGGCGCGCTCGGCCCGCTCGAGGACCAGATGTGCCGTATGACGGTGCGCGGCTTTGAGGGCGGGGGCAGCCCCGACCGGGTCGATGCGCTTGTCTGGGCGCTGCACGCGCTGATGATCGAGCCGGCGGCGGAGTGGCGCCGGCCCACGATCCGCAGCCTTTAATCACGTCGAGGACGATCCGATGGCGGCCCGCGCGAGCGGGGCGGGCGGAGTCTGGCCGAAAAGAGGGGATTTCACATGGTGTTTGACAGGTTTCGCCGCGCGGCGGCGCCCGTGCCGGATGAGGCCAAGGCCTCGGCGGCCGGGCACCTGACCACGGGGCCGGTCGTTGCGTGGTCGGGGGCGGGGCGCGCGGCCTGGTCGCCGCGCGACACGGCATCGCTTACGCGCAGTGGGTTTCAGGGCAACCCGGTCGGGTTTCGCGCGGTGCGGCTGATCGCGGAGGCGGCGGCGGCGCTGCCGATGGTGCTGCAGGATGCCGAGCGGCGCTTCGAGGCGCATCCGGTGCTCGATCTTATGCTGCGGCCCAATCCGGCGCAGGGGCGCGCGGAGCTGCTGGAGGCGCTTTACGCGCAGATCCTGCTGTCGGGGGATGGCTATGTCGAGGCGGTCACAGGGGGCGGCGCGCTGCCGGTGGAGCTGCACGTACTTCGCTCGGACCGGATGCGGGTGGTGCCGGGGGCCGATGGCTGGCCGGTCGCATACGAGTATGTCGTCGGCGCGCGCAAGCATCGTTTCGACATGACGGGCGGTGCGCAGCCGGTCTGCCATATCCGCAGCTTTCATCCGCAGGACGATCATTACGGCCTCTCGCCGATGCAGGCGGCGGCCACGGCGCTCGATGTGCACAACGCGGCCTCGAGCTGGTCCAAGGCGCTTCTGGACAATGCCGCGCGGCCCTCGGGGGCGATCGTCTACAAGGGGGCCGACGGGCAGGGCGCGATGAGCGCGGATCAGTATGACCGGCTGGTGAGCGAGATGGAGTCGCATCACCAGGGCGCGCGCAATGCCGGGCGGCCGATGCTGCTCGAGGGCGGGCTCGACTGGAAGCCGATGGGGTTCTCGCCCTCGGACATGGAATTTCAGAAGACCAAGGAGGCGGCGGCGCGGGAGGTGGCGCT
>LFIK01000822.1_pt1 | contig 23662 bp, 18 predicted proteins | sample 643401 | NCBI WGS metagenome assembly LFIK01 (sample SAMN03777447, study PRJNA286221) | soda lake metagenome | biome: soda lake; feature: Kulunda steppe; material: water; isolation source: sample T5-Br brine of Lake Tanatar-5 | place: Russia: Kulunda steppe | collected 2010-07
CTTCTGTGTTGCTGTCACTGTGGTGGCCTGCCCGGGGTTTGCAACAGGTCGGGCTGCTGCGCCGCGGGCGGCACGCTACGTATGGGCGGGGTGGCGGGCTGCGAGCGCGTAGGTCGGCGCCCCCACCGTCTGGTGGGGGCGCCTGTCGGAGTCGGTGTGCTTCAGGGCAGCGCAGTGTCGTGGAGGCGGGTGGCCGCCTCGGTGACGGACTGGTGGGGCAGCCAGATGCGGGTGCCGGTGCTGGTTTCGGCGAGGAGCACCTTGCCGGAGGGGCCGACGGCGACGTCCCAGAGGCGGCCCTGGTTGTCGTTCGCGTTGGTGCGGAAGCCGTTCTGGATCTCGGCGTCGCCGGTGATCCACCCTTCGGTGTAGGAGTCGTCGGAACGGCGGGTGTCGTCGAAGCGGTGTCCCAGCATCCCTGCTGCGAACCCTTCGTCCCATTCCGGGGACGACGTGTCGTAGTCTGACATCGGACCTCTTTCTCTCGGTGTGGTGTGGCACGATAGGGCGCGCCAGGGTCAGGTCCAACGGCCCACCGCGGTTACAGTGCCAGGCGCCACTTCGGTGAACCCCGCATCACGGATGACAACCGGTGCCGCGGCGCAAAGGTGCATGAACCGGGTGACAGACGGGTGTTCAACCTGCACCGGGAACCCGTCTGCCGCCCACCGGCGACGCACCCTGTCGGGCATCTGCAGCCAGGCGACCTGCGCCCCATGACCACACGCCGCCGCCGCCTTACCTACCGGTAGAGCCGGCTCGGGCGGCAGCGAGACCACCAGCACCGAACCGACCGGGTCAAGCCGCCGGAAGGGCGCAGGATCGTCAAGATCCGTGCCGGACAACTGCAGCTTCGCAACCTCCACCGGCACCTGATCGGTCGGGCACGGCACAAACGCCCGCACCTGCGCACCATCATGTTCGACGGTCACGCCATCCAGCGCCTGGACCTTCTCCCACTTCGCACCCCGCGCACGGCGCACGTGCTTCCGGATCCGGCCCTCGGTCCACCGTTCGATCGCCGGTCGCCACTCTCCGGCCGCCTCGTCAGCGGCCAGTAGGCGGACGGTCGCCATCGCCGCCGCCTCGCACGCGGCGGTGCGCGACGGCGGGTCGGTCCGCTCCACGCGGACCACCAGCTGCATCGACCAGGGGGCTTCGCCTTCCGGATCAGCAGAGCCGGTCACACGGGCGGCGGTATCGACAGTTTCCACAGTTGCTCCTTCGGTTGACACTACCGTCACCGTGTGCGCCGAACGGCGGGCACCTAACCGCCTGAGGAGGCGGCCTGCTGGTACACGTGCGCGTAGTCTGCCGCCATCGCTGCCTCCGACCGCAGGTGCTTCGTCGTCGCCCCAGCACGCATCTCCTGCCAACCATCGGGGTCGTCCGCGATCGTCACCAGCTGGTCGTAGATGCCGGCCACATCCTCCGGGTCAACCAGCCAGCCGCCCCCCTCCGCCGCCCGGAGCCGCTCCCCCAGCGCACCCAGGTCGCTGGCGACCACCGGCACACCGGCCGACCAGCACTCGGACAGGGTGTGGCTGTAGGTCTCCGGCCACGGGGACAGGATCGCCGCCACATGCGGAGCGATGTCCGCAACCCGTGCGGCGAACTCCCCACGACTGTAAGTGCCGTGATCAACCCCGAGGTGCTGCCAGCGGGCCGGCACCTTGCCGAGCAGATGGAACTCCAGCCGGCCGCCGGTGTCCATCTTGCGGAGCTGATCGAGGATCGCCGCACCCTTCGCCACGTTCAGGTTGCCGGGGACCACGATCCGTAGCGGCTCCCCCGGCGTCGGCGGTGCAGATAGCGGACCGGCGTCGGCAAGGTCTCGGCCGTGGGGGATGACGTGGAACGGGGTGCCGTCCGTCTCCTCGGCGAACACGCGCTGATACAGCTCCCGGGCGGTCGGGGACGTGGTGATCAGCACGTCGGCGGCCGCGAGCACCCTGCCGGTGATCTTCCGCCACTGGTGCACCCCGTCATGCTTCAGCTGCGAGGTGAACGCTGCGGGACCTTGCTGTAGCCACTGCATCGACACCGGGCAGGGGCCGGCACCGGTGGTGCATTCGGCGTTGCAGAACCGGCTGTTCTCGTCCAGCAGCTGGATCGTGGGGCATGCGAGGTAGAAGTCGTGTAGTGACACCACCAGTGGCAGATGCAGTTGCTCGGTCAGCGCGACCACGTCGTGCAGCGGTTGTTTCACTAGCTGCCGGACGTGGACGACGTCGATCGCGTGCTCCACCAGCAGCCGTTCGAACGTCTGCCGGTATGTCGGGTGGGTGGTGTCGCCTGGTTGCACCGGCGGGTCGAGACCGACAGCCTCCAACGGGCGGAGCTGACCGTCTTCGAGGCGGAACACCTCCAGACGGTTGGGGGCGCCGACGGTCAGGTACGGTTCGATGTCGTGCCGGTCGGCGAGCTGGCGCATCAGGTCGGCGTTGGTCTGCGGCGTCCCTCCCCCGCCTTTATGCAGCAGGAACAGCACACGGCGTCGGGGAGCGGTCTGTGATAGGGCATGGGCAACGCGGCGGCGGGCCGTCGCCATCGCTGGGGACGAACCGAATGCGCGTGCCTGGGAGGTGTACTGCGGCCACCGCTGGTCGACGATCGCACGGCCATGGCGGATCAGCTGCTGCTTCTCGTCGCCGAACGACACGGACCGGGTGTGGCGCACGTAGGTGGCATCGTCGACCACGTGCCGCCAGCCGGCAGCGGCTGCCCGCATCGACCAGTCGTTCTCCTCCCCGTAGCCGCGAGGGAACGCTGCGTGGTCGAACACGCCAATCTGGTCGAGCGCGTCGCGGCGCAGGTAGACGCAGAAGCCGTTCGCCGTCGGCGTCTCCGGGTAGCTGCGTTCCGCATGCTGGGCGACCAGCCGGGCCGCATCTTCTCCGTCGAGATGGTCCGGCAGCGGGTTCGCCTGGCCCGCGTGCGGGGCGGAGAACGCCCCGGCGTTATCGCTCAGCGCTGTTGCGGACGCGACGTCCGAGTCGCTGTAGGCCGCCAGCCACAGGTTCCGCAGCCAGTGCGGGCCAACTTCGGTGTCGGAGTTGAGCAGCACCACATCCCCGGCCGCCGCCTCCATGCCGCGGTTCGCGGTGGCAGTGAATCCGAGGTTCGTGTCGTTGACCAGCACCGTCACCTGCTGGGTGTCGCGAAGCTCATCCAGCAACAGGTCTACCTGCGGGTCCTGGGAGCCGTCGTCGATGAGCACAAGCTGGTAGGGGACGTCGGTGTGTTTCTGCACCGACGTGACACAGCGGCGAACGTGGTCGGCTGCCCGGAACACCGGGATGACAACGGTGATCGGATCGGTCGGCGACAGCGGCCGCACCTGCGACAGGTTTACACCCCTGGTCCGGGGCTGTGGGAGCGCAGGAGTGTCGCTCCGGTCCTTGTGCGCCGAGCGGCAAGACGGGCATACGGACCGCTGAGACCGGCGTGGTCCGGGCAGGGTGCGGCGCTTCACCTTGCGGGCTGCTGCGCGCACCAGGGTCGCCACACGCCGGACGGCTCGCCTGGCGGTCTGGCGGGGACGGCGCAGCACCGCTGCAACGAGCAGTAACGCCCGTACCGCCAGGTGGGAACGCAGGCGCCGGTAGCGCACCTCGAGCTGGTCGCGCTCGGTCTGCAGCTCGTCGAGCTGCTGCTGAGCACTTCGCAGGTTGGCGACCAGCTCGTCGACGTCGGTGAAGCCTGCGGTCGCAAGCCGCGCGCGAACAGAGGCCAGTTGGACCAGCGTTGCGGCATGTTCTGGATGTTGGGTAGCCAGCTCCGCTACCGCAGCGGCCACCGGGCCGGCATGTGTAGGGTTCGGGGCTGACCAGACGCCCGGTGCCCGCCCGTCGCCGGACGCCGACGTGGCAACCAAATACGGCTCGCCGTGATTCAGCGATGGTAGCCCGGTCAGCCACTGGCGGGCAGGCCGCTCCCCGGCAGGTGGTGGCGAGAGGCTGATAACTGTGGGCTGCTCAGAGCTTAGTTGGCCTGTTGGGTGTGGCACGGAGGTCCTTCAACCGGGAAGCCCCGCTGACCGTTCCGGTCGGAGGCAGCTGTCCACCGGCTCACCTACCAGGGCCAGCGTTCATCCGCTGACCCGCTCCCAAGCGTGGTGCGTGCGAAGAGCTGGCCGTCCCGTTCGATGCCGTTCGTGGTCGCCTCTGTTCCGCCGAACTTCCCTGCGAGCGGACGGTCACCCACGCGCCCGTAGTTGAAGCGCTGATCGGCACGACCGCCCGCATGGGTGTTGATGAGGAACCAGAGGCGCCCGCGGACCACTCCGGCAGTATCCCGCCCATCACCGTTCCAGTCGCCGACGACCGGCTGGTCTCCGGGACGGCCGTAGGTGAACCGGATATCGGCGCTACCACCTTCGTGGGTGTTCCGCAGGAACCAGCGGCGTCCGCGGACCACTCCGGCGGTATCCCGCCCATCACCGTTCCAGTCGCCCACGATCGGCTGATCGCCAGCCCGGCCGTAGGTGAACCATAGGTCGGCACCGCCGCCGTCATGTCGGTTGTTGATGAACCAGCGGGAGCCGCGCACCACACTGACTGTGGCCTGCCCGTCGCCGTTGAAGTCTCCGGCGACGGCGACGTCTCCGGGGATCCCGTAGGTGTAGGTGATGTCGTTGAACCGGTCCCCCATCTCGGGACGCAGGCGAACCTGACCGTTGTCATACCAGCCGAGTGTCTCGGTGCCGTCCCCGTTCCAGTCGCCGACCAGCACCTGGCCGGAAGGGGGGTCGTAGCTCGGGGCGGTGGCGGTGAATTTGGTGGAGCGGAGGTCGAGGAGGAGGCGGGTCTGGTCACCTGACAGCACAGCGGTCCCCTCCGTGCCGGTGATCGTCACCGCCGAGTCCTGGTTCAGCTGGCCAACCCGACCTCCCTCGCCGATGGTGGGACCGAGTTCGACGTCGAGTGCGACCCCGATGTCCGCGCGCTCGCCGAGTTCTTCCGGGGTGAACGTTTCGGTCCACGCGTCGTGGGTGAAGCCGCCTGCCTCGGCCCAGCGGGAGTCGTCGACCGCTTGGAGGTAGTCGACGTCCCAGTTCCATACGAACGCAGACGTGTCGCTATGTCCTCCGTGACTGGCGGCGTAGTTGCCTGAGGCGATCTGCCCGTTGTGGGTGAGGAAACGGCCGGAGGACGCATCGACGGCGTCTACCCACTGCTGACCCCAGTGTCCCCGTTCGCTACTTGTTGGCCCGTTGCCTTCTGCCTCCTTTTCGAAGCCGACATACGCCTGGGAGAACACGGAGTCATACACGTCACAGCGGCAGTTCGTCCGCCAGCCGTCCTGGCCGGATGTCTGGCGGTTGCGTCGCTCGTTGAGGTTGATGGCGGCGAAGGACCGGCCCACGATCGCCTGGGCTTGGAGGGCAGCATCGGGCCAGGAGGACGGCATCTCCCCCAGGCCATACAGGTAGGTGTCGATGTCGTCGATCACGGCGGTCAGGTAGAAGGTGTTGGTGCTCCCTTTCCGTTCGTAACGCAGCTGTCCGTGCTGGTAGAGCCGCCCGTTCTCTTCCAGCTTGACGGTGGTGTGCCCGTCGAGCGGGAGGGTGAGAGGCTGGGTTGCTGGCACGCGTGCCTGTTCGCTACCGCCGGCGGTGAGCACCCAGTCGGAACCGTCGATCTGGACCGCCCATTTGGTTCCTGGCGGCTGCGTGGCGACCGTTGTTCCCTGCTGCTGCCAGGTGACCTGACCGTTGAGGTGGCGGACGGTGGAGGTTGTGGGGGCGTTTGCGGTCGGGGTGTTCGGTGCCACGCCGACGTGGATAGGCCCTTCCACCGTGTCGTTGGCAACGGTTGCGCCCGGGTAGTAGGTCTCCAAAATCGTGTCGACGTCGCAGCCGAGAAGTGCGGCGCCGCGGGCGCCATACTGGCTCATCCCCACCCCGTGACCCCAGCCACGTCCGTTGAAGGCGAACAGCTCAGGGTCGGTTTCCTCGAAGGAGGGCAGGTCACCTCCACCTGGTGCGGGGCAGGCGTGCGCGGGAGCGGTGGTGGGGGCGGTAAGCAGCAGGCCGGCGGCTCCGGCGGCGACGGTGGCAAGGCGGGCTGTGCGGTTCACGGCAGCTCCTGGTCCACGCCGACCGTCCCGGCGGGTGCGGCGCCGGCAACCCTCTCGGACTAGAGCCTGTGTATGAACTGTGCGTAAGGGGTGGGCAGAACACGCCACCTACCCCAACATCTTGTGGTTTCCACGCCTCGGATTCGCTGCGTCTGCGGGACTGAGGGACGGCTCTACGCCGCATCCTGTGGTGTGTGAGCGGCTGTTCGGTCTCCCGGCACCGCAACACAGCATCGGGTAGCAGGTGGCGCGTCTTGCCCACCCCTTCTGTGCGTAAGGGGTGGGCAGAAAGGCGGTGAAGGTGCACCGCCAAACGATTACGCAGAAGGGCTGGACCCAAAGGGCCACCAGGCTCAAGGTGTTGTGGTCAGGCGGCGAAGCGCTCCGGGCTGGCGAACCTGGAGCGAGACGCCCTCCAGTGCCCTTCTGTTGGTGTTGCGCGGCACTTGGAAGGGTGGTGACTAACCTCCGCAGCTGGTAGCAGGTGGCGTGTTCTGCCACCCCTTGTCCGCGGACGGGAACACCGCCGCGTCCACGCCCATGTGCCGAACACTACCGGTGGGGCGGCGGCGCCTTGCTGGCCCGCGCTGTGGGGGTGGCGGGTGCGGGCCGGCGAGCCAGCGCTGCTGCCGCATCCTGCAAGGCCGCGTCTGCGCGTACCGCTGGCGGCACCTTACGTTCGAGGCGCCTGAACCGGTCGGCGACGTTGCCGAGCCGGTTCCCCCACTTCCAGCGTCGCGACCCGGTGACCGCCCAGGTAGCCCGGGTCAGCTCCTTGAGGGCGGCACGGTCAGCGGTGTGCTGGCGGGAGAGGCGCTCGAGTTGCTGGCCCATCTCGGTGCGAAGCTGCTGCTCCCGGCGAGCGGCACCATCTGCGTGTTTGATCGCGGCCGCAGCGGCCCGGCGGGCGGCATCACGTTCGTCCCGTGTCTATTCAAGGCTGCGTGCAAGAACCCGCGAAACGTCAGGCGGTGGCCGTTCTCCAGCGTTCGCGCGTTGGTCGAGCTGCTCCTGCCGGCGCCGGAGAGACGACCGGTTCTGACCGGAGACCGTGTGCTGCAGTTCGACCTCGGCCTCCCGGAGCCGCCACAGGAGGGCCGGATCAAGCTCCCCTCGACCCGCGAGCCGCCACAGGGTGGCGGTGAGCTCACCGACGGTGAGCCGGGGTCCGAACGGGTGGTGCGCACCTGTGGTGATCAGGGCGGCGGCGGCATACCGCAACCCGCGCAGCAGGGCGAGTGGGGCGCTGATAGGCCCCTCGGTGCGCCACTCGTCGTCGAAGAAGTGGATCTGGTCACCGTCATCGATAAAGTTGTCCAGGTTAGTGTCCAGCAGGTGGCACTCCAGACGCTGTTCACCGGCCTGTGGGCTGAACGGGTGGATGCCTGCCGGCTGTTCACACTCGTGGCGCAGGACCGTCTCGGCCCAACGGTGTAGCACGGCCGCTGCTGCACCTTTGTCGTCCTGGCGCAGCGCCTCAGCCAGCTGCTGGTAGAGGTCTCGACCGCCGACATGCGGTTGCTGGTGGCGGCGAAGCTGGGAAAGCCAGCCGTCACACACCTCCTCGCTCTGATCCTGGCCGTCGGCCACCACCGCCCAGCGGTTACCAGCCGGCACGATCCGTCGTGGGCGGAGCCAGTGCCGCAACCGTTCGCCGCCGCCAAGCCAGGCGACAGGGTGTGTCCGGCTGGTGTGGGGTTCGGTGTCGCTGGCGAGAACGAGGAAACTGTTTGCGACCTCTTCCCCTACCCCGGCGTCCAGGAGGCGGCGATGCCGGGCGCGCACATCCCCGGAGACGCTGGCGTGATGCTGGGTGGCTACGGGATAGCCGGCAAGCTGGTCGACCAGGTCGGTGGCGCCATCTTGCCGGTAGGCAGACTGATCTATGATGACGTGGGGAAGCCTGTAGTCAGGAAACGGATACAGCCAGTGCAGGTGGGGCAGGCCGGCGTCGGCAAGTAGTGCGACGAGCTGCCGGCGGGAATGGGTTACCACCCTGTTTGCGGCCGGGTTCGGGTGACCGTCGAGACCGGGGTCGTGGCTGTTGTGACGCTCTTCCGGTGCACCAGAGAGGAACTGGATGCCGCAGCTGTTGTCGACAGCGACCGCGAGGGTGCCTCCCGGCTGGAGTTTACCGGCAAGCTCGGAGAGGAATCGGGTAGGAGCCGGTTTCCTTTCGGTGGCGGTGGTGGCGTGTGCGAGCGCGCCGACACACAGCACCAGATCGAAACCGTCTTCTTCCAGTTCGGCGATGTCGCCACAGACGACCACGACGGTGTCGAGACCGCCACACCGTGCTGCCGCCACGTTGGCGAGGCCAAGCTCTTCCGCAACCGCGACAACGGTGTGTCCCGCTTCTCCGAGGGCGCGGGCGTAGGTGCCGGTCCCTGCCCCGACCACGAGGATACGGCTTCTGGGCAGCAGGTCGAGTGGCTGGAGGAGGTTGACGGGCTGGCGTGCAAGGTGGATGCGGCTACGCCGGTCGGTGGCGTGTGTGGCGAGCTCGTCTGAGCGGGCGGTGCGATCCGACGCCGAGCCGATGATGGCAGCGACGGGGCCCATATCTGGGTCGCTGGCGGTGTTCGGTTCGCTGAGCAGGCGGACGCCGGGATGGGGTTGTGCCACAGCAGGCTCCAACGTGGGTGTGGGGGAACGGTGCCGGCTGGTGGTAGTCGGCAAACAACGGGGTTAGCGGACCTGCAGGGTTTTCTCCGCCCGGCCGCCGGTGAGGCTGTAGCGCAGATGCAGCTGAGCGTGGCGCCCGTCGGGGCGGACCACTGCAGCGACGGTGGGCTCCGACCCGGAGATGGTTGCAGGTGCGGTCTGGTCGGTCATCAGCCCGTAGGAGAACCTGTGGTCGGCACTGCCACCCTCATGGGCGTTGCGAAGAAGCCAGCGGTTGCCTCGGACCACCCCTACGGTGTCCCGCCCGTCACCGTTCCAGTCCCCGACGATCGGCTGGTCGTCCGTCCGGCCGTAGGTGAACTGGAGGTCGGCGCTGCCGCCTTCGTGGGTGTTGATGAGGAACCAGCGGCCATTGCGGACCACCCCGGCGGTGTCCCGCCCGTCACCGTTCCAGTCCCCGACGATCGGCTGGTCGCCGGGACGGCCGTAGGTGAACCGGATGTCGGCGCTACCACCCTCATGGGTGTTCTGCAGGAACCAGCGGTTGCCGCGGACCGCCCCGACAGTGTCGCGCCCGTCACCGTTCCAGTCCCCGACAAGGTAGGTGTCGCCGCGTCGGCCAAACGTGAAGGTGGCGTCGGTGCCGGTGTGGTCGGCAAGGGTGAGGTGCGTTCCCACCCGCCAGCCGAGGGAGCTGTCTCCGTCGCCGTTCCAGTCGCCAACCAGCCACTGGTCGGGGGTGTGTCTGCCGGCGGGCAGGGTGTGGTTGCTGCGCGGGATGAAGGTGGCGGTGATGGTCCGGGACCTATCGAGGGTGGTGGTGATGGTGGGGTCGTCCGAGCCGGTGGACCACCGGTCGAAACGCCACCCGAGGTCCGCTTCGGCGGTGAGGGTGACGTCGGTGTCGTGGGCGTAGGTGGTGCGGGCCGGGCTGCGGTGCACCGACCCTTCCCCGTCGATAGGGGTGGTGAGCGTGTGCCTGATGGGGACGAACTGGGCGTCGAGGGTGCGGTCCTGGGTCATCGAGAGGGTGAGGGGGTTTGCGGTGGAGCCGGACGACCAGCGGTCGAACCGCCAGCCGTCTGCCGGTTCCGCCGTCAACGTGACCGTCTCCCCGGCGGTGAAGGTGCGGTGTGTAGGGTCGGTTGTGACCGTGCCGTTCCCGTCGGTGCCGGCGTCGAGCTGGTAGGTGGCGGAAGCGGTGTTGCCAGCGGCGACGGTGACCGTGGTTTCGAGGGGGCGTGCCCACTGGTTGCTGCTGTTGACCGCGGACAGGCGGGCGCGGTAACTGCCGGGCTCGATGGAGCTGCCCTCGTCAAGCTGTCCGTCCCAGCGGACGTTGATGCGATGTTCAGATCCGGTGGTTGTGCCGGTGGCGACCGGACCGATGCGGGTGTCGTTGCTGTCGAACAAGTTGAGCTGCCAGGTGACAGGCTCGTTGGCGCGGGTATCGAGAGACAGTTGTCCGTCGCCGAGGGTGAAGCTGGAGCTGGCAGGCAGCGATTGGAAATATTTGGGGGCACCGGCCGCGGCGACGTCGGCGGCGAGGGTCCGGTCCTGCACTTTGGTGGCGAGCCGGGTGCCGGGGCAGGCGGTGGCGCGGGTGTCGCCGTGACCGACGATGGTGGGGATCTCGACGGTGGTGCCCGACGGCCAGTAGGTGCCGTTGCCGGTGACGGTGTGGAAGACGGTTGCCTGGGGGTCAAGCTGTTCAAGGTCGAACCGCCACGCGAGCAGGTTCACGAGGCTGGTGTAAGCGTCGGACGACGTGTTGGTGTGCCGGAAGTCGCCGATGACGCCGACGCCGACAGAGCCGGTGTTGAACCCTCCGGCGTGCGCGCCGATGACAGCGGTGTCTTCTGCGCCATAGCGGCCGTGGAACACCTGCCCGCACCGGTCGATGAGGAAGTTGTAGCCGATGTCGGCCCAGCCGTTGGTGTTGACGTGGTAGCGGTAGATGGAGCGGACGATGGCTGCGGAGCTGGAGCAGGAGTAGTCGTTGCGGGTTGCGGTGTGGTGCACGACACCGAAGCGCAGCTGGGGGGCGGCCCGCCCGGAGGTGCGCCGGATCGTTTCGTCGGCGCCCCACTGGGCGCGGGAGATGATGTTGGGGCGGGAGGTGAACGCGTGGGCGGCGTCGCTGATGGTGTCCCGCGGTTGCGGGTCTGGGTCACCGTCGGGGTCTCCGGGTTGTTCGGCGACGCCGTGGAGGACGATCTGGTCGGGGTTGTCGGCGGTGGTGCGCACCTGAAGGTGGTCGATGTCGCCCAGCCAGAGCGGGTCGGAGACGGTGGCGACCTGGTCGCCGGCTTCCGCTTCGGGGTCGTCGGGGGCGTGATCGGGGATGTGGCGGAGGGTGTGCCACTCGCTCCACTGGTCGTTAGTTGCGGTGCGGACCTGGACGATGGTTGCGTCGCCACCTCCCCAGTCCGCACCGATCAGCACGGTGTTGTTTGCTTCGACCGGGGCTGCGGTGGCCCACATACCGCTGTCGGAGCGGGTCCAGCGGAGCTGGTCGGGGAGGTCGGCGTCGGTCGCGATGGTGGCGGGGCCAGGTTCGTTGGCGGTGGAGGGCCATGCGGCGAGTAGCGCGGCGACGGCGATGGCGGCGATGCCGGCGGCTCGGTGCAGTGCGGCATGTCCGGTGGTTGGTGGGGTCACGGGGCGCTCCAATCGAGCCCGACTGTCCCAGGTGGTCCACTAGAGGCAGGGGTTACCGGCGGTTGCGGAGCCGTTCGATCGTTTCGGTGACTCGGCGGGCACGCACGGGTCCGACGCCGGGCACTGCGGCGAGGGTGGTTTCGGAGGCGTCTGCGAGGGCGGCAGCAGATCCGAACGTTGCTGCGAGTGTGCGGGCTGTCTGGGGTGGGAGGCGTGGGACGTGGGTGAGGATGCGGGCGCCGGTGGCGGTAACGGTGCGGTCGAGCCGCCCGTCAGGGGTGGTGACGACGCCGGCGACGGCGTCGAGGTCGAGCAGTTTGTCGTCTGCGAGCCGCTCGAGCCGTTCCAGAGACCGCACCTGTGACTGGTCGTCGCCGGTGTGGTAGTCGGCGAGGAGGAGTGTGCGGATGTCGGTGCCGACTTCGAGTTCGTTGAGTTGGAGCTGCACGAGCCGCCCTTCGGTGCCAAGCAGGGCAACGTGTGTGCGCACCTCCCGCCCGATCCGGGAGACCATCTCTGCGCGTTGGAGGCAGACGGCCACGTCCCGCAGGGTGGCGCCGTCTTCCAGTTCCAGGTTGGTGAGGATGTTGAGGTGTTCGTCGAGGCGGCTGCGGTAGCGTTCCAGGGTGGCGAGTGCCTGGTTGGCGCGGGAGAGGAGGATGTGGACGTCGTCGAGGACGTGGCGTTGACCTGCGACGTATACGGTGATCGACCGGGTCGATGCGGACACGGCGACGGTGGCGGTCTGCAGCTGGCGGGCGACCCGTTCTGCGGTGCGGTGACGGGTCCCTGTTTCGAGGGTCGGCACATGCGGGTCGGGCATCAGGTGGACGTTGGCAGCGCGGATGCGGCGCAGGTCTTCGCTGAGGACGATCGCTCCGTCCATCTTCGCCAGTTCGGCGACTCGTTGGGCGGTGGTGTCCACGTCGAGATGGAAGCCGCCGGAGGAGATGCGGCCGGCCTCAGGGTTGTCGCCGAGCAGCAGAAGCGTTCCTCGTCCGGCGTGCATCACCCGTTCGATCGCGTCACGGATGACGCTGCCTGGTGCCAGCCGGGTCAGGGTGGTTGTCAGCTGGTCGTCCACACGGCTCCCTTCAGCTCAGCCCGCACCGTCCTCGCCGGGGTGTGTGGGGCCAGCAGCCATCTGGTGGACGAGGGTTTCAAGGGCGTCGTGCCAGTGGCCGAGAGGTTCGATTGGTAGGTCCGGGTCGTCTAGTACCGACCAGGTCGGGCGGGGTGCGGGCCGGGGGAACTCGTCGCTGCTGCACCGCTGGATGGGGATATCCCAGCCGGCGGCAGCGAAGGTGGCCGCCGCCAGGTCATACCACGTGCCGGCCGGGCCGGTGTGGGTGAGGTGGTGGGTGCGGTAGCGGTCCTGGGTTGCGAGGGAACAGAGCCGTTCGGCCAGCGGCCGGGTGGTCGTCAGCCGCCCCCATTGGTCGTCTACGACCTGCAGCGGGACGGGGCGGCTGCCGTCGCGGATCTGTTGGCCGAGGTGCAGCATCGTGGATACGAACGACGTGCCGTGGGCGCCGGCGAGCCAGGAGATCCGCACGATATGTGCCGGGCCTCCAGCGGCAGACACTGCCCACTCCCCCGCCAGTTTCGTTGCCCCATACAGGTTCGCGGGGGTGGGCGGGTCGTCCGGCAGCCGACCGCGGGGTGCGCCGCCGGTCGTGCGGGGCGCCGGCCCGGAGAACACGTAGTCGGTGGAGAGGTGCACCAGCGGCAGGTCGCGTGTGGCGCACGCGCGTGCGAGGTGGGCGACGCCGGTGGCGTTCACCGCGAACACGGGACCTGGTTCGTCTTCGGCCGTGTCGACTGCGGTAGCGGCGGCGGCGTTGATGACCGTGTCGATCTGGTGGGTGTCCAGGAAGGCTGCGAGTTGGTCCGGTCGGGTCAGGTCCACCTGGTTGCGGGAAGGGCCCCACACCGTCCACCCACGGTCCGCTGCCACTGCCGCCACGTCGCGGCCGAGCATGCCGGTAGCGCCGAGGAGCAACAGGTTCATGGGCGGAGCCCGCGGCGCCGGGTTGCGGTGCTGTGGGCTGTGGTGTCCCACCAGTGACGGTGGGTTCGGTACCACTCGACGGTGCTGGCTAGCGCATCGGCGAAGGATGTCTGCGGGGCCCAGCCGAGCGCCCGGATCTTGGTGGTGTCCACCGAGTAGCGCTGGTCGTGTCCGGGCCGGTCTTCGACGAACTGCAGGTGGGTTGCTTCATCGAGGCCGAGGGTGGTGAGCAGTGCGCGGGCGACGGTGAGGTTCTGCTGTTCGTTGCCCGCACCTACGTTGTACACCTGCCCTGGCGTGCCGGCGGTGAGCACGGCCCATTGGGCGGTGACGTTGTCGGTGACATAGGTCCAATCCCGTTCGTTCCGCCCGTCGCCATACACCGAGATCGGGTGGCCTGTCAGCAGCCGGGTGATGGAGCGTGGCAGGAACTTCTCGACGTGCTGGTAGGGCCCGAAGTTGTTGGCGGTGCGGGTCACCAGGATCGGGTAGTCGTAGGTGACCTGGTAGGCGCGGGCGAGCAGGTCAGCTGCGGCTTTGGAGGTTGCATAGGGGCTGTTGGGCTCCAGCGGGTCTGTCTCGGGCCACGAGCCGGCGTCGATGGAGCCATACACTTCGTCTGTGGAGATGTGGAGGACTCGGTCCACCTCGAGGTGGCGGGCGGTGTCGAACACGGCGTTCGCGCCGATGATGTTGGACCGTAGGAACTCGTCCGCGCCGTCGATTGAGCGGTCCACATGGCTTTCGGCGGCGAAGTGGACGACCGCGTCGCATCCGTCCATCGCCTGCCGGAGCTGGTCCCGGTCGGTGACGTCGAGGTGGTGGAAGGTGTGGGGGATGTCGGCGAGGTTGTCGCGCCGTCCGGCGTAGGTAAGTGCATCGACGGCGACAAGTTCGACGTCTGGGTGGGTGTGTGCGACCCATCGGGTGAAGTTCGTGCCGATGAAGCCTGCGGCGCCGGTGACGAGCAGACGGCGGGGATGGAAGCTCATAGGTGCACCTCGCTGTGGTCGGCGAGCAGCAGCCGGTGGCCGGCTGGCTGCCCTTCGGCGGGCCGGACGTGTGCGTGGTGCCCTATCAGGGAGTCGACGATCGGGCCGGACTGTTCGATCCGGGCGTCGCCGAGCACCACGGAGTGCTCCAGGTGGGTGGCGTCGAGCGTGCACCGGTCGCCGATGGCGGTGTATGGACCGACGTAGCCTCCCCGAACGGTGGTGTGTGCGCCGATGATGGACGGGCCGCGGATAACTGCACCGTCACAGATGGCCGATCCCGCCTCGATGACGACCCTGCCTTCGACGATGCTGGCGGCGTCAACGTGCCCGTCGATGCGGCGCGGGAGGGTGTCGAGGACGGTGGCGTTGGCTTCCAACAGCTCATCCTTCTTCCCAGTGTCCAGCCACCAGCCTTCGACGGTGTTGGCGGTGACCGGGAACCCGTCGTCGAGTAGCTGCTGGATCGCGTCGGTGATCTCCAGCTCCCCGCGGGCGGAGGGTCGGATCTGTTTGGCGGCGGAGATGATCGCAGGGCTGAACCCATACACGCCCACCAGGGCCAGGTCGGAGGGCGGGTCGGTTGGCTTCTCCACCAGCCGCTGGACCTGTCCTTTGCTGTCGAGGACGGCGACGCCGAACCGGGACGGGTCGGTCACCGGTTTGAGGAGTAGTTGGGCGGCGGGCGGCGCGTCGGTGCTGGTGAACGCCTCCACGAGTTCGGTGACACCTGATTCGATCAGGTTGTCACCGAGGAACATCACGAACGGTTCGTCGGCAAGGAATGGTTCAGCTACCAGGACCGTGTGGGCGAGGCCGAGTGGCTTGTCCTGCATCAGGTAGGTGAGTGTCACCCCGAACCGGCCGCCGTCGCCCAGAGCGGACTTCAGTTCCGGACCGCTTTCGGGTGCGATGATCACACCGATGTCGGTGATGCCTGCCGCAGCGAGCTGTTCGATGCCGTAGTGCAGGATCGGTTTGTTTGCGACAGGGACGAGTTGTTTCGCCCGGGTGTGGGTGATTGGGCGGAGCCGGGTACCGGCCCCGCCGGCGAGCACGAGCGCTTTCACGATTCCCTCCTCGGGTGACATCGTGGATGGTGCGCTGGTGCGACAGCCGTCTAGCATCTGGTGGTATGCGACCGCGACAAGGTCCAGGATCCGCGTGAGGGCTCGGTCACCTGCTGTGGACAAGCGTGCACCCGATGCGGGGATGGGCGGCTGGTACCGTCTTCCGGGGCAGGGTCAACAGCGGGGCAATGCTCCTTACCTGAAGCGAGGGTCGTTTGGAGCCCGTAGACGTCAGCCGCGACGCGACATGGGAGGAGGCTACTGCCGGTCTCGAAACGGTTTTGGTCCCGCTCGCTTCCGGTTACGGGTATTCGACGTTGGCAGTGGAGGATGACAGCGGCCAGCATGTCGCCGGCCCGAGACGGCCGGGCGTGTCTGGAGGGTGGGTGGAGGACCACCCGATTCCCATCCCGGGGGCCGGCCTGTGGGTGTTGCGGGTGGCCGGACCGCCGGGAACGCTCCCGCCCGATGCGGTGCTGCTTGCGGGGTTGGCTGCGGCAGTCTCGGCGCTGTTTCGGGTGTGGCGTTCTGGGGTTGCGGCGCGTGAGCTGCTCGCCGAAGCGTTGCATGACATGCGAGCGCCACTGTCGGTGCTGCGGCTGGCGGCAGCGGGTCACCTTGCTGCGGACGGGGGAGACCGTGTGGCGCTGGCAACGGTTGCGCATCTTGAGACGCTGGTAGAGGGGATGGTGACGGTCTATCAGACCGCGCAGCGCCCGGCTCTCAGCCTCGAACGTATCGATGGTGCGCGCCTGCTGCGGCAGGTGGTGCAGGTGGCCGAGCAGTTCACGGGTGATCAGGTTTCGTGTGTGGTTTCTGGGGAGGGGGTGGTGGTCTCTGATCCGACGGTGGTGCGTCGGATGGTGGAGAACGTGGCGGTAAACGCTGCGCGTGCTACGACGGCGGGGGTCATAGAACTGTCGGTTGTCGCCATCGCTGGTGGGGCGAGGTTCTCGGTCAGAGACCCGGGACCGGGGTTGCCTGCTGCGGTGGTGGCGGTGGTTTCGGAGCCGGTTGAGGGTCTCGTGCCCGGTTCCGTGGTCCGCCGCCGGAGGGGTGTCGGGGTCGGCTGGCTGGTGGTCCGGAACCTTGCAGACCGTCTGTTTGCTTCTGTGACGGTTGAGAGCGGCAGTGGTGGCACAGCGGTGCATTTCGATGTGCCGTCGTTGCGGGCCCGCTCCGGTCGTCTCGGCGGCCAGTGAAGGTCGGGTGGATCCCTGCTACGGGTGTTTCGGGTAGCTGGCGGACGGGTCACCGGGCGGCGGCTGTGACGGCCGCCAGGAACCGGTGTTGTTCCGTCTGCCAGCTGTAGTGAGCAGACACTGTCTGCCAGCGTGCCCGTCGGGCTGCAAGCGTGTCGTGTTTGACCAGGGTGGCGATCGCGTCTGTTGCCGCCTCGGCGTCGCCGAAGGGGACGACGGCACCCAGGTGGTGGCGGGTAACGGTTTCGGCGGCGGCTGGGATCGGGGTGGTGATGACCGGGATGCCGTGGGCGGGGTATTCGAGCACTTTGGTGGGGAGTGAGACGCGGTGGTTGGGTTGGTCTGCGAAGAGTGCGAGGCCTGCCGCGGCGGTGCGGATCTGGTCGAGCGCGGCGTTGTTGGGGGTGAACCCGTGCCAGGTCAGGTGTCCGGCGGCGTCGGCGGCGCGAAGCCGGGTTTCGACCGTTCCTTTGTCGGCCGGCCCATACAGGTCAAACCGGATGCCGGCGTCGGCGAGCTTCCGGCTGAGGGAGATCATCTCCTCCGCACCTCGGGAACAGCCGATTCGGCCGAGGTAGGCGGCGGTGTGTGGTCGTGATGCGGGGTCGGGTGGGTGTGGGGGGACCGGCGGGTAGTTGTGCACGACGGTGTGTGGGGTGGTGAAGCGCTGTTGGTAGCCGTCTTCTGCGAGCAGCAGGTGTAGTCGGCGTTCCGCCCACCGTTCAACCTGTGTGAGGGCGGCGGCGGCGGCGGTCCTGGCGGCCGGGGGGATCCATGCACGGTCGGTGCGGACAGCTGCTGCGGTGTCCTCGTGCACGTCGTAGATCACCGGTGGGAGCTTGCCCAGCTGGCCTCCGGCCGCGGCGAGCAGTTCGGGGTCGTGGAGCAGGACGACGTCGTGGTTGTGCCGCTGGCGGCGGAGTAGCTGCCTGGCGTCGAGGAGCGCGGCAGTTCTCCGTTTCCCTGCGGCTCTGCGGACCTCGAGGGTGCGGTAGTTCGGGCCTCGGGCGGGCGGGCTGATCCGGTATCCGCTCCAGGGTGCGGCCTGGGTGACCTGCCAGCCGGCGTCGAGTAGTGAGGTGATCTGCCGGAAGTGGATCCGGGCGTCCAGCGGCGTGTGGACTGTGGAGAGGACGAGGATGGAGGGGGCCATAGGTTGGACGGTTCCGGCAGGTGCGGCCTGTCACCCAGCACGGCAGGTTTCGCCGAAGCCTTATCGGCGGCCGGTGGCGCCGGCCCTCTTCGCCTGTGCGGGCGTTGGGCCTCTCGCAGGTAGCCGGCCCGGTTTGCGGGCCGGTTTGCGGGCCGGGCTGCTGCTGGGTTGGTGCGCTGGGCTGGTGGGTTCCCGCCCGCCGGTGCCGCCCAGGACATCACCGCCGTTCGATCAGCTGCCCGTCTGCGTCGGCGATGGCGAGCCGCGGCCGGGTCCCGTCACTGATGTGGGCGGTGTGCCGCCCCAGGAGTGGGCGGGCAGCTCCGAGCAGCTGGGCGGAGCGGCGGTTGAACGTGTGGTGCGCGAGAACGATGCGGCGCCCCCTCTCGCCTACGTCGCGGCGTCGTTCGGGGTCGTCGAGAAGTTCGGCGACACGGGTGGGTAGTTCGGCGGGATGCTGGTAGCAGGCCACCACGTCACCGAACAGGGTGGGAAGTTCGGGGTTGTCGTCAGAGACGATCGCCGCTCCGCAGGCGAGCGCGTCAAACACCCTGTTGGAGACGAAACCGTGTTCGCGCATGTCGTCCCAGTGGTCGTTCAGCAGCACGTTGCAGGAGCTGTAGACGGCGGCGAGTTCGTCGTTGGCGACCCAGCGGCCACCGACCATCCGGGCAGGTAGCTGTTTCTCCCACTGTTTGCCATACACGACCAGGTCGAGGTTGGCGGCGAGGGCGGCATCGATGATGGGGCGGCGCACACCGCGGGAGGAGCCGACGAACACGATCGGGTGCCGGTAGCGGGCGACCGGGTCGTGCGGATGGAACCGGTGCGGGTCGGTCGCTTGGAGCAGCGTGCCGACCGGGCTGGTGGTGTGTTCGGACAGCCAGCGGCTGTAGGGGCGGGAGGCGGTGAGAACGAGATCTGCGGAGGCCAGTTCGGCGCGGGTGACTTCGTCTGGGTGGCTGATCAGCCACAGGATGTGCAGCTGGCCGCGGCTGCGGTGTGCGACCCCTTTTCCGCGGAGCTGGAGGGAGATGTCGGCAGCGAGATGGTTGGTGTGGTCCCACTGGCCGCGTGTCGCGATCCAGGTGTCGTGTCCGCTGGCGCGCAGCGCGCGGGCGAGGCCGACTGCGAGATGCCAGTCTCCCCAGCTGCGGCCTGCTGGCCCGTCTGGTGCTGCGGTTTTGAGAACCAGCCGTGCCCGCCGGATCCGGGCGTCGAGTAGTTCTTGGAGCTGACCGCCGGCCTGCTCACCGATATGATGGCTTTTGTGGTGGGTTGGGGGTAGGTCCTGCCCGTCGGTGGTGAGTACGAGGTCGTGGCTGTCGAGCCGTTCTGTGGTCCAGGTTGCGGTGGTGGTGACGAGTGCGGCGGCGGTGGTGTCGGGTCGCCCACCGTCGTCTGGCGCCCACCGGTCGGACATGTTGATGATCAGGTCCCAGCGGCGGCGGCGCACCTGCCGGGCGCGGATGGTTGTAACGCCCCAGCCGGGTCCGGTGAGGGTTTGGGACAAGTCTGCTGCAGCGGCACGTTGGGTGGCCGTGTCAGCGACGATGGCGGCTTGGAATGGTGCGGGGCTCCATATGCCGGTGTGGTGGAGCCGGTCGAGGGTGACGCGTCGGTTCAGGTAGGGGCCGTGTCGGCGGAAGAGGGCTTGAAGGTCTTCCTTAGACGGTTCCCAGGAGCTGTTGGGACGGTGGTCAGTGGCGATGACGTCTCCAGCTGTGGCGATCTGCCACCCGGACTGTTGGGCGCGCACACACCACTCGAGGGCGGCGCCGTCCCAGGTGAGGTCCGGGTCGAAGGCACCAACATGTTCCAATGCTTCGCGGGTGCAGGCGAACAGTGCGCCGCTGACAGCGGCGACGGACCGCCGCGCGGTGTCTGGGTTCGGGGTGCGTGTGGCCGCCACCTGTGGTGTGGGTGTGCCGGTTTTGGGGTCGGGGACGAAGGTGACGTGCTGGTGTGCGACGGTCAGGTCCGCCGCTGCAGTCAACTCCAGTAAGGGGCGTTCCGGGTGGATGATCGTCGCGCCGACCGCTGCCGTGGTGTCGTCGAGGTGGGTGAGCAGTCGCCGAAGCCACTGGCTACTCCAGAGTTGCAGGTGGTTGGTGAGGACGACAACGACGGTGCCGTCACTGGCGGCTGCACCGGCGGAAGCGGCGGCGGCGTATGCTCCGGGGCGTTCCATGTGGCAGACGGTTGCACCATCGAGTTCGTCGATCCACGTGCGGGTCGCGCCGGTCACGCCGTTGTCGACGATGACGAGTTCGACGTGCCGATGTTCGGTGTGTTGTTTCAGGCTGTCGAGAAGGGTGTCGGGTGGCGGGTCGCCGGCTGAGAGGACGAGGATGAGGCTGACATGGCGCAGGTCTGGGTGTGGATCAGGTAGCTGGCGGAGCTGTTGGCGGAGCCGGGTTGCCCGTTCTTTCGCCCCGACGCGGCGTGGGAGTGCTCCCAGCCAGCGGAGGCGTCTGCCGGCGGCCCGTAGGGGTCGTTGCAGCCGGTTGCGGCACCGGCGGGCGGGTGGGAGCAGGAGTTCTGCGGCCCGGAGCACGATGGAGATAACCGGGTGACTACGAAGTTGGTCGTAGGTGACGCGGCGCTGTTCGGCGAGATGCTGCCAGTGGTCTGCGGCCCGTTCAGCTTGTTCGAGCCGGCGGCGGAGCTGCTGGGTAGGGTCGTCGTTCACGGGTCTGGCCGTCCTGGTCCGGGTAGGTGTCGCAGGCAGCGACCGTGCCCGGCTCCGACTTTTGGCACGGGAGCGCACGGTCTCTGGCGTCTGGGAACGGCGCGGGAGCAGCAGCACGTCGCCTCGAAACGTGGGGAGACTGCAAACGTCGAGCCGAGACCTGATGAGACCAGACCTGCACCTGGGGGTGCTGGTGGGCGCGGGTCGTTCGGGGCCGCAACCGTTCCGGCAGCCGTCTCTGTAGCGGACGTGTGGGAGACGGACGCGACCCTGTCACCTTGACGGTGACGAGGTCGGGTTCACAGCGCTGGTGTTGTCCGTATCCAGCAACTCCCGCTGCCGACAGGGCAGCGGGCGAGCCACGGCTCCTACCTTTGCGCCGGGAGGGGTAGAAAAGGCGCCTCCTGCCCACGGAGCACTCCCCTGCGACACACGTGAGGCGCACTGGGGCACCTCCGGCGCTGCCTTGGGCATCAGAGCTCCTAAGATGGCGCTCTCTTGCCACAGGTGGCGTGTTCTGCCTACCCCTTGTGGGATAACCGGACCACCGGATCGAGGGTCAGTCCAGAGCCTCGCCGGGCCTACCCGGCCAGGTTGGAATCCAGGACATCGGCGAGCGCGGGGGTGGGAGCGGGAAGCAGGATGCTTTCGAGGGCGTCCAGCAGCACACACGCATGCCCCTGCTGTTCGGGGTGCGTTGTGGTGGGCAGCAACACCTTGACCTGGAGACGTTTCGCTTGTGTTGTGCGTCGCACCCGGGCGTTGGTGTGACCGAGCGCGGCACGGAGAACATCTGCCAGCTGGGTGCGGGCTTCCTGCCCGGGTTGGGCCAGGTGGAAGCGGAACGTGAGGGACCAGTGGCGGAGGTTGTAGCGGTGGTTGAACGAGAGCGTGGCGAGCAGCTCGGGATAGCGCTGCTCGCCGTAGTTGACGCGGCTGAGAAGGGACTGCACCCGGTCGTCAACCTCCCAGAACGGGGGTCCGAACCGGTCGGCGGCGGCGAGGGCGTCCGCGACCGCGGGAGGTAGCGGGTTCCCCGGCCCCGGGAGTGGCTGGATGCTGGTGTCCGCAACGAGGATGGTCCTCCCCCGCCACCAGCCGTGATCGACCTGTATCTGGTGCCCGTTCGCCAGCTGCTGGCGTGACAGGTCACTCCTTCCTGGAAACCCGGCAGCGACCAGCATGCCGAGACCCATATGTGGTGTGACAGGTGGACCTGGGTCTTTGATCAGGTAGCGGCGGCCGACGGTCAGCGGTGGCATCAGCGCTCCGGGCCGTTGCCGGTTCGGGCTGGCGGCCACCCGTCGATGGCTCCCTGGTCGAGCAGGGCTCCGATCGCGCTGCGGGCCAGCAGCCAGGCGCCATCTCTGCGGGCGTGGACAAGCTGTGTGGAGCCCGCCTCACTTCCATCTTCTCGATACAGGACGGCGAGGTAGCGGCGTCGTCCACCCGGATCATCGCCTTCCTCACCGACCGGCCCTCGGTTGGTGAGGGTGAGTGTGCCGATCGTTCGCCCATTGACCGCCAGTGTTGTTGTCAGCATCAACGCCTCCTTCCCAAGCCAAGGATGCAACACCTGACCGTGCCCGCACTTGGCGGGTGGACAGGCCTGTGGTGTGTGCACCGTTGTGGGCAAGGAGGGCAGGTGGCAGCGGCAGACGTGCGGTATCGGATCGCCGGGGGCGCCCCGGCGGTTGGGGGTGTGCGGTGTGCGGGGGCGAAGAACGCGGCGACGAAGCTGATGGTTGCCGCCCTGTTGGCAGACGGCCCCTCGACGCTGTCGAACGTGCCTGCTATCGGCGACATCGACATCACCCGGCAGCTGCTTGAAGGGGTCGGTGCGGTGGTTGCCGGGCCGGACGGCTCGGGGATGGTGCGCATCGACCCATCCCAGCTGCAAGATGCGTCGGTGCCACTTCCCCAGTCAGGTTCGAACCGCATCCCGATCCTGCTGCTGTCAGCGTTGCTGCACCGTTTCGACCGGGTGTGTGTCCCGCTGGTTGGCGGCTGCGAGATCGGTGCCCGGAAGGTGGATTTCCACCTCGATGCGCTTGCGGCGTTCGGCGCGGAAGTGGAACAGACCGTCGACGGGTACGTGGCGACACGTCGGCGGCGGCTGCAGGGCACCGAGTTCACCTTGCCCTACCCGTCGGTCGGTGCGACCGAAACGCTGCTGTATCTGGCGGTGCTTGCCCGTGGGCGCAGCACCATCCAGAACGCGGCAGTGGAGCCGGAGGTGGGTGAGCTGATCACGATGCTGCGGTCGATGGGGGCGATCATCTTCACCCACCCGGACCGGCGCATCACCATCGAAGGGGTGGAGCAGCTGTCTGGGACAGTGATGCCGGTGCTGGGCGACCGGGTTGAGGCTGGCTCCTGGGCGTGCCTGGCCGCCGCGTCCGACGGTGACGTGACGGTCGAGGGGGTTCGTCCGGACGTGCTTGGCAACTTCCTCTCCTATTTCACCGCTGTTGGCGGCGGGGTTGAGCTGCTGGGCACGGAGGTGATGCGGTTCACCCGTGCCCGACCGCTGGAAGCAACGGTGGTGGAGACCGACGTGTATCCGGGGTTCTCAACCGACTGGCAGCAGCCGTTCGCGGTGGTGCTCACCCAGGCGTCCGGGCTGTCGGTGCTGCACGAGACGGTGTATGAAAAACGGCTCGGCTATCTCGGTGCGTTGGGGTTGATGGGGGCCGCAACCCAGGTGTACGACTCGTGTTTGGGGACCGGGGAGTGCCGGTTCGTGCACGCGTCGTTTCCGCACTCGGCGGTGATCCAGGGGCCCACCCCGCTCTCTGCGGCTGGCCGGCTGGTGGTACCTGATCTGCGTGGCGGGCTCGCGTATGTGATCGCTGCTGCGGTTGCCGCAGGTGCGACGGAGCTGTCAGGTTGCCGGCTGCTGGAACGTGGCTACGGGCGGCTCGACCAGCGGCTCGCGGCACTGGGCGTGGATGTGGAACGGCACCTGGACCCGGCACCGGCGACGTTGATGGGGCCAGCGGGTTGACAGGCGCGGCAGGTTCCCGCTCCCACGTGGCGTTGTGATGATGCTGCTGTTCGCAGCGGTGCTCGGCGTCATCCAGGGTGTGTTCATGTTCGTCCCGGTGTCTTCCACCAGCCACCTGGTCCTCACCCAGACGTGGCTGCGTGGCCAGGGCTACGACCTGCCGTCGCC
>LFIK01000823.1_pt1 | contig 23643 bp, 21 predicted proteins | sample 643401 | NCBI WGS metagenome assembly LFIK01 (sample SAMN03777447, study PRJNA286221) | soda lake metagenome | biome: soda lake; feature: Kulunda steppe; material: water; isolation source: sample T5-Br brine of Lake Tanatar-5 | place: Russia: Kulunda steppe | collected 2010-07
CTTACCTCGGTCACAGCGCCCTCATCAGTTTCTGCGCCTGCGCGCGTTCTTCAGCCTCGGCTTCGGCATCCTCCGCCGCGCCCTGGCGCATCGCGGTCCAGTCCTCTTCGCCATAGATCGTGGTCAGCACGTCCTCGCTCAGTTGCGAGGGCGCGCCGTCAAAGACCAGCTGCCCCGCCTTCAGCCCGATGATCCGGTCACTGAACTGCTGGGCAAGGACCACGTCATGAATGTTGATGATCGCGGGCAGACCGCGCTCGCGGCAAATCTCGACGATCAGCCGCATGATCTGGCGGCTGGTCTTGGGGTCGAGGCTGGCCGTGGGCTCGTCGATCAGCAGCAACTCGGGATGCTGGGCGAGTGCGCGCGCGATCCCCACGCGCTGGCGCTGCCCGCCCGAAAGCGCATCGGCGCGCTTGTCGGCATGCGCCGACAGCCCGACCCGGTCGAGCAGGCGGAACGCGCTCTCGACATCCTCGCCCGGATAGCGGCGCGTGAAGCTCCGCCAGAAGCTGACATAGCCCAGCCGCCCCGAAAGGACGTTCTCCATCACCGTCAGCCGCTCGACCAGCGCGTATTCCTGAAAGATCATGCCGATCCGTCGGCGCGCGCGGCGCAGATCACCGGTGCCAAGGCGCGTGATGTCGCGCTCGCCCAGCAGCACGCCTCCCTCGGTGGGCTCGACCAGCCGGTTGATGCAGCGGATGAGCGTGGACTTGCCCGCGCCCGACGGGCCGATCAGCCCGACGACCTGGCCTTTCGGCACCTCGAAGCTCACGGCTTCAAGTGCCTTGTCCCCGGTGCGGTAGGTCTTGCTCAGACTCTCGATTTTCAGCATTCCGGCACTGCCCCCTGATCGGAACTGAATTGCTGCAACCGGCCGGGAACAGTCCCGGCCGGTTGCGGGCGATCGCCTTGTCGGGATCAGTTGCAGGTATATTCGACGCCCTGCGCCTCGTTGATCTGGCGGATCACCGACCAGTGCTCCTCGAAGGTGATCGGGATGAACTGCGTCTCGCCCTGCGCGCCGAACTCGCGCTCCAGCCCGGTGCCTTCCCATTCAAAGGAGAAGAAGGCCTCCTGGATCTGCTCCTGCAGGTTGGGATGCAGGTTGTAGACCGTGCCGTAGCCCGAGGTCGGGAAGGTGTCGGATTTGTAGATCGTGACCAGATCGTCGAGGCTGACCACATCGCGCGCAACCATGCGCGTCAGCACCGAGTTGGCGATGGCTGCGGCGTCATAGTCCTGATTGGCGACCCCGAGGATCGAGTTGTCATGCGCACCCGAGAAGGCCGCCTCGAAGTCCTCGCCGGCGGTCATGCCGAACTCGGACGCCAGCAGCGCGGAGGGGGCGTTGAAACCCGAATTCGAGGTCTCGGAGGTAAAGGCCAGCGTGCGACCGCGCAGATCCTCGATGCTCTCAATACCCGAACCCGGATAGGTGATGATCTCCATCTCGTAGCCGAAGGAGCCATCCTCGCGCGCCATCATCGTGAAGGGCCGGAAGCCCGAGCACGCCACCGCGATCGGGTTGCCGCCGGTGTTGATGGCCGCCACATGCAGCCGCCCGGCGCGCATTGCCTCGTATTGCGCGGCGTTCGACTGGACGGGGAAGAACTGCACCGGCTTGCCGGTCACCTCGGACATGTGGTCGAGGAATTCCGCCCAGACATCCTCATAGACCGCCGGATCCTCCACCGGGGTATAGGCGAAGACCAGGGTGTCGGGGTCCACCCACTCCGAGGGGTCTTCGGGGATGTCCGCGATCAGATCGCCATCGTTGTCGGTATAGCGCGGGTCAAGCTGAAACGCCATTGCGGGCGCAGCCATGAGCGCGATCAGCGAAGCAGAAGTGAGGGAGCGAAGGGCCATGTCTGGTCTCCTGATGAGGTAAGTTCCGTGACCGAGCGGGTAAGGGCGGCGTATGACGCTTCGGCGACAGATCGATGAAACCTCGATGACACGCGCCGATGAGGCAGACGGATATCCGCGGCACCGGAGGGCGGCCCGGACATGCCCGACCGGGCGATCCGAAAACGCTCGCGCGGGCTGCAGCTTCGGGCATCGGTGCGGCGGGGGCAGACGTCACGTCTGCGGGCGGCTTGTCCAGGCCGCGCGGGCGACGGGACGTGTGTCGCCGGTTCGACGGGCGCCCTGAAAGGTGTGGCGGCCGGATGATGCCTGTTTGGCCCCGCGATCATTGTCTGCGTGAGGATCGCCGCGTGTGACACGGCGCGCGAGATTCACTGCATCCTGACGACCCGAAGGAAATGTGGTGACACGCCCGCTCCCGAGGGTTGATCGGCGACGCGGGAATGCCGTGTGCCAAGTCGCCCCACCGCATCATGTCAGTCTCGGCCCCCGGGGCGCATCCGGCCCGGCGCCAAGGGATCGACGACATGGCCAGGCGGAAGCGGCGCGCTGGACGTTTCAGCCCTGCGGTCCGTACGTCACCGTCACGCCCGCTTTCGTCGGGCCGAAGACCCTATCCCCGTGAAACTGGCCCGCCAGCGATGCGCAGGCCATTCAATCCTGAAAGCGCGTTGCGCCAGCTCCTGCGTTTGCCTCGCCCGCGACCAGTATCCCCCTGATGTCGATCTCGGGATCTGCGATTCTTTCCGGGTCGACCGAAACGCCGGCCTGAAGCGCGCGCTTGGCGACCATGAAGCTGCGCGGATCGTTGATCGCATCGACCGCCAATAACCCCTTGTCCCCGAAATACCAGTGCGAGCGTGGCCCATTGTCTGCCCCCCGCACCACCACTCGGCGATATCCGGTGCACAGCCCCGCGATCTGCAGCTTCACATCGTACTGATCCGACCAGAACCATGGCTCCGGCACGTATGCCTTTTCCGCCCCCAGCATGTTCTCGGCCACGCGTTCGGCCTGGTCGATGGCGTTCTGCACGCTCTCCAGGCGCAGGCGTGTGCCTTCATGGGGGAACGAGGCACAATCTCCCGCCGCCCAGATGCCCGCCACACTCGTGGCGCCGAACGCATCCGTGGCGATCCCGTCATCCAGCGAAAGCCCGGCGGCCTGCGCAAGGCGGGTGTCGGGGTCGATGCCGACACCGGCAATCACGAAATCGGCTTCGACCCGCGTGCCATCCGTCAGCTCGGCGCCCGTGACGCGTTCCTCTCCGGTCAGGCGCGCCAGTCCGACGCCCTCACGAATGTCGACCCCGCGGGATAGATGCAGCGCGCGGAAATAGTCCGACGTCTCGGCGCAGGCGACCCGCTGCAGGATGCGCGGCGCCATCTCCACCAGTGTCACGGCCAGGCCGCGCTCGGCCGCCACGGCCGCCGCCTCGAGCCCGATATAACCGCCGCCAACGATCAGGACACGCCGCGCATGATCGAATTCGGGCGCCATGGCGTCGACGTCCCTGATCGTTCGCACGCAATGAACGCCCGGCAAGGCGCCGCCGATCTGCGCCGGCAGCCGACGCGCGATCGCCCCGGTGGTCAGGGCGAGCTGGTCATAGGACAGGATCTCACCGCCGATTTCGAGGCGGCGCGCGACCGGGTCGATGGTGCTGACCGGAGCTCCGAGCTTGAGGGTGATCCGCTGATCGTCATAAAACGAGGCAGGCCGCAGGAAGAGTCGTTCGAGCTCCATCTGTCCCAGCAGATACTTCTTGGACAGCGGCGGCCGCTGATAGGGCGGAACCGGTTCATCCCCGACAAGCGTGACCGAACCGTCATAGCCGAGCGACCGCAGCCTTGCGACGAGCGCGGCGCCGGCCTGCCCGGCGCCGATGACAACTATTCCAGGCAATTCGGGTCTCCTGTCGGTCGGGTGATGCTGATCATCGTTCAGGGCCGCAACCCGTTCAGGACAAGGGTGGTGACCTCGTCAATGATGGGTTCGGCATCGAGCGGCGTCTGTTCATCGACACCAAGCATGAAACGCACCTCGGCCTGGTGGAGCGCATAGTGCTGTGTCAGGGCCCAGATGTTGAACTGAAGCAGGAGCGGATCGACCGGGCGGATCAGGCCCTGAGACACCCAGTTGCGGATGCGCTCGGCGGCCTTCTGGGTCGCCTCGCGTGAGGTTTCCCAGTATTGGCGCATCATGGGTGCGCCCCGCATCACCTCGTTGCTGAACATCCGCGCGACCTCCGGATGCTCAAGCGAATGCCGGATCTTGCGCGCGATGTAACGGCGCAGGAATCTCTGCGGATCCTCTTCGTCATTGGTTTCGTTGAACAGTTCCGCCCAGATATCGATGATATGGGCGAGCGCCTCCTCGTAGAGTTCTTCCTTGCTGGCGATGTAATAATGCAGCTTCGTCTTGCTGATGCCCGCGCGGCGCGCGATCGCCTGCGTGGACGCCCCGCGCAATCCGTTCTCGGCGAACTCCTCGATCGCGGCCTGACGGATGGTTCCCCTCAGCTCCTCACGGCGCAGGGCAAGATCGTGACGCTTGGTCATGGCCGTTCCTCCAGCCAGGCTGTCGCCTCCACCTCGATCAGGATGTCGGACGAGGGCATCATCGCCGACACTTCCACCACGGTCGAGACCGGCGGCACTTCGGGAAAGAACATGCGCCGTACGCTGTTGTAACGGGGAAAATGACCGAGGTCGCGAAAGTACTGCACCAGCTTGAAGACATCCGCCATTCCACCGCCCGCGTCTTCCATGGTGGCGCGGATGCGGTCCAGCACGTACCAGCTTTGCGCGAGGATCGGGCCGTCCTTCATGTCGACCGAGAATTCCCCGGTTGCGCCGATGGTTCCGGCGACCCCCTCGGGAAGATCCTCGAAGCCGCGAATGATCCGGCGCGCTGCGGGGTCGACCGCAATCACCCCTGACAGGAAGATGAAGTTTCCGCGGCGTTGGAAGGCCGAGTATCGGGCCAGCGGTTGTGCAATGTCTTCGGTCATCAAATCGCCTCAGATGGTTTTGAGACACGCCTCGACGCGGTCGAGAAACCGTGCCCGGGCGTGATCGGTGAGGTTGTTCATGCTGTGCAACTGCCGCCATATCACACGGCAGCGGCGAGCAAAGAGCGGGCGAAGCCCGCGCAGCCACAGGTTGCGCCCGGGGTCGCGGATCACCCGAAGCCACCACCAGGGCGAGCCCGAAGTCGTGATGCCCACGAAAAGGCGGATATGCTGCAGTTTCGGGCGCGGGCGGTCGCCCTTGAAACGCGGGATCTCGAAGGAAACCCCCGGCAACCAGACCCTTTCCAGCCAGCCCTTCAGCATGGCGGGGGGTCCGAATATCCAGGTCGGATAGATGACCACCAGCCCCTCGGCCCACAGCAGATCGGCGATATGGCCATGCTGCCGGGCGTGGTTCGCTTCGGGGTTTGCCAGGTAATCATGCCATTCCTCCGGCGACAGGACGGGGTCGAAGCCCTCGCGGTAGAGGTCGCGGATGCGCAATTCGTGCCCCGCGACCTCAAGGGTTTGCGTCACACGGCGGAACAGGGCCGCGCCGAAGCTGTCGAGACTGGGATGACAGAAAACGATCAGCAGGCGCATGGCCGTGTCCCCGTTATCGCTCAGCGCGGGTGAAGGTCCATGCCGACGCCCTTGTTGACGAACTGATCGGTCGCGACCAGATCGAGATCGACCGCACCTTCGTCGATGATCCCCGCATTCACCGCCAGATCGTGGAACGCGGCCACCCGGTCGAGACTGAGCGCCCCGATGCCGTGCTCGAGCGCGTTGCCACTGTCGATGATCTCGAGCGCCATGAGTTCATCAATCTCGCGGTCGAGCTTTTCGACGCTCTGGTCGGGGTTGTCGCGCATGATCAGCTCATAGGCCGCCGTCCGATCCCCGTAGAGGAAATTGTACCAGCCGATGATCGAGGCATCGATGAAGCGCTGCACCAGATCGGGGTTCTCCTCGACCAGATTCCGGCGGGTCTCGATCGTGCTCGAATAGGTGTTCCAGCCATGATCGGCCAGGACATGGGTCTCGACCGTGGCGCCCTCATCGCCCGCATAGAGCGGCTCCGCGGTGGCATAGGCCTGCTGGACGATCGCCTCGTCGCCGAGGAACTGCGCGATGTTGAACCCGTAGGGACGCAGGCTCTCGTCTCGGAACCCGTGCTCGTCCACCAGCCACTGCCAGAAGCTGAACTGCCCGTCGCGGCTGATCAGGATGGTGGGCGCGTTCGCAAGGTCCGCAAAATCCTCATAGGAACCGGCATGCGCCATGAGCGCCTGCGGGTCGCGCTGGAAGAAGGCCGCAACCACCATGCTGGGGATCTCGTTGCGGACATTGTCGAACGACAGCAGCAGATTGCCGGTCATCAGGAAATCCAGCCGTTCGGCCGCCAGCATCGGCCGGTTGTTGACCTGCGGTCCGCCCATGACGATCTCGACATCGAGCCCGTGTTCGGCATACGTCCCATCGGCAAGCGCCTGATAGAAGCCCCCGTGCCCACCCTGCGCGAGCCAGTTGGTGCCCAGGCGCACCTGATCCTGCGCCGCGGCGCCGCCGGCCAGGCCGATGGCGGCGATTGCGCTCAACAGTACCTTTTTCATTTTCCCTTTCCTCCCTCTGTTGTTGGAATCATTCGGCCGCCATGTCGGCGGTCCAGCCACGGGTCTTGCCCGGATTCATCAGGCCCCTGGGGTCGGCCAGCTTCTTGAATTCGATCTGGGCGGTGTCGATCTCCTTCATGCCGCCATCCTCGATCGTCACGACATGGGGGTCGAAGACCGTGCAGCCGTCGAGCTCTTCCATCTCGCGAATGATCTCGTAGATCCGCTCGCGGCTTTGCCAGCGCACCAGGGGCAGCGCGAAGATCTGGACCTCGCCATGCATCCGCGCCATCTCGTGATGCATGAAGACCTCGTCGCCGTAGCGGTCCATCTGGCGCATCACCAGCGCGGGATCGAACGGACGCGGATAGGCAACCTGCAGGTAGGTCCACACCCCTGGCTCGTGCTTGAGCGCCTGCAGCGTGGTGTGGTTCCAGCCGCATTCCCAGGCCGGGGGCAGGTTCAAGGCCTCGATTTCCGCAAGCGTCTTCTGCAGACTGATCTCGCCGCCCCCGGCGGCGACGCGGGCGGCGAACTCCTCCGCTGCCGCGGGCGCGACCATGGAAAAGACAGCGTCACGGTCGGCGGGAAAGTGGCCTTCGAGGCGCTTGTAGAATGGTGCGAAACGCCGCTCCACCGGGGTCATCAGGAAGCAGTCGAGCCCGGATGCCTGGGCCTGCTGCGCGAAGTCGAGCGCCGCGTCGTAACCATCGAAAAGCGCGATGCAATGCAGCCAGTCGGTTGCCGGGCTCAGCGCATAGTCGAGCCGCGTGATGATTCCGTTCGTGCCATAGGCGTGATGCACCTTCTGGATGTCATCGCCGTGCAGCTCGATCACGCGCGGCTCGGGTTCGACCGTCACCACCCGGATATAACTGACATTGCCGCCGTCGCGCAGCATCCCGTGGCGCAGGCTGCCGATCCCGCCCGAGCCCCCGGCAATGAAGCCGCCGATCGTGGCGATACGCTTGGTGGAGGGGAACATGTTGAGCATCTGACCGGTTTCGGCCACCGCCTCCTCGACACGTGAGATGCGTGCGCCGGCTTCGCAGATCACGCGCCCCTGCGATACCTCGATGACATCGTTCAGACGCGTGATGTCGAGGATCACCCCGCCTTCGAGCGGCACGCACTGGCCGTAGTTGCCCGTGCCGCCGCCGCGGACCGTGAGCGGGATACGGTGCCGGGCGACAGCCGCGGCGATCGCCTTCACCTCCGCCTCCGATTCCGGCATCACCACCAGCTGCCCGGCACGGCCTTCGAGCTGTTCGTTCAGGATGGGCGAATACCAGAAGTAATCCCGCGACCGCATCGCCACCTGCTTGGGGTCGTCATAGCAGCGGATATGCGCGATCTCTGCGCGGAAGGCGTCGAGCGTTTCGGCCGGAACGGTCATGTGCGGTCCTCTGTCACTTGTTCGTCGGGTTGTTCCTGCCCCGCCCGGAAGATCCGCCGCGGGGTGCGCGGGCAGCGCATGGCCTCGCCCCAGTCCGAGGCCCCGAGCAGCATGAACTCGGCACGGCCTCCGACGGCGGGCGGCGCCGGGTCGAGCCCGAGCCATCGCGCGGGCCGACTTGTGATGGCATCGGTCCAGTCGGCAGGGTCGAGATGCGCGGCCAGCACCGCCTGGCGGTGAATGTCGAGCGCATCGTAGGCCCCGAAGGGAAAGAACGGGTCGGCCACATTGTCGGCACCGAAAAGAACGTCGACGCCGGCCCGGCGCGCTTCCTGCAGGGGGGCGAGCCCACGCAAGCGCGGCGTGCGGCCGGGGGTTGCGTCCTGCAGCCAGGAATTCGTGCTGGGCAGGACCGTGAGGCCGACGCCGGCACGCGCGGCCTCGTCAAGCACGCGCGCCACCTCGTCGGCCGGGCGCACCGACAGGGCGCAGGCATGGCCGCAAAGGACGTGCTGTGCCATGCCGTGCCGCGCCGTGAGCGCCACGATGCAATCGAAGCCGCGCGCCTCGGGCTCCAGCCCCTCATCGACGTGAAAATCGAGGTTCAGGCCGTGACGCTCGGCAAGCGCGAAGACCCGCGCGAGTTTCTCTTCGATGTCGTCGTTGCGATACACGAAGGCCCCCAGCACCGCGCCCGTCTCGCGGGCGACGGATTTCGCGATCCCCGGCCCGATGTCGGGATCGGCGAGCAGGTCGAGCGGACAGAGCGCCGCGCGCTGGATCGCGATCCGCCCGGACCATTCCGCCGCAAGCTCGCCCAGCACCTCCCACGCCAGCGGCACCTGCGGCGTGGTCCAGTCGACATGTGTGCGCAGCGCACGCAGACCGTTGCGCCACGCCTCGTCGAGCGCACGCCCGGCCCGGCGCCGGATATCGGCGCCATCCCAGTGCACCATGTCGGCATGCTGGGCCTCGATCGCGGCAAAGAGGCCCCCTGCGCCGGGCCGGCAGCGTCCGATGATATGCGTCTTGTCGAGATGCACATGCGGATCGACCGGCAGCGGCAGCGCCAGCCACCTCGCCGGCCCCGCCGCCGGCGCGATCCCTACGATGGTTTCGCCCCGCCAGCTCAGGCACGACACCTGCCCGTCGATCAGCACACCGTCAAGATGTTGTGGCGCATCCTGTGCGGGGTTTTCGTGAACGCTGAGGCCGAGGTCACTGCTCACGGCGGATCTCGCTTTCATGCCAGTGCCCGAGCGCCAGTTTCGAGGCCAGCGTCGTCAGCAGGAAGATGATCACCCCCAGCAGCGACACCAGCACCAGAGCGGCGAACATGCGCGGGATCTCGTTGCGAAAGCTCGCTTCGATGATGCGCGAGGCAAGCCCGGTATTCGCGCCCGTCGCGCCGGCGACGAACTCCGCCACCACCGCGCCGATCAGGGCGAGGCCCCCGGCCACCTTCAGCGCCGCCATGAAATAGGGCAGCGCCGACGGGGCAAGCAGATGGCGCAGCCGCTGCCAGGGCGTCGCACGATAGAGCGTGAACAGATCGCGCAGGTTGTGATCGGCCGAACGCAGACCGATGACCGTGTTGGACAGAATCGGAAAGAAAGCCACGATCCAGGCGCAGATGAGAAGTGCGGTAAAGGTGTTGTGCACGTAGATCAGGATCAGCGGGGCGATGGCCACGACCGGAGTGACCTGCAGGATGACCGCGAAGGGAAAGAGGCTCATCTCCACAGGGCGCGACAGCGCGAAGAGCGCGCCCAGCAACACGCCTCCGACGATGGCCAGCAGAAGCGAGAAGAAGGTCAGCCTGATCGTGAACCACGCCGACTGCATGAGCGAGGGGCCGTCGGTCATGAGTGTCGCGAAGATGCGGCTCGGCGCCGGGATGAGGTAATGCGGGATCTCGTTGTACCAGACCCAGAACTCCCACGCGCCGATCGCCATGATCATCGTGACCACCGGCATCAGCCAGGCCACCAGTCTTTGGCGGCGCCGTGCGTTCAGATGCTCGGTATTGACCGGCGCCGGCGCATCCTGCGCGGTTTCAGTGGTCGATGTCATCGTCATGCAGCGTTCCTTTCAGCGTGGCAGAGACGCGGCGGCATTCTTCGGCGTACTCGGGTGACGTGCGGTAGCTGTCGTCGCGCGGCCAGGCGGCGGCCATCTCCAGATCGGCGGCGACACGGCCCGGACGCGCCGCCATGACCACGATGCGGTTGGAGAGATAGACGGATTCGAACACCGAATGGGTCACGAACACCACGGTCAGCCGGTGCTCGGCCGCGAGGCGCATGACATCGTTGTTGAGCTTCATGCGCGTCATTTCATCGAGCGCGGCGAAGGGCTCGTCCATCAGCAGGATGCGCGGCCGTGTCACCATGGCGCGGGCGATCGATACGCGCATCTTCATCCCGCCCGACAGTTCGCGCGGATAGGATTTCTCGAACCGCGACAGCCCGACCTCGACCAGCGCCGCCCGGACCCTCTCGGCGGCTTCGGCGCGCCTGATTCCGGCCAGACGCAGCGGCAGCCAGACATTGCCGAAGACCGTCGTCCAGGGCATCAGGGTGGGCTCCTGAAAGACGAAGCCCAGGTCCTGCTCGGCCTTCTGCTCGGGCGGGGCGATGGTGATCGTGCCCGCCGTGACCGGCAGCAGCCCCGCGATCATTCGCAGCGCGGTCGACTTGCCGCACCCCGAAGGGCCGAGAAGACTTATGAAATCGCCCTGATTTATGGTCAGGGACATGTCTTCGACAGCGAGGACGGACCGGCCGAATTCCTTGCGCACCCGGTCCAGCGTGATCAGCGGCCGGGTCATGCCGGCGCCTCCGGATCGGGCCGGTTGTCGAGGATCGAAAGCGGGGTGGCCGCGACTTCCTGGAGCAGGATCGCGATTTGTCGGGCGGCATGGTCGATGAAGGCGCGCCCCTTTTCGGCACTTGCCTCAGCGGCGTTGCCGCAGGCCCCGGCGGGGTGCATGTCCTGGGCCTGCCAGCCGATCTTGCCGGCCGGACCGAGGCCAAGATGCCGGTTCTCGCGCGCCATCCGGGCGTTGAGCGGGCGGAAGTCGCGCGCGTGCTCCATTTGCACCAGATCGGGCCTGAGCGCCAGCATGACCGAGGTTTCCATGTCGCCCGCATGGATGCCGTGGCGCGCCTCGTCCTCGGTCAGCAGGCCGTCGGGAAGGCCCATCGCGAACCAGTTGGCAGCCACCGTGAGCATGTCGTGCTTGACGCGCAGATCACGCGCCACGATGTCCATGACCGCGATCTGCCCGCCATGCGAATTGAGCAGGACGAGCTTGCGCACCCCCGACGCCGCGACCGCATCGCCGATTTCGGTCCACATCGCGATCAGCGTCTGGCTCGAAAAGGTGAGCGTGCCGCTGAAGCGCGCGTGTTCGTTGCTCTTGCCGACCGGCAGGGTCGGCAGGAAAAGCGCCGGGCAGCTGTCCGGGAGGTGATTGAGCGTGGCCGCGATGATCCCGTCCAGTATCTCCTGATCGACCGAGAGCGGCAGATGCGGGCCGTGCTGCTCGATCGCGCCGACGGGCAGCACGGCAACCAGGCTTTCGCGGTCGAGGCGCGCAAACTCGCGCGCCGTGTATTCGGCCCAGTAACGATGGGGCATGACAGCCATCACAAGCCTCCGCACAGTCTGAGTGGACGGCCCTGGGACAGGCCTGCGACAACCCGGATGATCGAATTGCGGTCGATGCCGAAATGGCGGTAGAGATCGGCGACCGTCCCGGTCTGACCGAAATGCTCGACCCCCAGCCCGGCCACGCGATGTCCCTGCACGCCGCCCAGCCAGGACAGCGTCGCGGGGTGACCGTCGATCACGGTCACGATCAGGCAGTGTGGCGGCAATTGCGCAAGCAACCTCTCGATATGGCTTTCGCCGTCGCGCCCGTGGATGCGCGCGGTCTGCGCGGCCTGCCAGCCGGCATTCAGCCGATCCGCCGAGGTGACGGCAAGGATGCCGACATCGCGTCGCCCCTCGGCAATGCTGGCCGCGGCGGCGATCGCCTCCGAGGCCACGACGCCCTGATAGGCGATCACCACCTCGCAGTTCGGCCCCGGCGGGCGCAGCCAGTACGCACCGTCGATCACGCCCTGCCGGATCGCCTCAAGCGGCCGGCGGGGTTGCTCAAGGGCGCGGGTCGACAGCCGCAGATAGACCGAGCCGCCGCCGGCCTCGCGCTGCCAGTCCGCGCCCTCGGCCCGTTCGCCGTCGCGCTGCATGTAGTCGAAGGCCCATTGCATCACGCAGGCCAGCTCATCGGCGAAGGCGGGCTCGAAACTGGCCAGCCCGTCCTGGCTCATCCCGATCAGCGGCGTGCCGACCGACTGATGCGCACCCCCCTCGGGCGCCAGCGACACGCCCGACGGCGTACCGACCACCATGAAACGCGCATCCTGATAGCAGGCATAGTTGAGCGCATCGAGCCCGCGCGCGATGAACGGATCATAAAGCGTGCCGACCGGCAGCAGCCGCTCGCCGAACAATTCGTGGCTGAGCCCGGCCGCCCCGAGCAGCAGGAAGAGATTCATCTCCGCGATGCCGAGCTCGATATGCTGCCCCTCGGGCGAGAAGCGCCATTTCTGCACCGACGGCACCTTCTCCGCGCGAAAGGTGTCGTCCTGCTCCTCGACCGCAAAGAGCCCCCGGCGATTGACCCACGCCCCCAGATTGGTCGACACGGTCACATCCGGCGAGGTCGTGACGACCCGCTCGGCCAGCGGGTGATCGGACTTCGCGATCGAATCCAGGATCTTGCCAAAGGCCGCCTGGGTGGAGATCTCGGCATCCTCGGGCGCCGCCAGCGCCGGGACGGCGATATGCGGCGCGCTGTGGCGCCGCGGGCCGCGCGCGAAAAAAGGCGCGCGTTCGAAGATCGCCTCAATATCCGCTTCGGACAGGTCGAGCCCTTCGGCGCGGTCCCATTCATGGCCCGCGCGGATGTTCATCGCCTGGCGAAAGCCGTCCATCTGCGTCGGCGTCATCAGCCCGCCGTGATTGTCCTTGTGCCCGGCCAGCGGCGTGCCGCGGCCCTTGATCGTATAGGCCACGAAGGCCGTGGGCCGGTCGCTGTGCCGGGCGGCGGCGAAGGCCTCGCGAAGGCTTTCCAGGCAGTGCCCGCCGAGATTCTCCATCAGTTCGGCCAGTTCGCTGTCGCTGCGCCGCTCGATCAGCTCGCTCACCGGCCCCTGGTCGCCGATCTCGTCCAGCAGCCGCTTGCGCCAGGCCGCGCCGCCCTGAAAGGTGAGCGCCGAATAGAGCGGGTTCGGGCAGGCGTCGATCCAGTCGCGCAGCCTGTCGCCGCCCGGCTCTTCGAAGGCCGCGCGCTGCAGCGCGCCGTATTTCAGCCGCACCACATCCCAGCCGAAGGCGCCGAAGATCGCCTCGATACGCTGCGACAGCCCCTCGCGCACCATCCCGTCGAGGCTCTGGCGGTTGTAGTCGATGACCCACCAGCAGTTGCGCAGGTCGTGCTTCCAGCCTTCCTGAAGGCACTCATAGACATTGCCCTCGTCAAGCTCGGCGTCGCCGACCAGCGCGACCATCCGCCCCTGCGGGGCATCGCGCCAGCCCTTGGCATGGATGTATTGCTGCACCATCGAGGCAAAGGCCGTGATGGCCACGCCCAGCCCGACCGAGCCGGTGGAGAAATCGACGTCGTCCGTGTCCTTGGTGCGCGACGGGTAGGATTGCGCCCCGCCCAGCCCGCGAAACGCCTCGAGCTTGGCGCGCGTCTGGTTTCCGGCCAGATACTGCAGCGCGTGAAACACCGGCGAGGCATGCGGTTTGACCGCGACGCGGTCTTCGGGGTGCAGGATGTCGCAATAGAGCACCGTCATCAGCGACACCATCGACGCGCAGGACGCCGTGTGCCCGCCGACCTTGAGCCCGTCGCCACCGGGACGGATGTGATTCGCGTGGTGAACCATCCACGCACTGAGCCAGAGCGCCTTTCGCTCGATCGCGCGCAACCGCGCGATCGCGTGATCCTCCCCCATCGGCACCTCCCTTGCCTGCCGCGGCCACATTGATCACGGCATCTGCATTTGTCAAACCATTTGGTTAGATCATTTGGTCAGTTTTGCCCCCCGGTTTCCGGCCACTGGCAAGGCGCAAAGCGACACGTCATGCGGCAGCCACTGGCCGCCACCCGCAGACCGACTGTCGCGGTCAGTCTGCGACCAGTCAGTCGGAGTCGGTATTCTGCGACCGCCAGCGGCTTGAGGCACGGCTCGTGCCATACGCGTCCATGGCCGCTTCGAGGCGTTTGCGCGGGCGTCATGCCGCAGCCCGCTGAGCGCCCTTCGCTGCGCTGCCGGCGTCATACCCGTCATCACATGATGACCGGCAGCCTCCGGCTTCGGCCTCAGGGTCTGATGACGCCCTGCGCCAGCCAGTCGTCGAACACCGCCAGCGCCGCATCGACGAAGGCGTCGTCATTGATATGGCAATCCAGTCGGCGCAGGGTGACATTTTCGGGCACATTCTCTGCCAGCGCCGCGATGAAGGCCGCGAGGCCCTCGGCGTCGTTGAGCGGGGCGCCGGGGCGGTCCCACTCGCCGCAGCCATGCTCGGGCACCAGCAGCGTCACCGGCGCGGTCGCCCCGGCAAGCTGCGCGTGGTGGGCGCGGGCGACGGTGCGGCGCTCCTCGGCGTCGAGCACCACCGAGGTGATCAGGCGGTTATGCGCATGGGTGAGGTGGTTCGCCCATTTCTCCGGCAGCGGCTGCCAGCCCACGATATCCACGAGGTCGTAGCAGCCCGGCGCGACGATCTGCGGGATGCCCGCGCGCCCGGCATTGGTCAGCCGGTCGGACCCGGCCGAGACAGTCGATCCATGGATGTGATTGCCCAGTTCCTGCGTGCAGAAATCCATAACACAGGCGAAGGCGCCCTCGGCGGCGAGACTCTCGAAGGCGCGCCCGCCCATGCCGGTGGCGTGAAAGATCGCCACCTCGAAGCCGCGTTCTTCCAGCGCGGGCTTGAGCGCGAGCATGTAGCGCAGCGCCGAGGAGCCCAGCGAGGTCATGCCGACCACCGGCCGGTCGCGCGGCGGCGGCTCCACCGCCCGCGCCGCGCCCACCACCGCGCCCGCCGCCTGGCTGAGCGCGGCGCGGCAGATCGCGTTGAGCCCGTAGAGCCCCCCGGCCCAGAGGATCATCTGGATATCGGCGGCGAGGCGCTCGGGCGGCAGGAGCGGCGAGAAGGCGATGGTCGAGACGACGTATTTCGGCACCCCGACGGGTAGCGATCGCGCCACGTCGAGCGCCAGATCGGTGCCCATCGAGCCGCCGAGCGCGATCATGCCGTCAAGGCGCCCCTCGCCGTGCAGCCGCGCAGCGAGGGCCGCGGCCCCGCGCGCCATGATCTGCATCGCGGCGTTCTCGTCCTCGGCGGCGGCGGCGTCGGCCAGGCTGCTGCCCGCCGCCGCGGCGACCTCCTCGCGCGTGATCGCAACCGGCGCATCCGGCGCGCCGAGCACGCCCACATCCATGCCCAGCACGCTGCCCCCCTCGGCGGCGATGCGCGCGCTCAGGTAGTGCAGCTCGTCGGCCTTGGTGTCCCAGGTGCCGATGACGAGGATCGTCTTGGTCATGCCCCCTCCCTCAAAGCTTGATCCAGGCGGTCTTGAGATCGGTGAACTTGTCGAGCGCGTGCAGGCTCTTGTCATGCCCGTTGCCGGACTGCTTGACGCCGCCGAGCGGCACGGTGATGTCGGCGCCGCCATAGGTGTTGACATGCATCACCCCGGTCTTCACGCGCGCCACCATCCGGTGCGCGCGCGACAGCGACCCGGTCCACACCGCCCCCGCGAGGCCGTAATCCGTTCCATTGGCATGGTTTACGGCCATGTCTTCATCCTTGAACGACGTCACGGCGAGCACGGGTCCGAAGACTTCCTCGCGCGCGAGGCCGTGCTCTGGGGCGACGCGGTCCATGATCGTGGGCGCCATGTAGTAGCCGCCCGACTGCGCATGCAGCCTTTCGCCGCCGGTGACGCGCCGCGCGCCCTCGCTCTCGGCGGTTTCCACGAAACGCAGATTGCTTTCGAGCTGGCCGAGCGAATGCACCGCGCCGATATCGGTCGTCAGATCGAGCGGATCGCCCACCCGAAGCGCTTCGGCGTACTGGCGTACGCGGTCGGTAAAGTCTGCGTGAATCGACTCCTCCACCAGAAGCCGCGACCCCGCCACGCAGACCTGCCCGGAATTGCGGAAGATCCCCATCGCGGAGACCCTTGCCGCCTCTTCGAGGTCGGGCGCATCGGCGAAGACGATATTGGCGGACTTGCCACCAAGCTCGAGGAAAACCCGCTTAAGGTTTGATTGCGCGGAATATTCCAGCAGCCGCCGCCCCACGGCTCCCGAACCCGTGAAGGCCAGCACATCGACATCCATGCTGCGCCCGAGCGCCGCGCCCGTCTCGGCACCGGGGCCGGTGACGACATTGAGCACCCCGTCGGGCAGCCCCGCCTCGGCTGCAAGCGCGGCCAGCCGCAGGAGCGACAGCGACGCGCTCTCGGCGGGCTTGAGCACCACCGAATTGCCGGCCGCGAGCGCCGGGGCGAGCTTCCAGGCGCCGATCATCAACGGAAAGTTCCACGGCACGATGGCACCCACCACCCCCACCGGCTCGCGATGGACGAGGCCGAGCACATCGCCGCCGGTGGGGGCGATCTCGCCGTAGACCTTGTCGAGCGCCTCGGCGTACCAGCGAAACGTCCCCGCCGCCGAGCCCGGCTCGGCCTTCAGCGCCATGGCGATTTCGGTGCCGTTGTCGCGGATGCCGCGAACGGTGAGCGCCAGCGCCTCGCGTTCGATAAGCTCGGCGAGGCGGTGCAGCACCCGCTTGCGCCCCGCCGGCGCCATGCGCGACCACGCGCCACCGTCAAAGGCGCGCCGGGCCGCCGATGCGGCGCGCGCGACATCGGAATCGGTCGCGCGCTCAAGCGTTGTCAGCGGCGCGCCGTCGATGGGCGAGGTCACCTCGACCGGCGCGCCCTGCCCCGCGACCCAATCGCCGCCGATGAAGAGTTTCTGCGCCGGCACCGGCTGGGCGCGCAGCGCATCGATCTCGGCTTGTTCGGGCATCATCTCCTCCTCATATCGTGCCAGACCGTGCGCAGATGCGCCGCGATCACCAGCACGATCATCGCAAAGATCACCATCGCGATGGGCCGGCTGATGAAATCCAGCGGCGTGTCCACCCGCATCATCGCGGTGCGCAACCGTTCCTCCATGATCCCGCCCAGCACCAGCCCCAGCACGATGGGCACGATCGGCAGCGCCAGCCGGCGCAGGATCATCCCGAACAGCCCGAACCCCGCCGCGATCAGCACATCCGTCATTGAATTGCGCATCGAGAACGCACCCACGAAGCTGAGTACCAGGATCGCGGCCCCCAGAAACCGCGTCGGCGTGCGGATGATGCGCAGCAGCAGGTTGGTGGAGAACAGCAGGAACACCACCACCATCACGTTGAGCAGCAAGAGCGCGATGTAGAGCGCCATCACGAAGTCCATCTGGTGCTGGAACAGCCCCGGCCCCGGCACGACATTATGGACATAGAACACCGACAGCATCATCGCGGTGAGCGCCTCGCCGGGGATGCCGAGCGCCAGGAGCGGCACCATCGCGGCGGCGGGGACGGCGTTGTTCGACGCCTCCGACGCGATCAGCCCCTCCGGCGACCCATGGCCGAACTGCTCCGGCGTCTTCGAGGTCTTCTGCGCATAGGTGTAGCTGAGAAACTGCGCCGTGAACTCCCCCACGCCGGGCAGCATCCCCATCGTCACCCCGGTCCCTGCCGAGGCGGAGGCCACGCGCTTGTGGCGCAGCACCTCGCCCATGCCGCGCAGCACGCTGCCCGACAGATGCGCGGCGCGCGGGCGGCTGTTGGGCTCGAGCATCAGCACCAGCGCCTGGCTGATCGCGAACAGCCCGAGCACCACCACGATCAGATCGATCCCGCCCGACAGCCAGCCCTGCCCGAAGGTGAAGCGCTGGGTGTAGCGGATGGGCTCCATGCCCACGCCCGACAGGAACACTCCGAGCGCGGCCAGCATCCCTGCCGCCAGCACCTGCCCGCGATGCGCAACGATCACCAGCACGATCCCGAGAAGGGCCGCGAGGAAGATCTCGCGCGAGCCGAACATCGGCGCCACCCGCGCCAGCACCGGCGCGAAGGCCATCAGCGCGCCCACCGAGACGATGCCGCCGAAGAAGGAGGCCGCATAGGCGATGGCCAGCGCACGCTTGCCCTCGCCGCGTTCAGTCATCGGGTAGCCGTTATAGGTGGTCAGCGCGTTGACGGCGGTGCCCGGCGTGTTGATCAGGATCGCGGGGATCGCGCCGCCATACATCGACGAGCCGTAGATCCCCAGTAGCGCAGTGAGCCCCACGATGGGATCGAAGATGAAGGTCGCGGGCAGCAGGATCGCGATGGCCACGGGCGGGCCGACACCGGGGATCGCGCCCACGATGACGCCCCCCACCGACCCCACGAGCAGCGCGGCGAGCACATCCCACCGCGCGAGGATCTCGAACCCGGAAAGCAGCACCTCCATCGCCGCGCCTCAGAAATGGGTGACCATGAAGGCCCGCCAGGCGCCTGGCAGCAGGTCATAGACCGCGCCGCCCGGGATACGCACCGACAACAGCGTCTTGAACAGCACCACAACGCCGACCCCGAACCCCGCCGCGGCCCAAAGGCTGGCGCGGTCGCGCAGCCCCAGCCGCCAGACCAGCGCCACCATCACCAGCACCGTCGCCGCGAGATAGCCCAGCCACAGCACCGCCTGCGCATAAACGACATACCAGCCCACGAACTCCATCCCGCGCAGCCAGAGCAGCGCCTCGCGCCCCTCCCCGCCCGGCGCCGGGGCGATCAGCAGCGCCACGAGATGCAGCGCCGCAAACAGCGTCATTGCCCCGAGCGAGACCGCCGACCAGAATCCCGGCTGCGCGGTCGCGGCCATGCCGTCGAACCACTGAACCTGCGTGCCGATCCGGCTGAGCAGGAACACCGAGACGAGCAGGAAACCGGCGGCGAAGGCCCGCGCCCCCGGATGCGGGCGCGCGGCGATGGCGGCCGGGTCGGGATCAGTCAAGCATACCCTCGATGCGCTCAAGCGTCGCCATGTCGGCCTCGATCCGCGCTGCGGCTTCTTCGGCGCCCTGCCAGTAGACCCCGGCGCCGGTATCGGCGGCGATCTCCTGCGCACGCTCGCCAAGCACGACACGCTCTGCCGTCGCCGCAATCACGTCGCGGACCTCCTGCGGTGTGTCGCGGTGCACGAACAGCCCGTTCCACAGCGCAAGCTCCAGATCGGGCACGATCTCGCCCACGGTGGGCGCGTCCTCGACAATGGGTATCCGCGCGTCCGTGACGGCGGCGAGCACGGTGATGTCGTCAAGGCAGGGCAGCACGAGCTGCAGCGTCGTGTTGATGACATCGGCATCGCCCGAGGCCAGCGTGTTGCAATCAAGCGCGTCGAAGGCCGCGTCGGAGCCCCATGCAAAGCCCAGCTCCTGCGCCAGCGCCATCGTCACCCGCGTCGGCGGGATCACGGCGCCGAAATGGCCCAGCGCGATGTCGTTCTCGGCGGCATGCTCGGCGAGTTCCTCCATCGTCTGGTAGGGAGCGTCCGCCGATGTGGCGATCACGAACGGATAGGTCAGGAAGATGCCCACCGGCTCGAATTGCGGCGGGTCGAGTTCGGGAATGCCGAGGGTGTGGCCCACCGTCGGCACGTCGATCACGAAAGACCCGATCGTGGTGCCGTCGGGCGGCGCGGTCGCCACCGACACCGCGCCGGGGAACGGCCCGCCGCCACCGCCGGGGCGGTTTTCCACGGCCGCCGGCACGCCATGCGCGTCCTGGAATTCATCGGCGATGAGGCGCGTGAGCACGTCCTCCAGATCGCCCGGCGGCCAGGGCACGACGAACGTTACCGGCTGGTCGGGATAATCGGCGAAGGCGGGCATGGCGACGGCCAGCGCGGCGGCGGCGATGGGAAGGTGTTTCATGATCGGCTCCCTGCTTGTTGTCGGCTCATTATATGAACCGTTGATTGAAAATTAGATTGTTGCGAATCGGACGCCCTGTCAAACAAAAGCTGTCAGGGTCGCGGCGGAGGGTGATGTGAGCACGGTGGACAAGGCGCTCGAGGTGCTGGCGCTGTTTTCCGACAGCCGGCCCGCGCTGGGGCTGAGCGAGGCGGCGCGACTGCTCGACCGCGACAAGGCGAGCGTGCTGCGCTATCTCACCGCGCTGGAAAGGCAGGGATTTCTGGAGCAGGACGCCTATACGCGCAGCTATCACCTGGGCCCGGCGGTGGCGCGGCTCGCGCTGATCCGCGAGATCACCTACCCGGTCAACCATGCCGCACGCAACATCCTGCGCAAGCTGGTGGACGACACAGGCGAGACCGCGCATCTGACGCATTTCGCGGGCGGCGCGGCGGGCGGGCATCTGAGTCATGTCGCGGTGGTCGAGACGGCGCATCGCGGCACGCGGGTCTATATCGACCCGGCCGAGCCGTTGCCGCTGAACGCCGCCGCCTCGGGAATCGCCTTCCTGTCGGCCTGTCCGCCCGAGCGGCGCGCGCGGCTGCTTGGCGGGGCGCTGCCGGCGCTCACCGATGCCACGCCGACCGACCCCGCCGAGGTCGCCGCGCGGGCCGAAGCCGCCGCGGCGCGCGGTTATGCGGTCTCGCGCGGCGGGGTCGAGATCGATGTGTGCGGGGTTGCGGCGCCGGTCTTCGGCGCGGCCGGCGATGTCTGCGGCGCGGTTGCCGTCGCCGCCCCGCTCGCGCGGGTCACCGAGGCGCGCGAACCCGCGATCGCCGCCGCGGTGCGCGATGCGGCCGCCGCGATCTCGCGCCATTACGGGGCGCAGCGGCTGCCCGCAGCGGCATCCTAGGCCGCCGAAAGGCCCGTATCGAGGGCGGCAAGGATCGTCTGCACATCCTGCGCCGTGATCACCAGCGGCGGCGACAGGATCACATTCGTCCCCGAAACGCGCACCATCACGCCGGCCTCGTAGGTCGCCTCGTGCACCCGCGCGACGACCGCCTTGTCGGCCGGGGACTTCGTGGCGCGGTCGCCGACCAGTTCCAGCGCGCACATCAGCCCCGCGCCGCCGCGCACATCACCGACGACATCGTGCCTGGCCTTGAGCGCCTCCAGCCCGGCGAAAAGCTCGGCCCCGCGCGCGGCCGCGTTTTCATGCACCGCGCGCTTCTCGGTTTCGGCAAGACAGGCCAGCGCGGCCGCCGCGCCCACCGGATGCGCCGAATAGGTATAGCCGTGGCCGATGCTGCCCATCGCGGTGGCGTCGGTTTCGAACACCTCGGCCACCGCATCGGCGATCATCACGGCACCAAAGGGAAAATAGCCGTTGGTGATCGCCTTGGCGGTGCACATCATGTCGGGCTGCACGCCCCAGCGGCGCGCGCCGGACCACGCCCCGGTGCGCCCGAAGGCGGTGATCACTTCGTCTGAGATCAGCAGGATGCCGTGGCGCGCGCAGATCTCGCGCACGCCGGGCATGAAGGAGGCGTGCGGGACCATCACCCCGCCCGCGCCCAGCACCGGCTCCATGATCATCGCGGCGATGGTGCCCGCGCCCTGAAACGCGATCTCGTCCTCGAGCGCAGCAAGGATGCGCTGTGCGAGGCGTTCGGGGTCGGTCTCGTCGAAAGGGTTGCGGTAGGTGTAGGGGGCGGGGATGTGGTGGCAGCCGGGCAGCAGCGGCTCGTACTGGGTGCGGAAATTGGCGTTGCCATTGACGCTGGCGCCGCCGAAATGGGTGCCGTGATAGCCCTTCTTGAGCGACAGGAACTTGATGCGCCCCGGCTCGCCGCGCAGCTTGTGATACTGCCGCGCCAGCCGCAGCGCCGTCTCCACGCTGTCTGAGCCGCCCGAGGTGAAGAAGGCCCGGCTCAGCCCGTCGGGCTTGAAGAAGCGCGCGAGCTCCCAGCTCAGCTCGATCGCCTTGTCGTTGGAGGTGCCACGAAAGGCCGAATAATAGGGCAGCGCGTCGAGCTGCGCGGCGATGGCGTCCTTTACCGGCTGACAGGAAAAGCCGAGATTGACGTTCCACAACCCGCCCACGGCGTCGAGCGTGGTCTTGCCGTGCATGTCGGTGATATGCACACCGTCACCGCCGGTTATGACCTTGGGCGGGTTGGCGAGACTGTCGGCGGGATGCGCCATCGGATGCCACATGTGGCGGGCATTGTGTTCGCTGAGGAAATTCGAGTCCTTCATGCGCTCTCTCCCTCGGGCAGACCCAGCGCGCGCAGGGCCGCGTTGAAACTCGCGCGCGGGGCGCGCACATCGAAGGCCACGGCGGTCATGCCCACGGCCTCGGCACCGCGCAGATTGCGCGGCTGATCGTCCACGAAGACGCAGTCTCCGGCGTCGACACCGAGCGCCGCGCAGCACAGCGCGTAAGCCTGTGGGTCGGGCTTGAGGATGCCGGTATGCGTGGCGTCCACGATGGCGTCGAAATCGTCGAGCACCGGCAGGCGCGCGCGAAGCTCCTCGCCGTAGAACAGGTCGAGCTCGTTGGACAAAACCGCCAGCGCGAAGCCTGCCGCCTTTGCCCGCGCGATCGCCTGCAGCGCCTCGGGCCGGATCACGGCATCCGGATCGGCGCCGCGGGCGGCACGCACGAAATCGGACATTTCCGTCCACCCTGCCCCGACAAGCGCGGCGACCTCGCGCGTGCGGTGCCTCCAGTAATCGCGCTCGGAGATCCGCTCGGCCTGCATGTCCTGCCAGAGCCGGTCCGAGGCGGGATCGAACGGGCCGCGCCAGGTCAGTGTGCCGGCGGGCAGGCCCAGCGCGGCTTCGCTCAGCGGGTGCGTCTCGAACAGGGTGCGCGAGATGACGCCGCCGAAATCCAGAACCAGTGCTCGCATCGCGTCAATTCCCGACCGTAAGGCGCGTGATCCGCCTCGCAGCCTATCGCCATGCGGCCCGGAATCAAGGATAATGAGCAACCGGTGCGCATATTGAACCGCACACCGGTACCTTGCGGCGTCCTGCCAGTCCCCGCCGGACGGTGTGCCGCGCGCCACTCCGGGCCGACACGACACACCTGTTGAACCGAGCCTGGCGCCTGCCGCGCCGGATCGCACTCACAACCGCCCGGTCTGCACGCCCTCCCGTCCGGGACGGACCACCCCGGTCTAACGCGAAATGCGCTAGCTTGCGGCGCCCCGCCCGGCGATGCGCCCCATCGTCAGGCACATGGTCAGCGCGCCACCGCCGATATAGTCCTCGAAGAACGCCCCGCCCGCGCCCTCGCCGGCCGCAAAGAGGCCCGGAATCACGCGCCCGTCGGGTTCCAGCGCACGCGCGCCGGTATCGGTCTTGATACCCCCGAAGGTCAGCGTGATGCCCGGTGCGAGCGGGTGCAGCGCGTAGAAGGGCGGTGTCCGCACGGGATGCGCCAGCTGCGCCTTGGGCGGGGTCGCGCCCGGCGCGGCGCCGTTCTCGATGGCGCCATTATAGGCCGCGACAGTCTGCGCGACGCGTTCGGGCGGCAGGCCGACCTGCTCGGCCAGTTCCTCGAGCGTGTCGGCCTCGAAGATGTCGAGCCCGAGCCGGTCGAAGGTCGCGAAGACCCCGCTGACAGGGCCCATGTCGCGGATTGCCTGATCGACGATCAGGGTGGTCACGCCCTCGGGCTGATCGAGCACC